>JRHI01000604.1_pt1 | contig 37196 bp, 27 predicted proteins | sample 215371 | NCBI WGS metagenome assembly JRHI01 (sample SAMN02929681, study PRJNA255918) | sediment metagenome | biome: cave system; feature: Ice Cave; material: Sediment; isolation source: sediment from deep within a dark volcanic ice cave with no known source of... ... | reverse complement strand
GGGGAAAACATCTCTGGGTGTGGAAGGAAGATCCGCCCGACGCTCGGGACCAGGGCGCCGAGCGAGCGGCGTAGCAGGTCCACCAATTGGAAGTAGCTTTGCACAATTCCCAAGCTCTTGGCCTCGCCTCGCAATGCCGGTGTGATCTTATGGAGGTTGGAAAGGGTCCAGAAATCATCGCCACTGACGCGCGAATTACCCACTCCTGCGGCCACGATAAGTCTCGTCGAGACGGGCTCTCGTGCGACTCCGGCCATCACGGCTCGCCAGTAGTACAGCGAGAACTGCGCCAGGGCCGTAGCTGCCATAGTCGCTATCAGAGCTGCAAACATTGTAATCCGCCTCAGCCATTAGATTGCCTCTTGCGGCTGATTCGGACAATAGAGCCTTAGTACTAGGATAATGGGACCTGCATAGGCTTTTCCTTGACTCCTCCGACCAGGAGGAACGCTGGATAACAGTGGGAGCGATAGGACCGGGTTCAATTCTTTTGGTAGTTTATACTTGTTATGAAGAACACAACGAAGAAGTCATTCGCATCATCTCGGCTCGAGCAGCCGAGTCCCATGAAAGGAGCGCCTATGATCAAGCTCACCAACGAGCAAAAGCGAGACATCCGCGTCATCGGCGCAAAAAGCGACACGGACATTGATTTCTCGGATGCTCCTGCGGTCCTCGATTGGAGCGGCGCGGAGACCGGCAAGTTCTACCGGCCGGTGAAGAAGCCCGTCACCATGCGCCTGGATTCCGACGTCATCGAATGGCTTAAAGCCGATGGCCGCGGCTATCAGACCAAAGTAAACTGGCTTCTGCGAAACGCCATGCTCCACTATAAAAGAGAAAAGCGTCTTGCCAAACCAGTGAGTTCCCACCGCGGCAAGGCCCCGCGCCGCGTGGCCAGCTGAAGCATTACACTGCTTACCAGGGGCGCATAACCACTTTTGTGCAATGCTCCTCTTTTTCCTTAAAAATGTCGTACGCGCTTGGCGCATCCTCGAGGGTCAGCCGGTGGCTGATCACAAACGACGGATCGATTTCGCCTTGCTCGATGCGCTTCAGCAGCGGCTTCAAATATCGGTGTACGTGCGTCTGACCCATTTTAAAGGTCAGCCCTTTGCCGAAGGCTGTTCCTAGGGGCATCTTGTCGATAAAGCCGGCGTAAACTCCAGGAATCGAGAACGTCCCGCCTTTGCGGCACGCTTGAATTGCCTGGCGCACCACGGTGAAACAATCCATCTGCAGGCCAACCATTTGTTTGGCCCGGTCCACCGCAGCCATAACGCTTGTACCGTGAGCTTCCATGCCCACGGCGTCAATGCATGAGTCGGGCCCCACGCCGCCGGTCCTTTCTTTCAGTTCCTCGACTACGTCGTCAATTTCTTCATAATTGAGCGTTTCGGCGCCGCCTTTTTCGGCTAAGGCCAGGCGCTCTTCGTAGCGATCGATGGCGATCACCCGCTCCGCTCCCAGCAAGAAGGCGCTGCGGATTGCAAACTGCCCTACCGGGCCGCAGCCCCAAACGGCCACGCAGTCGCCTGGCTGAATATTGCAATTCTCTGCCGCCATGTAGCCTGTGGGGAAAATGTCCGACAAGAAAAGCACTTTCTCGTCGGGAATCCCGGCGGGAATTTTGAGCGGGCCGATGTCTCCGTAGGGCACGCGAGCATACTGTGCCTGGCCTCCCGCATAACCCCCATACGCGTGGCTGAAACCAAAAAGGCCCGACGTGGAGTAGCCATCCTTCTTCTCCAGCAGCTTGGCGCTGGGGTTCGAGTTATCGCAAGACGAAGTGAGTCCCTTCTTGCAGAAGAAGCATTTCCCGCACGCGATCGCGAAGGGAACCACCACTCGGTCGCCAACCTTCAAACCGTTTTGCTTGCCCACCTCGACCACCTCGCCCATGAACTCATGCCCCAAAATATCCCCTTTTTTCATGCCTGGCATGAAGCCGCCGTAAAGGTGCAGATCCGAGCCGCAAATTGCCGTAAGCGTGATGCGAATCACCACGTCGCGCGGATTGATTATTCCAGGATCTTTTACAGTCTCCACGCGTACATCATCTTTCCCGTACCAGCACACTGCTTTCATGGCCGTCTCCTTCGTCGAATAAGTTTTAGAATTGCCGGGTTATTAAAATTTTGAGCCGGAAGCCGCACCCAAGGCGCGCTGTGGTTTGGCGCTACTCAGCACCGCCTTCTCGTCTCGCTTTTCTTCCAGTTGCGGGCCGCCCCTGGGCTGGCCACTGGTGGTAGGAATCTCTCCAGCTTCCAGCAATTGCTTTAACCGCCGCAAGTCGTCCTTCACCTGAATTTCTGGTTCTTCGCCGAAAAGCTTCGCAATGGCCACGCCCAGCACACCCGCGGGAGGCAAGTATTGGAAGGAAGCGCGGATCATGGTGCCGCGATTACCCGGCAGGGCCTCAAAGTTAAGTGAGCCGGCGCTTTCAATATCCGGCGAGTTGATGGACCTCCAGGCGATCACTTCGTTGGGTATTTCATTGATGATTTCGGCGTCCCATTCGACCGTCATTCCGGCCGGAGCTTTCACGCGCCAGTGCGAGTGCTTCTGATCGATTACCTTCACACTCTCGACATGCTTCATGTAGGCTGGCCACTGCGCGAGGTCGCGAACGAATTCGTAAGCCTCTTGCGGGCTAACCATGACCGACACGGAGCGCTCCACTTTCACGCCTTCGGTATGGCCAATTCTTGCGCGCGCTGCCTTGCTACCCAGCCGCAAACCCACTACTTCCGGCAAGTGCTGTCCCGTCAAGCCCTTCGAAACCAGATCGGCTCCGGCTAACGAAACAAGGCCACCCAACAGCGACCCTCGCCTCAGTCCTAAAGCCACTAGCAGGCCACCGCCAATCACGTATCCAAGCCGTGACGCGTCAAACTTACTTTCAGTACCGGGGAAAAGAGTTTCCATAAGGCCTCGCTCGCGGGATTTGTAGAGAATTCGATTTGCAGAGTTCCATCAAATTCAAATAGGCTGGACTTACATTGTTCGACGAAACGCGCAAGCGCGGATATAGATAGGTCCATGTAAGAGTCAGGCTATTGTCATGTAGGTGGGCAACTCTAAAATTACGGGGGATAAAAAACCCAGCTGCGGAAAGGACAAACTCAGTAGCTCTTGTGCAGCCGGCCTTCCACGGAGAAATTGCCGCGCTCATCCCGCAGCACGCGCATCGAGAGAGTCGGAGTGATCTGGTATTCCACCTGAATCAGCTCATTCTGCGTGGAAGTCACGTCCGCGGCATAGGTGAAAATAATGTCTCTGGTAATGTGCTCTTGCAAAGCTATGCGCGCCGAGGGATTGCGGTTGCTTCCGCCAAGCAGCGGGTCGATCTGCAGGCTGGATATGCCCGCTAATTTTTCCAGGCGGCTGCTCACCTGGCTGGCTAGTCCTTTAGCGAGCAGCGAGTTAGCGCCCAGGTTCCCAGGTGCAGACGTTTCCGTAGTGGTTCCGCGCGTCAGCAGGTTAATAATATCCACCGGAGGCAGCGGTGGATCGGAAACATAGTAGGTGCGCAGCCTGTCGAGCGGCCCGACCATGTTTATGCTGAGGTTGAATTGCTTGACGGTCGTGGTCGCCAGCAAGTTTATCACTGGCTCGGTTCTCACCGGGTTCGCGAAATCGATATTGGCGCGATCGATGTGGTACCGGCTGTTCATGAAAAAAAGCTCGCCGTCGGTGACGTTAGTGCGGCCGATGATCACTGGATTTGCCGCGGTACCCCGAATCCGCAAATTCGCTTGGCCTTGCAAACTCAATTTGCTGCTTTCGAGCCCCAGATCGCCGCTGGACTGCACGCCTACATCCAATTCAATGTTGTTTGCTATTCCTTCGCTCGGCGGCGCCGACGCGCCCGCCCCAAGCTGTCCGATGAACGTGCCGAGATCGAAGTCGCGCGTAAACGACAGCCGTTCCACGGTGACATTTCCATTCAGGTTCGCGGCGTCGGAAGAGCCATTCAAGCTGAGCCTGCTGTTGAGCACGGCGCGCAAGCCCGTCGGGTAGCGCAAACGGATCGTTTCCGCATCGAGATTCAGGTGAAACTGCAAGCCCGACTGATAGATGGCGTAGCCGCGCATCGAGATGTTCCCTCCGCCGGCCTGGCCATCGAGCTTCACAATTTCAAACCGATTATTTTGAATGTTCACGTCGCCATTCACATTCTCCAAACCGATTGGCGCTGTGGGAGTAGAGAACGCCGCGTTCACCAAGCTGATTTTCCCGGCGAGATTCGGGTGCGCGCGGTCGCCCCGTGCGCTCATGTCGATCATCAATTGACCTGCGCTGTCGGCCTGGCGATCGATCATGTTGAGCAGCTTCAGGTCTGCGTTGCCGCGCAGAGTCACATTCATCGGCGCGGTACCGCGCATCGGAATCGTCCCTTGAAACTGAACGTTCGTATTGTTGCCTTTGATTTCCCCCTTCGCCAACTCCACGATCCCGTTTCTATAATTGGCGCGAATCGGTCCCACGCTGGCGAACTGCAAAGTTTTGTACCCCGCCTGCGCGTTCGAAATCTCGACCAGCGCCTCGACCTTTGAGAAATCCTTCAGCAGCCCCTTCAATGTCGCGTGCATATCAAATTGCCCCTGCAGCGACCCCACGCTACTCGGCGAGTAAACGGCAAGGATCGGCGCCAACGGAAACGCCCGGGTATCCAGCGTTGCATTTGTGTAATAACCAGCGCCGAAATCGATCGTGCCGCGTGTTTGTATGGACGAGTTAGATACGCTGGATGCTACCTCGAAATTTGCGTGTTGCCGCGCCAAGTCAAACTGCCCATGAATGTTCGAAAGTTGCTCGCCCGCCAATCGCAGTTGCGGAACGTCCAACGTAGCTTTCAATTGCGGGTCTTTAACATCGCCGCGGCCCCGCACGGAAAGCGTCGCACCACCACGCGCGTCGATATTTCGCGCGCGCAGCGCTTCGATGTTCGCAAGATTCGTCGCGTGCAGGTCCAACGCTAAATCGTAGAAATCGCTTCCGGGAATATAGTTGAGCGTGCCGGTGCCATTGCCCGCGGTCGATTGCAATTTCAAGTTCGTCTGCAGCGATTCGCCGCTGCCCGTAAAATTGACGCTCACTGTCTGAACAGGCTGGTTCCAGAGTTTTCCGTTGACCAGTTGCACTGACCCTTGCCCTCGCGGATTGAGCTGCGTGCCGTGCATGGCGACATTCGCGGAGATATCGCCGGTAATCGGGTAATTCAGATTCGCGAAGCGTTGAATGTCCGCAGCGAAGAGTCCTTTAGCCTGAAGCCGGATATCAAAAGGGCTCGATGGGGCGTATGCCCAATTGCGCAATCCCGCTTTAATGTCAAACGTCACGCGGCCCTGGTTCGCACCTATAAGTTCGCCGTGTTGCAGCGCTACCAAGCGCGGATCGACATCCACAGCCGCACGCAGACTCTGCCAGCGGCTGCCTTGAACTTGCAAGTTTCGCGCCGAGAGTTCCCCGCTGAGATGCGGAGCTTTTGTCGAGCCAGAGATGCCGCCGGCAAAATCACCGGAGCCATACAAACCCAGCGGTTTCGGCGGCGGCGTCCCGGCCGTAGCCGACACGTTGCGAAGCGCCAACGCCAACGCATCGATTTCGTGCAGGTTGTCGCTATGGGCCTGCACGCGCAGCACCACCTGATTTCCGATCGTTCCATCGAACCGCACTTCCGTCGCTGGCGTGCGAACATAAGATTGCTTCAGAGACAAAAGATCCCGCGCGCCCTCGTAGCGGATGTGCAGAACACCGTTCAATGGAATCGGCTTGGCTGTAGCCGAATTCACCGACGCCACTGCCGCGCTAGTTACGGCCGTGATCTTCGCGTCGGAGCGCAGATCCAGATTTGCAAGGGAGCCGCGCCAGTTCGCATCCAGCTTGGCATCGACGCGCCCGGTCAACCCGAAAGCTCCTGGGCGAGCTCCACCGCGTCCCGCAGCGGTATTCAGCGCTTCGAGAGAGATAGAACGCAAGTTGCCTTGCACGCGGTAATCCGCATCGGTAGCCAGGTGTTGAGCGCTCAGACTCAAATTCACGCGTCCGCCCAGCAACTCCGCGTGTGCGTCGGGAGCGCTGAGATTTCCGTCCTGAATTTTGTAGGGAACATGCAACGCGCGCAATTCCGTGCGCATTTGCGGCGTAACTACGCCGAGCCTCGGACTCACTAACGTTCCATCGAAAACTACTTTATCGAGGAACGGCCGCTGGTCAGCGCTTTGATAATGTATGGTGCCATTAACAAGCAACTCGCCGGAGGAAAGCGACGTGACCTGGAAAATCTTGCGCAGATCGGAGGTCGCCAAAACCCCTTGATACACGCCGTCGAGGACTGGATGGCTGTAATCGACGAGCTTGGCTTGCATCGACAATTTGGACGCGCCGGAGGTCATGTTCAACCGTTCGACCGTTAGCCCGCTTTCCGCCACAGTGAATGCCGCGTCCATATCATGGCGCACCGGTTTTGCGGTGCCAAAACTTACGAGACCCTCGTGATACCCCAGCGTGCCGGTGTACTGGCGCTTCAGTATTTGAAATTGAATCTGGCTCTGCAGCTCGTAGAGGTTGGCGTCTAAAGCTGTCTGCCGGTCGTTGTAGCAAATCTCGCCATGATTGATTCCCACATGCTTTATCGCCAAGTCAAAGATATTAGTGTGCGTCGCCGATTTCAGGCTCTGCGGCTCAGGCACGTTTGAATGTCCCGTGGCATCCACAAGAACGTTTATCCGCGGATGGTCGAGAATAATCTCTTTTAGATCGACCTTGCGCTGCAGCGCGGAAATAATTTTTAAGCCCACGCCAACATGATCGGCGCGCGCCAGAGGTTGCTGCGACGGAGCTTCGGTGCCGTGGATCACGACGTTATAGAGATCGACGCGCAGCGGCGAAAATTGAAATGTGTAGTTGCCAACCTCGACGCGTCCACCGGTGGCGCTGCTGGCCGTCTGAATGATCTTCGCGAGCGCGTACTTGTGGAATCCGGTGCTGCGCAAAACAAAGTAGCCGGTGATGACCGCGATAAGTAAGAGACCTCCGATGATCCCGATCGTCCATCGAAGCGTCTTGTGCTCGCGCATTGACCTCTCCGCTATGCTGCTGTTATTAAAATGACTGCCCAATCGTAAAGAAATACTGAATCGAACTGATACCCTTAATCCCATTCAGCCGCTTGGCGATGTCAAATCGCAGCGGCCCGACTGGGGTTTGGTAGCGTAAGCCAAAGCCCACGGTGTGCGTATAGTTCTCTATCAACTGACGGAGATTGATCCGGCCATAAACATTGCCGCCATCATAAAAAGCCACTCCCCCCAAACCCTTCCTGATTCCCAGCGGGAAGCGCAACTCTGAGTTCAGAATAAAAAGCATGTTGCCGCCCACCGGAACGCGCACCGGGAAACAGGTCTTGAGGTCTGCGGGATTGTTGCAGACCGACACGTCGCGTTGTGGACCAGCCCCGTTGATAGGAAAGCCGCGAAGCGAGGTTGCGCCGCCGGAAAAAAATCGTTCGCTGAGGGGAACCCTGCTGCCGGCGAAAGGCTTGTTCAATCCAAAACGCAAGCTGTTCGCCCATACCGTGGACTTTCGAACCTCGCGGTAGTACGCGGACTGGCCAAGAAAATGAATGAAGTTCGTGCTGGAGCCGAAGGCGCTCGGTGTTATGCCTAGATCAAATGTTTCGTACATGCCTTTATGCGCGTCGAGCGGCTTGTCCCTCGAGTCTCGAATGAAGGAACCAGAAACAGTCGATAGGCGCACGGCGCGATCTTGCACGGGCACCAGATCGGGAATAAGAAGTTGCGCCAATTGCGTTCGCCGGAAACCATAGCGAAAAATCAGAGTTTTAGTGCGATCGCGATCGAGCGTTCGTTCCAATTGAAACGAGGCGTCGCCAGTACGTGCCAGGAAAACCGGGTTTTCACTGGAACGCTCTGCCGAAGTGGCCAAAAGGGAGTTCCACGCGGTTCCCCGGAAGTGCGGGTTGGCGTAACTTAGCGCGCCACGCTGATCGAGGCGGCTGAATCGCCCCGATATCGACCCTGTTCGCCCCATCCCGAAAAGATTGCGCCGGGTGTATTCCACCGACCCGCGCGGGCTTAAGTAAGATTTGTCATTCGAGGTCGCAGAATTAAAATTTCCCAGAGACATCGGCGGCAGCCCGGGGAGCGCCACGGTGCCCGATGGCACACCGGAGCGGCGCGCCAGCTCAAATCCAAAACCGTACGTGATGGTGTTGCGTTTGGCTTCGTGCGCCTTGACCACAACAATTTCCTCAGTTTGATCGGTGATTGTGCGGCGCGGCGCCACGCTGGCCCAATCGAGAATGCCCAGATCGTAGAGGCGGCTTTCCGCCTCAAGAAGCTTACTTTGGCTGAGTGGCTGTTCCGCGCGGATATCCACGGCGCCTTTTAAGTAAGAGACCTGCGTGTGCTGCTGGCCCACAAACACAACGTCGCTCACATGCACTTGCGGGCCTTCTTTTATGTGGTGGATCACGTCCACGTGGTGGGGATCGTTCGGATGGCGGCGCACGGTGGACGTCATGCTCGCGTTCAGGTAGCCCTGGTTAAAATATCGCGCCAGGATTTGATCGTGATCGACGTTCACACGCGTCAATGAAAACGGCTGCCCGACGACAACGCCGGGTCCGGTGGGAGGATCGAGAGAGGCCTCGGAAAACGCTTGATTGCCCTCGAATTGTACGTTATCCACGATCGTCTGCGGCCCTTCGGTAACTTGAAAAGTGATCTCGACGTCCGGCTCGTGGTCCACGACATTTGATTTCACTTTTGCCTCTTCGAAGCCGGCATTGCGGTAGAACTGTTTCAGGTTATCGACGCTCTTGGCCACCAGTTGCGCGTTCACCTTACCGCGGGAAAACAGGCGCCCTTTGTGCACTTCGATCTCATTCAACAGATCGTCCTCGTCGAAGTGGGCTGCGCCTGCGACAGTAACTCTGATGACTTTGTGGCGATCACCCTTATCCACTGAGTACAGCACCTGTACCTGCGACGCAGTTTGCGTGATTTCCGCATCGACGGTCGCGTCAAAATAACCTTTGCTCTGCAAGTGGTTGATGATGTTTCGCTTCCCTTCCTGGATCAGGTCCCGATCGAAAGCCCCTTCCTCAAATATAGGCACTAGGCGCCGCAGGGTCCGTCCCTCATTGAAAGGAATCGAAAGCCGCGCCCCCTGGATCTTGACGCTTACCGCGGGCCCCTCTTTCACATCGAATGTCAGATCCGCACGATTGGTGTCCGGATGATATTTTGCGGTAAGCCGAATCTTGTTGGCTGGGTGATTCTGCTTGCTCAGGCGATCGGCGAGGAAGCGCTGTGCGCGATCAAGGCGTTCGCGTGTGTATATTCTGCCGGGCTTTATGTATGCCCCAAAAAAAATCGCCCGGTAGGTGCGGAAAATGTGCGCCAGCCGCGTGCTTTCCTCCGGCGCAGGTCCAACCACTTCCAAGTTCCCATAGCGTGCGCGCTTCCCCAGCGTGATGTGGAAGACTATATTCGCGAGCTGGTGGGCGTTGTCAAGCTGACGCTCGTGTTCCACCTTCGCAAGAAAAAAACCATTTCCCTGAAAGAACCGCAGAAGAGCCGCGTCTGATTGCGCAACCTGCTCTTCTATGTATGGATCTTGATTCGCCAGGTTAACGATCTGCAGCAGGCGCGTGTACGTGAACGCTTTAGTGGCCCCCGGAAATGTAATTATCCCAATGTACGAGGCGGGCTCGGCGATGAACGAAACAACTAGCCCGGTGGCGTCCGGGCGGACTTTCGTTTCCACTTTGCTGAAGTGCCCGGTGAGTTTAAGGGCGGCAACGGATGCCTCTATTCGGGGGGTGTTGTAGGCGTCGCCAGCTTTCACGAGCAGCAGACTCTTCAGGCGTTCGGTATCCACACTGGGATGCGCGATCAATTCGATCTTGCCAACCTTTTGGCCTTCGTAGGAAATCGTGCCGGGCTCGCTCGATTGCTGAGCTCCGGTTACGCCAAGAGAAATGGATACAGCCACGAGCGCGAAAGCCGCTGCTCGCAGCACAAGCTTCGCGCACACATGCCACTTCATATGCGTTTGCTTCCTTGGCTTAGACGCATGGGCGGAACGTCGCTCATGGCGCAGCAGTCGCTTTTGTACTCGCACGAAGCTGAAACTTGGACACTCGCAGCCATTCGGAATTTAATTCAGCGCCGACCAGGGTGATTAAACTCAGGATATAAATCCATACCATCAAAATCACGAAGACACCCAAAGCGCCGTAAACCTTTCCATAGGAGGCAAGATGCTTCACATAAAAATTAAAGCTTACGGAAGCCAGCACCCATCCGAGCACCGCAAAACAACTTCCTGGCGTGAACCATCTCCAGCGGCGCCGTAAATTTGGCAACGCGTGGTCAGCCGCAACAGTTGCAAGAGTGATTACGGCAATCGAGACTGTCCAGGTAACGACGCGCCACGCAATTCGCACCGATGCGCTGCCTCCAAGCAAGGAGGACAGCCACTCGCCGGTGCCGCTTGAAATCGTGGATCCGACGAACGCAACAATTACCAGCACCGAGACCGCACATATCGTTACGAGCGCCAACCGTAGCCGCTTCCAAAAACTCCGCGTTTCCCTTACCCCGTACGCCGCGTTCAACGCCTCCATCAAATTCATCACGCCCGATGAAGCCGCCCACAGCGTGCCAATAAGTCCTATGGAGAAAAATCCAATGCGCCCGCGCGTTAGGCCCAGAATGGTTTCCACGACCATGGTCTGGGCTCCGGAGGGCAAGTAGGCCACGATCCAAGTCAGGAGTTTGTCCCACACCCCGCTGACAGCGAGCATCCCCATCAGCGCAGCCAGCGTGAGCAGGAAAGGAAACAGGGAAAGCACGAAGTAGTAGGACATTTGCGCCGCAAAACTTGGGACGTTATCCTCTACCAGATCATTTCCCACCCGCCGTAAAAATTCTCCAACTGTAATCGCGGACCGAAACGGCCGCAGACCGGCCCACTCGCGCTCCCGCAAGCGATAATTTGGAGACTCCTCCTGCGGGTGAGCTTCCTGAGTCCCGGGCTCCCCGGTAAGTCGTTGCAATAGCTGAGTGTCTTCCGAAATTACGCCCATGTCAGTGGTGAATCCTCAGGCTGCCTCAGGAAGCGTTAGCTCCCGGGAGTCCTCCGAATAGAGGTATCCCCTTTATATTGGAAGGCTTGGGAGGCATTCGGGCAATCGGGGTTAAACCGTAGTTAGCCCGGAACAATTCGGTATGCGAATGCGGCTATGGACGATCTGGCTTAGGTGGCTGCTCAGGCTTAACTTCCGTGGCCTTGCCAATTTTAATAGTGGCGCCGAACCGTTTGTAATTGTCATAGCGCACGCTCATGCGTATGTGCACGTCACCGGTGGCGAAATGCAGCACGTCATCGGCCCGTGTGTAGGTCGGGAACCAGTAGTCGCCTTCAATGTTTTCCCTATAGGTTTCGAACCGCGGAAAGAAATTCTCGTTTTTGCCTTTTTTGATGTCCGGCACGGCTTTGCCGTCGGTCTTCACGATTTCAAGATCCTTCTCATCCACCCAGATGCGACCTTGAAAATAACGCTCATTCTTCTTCATCGTTTTAGGCGCCACTTCAAACACATAGGTGCTTAACTCATCGATCTGTTCACGGCCCAAATACTTTATCTCGTACTTCGGCAGTTCCTCGGTGGTGAGCACGAAAGGCTGCACCTTCTCGAGGTCATCCAAATCCTGTTGTGACAGCGATATCCGCTTAAGCGAGGGCTGCGGCGCATATGCGACGGTTTCGTAGCGCTTCCCTTCCGGCGTGAATACGATTTCCGTCGTCATTCGATGTTCTCCGTCTACTTGACCGTCGTCATCAATTTCTTGAATGACGAAAGTCTGATTGTAACTATAGTTCTCGCGCTCTTTCCTGAACTCGGCCTCGCGCGCTGCGAATCGCTGGATGATCTGGTCCACCGGCATAGAGGGCGGTTCGTTCGTAATCCCAGAAGACGCGTGCATCCGCGCGGGAGTGGAGCGCCTAGGTTTATCCTGAGTGCTCGTTGTCGGAGTATTTGCGGGAGTCGAAGTGCCGGGAGGTTTTAGGGGCCCGCGGTCTTGCGCGGCCAAGCAAGTCGCAAGCGTTCCGCCCAGTAACGCCGCAGCGCTTATCTTTGCGAATCTCTGGCGGAAGGCTGTAAACATAGCGTGCTGCTCCTTTTACCTGGTAATAAGAGTATGAAACCGCCCCTCGGGTTGCTCCGTCCAAGCTAGCATAAAAATCCGCCGTTCCGTAGGGGGCCGGGCCGGAGGATGCGATATGCTGGGGACGGCATTGTAACGACCCAGGGATGTGGACCCGCGGGACTGACCAGGATTCACCGTGGCATGGCATTGTGATTTAACCATAGGGTTATTAATCGTATTGTGGTATACAGCTACGGATTTCCTGATGCGTATTGAAACCGTCACATTGCGAAAACTGGCCATGCGCCTGAAGGCGCCCTTTGAAACCAGCTTCGGGAGCTCCTGGGACCGTGAAGTTTTTCTCGTGGAGATGCAATCGGACGGGCTCACTGGCTGGAGCGAAATAACCGTCAGCGAGAATCCGTTTTTTTCTTCTGAAACCACTTTCACGGCGTGGCACATTTGCCGCGACTTCCTGATTCCAGCCGTGCTTGGGCAAAACTTTTTAGCCAGCAGCGAAGCATGCGAGCGCTTTAAAGCTATCCGCGGGCACGAGATGGCTCGCGCCGGAATTGAAAATGCGATGTGGGATATCGAGGCGCAGCAACAATCTGTTCCTCTATGGAAACTGCTCGGCGGAGTGCGCCAGGAAATCCCCTCCGGAGTATCGATCGGGATTCAGGACACGCCGGAAAAACTTCTGAGGCAGGTTGAAACCGCGCTGCAAGCCGGTTACCAGCGCATTAAAATAAAAATTAAGCCCGGGCAAGATTTTGCGTACGCTTCCGCTGTGCGCAATACTTTCCCCAATATTAAATTAATGGTTGATGCAAACTCCGCGTACGTTCTGGAAGATGCCGGCCATCTGAAGCGCTTTGACGGTTTGCATCTGATGATGATGGAGCAGCCCTTGTGGTGGGACGATATTTTTGCGCACGCGAAGCTGCAAGCCCAGTTGCAAACACCGATTTGCCTGGACGAGAGCATCCATCATCTGCGGGATGCGCAGGAAGCCGTCGAGCTCAAAGCCTGCGGCATTATCAATATAAAACTGGGGCGGGTTGGCGGCCACACTGCCGCGCGCGAGATACAAAACTTTTGCGTGGAAAAAAGCGTTCCGGCGTGGTGTGGCGGAATGCTGGAATCCGGAATCGGCCGCGCGCACAACGTGGCGATGTCCACGCTGCCGGGCTTTACGCTCCCTGGCGATGTGTCGGCGAGCGCGCGTTATTGGGAAGAAGATTTAATTGAGCCGGCTATTGAAATCACTCCACGCGGAACCATTCAAGTTTCACAGGCGCCGGGAATCGGCTACGCCGTGAAGCGCGACCTCGTGGATCGCCTCACCGTCGAGCGAGAAATCTTTAAGGCCGCCACTTAACCGGGCCCCGCAGAACCAATTCCCTTACCTCGCAGATGTGCTCAAAATGTTCCACGTGGAACATTTGGCATTGCCGCGACCCGCAGAAGTGTTCCACGTGGAACATCCGAGGGGGGTTGTGGAAATTCGCCCTGCTGTGGAAAAAGCACGTAGTTTCATGCAAACAAAGAAGTTGAACATGGGGACGCTGAAAATCGTTATAGAGAAAGAAATTTACGCGCTAAGCGGGCGAAGGTCGAGGCGGATGGCGGGACTGAAGCGCGCAGCGGTCAGAATAGGCCGAAGCGGCGCGAGGCTTGAGTGCGCAGGCGGGTCCGCGCGGCGCTAAAAGTGGCCGACCAGGGAACGGCTTCGAATTCAGCGAGGTACGAATAGGCAACGGGAACCACGAGCAGGGTGAGGAGGAGGCAGAGGCTCTGACCGCCGATAATGGTTACGGCAATAGCGGCGCGCTGCTCAGAGCCTGCACCCATTCCCAGAGCGACGGGAATCAAGCCGGCGATAATGGAAAATGTAGTCATAAGAATCGGCCGCAGGCGCACGCGATTGGCTTCCAGCAAGGCCTCGCGCATGGGCATGCCCTCAGCGCGCAGACGGTTGGTGTAGTCCACCTGCAGAATGCCATTTTTTTTGACGATGCCCAGCAGGAGGAAAACTCCGAGCGCGCTCCAAAGGCTGAGTGCGCGATGCGTGATCCACAAAGAGAAGAGTGCAAAAGGAAGGCTGAGGGGAAGCGTGAGCATGATAATGAATGGATACGAAAAACTTTCGAACTGAGCGGCGAGAACCATATACATAAAAACGGAAGCGAGCGCCATGGCCATCAGCAAGTTCCAAGTAGTTTGTTCCAGAACGCGCACCTGACCGGAGAAAATATAGGTGACGCCGGGAGGGAGACCGACAGCGCGGATGGATTCGACGGTATGCTGCGCGGCGAGGTCCAGGGGATAACCGGAGGCGACGTTAGCATTCAGGGAAACTTGAAACTGGCGGTTGTAGCGAAACAAGGAAGACGGTCCGGCGCCGCGTTGAATTGCGGCAACGTTCTCGAGGCGTACTTGCCCGAGGCGTGACGAGGGGACCATCAGGCGCGCCAAGACGTCTGCATTATCGCGCTGCTCCGGCAACAATTGCACGGTGACGGGATATTGTTCCGAGCCTTCTTTGAATGTGGTGATCTCATCCTGGCCGGAATACATGAGGCGCACCGTGGAGCTGATGTCGGACATGCGCACGCCCATATCCGCGGCGCGCTGCCGATCCACCTTAACCTGCAATTCGGGTGAATTCAGATTCAAATTGGGGTTGACGTCGACGAGATCCGGAAATTGCGCCATGCGCTCGCCGATTTTTTTGCTGACTTCGACAAGCTGGGGAATTTCCGTGCCACGAATCACGGCGCGTATCGGAAAAAAGTTTTCGCCGCCGAAAATGGAAGGCAGACGCACGTTGTAATTGACGTTGTGGAAACCGGCGTAAATTTTGCGAATCTCCGTGGCGAGCTGTTCGTGAGTTTTTTTGCGTTCGTTTCGTGGAACGAGGGTGATGTTAATGTGCGCGTGATTGGTGGAGCCGTGGGTGAGGGCTTGCACGAAGCTGACTTCCGGAAGGGCGGTAATGCGCCGGGCCATTTCGGAAATCGTCAGGGTAGTTTCCCGGAGCGCGCTCCCTTCGGGAACGTTCACGGAACTCGTCAATTCGGATTGGTCGTCGCTGGGGATCCAATCACGTCCAACGAGACGGTAGAAGACGAAGGTCGAAAGAAACGTAACCAAACAAACGAGCACAATGGCGGGGCGGTGCGCCAGGGCCCACCGCAGGATGCGCAAATACCGTGTTTCGATCGCGTGGAAAAAACCAAATTCTCGAGAGCGCGCATGTCCCTTTTCCGCGCGGACAACAAGAAATTTTGAGCTAAGCATGGGCGTCAGCGTGAAGCTGACGAGCATGGAAACCATGATGGCCATGGCCATGGTCCAGCCAAAGGAATTCACGTAACGGCGCGCATAACCGGTCATGAACGCGATGGGCAAAAAAATGATTACGAGCGACAGAGTGGTGGCCATGACCGCGAGGCCAATCTCGCGGGTAGCGTCAATGGCGGCGCGGTAGCGGTCTACGCCTTTTTCTTCCATGTAACGAAAAATATTTTCGAGGACGATGATGGCGTCGTCAATAACGATTCCGACGGCGAGGGTCAGCGCCAGTAGGGTCATATTATTGAGTGAGAAATCCATGTAGCGCATCAGCGTGAAGGTGGCGATGATCGAAGCAGGGATTGCGAGAGCGGCGATGACCACGGCGCGCCAGTTGCGAATAAAGATCAGAACAACAACGCTCGCGAGCAGACTTCCGAGCAGAAGATGTTCGAGCAGTGAATGGACGGAGGCCCTGATAAACGTGGAGACATCCTGCACAACCTGAAGGTGCACACTGGGAGGAATTGCCAATCGCAGAGTGGCCAGCCGTTTTTTAACTTCGTCGGCAACGCGCACGGTGTTCGTGCCGCTCTGACGGCGGACTTGTACGCCCACGACATCCCGGCCTGTGCCGTCTTTCAGGAAGAGCTTTGACCAGGTACGCAATTCCTGCGCGCCATCCTCGACATGGGCGACGTCGCGCATGCGGATCGGCGCTCCCGCGCGCGAGGCTACGATGATGTCGCCGAATTGCTCCGCAGTGTCCACGCGGCCAAGGGTTCGCAGCCCCAGCTCTTGTGATCCGCTGATCAGATGGCCGCCGGGCGCTTCAATATTTTCGCGCTGCAAAGCATCGCGCACGTTTACGACGGTCAGATTATGGGCGGTGAGTTTTTCAGCATCGACAAGAACACGAATCTGGCGCCCCTGTGCTCCGTTTAAACTTATTTCACCAACGCCATCCACAGCCTGAATGGAACGGCGCACTTGTTTATCGGCGATTTCCGTCAACTCACGGCGGCTAAAGGGGCCGGATACGAGGATCGTGAGGATGGGATCAGAATCAGGATCGACTTTACGGATCACCGGTGGAAGCGTCTGAGGAGGCAGCCGGTTCACGGCGGCGGAAACTTTTTCGCGAATGTCCTGAGCAGCGCCCTCGATGTCGCGTTCCAGAACGAAGGTACATGTTATATGGGTGTTGCCTTCCTGCGTGTAAACGGTGAGCTCCTCAATGCCATTGACGGAAGAGATGGCGTCTTCAAGAGGGAGGACGATGCTGGAGGTCATTTCTTCGGGGGTCGCGCCAGGAAGTGTGACGGCGACGTCAACGGTGGCAGGATCAGCTTTTGGGAAAAGATCAACGCTCAGCTCACGGTAAGAAAATACCCCGAGGGTGACGAGAAAGGCGATGAGCATCACGGTGAAGACGGGGTATTTGACGCATGTATCGGCGAGCTTCATCGGATACTTTCTCTGGAGCTTTCAGTTGGCGTCGGTGGTGCTGCTCGGGCCGGGTTCGCGACCCTGTTCCCGCGCTTGTTCACGAACGGCGGCGCCGTCGCGCAGATCACCTTCGATGGCGACTGCGACGCGATCGCGAGCCGTTAGACCTTCCACTACTTCGATTTTGCGCACGCCGCCGTCGTCATTTTGTGCGCCAGGCTTGATAGAGCGTTCGGTAACACGCGCGCCGTTCAAAACGAAAACTTTATAGGTTCCGTAGCGGTAAGTGACGGCTTGCTCGGGTACCGTGAGTGTTTTTTCTTCCACTTCGCTGGGCATCGAAGCTTGCACGAAGAAACCGGGCTTGAGGCGAGCGTCCGGATTGGCCAGGAGCGCTTCCACGTCAAACGTGCGGGAATCCTGGCTGACAGCGGGGTTCATGCGCTCCAGCTTGCCATGGAAGACCTCCTTGGGGAAGGCCTCCACTTGAATGTCAATCATCGCGCCGATTTTTACGGAGCCTGCCCAGCGTTCGGGAACGGCGAGCCTGGCGCGCAACTTGTCCGTGCGCACGACAACCATGATGGGGCTTTGGACGCGCAAGTACTCGCCAGGACTGACGCTGCGAGCTTTCACCGAACCCAGGAACGGGGCGCGGATTGCGGCGTCAGAAAGTTTTTTCTCGGCGAGATGCGTAGCTGCCTGGCTGGATTGCAGCTGCGCTTTCAGGCGATCGACGTCCTGCAAGGCGAGGGCATATGCGGCTTTGGCTCCCTGATAGCGCGTGGAGGCTTCGTCCAATTGCTGCTGGGAAATCAACTTGTCATTAAACATTTCCTGGGCGCGATGGAATTTCTGCTCGGCGTCGAACAGGTCCGCCGAGGCACGCTGGACGAATGCAACTTTGCTGGGGTCTTTGGGAGCAGGATCGCCGGGGCCAATGCCAAGTTGAGCGCGCGTTTGATTGACCTGGGCGCGCTGCTGCTCGACGGCGTACTGCAATTCGACGGGGTCAACCTCGACCATCACCTGGCCTTGCTTTACGGTGTCACCTACGTCAACCAGGACGCGGGCGATGCGGCCTTCTACCTGAGAGCTGATGGTGCTTTCATCCCAAGCGAAGAGCGAGCCCACGGCTTGCACTCGGCGGCGTACCTTTTGCTCGGCAACCGGAAAAGAGCGGACAAGAATGGGGTGAGTGGCGTCTCCGCGAGCCGTTGTCGCTTGGCTGTGGCCGCAGCCAGCGGCACCGCAAATCGCGAGTGCTGCAAAAAATAGCAGCAAAAAAAAGCGCGAGATGCGACCAGCTTGAGAATGGCGTCTGAAATGGCTCAAAATTTGCCCTTTTATTGGACGTAGCTCACAAGCCTAGGTTTCAGTACGTTTCTGCGCCGACCCGTCGTCTTAAGAGCGTCTCGGAAGGTCATTCTGCCATAAATACTGGGGTAGAGCGAACGTGGGTAGGGGCGAGCTTAATAGGGTAAAGATCTAAAGGATCCTAACGCCTAGCATTCACAAAAGCTACAGAACGGAAGAGGAGCATTCTAGTTCAGTATTGCAATTGTTCACGATGCTGACCGGGACCGCTGGAGCCCATCGTTTGACCACCGCTCTAAACCAACCTATGAGAGGGAGGATTTTCCTAGATCGGCGCGGTGGCGTTCGAAGATGATTTCGCAGAGCTTGCCATTTTCGCGATAGTGAAACGCGATGCGATAGCCGGGCTGCAACTGGCCTTTGCGTTGATGGCTGGTTTTATCCAGATAGAGCCAACGGCCCTTCACGGAATAGCGGCCTTCTTTCCCGAGCAACTGATAGCTGCCGTCTTCATTCAGGGTTAGCGGCGGGCTGGTGCACTTTTTGCTTTTGCCTTGGATGCGGGCATGCGAACACTGGTAGGTGCCGGCCACACGGGATTGCGCACGAAGCGCCGTGGCGCAGAACAAAAAGAGGAAAAGGCTAAGCAGGCCTAAGACTGAGTGCATCCCGCGGCGCATGTCATACCTCCTGGCTGGGAAGCCGTTGGACAGATGGGGACTCCTTCGATGAGGCAATTGGCATACCAGTTCTCGGTTGCGCCAAAGCGTTGAGGGCCAACAACATAGACGTACACTCTGTAAACCGCTGAGAAAGGTTGTGACACTACATTTCCCATGAACGGCAGCCTGCGGTACTTTTCCGCAACTGGAGGTTCCTGCTCGTTACATCCGGGCCGGGATTCGAACGCGTCTTCACTGCTTTAATCCCCGCTTGAGTTCCCTGCCCTTTAGGCTAGCCTATCGACGGCCGCCGTCGATTGTTAAGCGACGATCCAAGGCCACTGCCATCATGTGTGCGCAAGCCCCGCGCTCGTGCGCAAGCGCCAGTTGCATCTGGGTGTTGCCCAGGCAAAGACTTTGGAGCGCGGAAACGAAGGCGTAGTAGAGGCGGGCTACGCCTAGTTCGGCGGTGTCATCGCCGGGGACAGCCGAGCGACGGACGAGCCCAAGCAGCCGGGCAAATTCCTCTCCGCGAACAGGCCCGGGCTGAAGCTCGGCACATTCTCGCGCGTCTTGAGAAAGCACAACTTGCGAATAGCCGACAATCAGCGAGCGACAATACGATACCGAGAATTGCAGCAGCGCGACGGCGGCAAGCACTAAAATGAATAAGGCGATCATAAAAGTCATATAGCTCTCAGGCGCCTCTTAAGGCGCTTTACGCAAGTAGCCTTGTCTGTTCGGCCAACTAAACTTTTCACGACTGTAGTCTGGATGACAGGGGCCGCGGCAACAATAGTACCGATGGGGATGCGGAGTAGCTCTATCGTAAGGAGAAAACGGGAGAGAGAGGGCCGCGACTGTTCCATATCGAAACACGCTGAACTATGCCTGCTCTATTGCGGTGTCTTAACAGGGCTTAGGGGAACGGGTTTGAGGTTAGTTTAGTTGAAGCTAGTTGGGCGAGTGACTCAGTTTTCCCGAGGGATTTCGGGGATTGCAGCGCCATCTTTGCGAGGATCGGAAGCGCCGTAATTTACCCCGGCGGCAAAATCGCGCATGACGGCTTGGCCACCACCCATCACGGAAGAGAACGCTCCCCGAACGTCAATCTGGTGGCCCTTTTGTTCAAGTTCTTTACGCACGGCGAGGGGGATCCGGCCTTCCATCGAAAGATCACACCCAGTGAAGGAAGGTTTGGTGAACCGGGGAAATTCGAGCGCGGCTTGAATATTCATTTTAAAATCGACCACGTCGGCGACAAATTGAGCGTGCGCCTGCGATTGGTTCCAACCGCCCATGATTCCGAAGGCGATGCGCAAATCGCCGTTTTGCATCATCGCGGGAATGATGGTGTGAAGAGGCCGCTTGTGACCGGCGAGCGCGTTAGGAGACGCGGGATCAAGAGAAAAAAGCGCACCGCGGTTCTGGAGAGCGAAGCCTGTGCCCGAGGCAACGATTCCTGAGCCGAAATTTTCGTAATTGCTTTGGATTAGGGAAACGATGTTTCCTTCGCGATCAACAACGCTGAGATAAATCGTGTCACCGCCAGCGAAGCCCGGTTCGCCGGAGCCTACGTCGCAATTAGCTTTGTCCATATCGATTTTCCTGGCGCGCTGCTTGGCGTACTCTTTGGAGAGCAGGCCGGCGACGGGAAGCTTTTGCGCGCGCGGGTCGGCAATGTAGCGGAGAACGTCAGCGTAAGCCAACTTTTTTGCTTCGATCATGGTGTGAAGACCGCCAGTGGAATTGGGGCCAAATTGCGCCAGCGGAAAATTCTCCAAAATATTCAGCATGATGAGCGCGCCGATGCCCTGCCCGTTTGGCGGCATCTCGTAGACGGTCCAGCCACGATAGGTGGTGGAGATGGGGTCCACCCACTCGCTGGAATAAGCGGAAAAGTCAGCAAGGGCCATTACGCCGCCGTGAACGCTGGAAGCTTCCACGATGCGCTTGGCGAGCTCACCTTTGTAGAAGGCGTCACGCCCGTGGGTGGCAATCTGGCGCAGCGAGGATGCGAGGACGGGATTGCGAAAGATTTCACCGAGGCGGGGAGTGCGGCCGGAAATCAGATAGGTATGCGCGGCTTCATCGTCGGCACGCAAAAGCTCGGTCACGGTGGACCACAGCATGGAAACCATTTCGCCGACGGGGAAACCCTCCTCGGCGATACGAATGGCGGGTGCGAGAATTTCATTGAGCTTCTTGCGGCCGAAACGATCGACGAGAGTTTGCCAGCCGTCGACCGCGCCGGGGATCGTAACGGTATAAATGCCGCGCTCCGGCATGGAGCGAAGACCTTTGCTCTTCAGCAAATCCAACGTAAGGGATTGGGGGGCCCAGCCACTGGCGTTGAGGCCATACAATTTAGAGCTTTTGGCATCGTAGACGATGGCGAAAAGATCTCCGCCGATTCCGTTGGACATGGGGGCGACCACGCCCATGACGGCGTTCGCCGCGACAGCAGCGTCCACGGCGTTGCCGCCGCGCGCGAGGATATCTGCGCCGGCTTGCGCTGCCAGGGGCGACTCGGCGGCCACGATTCCGTTACGCGATATGACCATGGAGCGGGCTTGGGAGCGTTCTTGGGCGATTGCGGTGGGCGGAACGAGCATGGGAGCAATCAGAAGAAGCGCGGCGAGTTGCGAGAGTTTTGCTGCGAACGTTTTGGCCATGGCACTACTTCGCTCCCTTTTAGGCTGCCATTCATGTGCGTTAAAGATTAGCGCAGCGCGGTCTCGTTATCGATCGTGACGATACAGGCGAACTTTAGCGTGAATTCTTGATGATGGCAACCGTGGAGCGTCGAAATTGCAAAGCAGAATGGCGTTGACAGGGGAAAAGGAGTGCGGGAATCTTTTGCGCCAGGCATTACGACGAGTAAAATTTATTTCAGCAGCTGATCTTGAGAAAGGTGCGCTAACGAGATGCCAGAGACGCCGCAGCAATATTCGCGAAGGATACTCGGTTACGTGAAGGGACGAGACGTATTGGAGGTGCAGACGAAAACACCGGGGAAAATTGAGGGGCTGATTGCGTCGCTTTCTTCGAAACAGTTGAGTTTCCGGCCGGCTCCGGGCAAATGGTCGATCCGGGAGATTCTGGCGCACCTGGCCGAGACGGAATTGGTGTGCGGTTATCGCTTGCGGATGATCTTAAGTAAAAACGGCACGCCGATTCAGGCGTTCGATCAGGATGTGTGGGCGGAGAATTCGAATTATGCGAAGCAGGATCCGGAAAAATCGCTGGCGCTATTTCGCGCGCTGCGGGAATACAACCTGGAGCTATTGCGATCCTTGCCGGAGAAGAAATGGAATCAGTACGGCTTGCACGCGGAACGCGGGAAAGAAACGGTGGCGCGCGTGGCGCAGATGTTCGCCGGGCACGACGTGAATCATTTGCAGCAGATTGAGCATCTCGCAAAATTGAGCCGGGCGTAAGAGCAGGCTTAAGCCTCGGTTGGCCTGACTGGGCAATCCACTGCCGCTCCTAGATGGCGAGGTACCTAACGGTTAACCGCGGCTCCGCCGCGAGCCGCGTTAATCGCGTGGGCCGTCGTTCGAGCAGAGCCGAAACGGCACCGCGACGCGAAAAGGGCAAGCGCAACGCTGCGCCCCTTGTGGCACGTTGCGGTTTCACGGCTCGTGAATGCTGCCCGGAATGAGGCAGCTCACGGGAACAACAGAGGATGGTTTTGTTCGCGCCACGGGATGAAAGTCCGTTAGAATCGGCACGGAACGGCAATCGAAGCGGCAGGCCGCCGGAGGTTTTGCTTGGCAACGGAGAAAGGCGAACCCAGGAAGCCGGGAGTAGACGAATCGCCCTCCCAGCAACCGCGGCCAGGGGCATTGGAATCGTTCCCTGCGGGCGCTGCTGACCCTCGCAAACAGGTCCCCCCTCTCGATAGCTCTACTGAAGCTCGTAAGAAAAGCCCCCTTCCATCGGGATCCACCGAGCTACCCAAGCAGGAGATTTCGCCTGTGGTTGCGGCGGATTCACGGCAGCAGGAAGCGGTTGCGGAGCTGGAACGGATTGTTCGCGGGGAACATAACGATCCGTTTGCGATTCTTGGGCCCCATCCGGCTACTTTCAATAGCAAGAAATGTGTGGCGATTCGCGTGTTTCTTCCAGGCGCGAGCGCAGTTTCCATCATTTTACCTGGCGGAAAGACCGAGTCAGCTAAACTTTTGCATCCGGCAGGAGTGTTCGAAGCTGTTGTGCCAGCGGAAGCGCTTGCGAAAGACCTCGGAGCCTATCGCTTGCACGTTCGGAATGTGGGCGAAGAGAACCGAGAAGTTATCGACCCTTATTCTCTCCCTCCCCTGCTGACTGATTTTGATTTGCACCTGATCGCCGAGGGCACGCACTACGACACCTACGAAAAACTAGGCGCGCATCTGCGCACTGTGAACGAGGTGCGCGGCGTGCATTTTGCGGTGTGGGCGCCAAACGCGCGACGCGTAAGCGTTGTTGGCGATTTCAATTCGTGGGATGGTCGAGTGCACGTGATGCGATCGCGGGGCAGCACGGGGATTTGGGAAATTTTTCTTCCGCAAATTTCCGAGGGCGCGATTTATAAGTACGAGATTCTCCCGCCTTCCGGGGGACCGCCGCTGTTGAAAGCCGATCCTTACGGGTTTGGGGCAGAGATGCGGCCAAAGTCTGGATCGGTGGTCACCGATTTGGAACGCCACGGCTGGAATGACAAGAAATGGATTACGGAGCGGGCGGCGCGAAACTGGCTGGAAGCGCCGATCTCGATTTACGAGATGCATTTGGGCTCGTGGAAACGCGTGCCGGAAGAGGGGAACCGCTGGCTCACGTATCGCGAGTTGGGCGACCGGCTGATTCCGTACGCGAAACAGATGGGCTTCACACACATCGAGCTGATGCCGGTGATGGAGCATCCCTTCGACGGCTCCTGGGGCTATCAGACGGTGGGATATTATGCACCAACGAGCCGCTTTGGTTCGCCCGCCGAGTTCATGGAATTCGTGGACCGCTGCCATCAAGAAGGCATCGGCGTGATTCTGGATTGGACCCCGGCTCACTTTCCGCGTGATGGGCATGGCCTGGCGTGTTTCGACGGCACTCATCTTTACGAGCATGCCGATCCGCGCCAAGGCGAGCATCCCGATTGGGGCACGCTGGTTTTCAACTATGGGCGCAATGAGGTGCAGAACTTTTTGATTTCGAACGCGCTCTTTTGGATGGATAAGTACCATCTGGACGGAATGCGCGTGGATGCGGTGGCATCGATGCTCTATCTCGATTATTCGAGAGAGCCGGGACAATGGATACCGAATGAGTTTGGGGGCCGGGAAAATCTAGCGGCCATTGCGTTTCTAAAGCGGTTGAATGAAGTGGCTCATCAGCGGCATCCGGGCATACTCACGGTGGCGGAGGAATCCACGTCGTGGCCGATGGTCTCGCGACCCACCTATTCGGGCGGATTGGGCTTCAGCTTGAAATGGAACATGGGCTGGATGAACGACACTTTGAAATATTTCGAGAAGGATCCGGTCTACCGCAAGTACGAGCACGGTAAAATGACTTTTTCGATGCTCTACGCGTTTACGGAGAATTTCGTTCTGCCGCTTTCGCACGATGAAGTGGTGCATGGGAAGCGCTCACTGTTGCACAAAATGCCCGGGGATTTCTGGCAGCAGTTTGCGAATTTGCGGCTGCTCTACGGATATTTCTTCGCGCATCCGGGGAAGAAACTGCTCTTCATGGGCAGCGAGATTGCGCAGCGTGAAGAGTGGAACCATGGAACGAGCTTGCAATGGCACCTCACCGAGCATGAACCGCACCGCGGGATTCAGCAGCTGGTGAAGGATCTCAACCGCTTTTACGCGGCCGCGCCCGCGCTACATGAAGTGGATTTTGAAGGGCAGGGCTTTGAATGGATTGATTGCAATGATGGCGACACGAGTGTGCTGACCTTCCTTCGCCGCGCCAAGGACCCCAAAGATTTTCTGGTGGCGGCCGCAAATTTCACGCCGGTGGTGCGCCACGGATATCGCGTGGGCGTGCCCGAGCCGGGGTTCTATCGCGAGGTCTTGAACACCGATGCGAGCATGTATGGGGGCAGCAATGTGGGGAATATGGGGGGGGCACACTCGGAGTCCCAGCCCTGGATGGGACGGCCACACTCCTTGCGCTTGACGATTCCGCCACTCGCGGTAGTCTATTTTAAGCTGGATCGCGAGCACGACAAGACCTCTAGAATAAGACCCTTATAAAATCAGCACCTCCCTGGAACTTTTTGCACGGCGCGCGCGTAATAGCAAGCAGACAGGCAAACGTACATCGAAGGAGGTTCCCATGGACATGGAACGATTGAAAAACGCATTACCGAATAGACGCGGAATTGTGTTCGGGTTGTTTGCGCTGGCTGCGCTGGCGATCCCGATGGGTTACACGGCGGCGCAAAATTCCCGGACGGCGAGAAGCGATCGGTGGATTCACGTTAGGGTGGTGAACAAGGATGCCAAAGGCGAGGTGGTGCGCGTGAACGTGCCGCTCGAGATGGCTGAAAAAGTTCTGCCGGCAATCAGCCACAAGAATTTTCACAATGGGCGGGTGAGATTCGGCAATAGGCATTTTAACGATATGGATGTGCGAGCGCTGCTCGATGCGGTGAGTACTTCGCGGGACGGCGAATTCGTGACCGTGCAGAGCAAAGAGAATGATGTGCGGGTGGCCAAGCAGGCGGGCTATCTGCTGGTACACGTCAAAGAGCATGGCAGCGAGAGTGCCCACCGCGTCGAAGTGCGGATGCCGCTTAGCGTGGTGAACGCGCTTTTGTCCGGCTCGACCGAGGAGCTGGATCTTGTGGCGGGAATTCGTGCACTGGCGGGTCAGCCGGATATGGAACTAGTGACCGTGCAGGACAATCAGAATACGGTCCGTATTTGGCTTGATTCAAAAAATTTAGCGAACTAGTCCCCGGGGATGGGCCGCACCGGGCTGACGGATCATTCAGGAGTGAGGTAAGGAGCGAGCGATGCCGATACTTGCGAAAATTGCCCTCGGGTGCGCGGGAACAGCGTGCGCTGCAGGAGGGTGGGCGTTCCACGACGGCGTGATTCGTGTGAATGTCGACGAGACTCGCGCCGGGGGACAGCACTTGCACTTGATGATTCCGGCGGCCTTGATTCCGGTGGCGGCGCGGTTCATGCCGCAGAGATGTCTGCAAGGGGCTACCAGCGAGGCAAGGTCAATGCTTCCAGCGCTGGCTGTGGCGAGCCGTGAACTTGGTCGCTTAGCGGACGCGGAATTGTTGCGCGTAGATAGCGCCGAACAGCACGTGCGCATGACGACGGAGAAGGGGTATATCGTGATTGATGTGCGAGAGCCGGATAATAAAGTGTACGTCCGATGCCCACTCGCGGTGATACGCGAGGTGGCTGGAGAGCTACGAGAGTGGCAGCCTGCGAGTTAGGCGACGCAATTCTTGCACTTTACGTGCGATGGACCTTGAGCCCCACTTTGATTCTCCTTTTTTGAGGCGGATAGCCCGGCGCACCGAGCCAGCGGTGACGGGTCGCAAGTGTCAAATTCGATGGACTAGGTTACGTGCTTGGCGCGGTTATTCTGCGGTTTTCCCTGGAATAAAATAGACTTCTTCCTTCATCGTATCTTTTTCCCAGCCGTGGCGGAGAAGGATGCCTTTTCCGTGCTCGATCATATCGGGGTGGCCGCAGAGATATGCCGAAGTGTTCCGCCCATTCAGCGACCACTGGTCGGTGTATTTGCGGAGCACGTCCTCGACGCGGCCTGTCTCCCCTTGCCATTCGGTGTTTTCCCAGGGACGGCTCACCGTCGGAATGTACGTTAGCCAGGGCACCTCGCGCGCAATTGCCGCCATTTCCTCGTGGTAACCAAATTCCCAGGAACGGCTGGCTCCCTCGATAAGGAAAAGTTTGTGCTCCCCCTGGAACTTGCCGTCTTTCCAATCTCGATGGAGCGTTCGGGCATAGCTGACGAAAGGCGCGATACCCGTGACCGTGCAAAGCAGGAGATGATGCGTGCGGCCAGACTTGGTATCGAGTGTAAACCGGCCCTTCGCTGATTTGCGGCAGCTCAGCTCATTTCCAGGTTGCAGCTTGAAGAGATGAGGAGTGAGCTGGCCCTCGGGGACGAGCTCCAGGAAGAACTCGATTTCATTTTCGTATGGAGAGGAAACAATGGAATAGGCGCGCTCGATAAGTTTTTCGGGCGTCTCAACGCCAAGTGTGGCGTATTGGCCTGGCGCAAAATGGAAGTCGCCGCCAGGTTGAACTCGGATCATCCACAGGTCATCAGAGAAGTCGACGCGCTTGGTGATTTTGGCGCGGTAAAACTTATCGGTCGGCAGAGCCATTTTAGGGCCCCCTCAAAAATACCGGTCGAGCGGATTGAGATCGAGATGGGTAGTTTTAGCAGCTTATTGGGATGGGTGCAATTGGAGATGTTCGCTCTGGAAAGACTGATATCCTGCGACTCCGCAGTCTCCTTCGCTTCGACTCTTTTTACACGTCCCGGACCCAACTTACACATTCTCGAGGGGGGGCCAAAACCTGCAACTCGATGCTTCAGTGGTACGGTTTTATTCGTAGGCTAGGGCGTCGACTGGATCGAAGCCGGAAGCTCGCAAGGCTGGATAGATCGCGCCAGCTATGGCTCCGATGATTGCCAGCGCAATGGATTTCCCTATCCACGCGCTCGATATCAGGACTGTGAGTGTAGGAGAAGTTCGGCTGAGTATGGCAACCACTGTGTAGGTGACAATCAGGCCTAGCACGCTGCCCCAGGCCGCCATCATGAGGACCTCGCCCAGCAGGAGTCCCAGAATATTCGAGCGGGAAGAGCCTAGCGCCTTAAGAATGCCGATCTCGCGGGTGCGCTCCAGGACCATGGTGTGCATGGTGAGCAACACCACCAGGAAGCTGATGACGACGCCGAGTCCTACCATGGTGCGGATGAAGGGCTTGAGCTCCGGCAAATTAGCGGAGTTCATTAGCGTCATGTATTCGGCGACAGAGCGAATACGGTGATCGGGCAGAATGCGAACGATAGCCTCGCGAGTTTTCTCTGTGTCGCCTTTGCTACGCACGTACAGCATGGAAACGCGCTTGTCGGCCCCGGCAACATCCTGGGCGGTGCGCAAGGGGATGAAGAAGCGGGCGCCTTTTCCGTGCGCGACGATGCCAGAGATGGTGAAGTCATGGTTAAGAAGCGTGATGTGCTCGCCGACCGAGAGTCTCTTGCTGCGCGCCACGATGTCATCGGCGATGGCTTCGTCAGGCTGCTGAAAGGGACGGCCCTGCAGAAAAAGAAAGCCTTTGCTGAGAGCGTTAAAGCGTGGGAACTCAATCCCATAGACGACACCGAAGTTGCGTGTATCCATGACGATCAGAGCCGGGGCTACTACGTCAACGCCAGGAACTTGCTCGACACGCTTGGCGAGCGATTCCTGCATGACCGCGCTCGAGAAAGCAAAAAAGATAGAGGAGTTGGGCGGCTGCACCAAAATATCCGCGCCGACGCCTTCGACGCGCTTGCCCCATTCGTAGACGACACCGGAGGTTAGACCGACGATTAGAAGAATCAGAACAACCTGAATGGCGATGGCCACAATGCTCAATGCGCTGCGCAGGGGACGAGCTCGCATGTTGTCCCACACCCAATGCAAGTAAGAGAAGCCGGTTGCGGACTCGTCGCCGAATCGATCGGACATCGCGGGCTACTGTAGCATCCTGTCCAGGGACGGTCAAAATGCTTCGAGGATTTGGAACTGTAAGATTTTTTCCGACACGCGCCACAGGGGAATCACTGAAGATGTTTCAAACTGAACAGGAGGAGAGAAAAATATTTGCGGGCACGAGTGTGCCCGATGGAGAAAATATTTCGTGAAGGAGGCGCGGAGTTTTCAACAAAACTGTTGAAAAGATTGTGGAAAAGGCGACATTAGAGTTTCTAACCGTGCGCGAATCAAGATGCTGGCACGGTTTGCACAAAGTTTGTGCAGGCCGGCAAAAATATTTTTCAGCTTCGCGATTTTCTTGAAAGGTGATCACGATAAAGTTTTAGCCGAGCGCTGAGCAGAACGGGATCAGCATTGCGAAGGTGAATTTACGGGGACGTCTACCTTAGTACCAGCGCGCCGGCTTTTCCAAATGGATTTGAATCGGCTGCGACAGGTCTTCGATTTCAAACCACTTCCCGAAAGGCTTCCATCCGGGCGCTATGATTTGAATCAGAACTTTGCCTTTGGGCGGCTCGGGTACGTGTGCAATGCCGTCGCGATTTGTTTTCACGTTCATCTCGAAGCGCTTGTCTTTGCGCAGCTTATGCTCCAGGATGAACTTCACGTAAACGCTCGCGCTATCCACAGGATCATTTTTTTCCCCGGCCGTGACTTGAATCGTCAGGCGCGAAGCAGCGGGAATTGGCTGCGGCTTGTGCGAGGCGGAAGAATCTTTCGTTGCCGATGAAGAATTCCGGGATGGTGCTTGCGATTCTGAGGATTGTGCCAATGGGTGGGCGCACAATTGCACGGCGAGAGCGAATGAGCCCAGGAAGACCAAAGCTGTAACGCGGGCTGCGATTTCTGCGGGATGTTTCATCTCAGTGGTGGCTGGGCGGTTTGGATGCTCGAAGGTGAGCAGGCGATGCCTGCAAATCCTTGCGGTGCTCTAGATTCTAGACGCCAGCATCTTCCCGCAACAATTCCCCCTGGCCAACATTCAAGACTGCGGTTTGTGCGTACGGTTCGGCATACAGATAGCAACTCCTGAATGAAACAGACAAGACTCGACGACCCGAACTAGTTTATTCTGCGAATAGTCTTATACCCGCTGCGAACTTTGCGCAATCTAAAAACGCAGCCGCATTGTGGCCCGGTTCGCGGGATTCGTATTACGGCGGGCGGGGGCTCAGAAACCGAACGCTTATAGGAGCTTTGAAAATGGGATTTGCAACCGATGCCATCCACGTGGGGCAGGAGCCAGACCCGGCTACCGGGGCGATCGTGGCCCCAATTTATCAGACCTCGACGTACGTGCTGGAGGCGATGGGCAAGGATAAGGGCTACGATTACGCACGCACGAATCATCCGAATCGCAAGGCGCTGGAGCGTTGCGTCGCTAAGCTCGAGGGCGGGCAGAGCGCGTTCGTGTTCACCTCCGGCATGGCCGCCATTGACGCGGTGTTTCGTCTGGTGCGCCCGGGCGACCACGTGATGATTTCCGAAGCCGTATATGGCGGTGTGTTCCGGCTTTCGACGCAACTGCTCGTACAATTTGGGATCGAATTCAGCTTCGTGGACACGGCATCGCTCCCCGCGGTGACTGCCGGGATTCGCTCCAATACGAAAATGATTTATGTCGAAACGCCTACGAATCCGACCATGCGCGTATCGGACATTGCGGAAGTCAGCCGCATCGCAAACGAGCGCGGTATCACAGTGGTGGTCGACAATACTTTCCTGAGCCCGTACCTGCAGCAGCCGATTTCGCTGGGCGCGCACATCGTGGTCCACTCGATGACGAAATATTTGAATGGGCACAGCGATGCGACGGGCGGGGCGGTGATTTTGACGCGCCAGGAAGATGCCGACAAAATTTATTTTATTCAGCGTTCGGCGGGGGCGGGACTGGCCCCAATGGATTGCTTCCTGGTGTCACGAGGAATCAAGACGCTGGCTGTGCGCATGCTGCAGCACAACACCAACGGCGTGGCTATTGCGCAATACCTCGAGGTTCACCCAAAAGTGAAACAGATTCACTATCCGGGGCTTGCGTCGCATCCGCAGCACGAGATTGCGCGACGCCAGCAACGCGGGCCAGGGGCCATGATTTCTTTTGACCTGGGCTCGGCAGATGCCGCGAAGCGCCTGCTCAATGCTGTAAAGCTATGCTCGCTGGCGGAAAGTTTGGGCGGTGTGGAAACGCTGATTTCGCTTCCGGCGCTGATGACTCACGCGTCGATACCGGCAGAAGTTCGCGAACGCATCGGAATTACTCCCGGACTTGTGCGCCTCTCTGTGGGAATCGAAGACCTGGAAGATCTTATCGCCGACCTCGACCAGGCTTTGGCGAAGGTATAGCAAGAGATTCTTCAAGCCACTTCAAATACGCAGGCGAGCCAGCGAGGATTGGCAGGGCGATAAATTCGGGAACTTCGTAGCTGTGCAGGCGGGCAACGGCGGCTTGCACGCGCGGGAGTACGCGGTGCGCCGTCTTGATGAGCAGCAGATACTCCGTGGCGGTTTCCACTTTTTCTTTCCAGCGATACGTGGACCGGATGGGCGCTTGCATTATATTTACGCAGGCGGCTAAGCGCCGCTCGACGAGCTCACGCGCGATGCTGCTAGCCTCTTTGAGCGAACCGCACGTCACTAAGACAACAGCTTTTTCACTTCGCGGCACTTTGTGAGTACGCTGCACTTGCCTGCTCCTTGGCAACGGCCATTAACATTTTGGTGCGCTGCGCGGTGAGTCGCTGGTTGTCAGCATCCCCACAAGATACAATAACCCGGCTATGGCTGGAACTTCCGCCGGAACCTCAATACGATTTGGGACCTCGGGATGGCGCGCGCTGATCGCCGATGAGTTTACGTTTGCCAATGTGCGTCTGGCGGTTAGCGCGATCGCCGAGCATGTGCTGAGCCTGGAGAAAGCGCCGGTGCTGATTATCGGGCACGACACGCGATTTTTCTCCGAGGAGTTTGCACGCACGGCAGCCGACGTGCTCGAAGCACACGGCGTGGGCGTGCTGCTTTGCGATGGGCCCGCGCCTACACCGGCGATCGCCTACGAAATCCTCCGGCGCAAAGCGGCTGGGGCAATCAATTTTACGGCAAGCCACAATCCCGCGGAATACCACGGATTGAAATTTTCGTCTGCGGATGGCGGCCCGGCACTTCCAGAGGTTACCAAAGACATTGAAGGGCGCATTGCGCGGTTAGCCGGAAGGCAAGTTTTATCCCCGCATGAGACCGCGGCGTTCGACGATTCGAGACGATTCGAAAAAATCAGCGTGCGCGAGCCCTACTTGAAGCGGCTGGGCGACCTCGTTGATTTCAAGAAAATTGCGGGCGGGAAACTTACGATCGTGTGCGACGTGCTGCATGGATGCGGCGCGGGATATCTCGACCGCACGCTCGAAGAGCACGGGATTCAGGCTGCGACGTTGCGCACCGATCGCGATGTGCTGTTCGATGGCACCGGACCGGATGTATCCGAGGAGCATCTGGAGCCGCTGAAGCGCGCGGTGCGCGAGCGCAAAGCCAATGTTGGGTTGTCGACCGATGGCGATGCGGATCGCTTCGGGATCCTGGACGCGGATGGAAGCTGGATCTCGCCCAATCATATTCTTGCACTGCTCTACGACTATCTTGTGGAGACGCGTGGCTGGAAATTGGGAGCGGCACGCAGCGTGGCTACCACGCATATGCTGGATGCCGTGGCGCGCAGCTACGGGCAGCAAATATTTCAAACGCCGGTGGGATTCAAATACATCGGAGAATTAATCAAGCAGGATAAGATTGCGCTGGGCGGCGAGGAAAGCGCGGGCCTCTCGATACGCGGGCATGTGCCGGAGAAAGACGGCGTGCTGGCGTGCCTGCTAGTAGCTGAGATGGTGGCGCAGCGGCGGAATACGCTCGCCGAACAAATTCGTGCACTATTTAAGCGGATCGGCGGCGAATTCTGGCCGCTGCGCACAAACCTGCACGTGAGCGATGAAGTGAAAACACGCGGCATCGCGCTCTTAAAGCAGGAACACGCGACGCTTCTGGGCCGTAAGGTGAAACAAACGGATCGCACCGATGGCGTAAAAATCGTGTTTGCAGATGGCTCGTGGTTTTTGATACGGCCCTCCGGAACGGAGCCTCTGTTGAGGCTTTATACGGAGGCCGCGTCGCCGGAAGCGTCGGCGCAACTGGCGCGCGAGGCTCGGGCATGGATTTTCGAAGGCATGGAAGAGGGCGAATGACCGCGAGTAAGCTCGAAGAGAATCCGCAAAGATTTTTTCGCCGCAATGGCCGTCTGCTACTAGGCGGCGTGCTGCTGCTCGTATTCGTGCACGACATTTTTGGCACACATGGTTTTATGGCGATGCGACGCACGCAGAAAGAGATTGAGCGCGTGCACGCGGAAATCGAGCATCTCGACACGGAGAATCAGCAGCTCGAGGAGCAAGTTCATGCGCTTAAGAGCGATCCCAAGTTGATCGAGCGGATTGCACGCGAAGAGATGGGCCTGGCAAGGCCTGGAGAGATCATTATTAAGCTGCCGCCTCAGTCAAAGAAGGATACTCGGAAAGAGTAGGGTGAAAGAAAACAGCCTCTGGAGGCGCGATGCAGAGAATAGCTAAGCTTATATCCATTGTGCTGCTCCTCGCAGTGTCCTCCCAGGCGAAGACAACAGCAATCAAAGCCGGGTTGTTGATTACCGATGTACGCAAGGCACCCATTCCCAATGCTGTGCTGATCATCGAAGACGGCAAGATCACGTCGGTCGGAAATGCGATTCCCGCAGGCGTTGAGGTGATTGAGCTCAGCGCTTTCACTGTGATGCCAGGCCTAATGGACGGCCACACGCATCTTTGGACCAGCGACAAGCCGGACTCACTCCTCAGCATGTCCGCAAGCGAGAGGGCACTCTACGCACAGTTCGCTGTGCACGGCGCCCTCGAATCAGGCGTCACCTCGATGCGCGTGCTCGGCAGCGAAGACTTTGTGGACGTCGCTTTGCGCAACGCAGTCAACGCTGGGCTGATCCCCGGACCACGCCTGCTGGCGGCGGGTCACGCGATCTCGATTCCGGGGGGACACGGCGACTCTCTCCCTTTTTCCAATTCGCTGCGCCTGGAGGACTTCTACACACCACGCCGCGGCTTCGTCACCTCGCCTGACCAAGTGGAAGAGGCAATCCACTGGCAGGTGAAATACGGCGGGGACGTGATCAAGATTCTTGCAAGCGGCGGTGCGGGATCGCCACTCGATAATCCTACACAAGAGAGTTTGAGTCCCGAAGAAGTGCGCCGCGCCGTTGCTGTCGCTCACTCACTCGGTAAACGCATCGCCGCGCACGCACAAAACAATCGTAGCATCCGTTCCTGCATCGAGGCGGGCGTAGACTCGATCGAGCACGGTTCTGACCTAGATGAGGCCACTATCGCTCTACTCAAACAGCGACACGTCTATCTCGATATGTCACCGATTCACCGCCTGGAGGCTGCCGGGAAGCAGTACGCCAACAACCAGGAAGTGAGGTGGGTGAAACGCCGCAAGCTTTACAACCGGCATCTAGCAAGTTTCCAGCTTGCGTTGAAGTCTGACGGCTTGCTGTGGTCAGCGGGATCTGATGTGGGCTACGCACCTAACACACCCACCCTGACCACTGAATTGGAAAAGTGGGTGGAATTGGGCATGCCCACAAGGGTAGCCTTGGTCGCCGCGACGATTAACAACGCTGCGCTCTTCGACATGCCCGACGTAGGCATACTCGAAGCCGGTAAGGTCGCCGATCTGATTGCAGTCCGCGGGAATCCCTTGGACCATATCCAGGCGCTAGAGCAAATCGTGCTGGTCATGAAGGCTGGCACCGTGTATGTGAACAAAGTCCGATAACTGTAGCCGAAAGCCAGATTCACGCAGAACCGAATCGCGCAAGAGTGGTGTAAGGAAAGAAAAGTCAAAATCTCCACGCTTAAACGACCGAGCGTAGGCACCCAGTTCAACCAATAACAACGGACCGGTGTCAGGATTTGTGGCGATGCACTAGCCAGCGCGTACGGAGGATAGACACGACTAGCATGGCTGAGAAAATTGTGAGCAGTCCGAGCGTTGCCACCGGGAGGCTCGTAGCGTGCTTGGGAAGAATCGACAAGCGCCCATAAACAAATTCAATGTGCACCCAGTAGATGAGCAGGGATGTCCGACCCAGTTGAATGATGGGACTGAAGCCACGCAGGGCCGCGCCCCACCGGCACCAGGCAAAGCTTCCTCCGACGATCAGAAAGAGAACAGCGACGCGCACGAGAAAAAAGTTCGGGCCGGTGTGCCAGAAGTCCGGGACGGCGTAAAGCCGCACGGGGAGCGACTCGAGCCACAGAGCTAGCGCGCCTAAAAAGATTCCGGCAACAGCAAGCGAGAGCAGGTAGGCGGCTTGGTTGCGGCGCGCTCCATCGGTCATGAGGAAAAACCCTACAGCGAGTCCGGCGAATGCGAACGCAGCCCAGGGAAAAATTGGGAATAGATATACCTGCGGCTCGGCGAAGATGTGCACGCCATTGATATAAGATTCGAGAACCCACGGCAGCCATCGCGGGCGATGCGTGGTCCAGAGCGGCGGAGTGGCGAGCGCGATTGCGGCGGCCACCGCAATGGACAAGGCTATCGCGCAGAGCCTTGCGGCACGGGCGCGTGGTGCTTCTGCCGCACCGGCGATGCGCTGCGATAAACTTCCAACCGCAAAACACAGCACGCCCATCAGCATCATCGAGAGGCCAATGATGTTGAGGATATCGACGCGCAGCAGATCGGTCCACGGCGATTTCGGGAGGCCGGTTAAAAACTCCTGTACGCGAAATAATAAACTAAGACCGAAGATTTCTGCGCCGCGGAGAATCGTTTTGCGCGCGATTTCGACGGGAGCGATGGCGCGGGCGACCATGCGATCGGTGATGAACGCAAAAGAAATTCCCGCGAGAAATAGAAATAGCGGAGCGGGCAGAGTGCCCAGACGCTGCGACCATTTCATCCACGGGGACTGGCGCGCGCCGGCGCTAAGCCACGAGTCATAGCAGTGCGTCTGAAACATCAACAGGCAGGCGAGGCCGCGCATCCAATCAATGTAGGCAAGCCTCTGGCTAGTTTTTTCAGGCATGGTCGTGCGTTACACTAACCCGCTTTGTCGAATACGCGCCAACTTGGTTTGCTTCCGGCCGTCGCGGTCTGGGCGGCGTTTTGCCTTGGCGGAGCATTTTACGGCACCTGGCTCGGTTATGGGGGACGAGCTTTTGCGGTGACGCTCGGCTTGTTCGCCTTTTTGTTTGGCACGGAGATTCTTCTCGCTTGCGGACATTTGCAGCAGCGCGCTGCGAAGGCGCTAGGGGCAGGAGCGGGCTACTTGCTGAGCGTCATGTTGCTGGCCGCATATTTTATTTACGCGCTGGCGACGGGCAGCTTCACATGGTGGCGAGCAGGAATCGCAGTTGCGTTTGTACTTGTACCGGTAACGCTTGCGGCGTCTAGCGAACGAACATCCGCGCCCGGTTGGCGGGATTACGCGGCGGTGCTGGCGATATTTCTTCCGTTCAAGATGTTATTGCTGCGATCGCTGTGGCCCTATCCCGCAGGCAAGCTCGGTTATCTGCTGGCGGTGCTGGCGGTGCTGATGGCGCTGAATGTGGGCATTGCGGTTTTTCTGTTTGTGCGCAGGCTCGATGGAGTGGGCTATTCCATTTCGTGGGGCTCGAATTGGACGCTTATTATCGCGCTGAGCTTTCTGATCTTTGGCGCGACAGCGATCGTGCTGGGCGTTGCAATGGGCTTCATTCGCTGGGCGCCCAGTGTCGCACAACTTAAGAATCTACCGATTGTCGCGCTCGGGATATTCTTCTTCACGGCGTGGCCGGAGGAGTTTTTGTTTCGCGGGATCTTGCAGAACATGCTTTCCAGAACTTTGAGGAATGGGTGGAGCGCACTCGCCGTGGCTTCCATGTTGTTTGGAGCGGCGCATTTGCCTAACGGCATGCACTTCTCGCACGCGAATTGGCGCTACGGAATCCTAGCCACGATTGCCGGAATATTTTATGGATGGACCTGGAAGAAGACGGGCTCGATTTTTTCGTCGGCGCTCGTGTACACAGCTGTCGACGTGACGTGGCACCTCTTTTTCCGCACGGCGACGTATTGACACAACCCGGGGGCCGGAGTAGGTTCCGCGCATGTGGAGATAGCGCGGGCACTTTAGCTGTTGCGCAGAATGGGATCCACCATCGCGAAAGGAAACGTTTTGAGAGAGACTTATTTGGGCTCCGCTGCCGTGCTGCTCTTCGCGCTCTTCCCTTTTCAGGTGAATGATGACGCTCTGGTGGTGGCCCCGGAAGCTTATAAAATTACCCTTGAAAACGAGTACGTGCGCGTCGTGCAATTATCGCTCGCGCCGGGCCAGAAGACGGCTATGCATACGCACGGCGGATCACCAGTAGTTCTGGTCGGTTTCAGTGAGGGGCGCTTCAAGTTGACAGATGCAACAGGTAAGGTCCGTGAGGGACAAGGCAAATT
>JRHI01000603.1_pt1 | contig 37222 bp, 38 predicted proteins | sample 215371 | NCBI WGS metagenome assembly JRHI01 (sample SAMN02929681, study PRJNA255918) | sediment metagenome | biome: cave system; feature: Ice Cave; material: Sediment; isolation source: sediment from deep within a dark volcanic ice cave with no known source of... ... | reverse complement strand
CACCCTAGCCCTCTCCCCATTCTGAAGAAGAATGGGGAGAGGGGACGCGTCGGCGCCGGCCGGGGCGCGCGGCAGCCATCTTCAAATCCCGCTGAACCAGTTGTAGCGGCGGTTCTCCCAGTAGCCGCCCGGATAATTGTTCGTGACCTCCATGGCGACGATCTGCTTGGGCGACTTGAAGCCGAGCTTGGTGGCGACGCGCAGGCGGATGGGGAAGCCGAAGTCCTTGTGCAGCACCGCCCCGCCGTACTTGGTGGTGAGCTGCGTCTGGGGATGCAGTGCGGACGCCATGTCGATCGAGCCGCTGTAGCCGTCGATGCACTTGAAGCCGACGTACTTGGCCGTCATGTCGGCGCCGACGCGCTCGAGGAACAGCTTGAGCGGCACGCCGGTCCACTCGCCGATGTAGTCCCAGCCCTCGACGCACACGTGACGCGTGCGCTGCGTCACCTCGGGCAACGCGTGGATGTCGCGCAGCGCCCAGGATCGCTTGTCGCCGATCATGCCGGCGAGCTCGAGCTTCCACGTCCCCGGATCGACATCCTTGACCATCTCGCGGCCGTAGAAGGCATTGAAGCGCGGCGGCCACATGACCTTGGAGGCCGGATACTCGCGCGCCAGCCGCGTCGGCGAGTAGAGGAAGGCCTGCACGCGGTCGTTCCATGCCGACATGGCGCGCAGCACGCTCTGGGTGGCGTCCTTGTTGGTCACGTCGCAGCCCGTGAGCATGGTGAGCGCGCCGAGGCTGAGGGTGCCGCGCAGAAAGGCGCGCCGCTCGATGCTCTCCACCAGCTTGCGGTTCTCTTTCAGGATCGTCTGGTCCACGGGCTTGGCCGGCCGGAACGGGCTCGGGGTCACGGAGCGCATCGGTCTACTCCCTCTCTTTGGGCGCATGCGCGGACGGCGCGTTGCCGGTGATCATCGACACGATCGTGCGCGGCACGAGCACCGCCAATGCCACGTGCACAACGAGGAACAGCACGAAGCCGGTCATGCAGAAGAAATGCACCCAGCGCGCGCCCTGGAAACCGTAGAAGAGATCCGTGAGCCACCACAGCTGCACGGGCTTCCAGATCGCAAGGCCCGACAGCACCACCAGCACGCCCAGCGTCAGCACGCCGATGTAAAGCAGCTTCTGGACGTGGTTGTAGACGCTCAAGTCGTCATGGGCGAGCTTGAAGCGCAGCGCGTCGCCGATATCGCCCAGCAAGCCTGTGAGCGTCACAGGCAGCAGCTTCATGCGGAATCGACCGGTGGCGAAATTGTAGATGAAATAGACGAGGCCGTTCAGCACGAGCAGCCACATGCCGGCGAAATGCCATTGCAGCGCCCCACCCATGCCGCTGTCCTGCCACTTCTCGAAGGACAGCTGCACGTCGCCGCCCAGTGTAATGTCGGGATGGAAGATGAATGGAAACAGCGGGCTGTCGTTGAAGATCCGCCAGCCGCTGCCGATCATGATGAACATCGCCACGGCATTGATCCAGTGCGTGATGCGCACGATCAGCGGCTGGATCTTTCTTTGGCGCCGCGCGGGCGCAACCGACACGATGGCCATGGCTCGTCTTTCTTCGCTGGTCGTGAGCAAGGGGTTCGTCCGTACCATGCCGGACCCGCGCATCGCGCACCACTCAATACTGTCTCACTTCGGCGTGACGGTTGCGCGAGCGGATGCTGGAACTTTTTCACGCCCATCTCAATTGTGCGTGACATTCGCGGTCGTGAACAGACGCGGTCGGAGCGATCGCGCTATCGGTTCGATACCGGCAGATCACGGACATTGAGAGCAAGCCATGCAAGACGAATCCACGCGAGGAAAGCCCGGCTGCGCCATCGCGGTGATGGCGAAGGCCTCCATTCCGGGGCACACGAAGACGCGCCTCATCCCACCGCTGACGCCCGAGCAGGCTGCCGACCTCAACACCGCGTTCCTGCGCGACGTCGCCGACAATCTGTTGGCGGCGGCCACTCTCGCCAACATCAGCGCGTGGATGGCGTATGCGCCGGCAGGCTCCCGCGAATTCTTCGCCGGCAACCTCCCCACCGGCATCGGTCTCATCGAGACGGTGGAGCCGAACTTCGGCGCCTGCCTGTTTCGCGCGGCCGACTGGCTCCTGGCCGCCGGGCATGAGGCCGCGTGCCTCCTCAATTCCGACAGCCCGACGCTGCCGACCGGCTATCTGGTGGCGGCTGCCACCGCGTTGGCCGCCCCTGGAGACCGCGTCGTCCTCGGTCCTGCGACCGATGGCGGCTACTATCTCATCGGCATCAAGCAGCCTCATCGCCGACTGTTTCAGGACGTCGACTGGAGCACGGAGCGGGTGTTGCGCCAGACGCTGGCGCGGGCGGACGAGCTCGGCCTTCCGGTCGTGCTGCTGCCGAGCTGGTATGATGTGGACGACGAGACCGCCCTGCGTCAGCTCATCGGCGAGCTGGTGGATGGCCGGCCGTTCCGCGCCGTCGGCAGCAAGCCCACGCCGGCCGGCTTCACGCGGCGCCACCTGTTGCGACTGCTCGAGACGCCCGACCTGGCGTCGAGCAGCGATCGGGCCGCGCGGTCGAGCCTCGTCGCATGATTGCCGCCGCGCATCCGGTTTCGACGCGTTGGGCTGCCAATATTTGGCTGGCCGTCATGGCCATCGCTCTGACCGGGCTGACCATCGCCACGCCGACCCTGCATCGCGGCACCAGCGGCTGGGCGCTGATCGCAACCTTTGCGCTCGGCGGCCTCGGGGCCTACGCAGCTTCACGGCTGGGTGACAGGTCGGATCAACGCTCGGCGCTGATCATCATCCTGGCCGGGGCCGTGGCCATGCGGCTCGCGCTCCTGTTCGCCGAGCCCTACCTCTCGAGCGACATCTATCGCTACATCTGGGACGGGCGCGTGCAGGCCGCCGGCATCAACCCTTACCGCTACGTGCCAAAGGCGTCGGAGCTTGCGCAGCTGCGCGATGCCGCGATTTTTCCGCTCATCAATCGTGCCGACTACGCGCCGACGATCTACCCGCCGGCGGCGCAGGCGATCTTTCTCGCGCTCACACGGCTGGGCGAGAGCGTGCTCGTCATGAAGCTCGGGCTGCTCGCGTTCGAGGCCGGCGCCGTGGCCGCGATCATCGCCCTGCTCCAGCGGCAAGGGGTACCTTTGACCCGCGTTGCGGCCTACGCCTGGCACCCGCTTCCCGTTTGGGAGATCGCCGGCAACGGCCACGTGGACGCAGCCATGATCGCGCTGCTGCTGGCGGGCCTGCTGCTGTTCGCGCAGGGTCGGACGATCCTGGCCGGCGTAACGATTACGCTGGGGGCACTTATCAAGCCGACCGCATTGTTGGCGCTGCCCGTGTTCTGGCGGCCGTGGGAGTGGCGGCTGCCGCTCGCGGTCGCGGTTACCATCGCGCTGGCCTATTTGCCCTACCTGTCGGTCGGAGCCGGCGTGCTCGGCTTCCTGCCGGCCTACCTGCAAGAGGAGGGCTTCGCCTCGGGCTCCGGCAGCGGCTTCAAGCTGTTGTGGCTGGCGGAGCAGGTTGCGGGCTCGCTGCCCCATGGGGACACGCTCTACATCGGCGGCGCCGCTCTAGTCCTGATCGGGCTTGCGCTGGCGGTGGGCTTCCGCTCCGACCGCTCGGAGGAGGCCTCGATGCGCTCGCTCGCCTGGCTGCTCACCGCGTTCCTGGTGCTCTCTTCGCCGCACTATCCCTGGTATTTCCTGGTGCTCGTGCCGTTCCTGGCGCTCGCCCCGTCCGTCACGGCCTGGGTGCTGACGCTGGGGGGCGTGCTCTTCTACGACGTGCTGAGCACCGACGTGCTGCCCAGCTACGAGACGCGGATCACCGTTTTCACGCTGGCGACGCTGGCCGCCCTTGCCCATGACCTGTGGAGCGGGCGGCGCAGAGCGATCGCCGTCCCTGTCGGAGAGACCCCATGACCATCGAGACTCACGCCGGCGTCGGCACGGCAGTCGATCCGCGCCGCTACCACGACAGTGTCGCGGACGCACGCGAGGCCGTAGCGGTGCACGATCCGGTCTGCCTCTACCTGGAGACCACCAACCGCTGCAACCTGCTCTGCACCACCTGCCCGCGCACCTACGCCGACCTCAAGCCAGAGGCCGACATGAGCTGGGAGCTGTTCACGCGCATCGTCGACCAGGTGCCGAACATCGCTCGCGCGGTGCTGCACGGGGTGGGCGAGCCGATGCTGGTGAAGGACCTGCCGCGTATGGTCCGCTACCTCAAGGCCCGCGGCGCCTACGTGCTGTTCAACACCAACGGCACGGTGCTCACCCCCAAGAAGGGCCGCGAGCTGGCCGACACCGGGCTCGACGAGCTGCGCGTCTCGCTCGATGCTGCCGACGCAGCGACCTTCCGCATCGTGCGCGGCAAGGACTACTTCAACCGCATCGTGCGCAACGTGAAGGCCTTCACCGAGATGCAGGCGCGCGAAGGGCTCGAGCTGCCGCGCGTCTCGTTGTGGCTGACCGGTCTGAAGGAGACGATCGCGCAGCTGCGCGATTTCGTCCGCATCGCCCACGACGTCGGCGTGCGGGAGGTCTACCTGCAGCGCCTCGTCTTCTTCGAGCAAGGCGCCGTCGGCATGGCGCGGCCCGACCAGGCGCTGTTCGAGCGGCTCGGCGCGGAGGAGACGCAGCATCTGCGGGCGGCAGAAGCGCTGGCGGCCGAGCTCGGCATCAGCTTCAACGCGTCGGGCGCCACCGAGCCGGGCGAGAGCCTGGCGCGCAAGGCCGAGACCAGCCCGTGGTCGCTGTGCCGGCGGCCGTGGAGCGTGATGTACTTCACCGCCAACGGCCGTGCCCTGCCCTGCTGCATCGCACCGTTCTCGCAGAGGGGCTACGAGAACTACACGCTTGGCGACGCCACGCAGGCGAGCTTGCGCGAGATCTGGAACGGTCCTGCGTACCAGTCGTTCCGCAACGCCCTGCAGTCGGACGCCCCGCCCAGGTCATGCGCCAACTGCGGCCTGCGGTGGAGCTTGTAATCGTGCATCCTCCTGTTCTTGCTTTTCCGCGCTGCGCGGAACCGACGCAGAAGCCTATGCTGCGCCGGCTGCGGCATCGGCAGCCTGCGCCGTGAACAAGGGCGTGTCGGGAACGCGGTGGATCGTCTCATCCGAGAGTTCGAAATGCATACTGTCCACGCTGTCGCCGGAAAACCCGCCGCCCCAGTACCATCCGTGGCGATTGAAATACGGAACGAGCAGCAGCATGCCGCGCATCACCAAGTGAGTGCCTTGGTCGATGTTGTTGGTCGCGCCAAAATATAGATCGATAGCCGTTCCCCAACTGTGGTTTGAATAGACAGCGGGGTTGTGATGCCGCGCCCGAACGCACAGCATCCCGTCCGACTTCACCTGCTCGAAGAGCTGGCTGTTGTCGGCCTTCACCTTCGCGAACACCTGCAACAGGGACTCCACGGCGTAGTCTAGGCCCGTAGCTTTGAAGGGCCCTACATTGACGCGATTGCGGACCCGGCGAACAAAATCTCCCGTCGGGTCGCTGCAGTCTCTCGATAGCGCTCCCGGCTTGCCGAATTTCGTCAGCATGGTCTGCTCGAGGCAGGGGGTGAGGCCCTGATTGACGCTCTGAAGCGGGGGAAGAGGAACATGATCACTGAAGCTTGTCATCATTTTCTCCCAAAATACTCTGCCAAATACGAGGCTGACCCCAATTGCGCGGGTCGCTGAAGATCGCATCATGGCACGGCTGCGTGCTGCCGCAAATAGCTGGCTCCTCCAGTCGGTCATTTGTTGCCGATAGTGCTGTGGCATCATCCTCGTGGTATGGGACCTGCGATCGGGCGGCCGGGAATGGAATTGCAGCTGAACCAGAGCGCACACTCGTCGTCGTCTCGCTGCAACGTCAGCGCGGTGATCCCCTGCCTGGACGAGGAGGAAGCAATCGGGCCCTGCGCGGCCGCGGTGCTGGGGCAGGGCGTGGGCGAGGTCATCGTCGTCGACGGCGGGTCGAAGGATCGCACGGTCGAGCGCGCGGCTGCCGCCGGCGCGCGGGTCGTGGTCGAGCCGCGACGGGGCTACGGCCGCGCCATGATGGCGGGCATTGCCGCCGCTTCGCCGGACAGCACCATAGTCCTCTTCATCGATGGTGACGGCAGCGACCGGCCCGAGATGATCCCGGCGGTGCTGGGACCCATCGAGAGTGGCAGCGCGGATTTCGTGCTGGGATCGCGCCTGCTGGGAGACCGCGAGCCGGGTAGCCTGGCGCCGGCGCAAATCGTGGCGGGCCATCTGGCCGGCCTGCTCATTCGCCTCCTTTACGGCGCGCGCTTCACCGACATGTCGCCCTTCCGCGCCATCCGCCGCGATGCACTGGAACGCCTCGGCATGCGCGAGGAGACGTTCGGCTGGAATCTGGAGATGCAGATGCGCGTGGCGGCCACCGGCCTGCGGACGCTAGAGGTCCCGGTGGGACAGCGGCGGCGGGCGGGGGGTGTGTCGAAGGTTTCGGGCAGCGTGGCTGCGGTCCGTGCCGCAGCCGTGCTGGTCTCCACCTTCCTGCGCCTGGCGCTCGGGCTGCGGCGCGCTCGACGGACCGCAACAGGCTGGGAGACAGGGGCTCGACCCAACGGGCGCAACCCCTGAGCCTCGAGCGGGCTCGCTCGTCGGCGTCAGGCGGCCGCTTTGGCCTCCTCGGCTTTGTGGAAGCGCATCATCGTGAAGAGACCCCAGGGACGCAGCCCGCGCTTCTCCACCAGTGTCAGGTCCTCGCAAACGAGCACGCGCTCGATGTCGAACACGGGACGCCAGCCCAGCTTGTCGGCAAACGGCGCCATGCGGCGCTCGACCCAGCCGCGCATGCCTTCCCAGCCGGGCTTGCCTTCCTCGGCGCTGAAGTGATTGACGATGATCACCTCGCCACCCGGGCGGCACACGCGCGACAGCTCGCGCATGACCTTCTCGGGATCGGGCACGACCGTCATCACGTACATGGCGACGACCGTGTCGAAGGAGGCGGTGGGGAACTTCAGATCGCTCGCGTCCATCTCGTGCAGGCCGGTGACGTTGCCCAGGCGCTCGGTGGTGACGCGCTCGCGCGCCTTCTCCAGCATCTCGGGCGAGAGATCGATGCCGACGATCTCCAGATGCCGCGCGTAGGTGGGCAGCGACAGGCCGGTGCCGACCCCGACCTCGAGAACGCGGCCCTTGCTCTGGTTGATGATTTCCACCGAGTGCTTGCGTCCCTCGGCCGCGACCTTCCCGAAGGTGTGGTCGTAGACCGGCGCCCAGCGGCGGTAGGCGCTCTTCACGGCATGCTCGTCGATATGCGAGCTACCCGAGCCATCCTTGAAACGCTTGAAGAACTTCGGCGTGTCTCGCACTTCGGAACGCGGCGTCGGCGTCATCGTCTGCTTTTCCTCCCTCTAATCACTGACCATCTACCCCGGCACGCAGGACGTGCCCGGCAGGTTCAGCGGCAATTTCCTCGGGGGCTTCGGACCTCGCGGGCTGCTCGGTCCGGCTCAACGCCCGCGCAATCCAACCGCCACCCAGCATGCGCGCCTCGGGACCCGCATCCGCGTAGAACACGCAGGCCTGTCCCGCAGCGACCCCGTATTCGCCGTCACGCAGCAGGACCTTGGCGCCGTCAGCCGACGGGAACAAGGTCGCCGCCTGGGGCGGCGATGTCGATCGCACGCGCACTGCAACGGACATTCCCCCCGTGGGGATCGGCTCGTCACCGAGCCAGTTCAAGTTCCTAAGGGCGATCCAGTGCGCATGCAAGCTCTCGCGTGGGCCGACCACGACCTGCCTGGTCGCAGCATCGAGGCGGACGACATAGAGCGGCGCCGGGCCGGGGACGCCGAGACCCCGCCGCTGGCCGACCGTGTAGTTGATGATGCCGGCGTGCCGGCCGAGAACACGGCCATCCACGTGCACAATGTCGCCGGACTCCGCGGCGCCCGGCTTGAGGCGCTCTATCACGTTGGTGTAGCGCCCTTTTGGCACGAAGCAGATGTCTTGGCTGTCGGACTTGTCGGCCACAGGGAGGACCAAGCTGCGCGCCAGCGCGCGCACCTCCCCCTTGCGATAGGCGCCGAGGGGAAAACGCAGCCACTCGAGCTGCGCGCGCGTCGTGGCGAAGAGAAAGTAGCTCTGGTCGCGCTCCGTGTCGCATGCGCGGTAGAGCTCGGGGCCGGCAATTCCTTGGCGAAGCTCGATATAATGGCCGGTGGCAAGCGCGTCCGCTTCGAGGTCGCGCGCTGTCGCCAGCAACTCCTCGAACTTGATCTGCTGGTTGCAGACTACGCATGGAATGGGCGTTTCGCCGGCCGCATAGCTGTCTGCGAACGATTGCATGACTGTCGCTTTGAAGCGCTGCTCGTAGTCGAGGACGTAGTGGGCAATGCCGAGCCGGTCGGCGACGCGGCGAGCATCGTGGATATCTTGTCCGGCGCAGCAGCTGCCGCGCCGCCCGACAGCCTCACCATGGTCGTAAAGCTGCAGGGTGACGCCGATGACTTCGCACCCTTGTTGCTCGAGCAACGCAGCGACGACGGATGAATCGACGCCACCCGACATCGCCACGACGACCCGTCGCGGGCGGCGAGCAGACGCGCGCTTGCCGGAAGACGTTACCTTGCGAGAAGCCATGGGCACGTGTTGGTTGACAGCAGATTAACCAAGATACCAGCACTCTGCCCTTCCCCGTCGGCGGCGGCAATATGGCCGCGAGTGGAGGCGCAATCAAGGCGAAAGCAGCGGCATGCACAAGTTCGGGCCCAAACTCGGGCCTGGATGCCGTTTGCCGGCCGTAGGAGACCGCATCCGCAAGGGTTGTACCGGTCCGGCACAACTTTCGACCGGATGGACAGCAGGAGACGCCAAGTCATGAAGGGATGATCAGCATTAACCTAGAAAACTGCAGAATTAACCACTGGGGAAGCAAATAACGGGGCAGGGGTTCTTGCAGTATTTACCGCGTCACTTAGGTCGCTTTTAATTGCGTTGGTCTAGTGTCGTGAGCAGGTCAGAAAAAGAGTAATGAGTATCATGACCGAACAACAGTACAGAGCGCGGGTGCGCTACGTCATCGGGCCGGACGGCAGTCCGCTGACGGTCGCCGATCTTCCGCCCAAGGACACCAAGCGCTGGGTCATACGGCGCAAGGCGGAGGTGGTGGCAGCCGTTCGCGGCGGGCTCCTGAGCCTCGAGGAGGCGTGCGAGCGCTACACGCTGACCGTGGACGAGTTCCTGTCCTGGCAGCGCTCGATCGACCGCTACGGCTTGCCCGGGCTGCGCGCAACGCGCATCCAGGACTATCGCGACTGAAGCGCATTGCCGCACGGCAACATTGCCGCCGCATGCGCTTTGCCGCTTGCTGAATGATTGAACGGAGCGCAGCGCGTCGAGGCGCCTGCTCAGCGGCCGCCAACGCGCGACGTCTTCGTCTTGGCGGCAGGTTGTAGCGGCGCCGCGGCTTGCGGCGGGCTCAGCGCCTGCGCCTGACATCCGGCACCGCCCTTCGCGCACACCTCCACGTCCCGCGCCATCAGCTCGGCCAGCGCCGACGCGATCTCGATGACGGCGATGCCGACGCGCACGTCGGCCGCATCGCGCACAAAGCCAACGTAGAACGCGCGGGCGCCTCGCTGATCGCTTTGAAACGCGCTCGTACAGCACGATCTCGGCCCGGCCGCCTTGCGAGGGCGGTGCAGCTTCGGCGCGGAACACATGGGTCGCCTTCAGCGGACCGTTTGCCGCAAACCAGCAGCGAAGCGCATCGCGCGCGACCAGCGAATAGACCTCCGTCGCGGTGCCCGGCACGATGATCGTCGTGTCGAAGCGGTCGCGCCGGTCTCGATTGGAACCGTGCCAGCGGTCAAAGTCGGGACGTTCGACGGCGCGCATCCGCTACCGCAGGCGACCAATGTGCAAGCAACGACGATGCAATGCGCCTCCGCGCYGCGGCGATACGGGTCGACGGGAGCAAAGCGAGCACGCAAGCCTGGCCGAGGATGATCATGGTGTGGCGGCAACCAGGAATCGTCGATCAGCGAACGACCGTGCCAAATCGGTGCGAGTCGCGGCAGGAAACGAAGGGGCCGGACGCCCTGCCCCGCACCGGCAGCACCGCACAGGGGAAATCATCGGGAGACGAATCACGCGTGCGTGGCGCAACGCGCTCTGGACCGTGCAGAAATTTCCGCGCGCCGCACAGTAGCAGGCAATGGCAGATGTCGAAATAGTGCAGCCACCACATCAATCGCGCGTTCGCGCTCAGCCGATCACGGCACTGTTGGGATCGCTCTTGCGCAGTTGCCTGTCAGAGTCGCGGCTCTCGATCGGCTCGAGCTTTCTCAGCTCCGTCACCGCGTCCTCATGCTGTTGTCTGGCGGCATCGAGCTTCAATCTCAGATCGACGACGGAGGTCAGCAGGTTTGTGCGGCGCAACGCGGCTGCCTTGGCGAACGTCGAGTAGGCGAAGTGCACGGCATCCTTGACGCCGGTGCGCTCCTCTTCGGCAGCGATCTGGCGCGCGAGATCCGCAGCCATCTGCTCAAAATCGAAAATCATTGTTTCGATCGAGGCAACCTTGCGGGCCTTCTCGCTCGCTTCGAACCGCTTCGACCGCAGTGCCGTGTCACGTGGTTTCATTGTTCGATACCCCCAACGTCTTCGAACGGGTCATGTCCAGGCTCATGCGTCTCATAAAGCTATCTGGCAGTGGGCTACGACAAATTAAGCAAGCGACGTGCCAGTTGATTACTCAGCACGCTGTCATCGCTTTCGGTCCAGACAGCGCCGACTGCCCCACGCAAGGTTGCAGTCGGTACTCCTGCCGATCTGGCTAACTTTATATAAAGCCATTAAGTTGCGGTAAAGCAACGCGTAAAAGGGTTCTTGTCGGACAGGACCTGCCAGTGCCAGTTTTTGCCCGAACCCCTCTAGGGGCCTAGTCGCAAATCAGTTAGAGACTAGCAGGGGCACGCTGGCGCATGGCGAGGTGGTTGGCCAGGAATGCCTGGGACTGGGGGAAGCCACGTGGCTTTCTGGGACGAGTGTGCTCCGGGTCGTTTTGGCGGCACCGGCAAGCGGAAGCTGTGCAAGCTGAACACGAGCGGACGGGCAGTTGTGCAAAAACGCGCGTATTTGTAAGGCAAAATTAGGTTTTGTTAACCTCTGGCGACTAACTTGCTAACAACGGCTTAGCGGCTAGATCCAGCGGCGGTAGCTCCTCAAACATCGGGCAGCGGGTCCCAAAACGGGGCTTGGAAGAGAGGAAAACTATGCGAGTCCTTTTGATCGAGGACGATAGCGCAACGGCGCAGAGCATTGAGCTAATGCTCCAGTCTGAGGGCTTCAACGTATACACCACCGATCTTGGTGAGGAGGGCGTTGATCTTGGCAAACTCTATGACTACGACATCATCCTTCTCGACCTCAACTTGCCGGACATGAGCGGATACGAGGTCCTCAAGACTCTCCGCGTCAGCAAGGTGCAGACACCGATCCTTATTCTTTCCGGCCTCGCCGGCATTGAGGACAAGGTCCGCGGCCTGGGCTTCGGCGCAGACGATTACATGACCAAGCCGTTCCATAAGGACGAGCTGGTGGCCCGCATCCACGCCATTGTGCGCCGCTCCAAGGGGCACGCCCAGTCGGTGATCGAAACCGGCGAGCTCAAGGTCAACCTCGACACCAAGACGGTGGAGGTCAACAACCAGCGCGTGCACCTGACCAGCAAGGAATACCAGATGCTGGAGCTGCTCTCGCTACGCAAGGGCACGACGCTGACCAAGGAAATGTTCCTCAACCACCTTTACGGCGGCATGGACGAGCCCGAGCTCAAGATCATCGACGTCTTCATCTGCAAGCTCAGGAAGAAGCTGCAAGCGGCTACCGGCGGCCAGCACTACATCGAGACCGTGTGGGGCCGCGGCTACGTCTTGCGCGATCCCACCGACGCGCACGTGGCGGCCTGAGACGGCCGCAAGCTGCCACGTCGCTTGGATTCGACTCGCATTACCTGAGGGAGCCTGGCCAGGCTCCCTTTTTCATTGGCCGGCGACTGTTGCTTGCGAACATCGCCGCGGCATGGTGCTGTGCCGACGACGTCAGTATCGCAAAGGCCCTCCGATGACCCGCAACATCACGTCGCCCGTCGCCGGGCACCTGCTGAGCTGTCTGGTGCAAGCCGGCGACCGCGTCGATGCCGACACCGAGATCGCCATCGTCGAGGCAATGAAGATGCACATACCGGTGAGCGCCGAGCAGACGGGCCGAGTGGCCAAGTGGCTGGTCGAGGAGAAGAGCCTGGTCGCCGAGGGGCAAGCCCTGCTCGAGCTGGAGGGGTGAGCAGGTGAGTTGAGGGCCCAATCGCGCTCCCTCTATGCGGCCCATACTGCCTGCTACCATATTGTAGTCGGCGGATTTCTCCGCCGGCACCGCTTCCTGTCTTGCTCGCCGGCCAACCTTCCGCCAAACTGACGCTTACGTAAGGGCCGGCGAAGCGGCCGAGGCAAAAGGACGACAAGGAGGACGCCAGCGTGGCCAATCCCAGCACTCTCAAAGTGCGCGTCAATCGCGACAAGTGCCAGGGTCACAACCGCTGCAAGGCGCTGGCGCCGGAGCTGTTCGAGCTCGACGAATACGGCAACGCCCGCGAGAAGGGCGACGGCACGGTGCCGGCAGGACTCGAGGACAAGGCCTACCTCGCCAAGTCGAACTGCCCCGAGTTCGCTGTCGAAATCATCGAGACCAAGGGGTGAGACCATGAGCCAGCGTCCGCCCGTGAAGGACTGGGCCACCGACTTCGATCACCTGGACCAGCGCTGGATCAACGACCCGTTCCCGATCTGGGACGACATGCGCAAGAGGTGCCCAATCGCCCATACGGATCGCTTCATGGGCGTCTACTTCCCCTCGCGCTACGAGGACGTGCGGGCCGTCGCCTACGACACGGAGCATTTCTCCTCGCGCCGTATCATCGTGCGCGAGACGCCGCCGCCGCGCATTCCCGCGCCGCCGATCACCTCCGACCCACCCGAGCACCGACCGGCGCGAATGGTGCTGCTGCCGCCTTTCACGCCGGACGCCATGAAGAAGCTGGAGCCGCGGGCACGCGCGCTGGCCAACGAGCTGATCGACAAGTTCGCCAAACGCGGCAGCGCCGATGCGGCGGTCGAGTACGCCCAGGAGATTCCGGTCCGTCTCATCGCCCACATGCTGGGTCTGCCGGAGGCCGACGGCAATCTCTATCGCAAGTGGATCAAGATGGTGCTGGAGGACGGCATCACCGACGTCAGCATCGCCGTCGAGGCCGCGGGCGAGATGACGCACTATTTCATGGGCTACGTGCACGAGCGTACGGAGAAACCGGGCGACGACCTCATCAGCTACCTCATCAAGGCGAGGCACAATGGCCAGCCGCTTTCGGTGGAAAACGTGATCGGCTCGCTGCGCCTGCTCTTGATCGCCGGCATCGATACCACCTGGAGCGGCATCGGCTCGTGCATCTGGCACCTGGCCACGCACCCCCACGATCGCCGCCGCCTGGTCGCGGAACCGGCACTGATGTCGACCGCCATCGAGGAGTTCCTGCGCGCCTATGCACCGGTGACGATGGCGCGCGAGGTGGTGAAGGAGACCAAGCTGAGCGGTTGCACGTTCAAGCCGGGGCAGATGGTGCTCCTGTCGTTTCCCGCCGCCAACCGCGATCCCGCCATGTTCCCGGACGCCGACAAGGTGATCATCGACCGCAAGGAGAACCGGCACGCGGCCTTCGGGCTCGGCATCCACCGCTGCGTCGGCTCGAACCTGGCGCGGCTGGAGATGACGGTGGCGGTGGAGGAGCTGTTGAAGCGCATCCCGGAGTTCAGCCTCGCGGGCGAAGTGACCTGGTCGGAGGGCACGGTGCGGGGCCCGCGCAAGCTGCCGATCCGGTTCTGACGAAGGCGCCGGCAAGAATAGGTTGGGAGAAAATGAGCGAACGGCCACCGGTAAAAGACTGGGCTACAGACTTCGACCACCTCGATCCTCGATGGGTCAATGACCCTTACCCGATCTGGGACGAGCTGCGGCAGAAGTGCCCGATCGCCCACACCGAGCGCTTCAAGGGCGTGTACCTGCCGACGCGCTACGAGGACGTGCGTGCCATCGCCTACGATCCCGAGCACTTCTCCTCGCGCAAGGTGATCGTGCGCGAGGCGCCGCCGCCCTCCAACAACGGGGCCCCGCCGATCACCTCGGACCCGCCGCGGCACCGGCTGGCCCGCATGGTGCTGCTGCCGCCTTTCACACCGCAGGCCATCGACAAGCTCGTCCCCAAGGCGCGGGCGATCTGCAACGAGCTGATCGACGACTTTCTCGCCAAGGGGAGCTGCGACGCTGCCCTCGAGTACGCCCAGCATATCCCGGTCAAGCTGATCGCCCACATGCTGGGCATTCCCGAGAGCGACGGCGACCGCTTCCGCGGCTGGATCAAGGCCGTGCTCGAGGACGGCATCACCGACGAAGCGGCGATGATGCGCGGCTTCAACGAGATCAGGGAGTACTTCACCGCGCACCTGATGGAGCGCCGCAAGAACCCGGGTGACGATCTCATCAGCTATCTCACCCTGCAATCCTATCCCGACGGGCGCCCGTTCACCGACAACCACGTGCTCGGCAGCGTGCAGCTGCTGCTGGTGGCCGGCATCGACACTACATGGAGCGGCATCGGCTCGTGCCTGTGGCACCTCGCCAAGACGCCCGACGACCGCCGGCGGCTGGTGCAGGAGCCGGCGCTGATGCCGGCGGCAATCGAGGAATTTCTGCGCGCGTATTCCCCGGTGACCATGGCGCGCGAGGTGGCCAAGGAGGCCCAGATCAACGGCTGCACCTTCAAGGCGGGAGAAATGGTGCTGCTGTCCTTCCCGGCCGCCAACCGCGATCCCGAGATCTTCCCCGATGCGGACAAGGTGATCATCGACCGCAAGGAGAACCGCCACGCCGCCTTCGGCCTGGGCATCCACCGCTGCGTCGGCTCGAACCTGGCGCGCATGGAGATGACCGTGGCGGTCGAGGAGTTCCTCAAGCGCATCCCCGAGTTCCATCTCGCAGGCGAGGTGACGTGGTCGGAGGGGTCCGTGCGGGGCCCGCGCAAGCTGCCGGTCAGATTCGGCTAGGTTGGGTCGAGCGTCAGCGATGACCCAAGACAGGCCACAATCTCGACTGGTGTTGGGTCTGCGCCTCGCTTGACCCAACCTACGATTCGGCTACCAGAGCGCCGCACCAATCGCCGAGCCCGTCCGACACATGCCCCTGAAAGCCGCCATCGTTCCCGTCACGCCGTTCCAGCAGAACTGCACGCTGCTATGGGACGAGGCGAGCAAGCACGGCGTCGTGGTCGATCCCGGCGGCGACCTTCAGCGCATCGAGGCCGGCATCAGGAAGACCGGCATGACGGTGGAGAAGATCCTGCTCACGCATGGCCACATCGACCACGCAGCCGGCGCCGCCGAACTGAAGGAGAAGCTCGGCGGCATCCCCATCGAGGGCCCGCACCAAGCCGACAAGTTCCTGCTCGACGGCCTCGTCGCGCAGGGCCTGGCGATGGGCATGCTGGGCGCGCGCAACGTCACGCCCGACCGGTGGCTGGTGGAGGGGGACACGGTGACCGCCGCCGGCACCACCTTCGCGGTGCTGCATTGCCCCGGCCATTCACCGGGCTCGGTGGTGCTGATCAATGCCGCGCAGCGCTTCGCCCTCGTCGGCGACGTGCTGTTCCGCGGCTCCATCGGCCGCACCGACTTCCCCTACGGCGACCACGCCGCGCTGATCGATGCCATCAAGACCAAGCTTTTCCCGCTCGGGGACGATCTCGTCTTCATCTGCGGCCACGGCCCCATGAGCACCATCGGCGAGGAGCGCCAGAGCAATCCGTTTTTGGCGTGATGTGATCGGGGTTTGTCGCTGGAATTGGAGACGGCTGCCGCAACCCCCTCGTCCTGAGCTTGTCTGTCCTCGCCCTTGTTCCGAGGGTCGAAGGACGGCCGCGCGCACATTGCCGTGATTCGACAAGCTCCCCACTGGGATGGGTGGGCGCGGCCATCCGCGGCGGCGCCGTTGCAGCTCAAACTTTGGCCGCCGCCCGCCCCGCGGTTCGCCCGGAGAAAATGCATCCCCCCAGAAACGTGCCCTCGAGTGCGCGGTAGCCGTGCATGCCGCCGCCGCCGAAGCCGGCCACCTCGCCGGCCGCGAACACGTTGCCGAGCGGGGAGCCGTCAGCCGCGAGCACGCGCGCGGACAGGTCGGTCTGCAGGCCGCCCAGCGTCTTGCGGGTGAGGATCCACAGCCGCACCGCGATCAGCGGACCGTTGCGGGGTCGAGCAGGCGGTGCGGCTTGGCCACGCGGATCAGCTTGTCGCCCAGGTAGTTGCGGGCGCCGCGGATGGCGGTGATCTGCGCGTCCTTGGTGAAGGCGTTGTCGATCTCGCGGTCGCGCGCACGTATCACCTGCTCGACGGCGACGGCATCGAGCAGCTCGTCGCCGGCGAGCTTGTTCATGCGCTGGACCAGGTCAGCCAGGTTGCGCTCGACGATGAAGTCGGCGCCCTTCTCCATGAAGGCGCGGACCGGCGCCGGTGCACCGCCACCTCTGCGCGCACGGATGACCTTGGCCCAGCTGCCGCTGGTGAGGTCCGGGTTCTGCTCGGAGCCGGAGAGCGCGAACTCACGCTCGATGATCTTCTGGCTGAGTACGAACCAGGAATACTCGTAGCCGGTCGCCATGATGTGGGCGAGCGTGCCCAGCGTGTCGAAGCCCGGGAACAGGGGAACGGGGAGCCGCTTTTCCGCGCGCGTCGAGCCACACGGACGACGGGCCGGGGAGGATGCGGATGCCGTGCCGCGACCAAATGGGCTTCCAGTTCTGGATGCCCTCCGTGTAGTGCCACATGCGGTCACGGTTGATGACGTTGCCGCCGGCGGCCTCCGTGATGCCCAGCATGCGCCCGTCGACGTGATCGGGCACGCCGCAGATCATGGCGCTCGGCGGTGTGCCCAGCCGCGTGGGCCAGGCCTTGCGCACGAGATCGAGATTTGCGCCGATGCCGCCTGACGTCACGACAATGGCCTGCGCTTTCAGCTCGAAATCACCGACTACCGCGCGCGAGCTGGCGTAGCCGCGTTTCACCGCGCTCTCCTCCAGGATGTCGCCGCGCACGCCGTCGACCACGCCGGCCGTGGTGGTGAAGCCATTGACGCGATGGCGGAAGCGCAGCGAGACGAGCCCCCGCTTCTCGCCCTCGCGCACGCGCTTCACGAACGGTGCGATGATGCCGGGGCCCGTGCCCCAAGTGACGTGGAAGCGCGGCACCGAGTTGCCGTGCTCGGTGGCGAGGTAACCGCCCCGCTCCGCCCAGCCGACGATGGGGAACCAGCGCACGCCCTTGGCGTGCAGCCAGGCGCGCTTCTCGCCGGCGGCGAAGGCGACATAGGCCTCCGCCCACCTGCGGGGCAAGGCATCCTCCTCGCGGTCGAAGCCGGCGGAACCCAGCCAATCCTGCAGCGCCAGCTCGTAGCTGTCGCGGATGCGCAAACGCCGCTGCTCGGGGCTGTCGACGAAGAAGAGGCCGCCGAAAGACCAGAAGGCCTGGCCTCCCAGCGATTGGGCGGGCTCCTGGTCGAGCAGGATTACGCGCTTGCCGGCCTCGATCAGCTCCGTGGCGGCAACGAGCCCGGCGAGCCCGCCGCCGACGATGATGGCATCCGCGTCCATCTTCCTCCTCCCAGTTCCCACGCCCGCTTATGCTTGCGCGTCGGCAACCTGGCTCGGCTGCAATCCAGGCGAGCCGGCGTGGGCGCCTTCTGCTTCCTTGATGAGACGATTGATGCGTTGCGTCATGGGCGTCGCCACGCCGACCTTGCTCGCCAGCGCCAGGATGGCGCCCTGCAGGTAGTCGATCTCGGTGGCGCGGCCCCTGAGCAAATCCTCCCACATGGAGGAGCGCGCGGCGGGATCGACGGCGAGCATGCGCCGCGCCACCAGGCGGAAGAGCGCATCGGGCAGGCGCAGAATGAACGGGATGACCCGCGGCGGCACGCCCTCGACGCCAGCTGGGCGAATGCGCGCCGCCTTCAGGACGGCGAGCGCCTCCTCGATCTGCGCCGCGAGCACGACGCGCCAGCGGCGATCGGCAAGCTCTACGGCGAGCGGCACGCCGGCCAGCGCATTGAGCGCATTGTTGAGGTTGAGGATGAGCTTGCCCCACATCACGCCCGTCATGTCGGGATGCTCGGCGAGTGTTGCGCCGGGCACGTCGAGTGCGTCGCGCAGGCCGGGCACACCGGGCGCGATCAGCATCGTGCCGCTGGTGGCGCGATGAAAGCGGGGCCTTTGGCTGCCGTTTCGGGTCTGCACGACGTTGAAGGGCACCATGCCTGGGATGAGATTGCTGGAAGCGCCGAGGCGGGCGCGCAGCACGTCGAGATTGCCGACGCCGTTCTGCAGGCTGACGACGGCGGCATCAGGCGGAGCGTGACGGGCGATCAGGTCTGCCATTTCTACCGTGGCGCCGCTCTTCACCGTCACGAGGATGATCCGCGCCCCCGCCAAGGCCCGGCTCGGGTCGGTGGCGAGGGCAAGCGCGATCGGAGGCAAGGCCCGGTCGGTTCCGTCGAGATCGGAGATGCGCAGGCCGTTCTGCGCGATGGCCTGGGCCAGGATCGGTCGCAGCAGCAATGTCACGTTGCGGCCAGCCAGCGCCAAGCACCCGCCCACATAGCAGCCGATGCTGCCGGCGCCGGCAACGACGATGCGCGAGGTCCGATCTGCCATCCCGCACCGACTTTGCCACAACAGGGCGCGGAGTGCGTGCCCAATGTCATCTCCGCGCAAGCAAGGACGGGACCCTCGCGAATTGACGCGCCGGTCGGCACCCCGCAGACTGGTCACAGGACCAAGTAAGGAGGAAGCCGATGCGCGGTGGTATTTTTCTTGGGCTCGCAAGCGCTTTGCTGGCAGCCGGCTTGGCGGGCGAGTCCGCTGCCCAGGCGCAGAGCTGGCCGGACAGGCCGGTCAAGCTCATCCTGCCCTACGCCCCGGGTGGGGCGACCGATCTCATCGGCCGGCCCTGGGCGGACAAGCTCAGCCAGGTGTTCGGCCAGCAGTTCGTGATCGAGAACCGCGGCGGCGCCGGGGGCATGATCGGTACCGAGGCCGCCGCCAAGTCGCTCCCCGACGGCTACACCTTCCTGCTCACCCCCGGCGCGACGCTGACCATCCTGCCCCACCTGCGTCAGACCCCGTACGACGCCATCAAGAGCTTCGAACCGGTGGGTCGCGTCGGCGATCTGGTGTCCGGATTCGTCATTCATCCGGCGGTCGGCGTGAAGACGTTCAAGGAGCTGATCGAGTACGCCAAGAAGAACCCGGGCAAGCTGGCCTACGGTTCGGCGGGGTTGGGTACGGCGACGCATCTGCGCATCGAGATGCTGAAATTCAAGGCCGGCGTCGACATCCTGCACGTGCCTTACCGCGGCAGCGCCGACGCGCTCAACGACCTGCTTCCAAACACCATCCAGATGATGAACGAGATCAACGTCCTGCCCCACGTCAAGGCGGGCAAGCTGATCCTGCTCAATATCAATTTCTCGGCGCGCCATCCCGATTTCCCGGACGTGCCGACGCTCACCGAGCTGGGCTATGCGGGCGCCGACGTGCCGATCTGGTTCTTCATATGCGCCCCAGCCGGCACGCCGAAGGACATCCTCGGCAAGCTCAACGCCAAGATGGTCGAAATCGCCAAGAGCGACGAGATGATCGCCAAGCTCGGGGCCATCAACGTGATCGCCCCACCGCAGACGCCCGAGGAGATCCGCGCCTACCTGGTGGAGGACAGCAGGCTCAACGCCGAGCTGATCAAGGCCGCCAACATCAAGCTCGAATAGGCGGTCAAGAGCGGATCATCTGTAGACGTAGGTCACCATGAACGTGCGGTCGAGTATCGTCGAGCCGACGGGCGGGATCGGGAAGTTGGATTGCTTCACGGCGAACACGACGTTCTGATCCAGGATCGGGTCCCCTCCGCTCCTGATGAGGCGCACCTCGACGAGATTGCCGGTCTCCGACAGGAGCAACCTGACGGTGACTTGGGAGAGCACGGTGCTGCCGGGCATCGTCTGGCGCAACGCGCGTACGACCCCGCGTCCGAAATCGTCGTTCTCGCCGGAGCGTGTGATGCCGGGTGGCCGGGCGAACGCCGCAGAGCGGCCCGGCGGGGCGAACGATGCGTCGGGCAGGCCCAGTTGCAGCGGGTCCGAGTGGGGCGCTGGCACGGATGTCATCTTGGTTGCAGGGGCACTGCTGCTCGGTTTCTTGGCGGGGTCCGGCCGCGAAACCGGATCGGGCGCTTTCTCGATTGCAGTCGCCTTCTTCGGCTCGGGCGCCGGCGGAGAAGGAGCGGGCGGTTCTGGTTCGGCCGCCGGAGGTGGGGGTTGCGCAAGGCTGCCGGTGCTAGCGGGATTGGCCGGCGGGTTGGCCGCGGCCATCGGCACCGTGGTCTTGCTCTTGAAGTCGGCCTCGTCGACCAGCTCCACACTGATGCCTTCGGGACTTGCGTCCCGTTCCCCCATCTGGCGCAGCGACGACGATCTGCTGGCGCCGAACAAGATGGCCGCATGCAGCACGGCGGCGCACGCTACCCCGATCCAGAACCTGCGTTCCTGCGCGCGCCGTACCGCCAAGGTTCGCTTGACGACCGCATGACGACGGCGGGCTGCTTGCGCAATTTCGTCAGCGACCATTTCTCCTGCTCAATCTGGTCGACCACCTCGGGCCATGACAGCCGCGCATCCGGGCAACGTCAACTAAACCTTTGACGGGGAACGAGCCTTCTCGGCAAGCCCCGTCGCATTTTCCACGGCGAACGCCCTACCAGGGTTCGGGCCTCGTCGCCACCCGCAATGCCGGATTTCTGCGTGGGGGGCCCTCGTGCTACCGATACCGCCCGTGCAACCGATGAGATGTGCTAGATGTCCAACGCTACGAATAGCCGCAATGCCTATGTGCCTGATGGGGCGGCCTGGGGGCGCGTCACCCCCACCGACGCGGGCCTCGATGCCGCGAAGGTGCAAACCGCCGTCGCCTTCGCCGAGGCCAGCGACAGCCCCTGGCCGCGCAGCTTCTACTATCCGGACGGGCGCTACGTCGGCATCGTCGAATGGAACGAGACGGGGCCGTGGAGCGAGGTCGTGGGACCCGTGGTTCCGCGTGGCGGCCCGGCGGGCATGATCCTCAAAGGCGGCCGCATCGTTGCCGAATGGGGCGACACGGCGCGCCCCGATATGACCTTCTCCGTCGCCAAGAGCTACCTGGCGGTGCTGTCTGGCCTCGCCGTGTCCGACGGTCTCATCACAAGCGTCGACGAGCCGGTCGGCGCCACCGTCAAGGGCCCGTGGTTTGCGAGCGCGCACAATGCCAGCATCACCTGGCGCCATCTCCTGCACCAGGCGAGCGAGTGGCAGGGCGAGCTGTGGGGCAAGTCTGACCAGGTCGATCACAACCGCCAGATCGGCGTCGGCGCCGACAACAGCCGCAAGGGCCAGCGCCGCGAGCTGAAGGCCCCCGGCACGCACTACGAGTACAACGACGTGCGCGTGAACCTGCTGGCGCTCTGCCTGCTGCAGCGCTTCGGCCGCGCGCTCCCCGATGTGCTGCGCGAGCGCGTGATGGACCCGATCGGCGCTTCCAAGAGCTGGGAGTGGCACGGCTACAACACATCGTGGACGGAGGTGAAGGGACAGCGTGTGCAGTCGGTGTCGGGCGGCTCGCATTGGGGCGGCGGCATGCTCATCGGCGCGCGCGATCAGGCGCGCCTCGGCCTGCTGGTGGCGCGCGGCGGCCGCTGGGGCGACGAGCAGATCCTGCCCGAGGGGTGGATCAAGGACATGGTCACGCCGTCGCCGACCAACGCCAGCTACGGCTACCTGTGGTGGCTCAACCAGGGCCCCGCCCGCCGGCCGAGCGCGCCGGCAACGAGCGTGTTTGCACTGGGTGCCGGCAACAACATCATCTGGGTCGACCCCGACCACGACCTCGTCACCGTGCTGCGCTGGATCGACGGCACGGCGGTGGGCGGATTCATCGAGAGGCTGATGGCGGCGGTGAGGTAGCGCTGCTGTTCCCTCTCCGCATGCCTCTTCTGCATGAGGAGAGGGAGAAGACTCAACCCTTGATGAGGGGTGCGTTCTTGTCGAGGGAGCGCAGGATCTCGTCGCGGCCGAGGTCGGGCACCTCGAACAGGACGCGGTCGATGCCGGCCTCGCGATAGGGTGCGAGCTTGGCCGCGTCGGCCGGCGCGGCGAACACGGTGATCGAGAGCGACTTGGGATCGCGCCCCGCCGCCACGGCCGCCTTCTTCAGCCGCTCCATCGCGCTCTTGGGCTCGAAGCCGCCGCGCGCTCGGGGGAACCAGCCGTCGCAGAACTCCACCACGCGCTTCAAGGTGTGGTCGCTCTCGCCGCCGAGGAACAGCGGAGGGTGCGGCCGCTGCTTGGGCTTGGGGTAGGACCAGACCTTGTCGAAGTTGACGAACTGGCCGTGGAATTCGGCTTCCTCCTTGGTCCACAGCTCCTTCATGGCAAGCGCGCGCTCGCGCAGCAACTTGAAGCGGGTGTCGTACTTGGCGCCGTGGTTCTCCATCTCCTCCACGTTCCAGCCGCCGCCCATGGCGAGGATGAAGCGCCCACCCGAGAGCTGGTCGAGGCTCGCCGCCGACTTGGCGGTGACGATCGGATCGTGCTGCGGGATCAGGCAGATGCCGGTGCCGAGCTTGAGCTTCTTGGTGGCCGCGGCGGCAAAGGACAGGGCCACGAATGGATCGTGCGTGTGCTTGTAGCGCTTGGGCAGCTCGCCCCCGCCCGGAAACGGCGAGCGCCGGCTGACGGGGATGTGCGTGTGCTCGCACACGAACAGAGACTCGAAGCCGCGCTGCTCGAGCGCACCCGCCAGCTCGGCGATGTTGATGCCGTAGTCGGTCGGGAAGTAGTAGACGCCAACTTTCATGATGCTTCCTCCACGCACGCGCCGGCCGCTCACGGTGACGGCTGGGATCTCACACGGTTGCTGACGATTTCTTAGCATGCACCGGTGCGCGTGTCGCGGACGGACGTGACCGCCGCGTGGGGACGTCATGCCCGCGCAGGCGGACACCCAAGTCACGCCTCTCCAAGGGTACGGTCTCTGCGATCCGGCATCTGCGGTTCCGACGTGCGCTGCGGCGGCAGCACTCCTTGGGCCTAGTGAGCTGAGCCCCCGCCGACGCGCTGACGCGCTAACTTAAACCTACTCCTGCAGCGGCTTGTTGACTTCGGCCCGCGGCGCGCATGAGCTGCGATCGAGCGCACGTCTTTGCCGCATCGGGAATCCGCAAGCTTATTCGCCGCCGCCGGCTGAGGCGGTCGTGGCAAAGGCGACGGGGGACGCGGGTGCCGTACGCGGCAACCGCGGAGCCGTTGCCGGCTCCAGGAGACCCGCGCGGGTCTCCACGAAGGCCCAACGGGCCTTCAGGGCCTCACGGCCCGGGGGTTGCCTTCCGGCACCCGCGTTCGGCGTCTTTCAAGTCGCTCGCACGCATCGGCTCGGCGCTCGCGCGCGTCGGGGGAGCGCATCCTGCCGAGGCTGCTCCCGGCAGCGCCGCCACGTGGGCCCGGAAGAAGTCACCGGGCGGGACAGGCGGAACTCGTGTGAGCGGACCTCCCGCACCGTCAGCCGCCAACGTCAGGCCTCGGGTCCGGGCGCCGGCCGCAGTCACGTCAGGTGTTGGATCCAAACGCCCCGTCGACGACCGCGGCGCACCATCATAGGCACGCCTTGCGCGGGCGGGGATAAGTGCGGTTGGGTTAGCGCTGTCGCACCCGCCCATCAGCAACAGCAGATGAAAATGGTCCGCCGCCCACGTCTGTATGGGCCAGCTCCGGACATCCGAAGCGAAGCCGCGCGCGATGGCCAATGGCCTGAGCCTCCAACCCTTGAAAGTTGGGTGGCGCGGATGAAGCACATCCTTGAACAAGTCGAACCGTTCACGCGCAGGCGCTGCGGCCCATGCCATTGCCGTCGCAATTAGGGAATGCAAGCTCGTTAGGGCCCGCGACGCGCGCGTAGCGCCGCCGGGTGACGTTCCGTCAGGTTGCCCCAGCTGGTCACGCGGGCGATGCGGAGGGCGATGACGGGGAGGTGGGTGATTTGCATGGCGGCGAGCTGGGGATAGCGGAAGCGGAGCAGCGCTTGCGCGTCGTCGTGCTCCGTCCCGTCATCGAGGATCTCGGCCTGTCCGCGCAGCATGACCCAGCCCAGGCGGGTCCAGTCTTCGTCGTAGCGATCGACAACGACGGCAACCGCGGGGTTCTCGAGGATGTTCTGCACGCGCTTGAGCGCCGCGCCGGGAGCGCGTTTCGGCTTCGCGTCGATCGTGATGTAGAGCGTGCTCTCGTGCAGCGCGAAGCACACTGGCACGACGTGGGGGACAGCGCGAGCGTCGGCGGTCGCGAGATGCGCCACGCGACGCTCGGCCAGAAAACGGCGTTCGCGGTCGGACAGCATGGGCGCCTATGCGGCTAGCCTCACGCCGAGGGTGCCGGCGGGCAGGTCAGGAACGCGTGGATAATGTGCCAGAGCCGTTGACGGTGGCTGCCGATCATGCCGCCGCCGTGCGTCATGCCCTGCACGAACACGAAGGACTTGTCCCTGGACGCGAGCGTGCGGAAGAAACGGAAGAGCTCCTCGTCGCTGGCGTTGCCGTCGTGCTCGGGGCGCACCAGGCAGGTCGGGCAGGCGAGGCGCGTGGGATCGACCATCGGCATGTTGACTGCCATGTCGAGATAGGTGCCGCTCGGCACGCTGTCGCCGAATTTCAGCTCGTAGTCGGCCAGCGCCTTGACGAGGGCGGGATCGGCCCTGCCGGCAACGTCGCGGTCGAAAATGTTCTGCACCTGCGGCATGCCGAACGGCCGACGCGGATTGGCCCGGTAGAAATCCGCCTGCTTGCGGCGGCGCTCGATCTCGGGCGCGTTCTCTCCGGTGTAGGTGAAGGCGTGCAGGATGAGCCGTTCGACGCGTTTGGGCTCGGCAACCGCGAACGCGCCGGCGCGGATGGCGCCCGAGGACTCCCCGAACATGAGCACCGAGGTCTTGCCCGTGACCTTCTCGACGACCGGCAGGGCGGCCTTCAGGTCTTCCACGCCGGTCTGGATGCCCGAGTTGCCGGCGGTGCGCGAGGAGAAGCCGTAGCCCTCGTGGTCCATGGTCCACACGTCGTAGCCGAGGGAGGCGAAGTGATCCATGGCCGAGTAGCCGCTGCGTCCCGGCACCACGAGGTCGTAGCTGCCGCGGCTGGAGAACGTGGAGCCGTGCACCAGGAACAGCACTGGCTTGGCCGTCTGCCCGCTGCCCGTCTGGCGCTTGCGGTAGAGATAGAGCTTCACCAAGCCTTTCATGGCCCAATGCTCCTGCGCCTCGATCTTCGGCTCCTGGGCCGCTGCGGACGGCACGGCGAAGCCGGCGGCCAGGACACCCGCGGTCGCCGCGGAGGCTTTGACGAGGTCGCGCCGGTCGAGGCTGCTGTCGCTCGAATTCGTGGATGGTGGCTTCATGGGGCATCTCCCGCAGTTGGCGTGTCTCGGGCCTTCGGGTGCAGTCGGACCATACACCCCCGACGCGCCGTCAGCCAGCGCGGGGAGCCGCGCTCGAAAGCCATCGCGCTGATCGGGAATGACGTCGTCGGTCGGGGCGCCGCCAATTGCGGTGGCCTTCGGCGCGCTTCCCTCACACCTTGCCGTCGACGACGACATCCAGGAGCTTCGGGCCGGGTGTGGAGAACGCATGCTTCAAGGCCGGGGCAACAGCGCTGGGCTCGGTGATGTGCTCGGCCGGCATGCCCAAGGATTTGGCCAGCGCGGTAAAGTCGATCTTGGGATCGGCGAAGTCCATGCCGATGAAGTTGCTGTTGCCGTGGAAGGAGAGCAGGCGCTGCTTGATGATGCGGTAGCCGCCATTGTTGGCGATCACGTAGGTGATCGGCAGCTCGAGGTGGGCTGCCGTCCAGAGCGCCTGGATGGAGTACATGGCGCTGCCGTCGCCCGAGTAACAGCACACCTGCCGCGGCGTCTGCGCGAGGGCCACGCCGACGGCGGCCGGCACACCCCAGCCGATGCCGCCGGAGGCCAGCGCGTGGAAGCCATAGCGGTCGCGGTAGGGGATGAGATCGGTCAGGTAGCGCGACGACGTGAGGCCCTCGTTGACCACCACCGCGTCCTTCGGCAGCGCGTTGGCGATCTGCAGCGTGAGCCAATCCGGATCGATCGGCGTCGTCTTCGAGCGGCCCTCGAAGCGCTCCACCAGGTCGGCGCGCTTGGCCGTCCAATTGCTCTTGGCCAGCTCGGCCAGCACCACCTTGGCCTTCGTCGCGAGGCGATTGCCACCTTGCTTGCCGAGCACCGGCGCGAGGGCCGTCAGCGTCTCGCGCAGGTCGGCGCGCACGGCCATCTCGGCGGGGTAGTTCTTGCCCATGTCCCAGTCGATGAGACCGATTTGGACGATGGCCATGCCGTCGGGCAGCGGCTCGACCTCGCTCCACACCGACATGCGCACGGGATCGGAGCCCAGCGCGACCAGAAGATCGAACTTGGACAGCACGCCGCGCACCTGCTTCTGGTCGCGCGAGAGGCCACCCATGAAGCAGGGGTGCTCGGAAAGGAAATGCGCGCCGTAGGCGACGCTCTGTTGATAGACGGGGCGCCCAGCGTCTCCGCGAACTTGGCGGCGGCCTGCAGCGCGTCGCTCTTGACGATCTCGTCGCCGACGATGATCACAGGCCGCTCGGCCTGCAGCAGCCGCCTGGCGAGGCCGTCGAGCACCGCGTCGGAGGGGCGCGAGCGCGTATCGACCCGCGTCGAGGAGCCGAGCTCGATACCGGCCTCGGCATTGAGGATGTCGCCCGGCAGCGAGATGAAGACCGGACCGGTCGGCGGCGCCATGGCGACCTTGGCGGCGCGGCGCACGATGCGCGGCAGGTCCTCCAGGCGAGTCACCTCGACCGCCCATTTCACCAGCGGTGAGGCGATCGGCACCAGCGGATCGTAGAGCAGCGGCTCGGTGAGGCCGTGGCCCTGCTCCTGCTGCCCGGCGGTCAGGATCATGGGCGTGCCGGTGAACTTCGCATTGAACAGCGAGCCCATGGCGTTGCCCAGCCCCGGCGCCACGTGCACGTTGCAGGCGACGAGCTTGCCGCTGGCGCGCGAGTAGCCGTCCGCCATGGCCACCACGATCGCCTCCTGCAGGCCCAGCACGTACGTGAGGTCCGGGTGCTCCTTGAGCGCGTGCATGATCGGCAGCTCGGTGGTGCCCGGGTTGCCGAAGAGATGCGTGATGCCCTCGTCCTTCAGGAGCGCGAGGAAGGCGGAGCGGCCGGAGATGCGATTCATATGGGCGGAGCCTCGGTTGCGACGGTACCCCGACAGGCTACGTCGGGCGGTGGGCGCTGAGAAGCTCCCGTGCGAGCGTCGGCACCGCGCTGCTCCTGTGCGTTCCGGTGGGAGCCGAGAAGCCATAAGGTTATGGCAGGGCTTGCTCAAAACGGCACCCGCGTCTAGCGTGAGGCACGAAAAACAACGCCTATCGCAGGGAATGTCCTGGCTAGGGCGGGTGACATGGGAGGGGAAGAATGCGCTCGAAGGTGGCGTTCGCCGTCGCTTTATCAATTGCGGCCCTCGGCCTGGCGGCGACGCCGGTCCTGGCGCAGAAGCAGGGCGGCACGCTGCGCGTCTACCATCGCGACAACCTGCCGAGCGGATCGATCCACGAGGAAGCCACCATCTCGACGGTGCAGCCCTTCATGGGCGTGTTCAACAATCTCGTGCTCTTCGACCAACAGAAGCCGCTCAACACACCCGAGACCATCGTTCCGGACCTCGCGGACAGCTGGGTGTGGGACACCACCAAGACCAAGCTGACGTTCAAGCTGCACCCGGGCGTCAAGTGGCACGACGGCAAGCCGTTCACCGCCAAGGACGTGCAGTGCACGTGGAACAAGCTCACCGGCAAAGACCCCGACGACTTCCGCAAGAACCCGCGCGCGATCTGGTGGCAGAACCTCAAGGAGGTGACGGTCAACGGCGATCTGGAAGCCACCTTCGTCCTCAACCGGCCGCAGCCGTCGTTCCTGTCGATGTTTGCCTCGGGCTACACGCCGGTCTACCCCTGCCATGTCTCCACCAAGGACATGCGCACCAATCCGATTGGCACGGGCCCGTTCAAGTTCGCGGAGTTCAAGCGCGGCGACTCGGTGAAGTTCGTGCGCAACCCCGACTACTGGAAGAAGGGCAAGCCCTACCTCGACGGCATCGACTGGAAGGTGATCGAGAACCGCTCGACGCGCGTCCTCGCCTTCGTCGCCGGTGAGTTCGACATGACGTTCGGCACGGACATCACCATCCCGCTGCTCAAGGATATCAACTCCCAGGCGCCGCAGGCCGTGTGCGAGCTGGCCCCCAGCTACGTCTCCATCAATCTCATCATCAATCCGAAGGCCGCGCCCTTCAATGATCCGACGATCCGCAAGGCCATGGCGCTCGCCCTCGATCGCAAGACCTTCATCGACATCCTGAGCAACGGCAAGGACGACATCAGCGGCGTCATGCTGCCGCCACCCGAGGGCGTCTGGGGCATGCCGCCGGAGATGCTGGCGGCCCTGCCCGGTTACTCCACGGACATCGAGAAGAGCCGGGCCGAGGCGCGCAAGATCATGGAAGGGCTCGGCTACAGCGAAAGCAAGATGCTCAAGGTGAAGGTGGCGACGCGCAATATTTCCGTCTATCGCGACCCTGCCGTCATCCTCATCGACCAGCTCAAGAAGGTCTACATCGACGGCGAGCTGGAGGTGGTCGACACGAGCATCTGGCATGCCAAGGTGACGCGCGGAGAATATTCCGTCGGCCTCAATCTGACCGGTGTCAGCGTCGACGACCCCGATGTCAATCTCTACGAGAACTACAGCTGCAACTCCGAGCGCAACCTCACGCAGTACTGCAACAAGGACGTGGACGCCCTGATCGACAAGCAGTCGCAGGAGACGGATTTCGACAAGCGCAAGAAGATCGTCTGGGAGATCGAAAGGAAGCTGGCCGAGGACCTTGCCCGCCCGATCATCAATTACCAACGCCTGGCGACGTGCTGGCAACCGCAGGTCAAAGGCTTCGTCCTGCACCGCAACAGCATTTACAACAACTGGCGCTACGAGGACGTGTGGCTAGACAAGTGACGAGCACTCCCGGGCAAGCGCGATAAAGGAGAAGCGAGAGTGGGAGCGTACATCGTCCGCCGACTGCTCCTGATGCTGGTTACCCTGATCGGGATGTCGATCCTGATCTTCGTCATGCTTCGGCTAGTGCCTGGCAACATCACCGACATCATCTTCGACTCGGCGGGCTTCGTTAACCCGGCGCAGAAGAAGAAGATCGAGAAGGAACTCGGCCTCGACCAGCCGATCGCGGTCCAGTACGTCAATTGGATTGGCGGGCTGATGCGCGGCGATTTGGGATACGCCTACGTGTCGGAGAAGCCGGCGATCGAGGAGATCCTGCCGCGCATTCCGGTCACCGCCAAGCTGGCCGCGCTGGCGCTCATCTTCTCCACGCTGTTCGGGGTGCCGCTCGGTGTCTTGAGCGCGGTGCGCCAGAACACGTGGCTCGACTACGTGCTGCGGGTATTCAGCCTGAGCGGCCTCTCGCTACCGGCATTCTGGCTGGGGCTTCTCATTCTGATGGCGTGCGTGCACTGGTTTGGCTGGATTCCCATCTACAGAAGCACGCCAGACAGCCCCTGGCAGGAGCTGGCGTTGCTGTGCATCCCGGCCGCCGCCGTTGGCTTCCGCAGCTCGGCGCTGGTCATGCGTCTGACGCGCTCGTCCATGCTGGAGGTGCTGCGCCAGGACTACATCCGCACCGCGCGCGCCAAAGGCGCCTCCGAGACCGCCGTCAACTACGACCATGCGCTGCGCAACGCCGTGCTGCCCGTCGTCACCATCATCGGCATCGAGGCCGCGTTCCTGATCGGCGGGCTGATCGTCACCGAGACCGTGTTCAACATCCCCGGCGTGGCGCGCTTCCTGGTCGAGGCCATCCGCTGGCGCGACTACCCGATCGTGCAGAACCTGGTGATGTTCATCGCCATCATCGTCGTGTTCGTGAACTTCGCCATCGACATGATGTATGCCGTGCTCGATCCGCGCATCAAATACGAGGAGTAGGACCACGTGGCGGTCATCGATCACGACGCGGAGCTGGAGAAGGCGGGAGCCAACGTCCACGGCTGGATAGGCGCGCTGCTGTTCTTCGTGCGCCGCTATCCGTTGGGAGCCATCGGCGCGGTCATCATGGCCCTGTTCGTGGCGACCGCGCTCTTCGCCGATCAGATCAGCACCTTCGACCCCTTCACGACCAACGCCCGCGTCTCGCTGGCGCGGCCGGGCGGGGAGCACGTGCTGGGGGCGGACTTCATGGGCCGCGATGTGTTCGCGCGCATCGTCTACGGGGCGCGCATTTCGCTCGCCGTCGGCGTCGGCGCCACCGCGCTCGGCTGCATCATCGGCGTGACGATCGGGCTGATGTCGGGCTTCTTCGGCGGCTGGTTCGACCTGCTCGTGCAGCGCCTGATGGACATCATGCAGTCCCTGCCGCTGCTGGTGATGGCGCTGGTGATGGCGGCTTCTCTGGGCCCCTCGCTCTCCAACACGATCATCGCCATCGCCATACCCCTGGTGCCCAACGTCGCCCGCATCATCCGGTCGAACACGCTGTCGCTGCGGGAGATGCCGTTCGTTGAGGCGGCGCGCGCCATCGGCATGAGCGAGACGCGGATTGCCGTCGTGCACGTGCTGCCCAACACGCTGGCTCCCCTCATCGTGCTGGCCACGGCGCAGCTGGGCGCGGCTATCCTAGTCGAATCGGCGCTGGCCTTCCTGGGGCTGGGCGTGCCCGAGCCGCACCCCTCCTGGGGCCGCATGCTGTCGGAGTCGGCGGCCGAGTACGTGCGCACGGCGCCCTGGCTCGTGATCTTCCCCGGCGTCGCCATCAGCGCGGTGGTGTTCGGCACCAACCTGTTCGGCGATGCGCTGCGCGATCTCCTCGACCCGCGGCAGCGCATCTGAGATGTCGGCTCCCGTGGCTCTGAGCGTGGACAGCATGCAGCGAACGATGGCAACGACCGAGCGCGTGCTCGAGGTCGAAAACCTGCAGACCTTCTTCTACACGCGCGCGGGCCTCGCCAAGGCGGTGGACGGGGTGTCGTTCTCGCTCGAGCGGGGCAAGACGCTGGCGATCGTGGGCGAGTCGGGCTGCGGCAAGAGCGTCACCGCGCTTTCCCTCATGCGCCTGATCTCCGATCCGCCGGGGCGCATCGTCGGCGGCTCCATCCGCCTCGACGGCGTCGACCTGTTGGGGCTGGACGAGGCGACGATGCGCGCCATCCGCGGCAACCAGATCTCGATGGTCTTCCAGGAGCCGATGACATCGCTCAATCCGGTCATGACCATCGGCCGGCAGATCGGCGAATCCGTCATCCTGCATCAGGGGATGTCGCACAAGGCGGCGCTCAAGCGGGCCGTCGAGATGCTGCAGCTGGTCGGCATCCCCGAGCCCCAGCAGCGCGTCAAGGAGTACCCGCACCAGCTGTCGGGTGGCATGCGCCAACGCGCCATGATCGCCATGGCCCTCGCCTGCAATCCAAAGGTGCTGATCGCCGACGAGCCGACCTCGGCGCTGGACGTCACCATCCAGGCACAGATCCTCGACCTCATCGGCAAGCTCCAGCGCGAGCTCGGCACCGCCGTCATCCTCATCACGCACGATCTGGGCGTGGTGGCCGAGACGGCCGAGCGCGTGATCGTCATGTATGCCGGGCGCAAGGTGGAGGAGGCCACGGTCGGGGAGCTGTTCGCGCGGCCTCTGCATCCCTATACGCGCGGGCTGATGAACTCCATTCCGCGGCTAGCCCTCATGCGGCGCGAGGCCGGTCACGCCCAGGCGGAGCGCCTGCAGGAGATCCCCGGCATGGTGCCGGCGCTGAGCAACCTGCCGCACGCCTGCACGTTCGCGCCGCGCTGCGCCTTCGCCGACGACACGTGCCGCGGCCAGTTCCCGCCCTATCAGGAGAAGCGCCCCGACCATTGGGTCGCCTGCTGGCACTCCGACAGGATAGCGGAGAAGGCCAATGGTTGAGGTGACGAGCCCGGCGTCCGATGTACCGACGTACGAGGTGCCCACACCCGGCGTGCCCGTGCTGGAGGTAACGGGGCTGTGCAAGCACTTTCCCGTGCGCAAGGGCCTGCTGCGCCGCACCGTCGGCCACGTCTACGCCGTCGACGGCGTGAGCTTCACGATCGGCCCGGGCGAGACGCTGGGGCTGGTCGGCGAGAGCGGGTGCGGCAAGACCACGGTTGGCCGCACCATCATGCGCCTGATCGAGCCGACCGCCGGCACCATCCGGCTCGATGGTCACGACGTGACGCGCCTCGGCAAGAGCGAGTTCAGGCCCTACCGCCGGCAGCTGCAGATCATCTTCCAGGACCCGTTCTCCTCGCTCAACCCGAGGAAGCGGGCCGGCGATATCGTCGGCGAGCCGCTCAAAGTTCACCGCATCGGGGCGCGCTCGGAAAGACGCGAGCGCGTGGCGGCGCTGTTCGAGCGCGTCGGACTCAGGCGCGCGCAGATGGACAACTTCCCCCACCAGTTCTCCGGCGGCCAGCGCCAGCGCATCGGCGTCGCCCGCGCGCTCGCTCTGAACCCCAAGCTCATCATCGGCGACGAGCCGGTCTCTGCACTCGACGTGTCGATCCAGGCCCAGGTCATCAACCTCCTGATGGACCTGCAGCGCGACATGAAGCTCTCCTACCTCTTCATCTCGCACAACCTGGCGGTGGTGGAGCATATCAGCCACCGCATCGCCGTCATGTATCTGGGCCGCATCGTCGAGTACACCGACAAGGTCACGCTGTTCACGCGCCCGCTGCACCCCTACACGGAAGCGCTGCTGGCCGCCGTGCCGGTGCCGGACCCCGCCATCAAGCGCACCAAGCTGGTGGTGCAGGGCGACGTGCCGAGCCCACTCAATCCGCCGCCCGGCTGCCGCTTCCACACACGCTGTCCGTACATGGTGCAGCGCTGCAAGGAGGAGGTCCCGGCGCTGCGCGAGATCGAGCCCGGCCACCACGTGGCGTGCCACTTGCGGTGATGTCGCGCGCCGGCCGAGTCGACTGCTTCTCCCGCGTTTTACGCCGTGCGCTTGTCGCCGGGGACGCCATGCTGTACCCCGATTGATGCAGAATCAGATGGGCTTTCACAGCTGGCGAAGGGGTACTATGGCGATCTTATTCAGGCTCGCATGCATCGCATCGCTGGTCATTGCACTGGCGGCGCCTGCGACGAGCCAGGCGACGCGCGAGCATGTTTTGGGCTTGCGCGCGCTCGCCCCGGTCGGCGGTGCGGCAGCGTCGGCCACGCGCAGGGCCACCAGCACCGAGGGTAGCGCCGATGCGCGCGCCGTCGTCCAGCGCATCATCAGCGTCATCGGCATCCCGATGACGAATTTCGAGGTTCGCGCCTCGCCCGGAGTCGCGAACGCCGAGGCGACGACCGAGAATGCCGGCCGGGACCGGCTCATCCTCTACAATCCGGAGTGGATGGCCGGGCTGCGGTCGTCGATCGCGACCAATTGGTCCGATTGGGTGGTTCTCGCGCACGAGGTCGGCCACCACGTGGCCTTCCATATGGACCCGAGCTTCCCCAACCACGAGGCGGAACTGCAGGCGGACTATTTCGCCGGTTTCATCCTGCAGAAGCTCGGCGCGCCGCTGGCCGAGGTCCAACTCGCCATGGCGATGGTCTCCGCCGACGAGGAGACGGTAACGCACCCGGCCAAGGCCAAGCGCGTCGCCGAGGTACGGAAGGGATGGGAGGCGGCCGCCCGCAACGTCGGCGCTAACGTCATCCCCGCAGCGATGAAGGTGCCGGAGCGAGCGGCGGTCGCGCCTGCGCCCACGGCCGACGTCCGGCCGGAGCAGCGCGTCGCGCTGCTGATCGGCAATACCCACTACAAGTCGTGGGGCACGCCGCTCAAGAATCCGAAGAACGACGTCATTGCCGTTGGCCGCCAGCTGCGCAGCTTGGGCTTCGCCACCACCGTCATCTACGACGGAACGAACGACCAGATTGCGACCGCGATCCAGGCGTTCCGGGACGAGGCCGCCGGCTCGGATTGGGCCCTCGTCTACTACGCCGGGACTGGGATCGAGGTGGACGGCGTGAACTACATGATACCCGTCGACGCCGATGATCGTCGTGCCCTGTCATTCACACGCGACTATCCGCAGATGCGGCTCGATACCGCCTTCGAGGCCGTCAAAGGGGCAAAGCGCCTGCGTCTCGTGATCGCGGACGCGTGTCGTATCGATCCAGCTATCGTGCTGGGCAAGCCAGCCGCCGCTATCAAGCCGCAGAGCTTCAAGGTGACCGAGCCGCCGCGGGGCGTGCTCGTCGCCTATTCGACCGCGGCGGGACAATATGCGCAGGACGGTGCAAACGAGCTCAGTCCGTATGCGCAAGCGCTGATACGGGCATTGCGCGAGCCCGGCACCGAGCTTGCGAAAGTGTTCCGCCGCGTCAGCGCGAATGTCGAGGCCGCGACCAAGGGCGCGCAACTGCCGACCGTCATCGGCAACTGGCCGGCCGAGGATCTTTACGTGGCGCAGAAGTAGTGGCGCGCCCTCTCGGACACGTGGCCGGGACCATGCCACCCGGGTAAGGTGCGGCACCACAGTTCGGCGAGAGGAAAGCGCCATGCCAGCAGGCACGATCTACCAACGTCCCAGGGTCGCGCCCAAGCCGGGCGAGACCGTCGTCACCAGCACGTGCGGGCACAATTGCGGCGGCCGGTGCGTGGTGAACGCGCACGTGGTCGGCGGCCGGATTGCGCGCATCTCCTCGGACCCGGCCAAATGGGAGCCGGAGCTACCACCGCTGCAAGCCTGCGCGCGCGGCTTCGGCCAGATCGAGCGGGTGTATCACCCCGACCGGCTGCAGCATCCACTGCGCCGCACGGGCCCGCGCGGCGGCGGCCAGTTCGAGCGGATCTCGTGGGACGAGGCGCTTGACGAGATCGCGCGCGAGATGCTGCGCGTGCGGGCGCGCTACGGCAACGCCGCGATCCTGGACGCCTCGCGCTCGGGCAGCCTTTCGGCGCTGCATGGGCGGACGAGGCGGACCGTGGGAGACGAACAAATTGTGAGTCACGCGCCCGCTGGCTGGCCCCGCGAGCTGGCCCGCGACCCCCGCTACGTCGGAGCAACCGTCGGCGTCCTCGCCGTTCTGCACACCTGGACCCAGCAGCTCGTCTACCATCCTCATGTTCACTGCCTGGTGACCGGTGGTGGCGTGTCCGACGATGGCCGCCAGTGGCATCCGGCACGCACCGGCTTCCTGGTTCCGTTCGCGGCCTTGGCCAAGCTCGTGTGCGGCAAACTCAGAGCTGCGCTGTCAAAGCGCCGTCCCGATTTGGTCTTTCCCGAGGCGACCTGGTCCAAGCGATGGGTTGTCCACTGCACCGCCTGGGGAGAAGGCGATGAAGCCGTGCTGCGCTACCTCGCCCGCTATGTCTTCCGTGTCGCCATCACCAACAGCCGCATAGTCGGCCTCGATCAGAGTGGCGTTACGCTCCGGCATAAGCATCGCGCTTCGAACCGATGGCGCACCATCCGATTGAGCGGCCACGAGTTCATGCGTCGTTTCCTGCAGCACGTGCTACCTAAGGGCTTGCACAAGATCCGCTACTACGGCCTCTGGCACCCGACCCGGCGGGCGCACGCGCGGCAAGCCCGGCTTCTGCTGTTGCTCAGCCGCCCGGCCAGCTCTGATTTGGACGCACCGTCGTCCGACGCGGCCGCCGATGCCATAGATCCGTCTGGCAACCACACCCCATGCGCTGAACCGCGCATCTGTCCACACTGCCAGGAAGGCCATCTCATTCACATCGGCCGTCTGTATCCCAAGCAGGCGAGCGGACCATGATCAGCAACGCCAGCCGTCCCGATCACAATCGCTGTTCTCCATGCATGTTCGCGCCATGCCACGCCCGACCCTTGTCCCGACGTTCGCCAGACATCGCCTCGTGGGTACGGGAGACGTGGTCCCAGCCCCAAACGATCCCTTCCAGCGATCACGGGAGTATCTCCCTTACAGTTGGCGGACATCGCCTAGAGCACCAGTCTGACCTTCAAGCCCAAGTCCACAACTGAAAATTCCATAGGCTCTCAGCGCACTCGCCCGCGTTCAGTCCAAGGGAGTTTCTGCTTCGGCTACGCCGCAGAAACTCTTAATTCCTTCCCTGTTTTGTCTGCGCACCGCACTCTTTACGATATGCGTGAATTGTACAGTGTCACCAGCGCGATCAGCGCGCGCGAGCTTGGCTCATGACTTCGCTCGGGTGTAGCTCTTCGTCAGGCGCTTCGCTGACTTGTGGAAGACATCCAATAATGCCGTGCGCGCCTCGCACATCACGCGATGGTCGCCCATCTGCCAGCACTCTTTCAGCTGCGCGATAATCACGCGCAGGTCATCGACGGTAACTTCGTCCTCCTCGCGCTCCAAGTGCAGCCCGGCATCTCTGGTACGCACGACCGTTTTCATACACCATGTTCAAGGCGCGGCGCTTTGGACGCACCGAAGATATCCTTTTCAACACCTCATGCGCTCGGAGAGACGCGCGCGGGTGACTGGTTTGATTTCTGCTTCCATGTTGGTGAGCTGCTCACTCACGTCGGCGATGTCGCCCTTGAGCTCCGTGCGAAGCTCTTCGACATCTTCGCGACCGCACCAAACCCCTTCTCCATCCGCGCCTCAAGACTTGCAAACCCCGCTTTGACGATCTCGGTCAGTTGATCGTTCTTCTCTTTTGCCATAGAGCATCAGTCTACCATACACTCTGCTGACGTGCACAAAGCGGGAACGGGCAGCGTGATGCGTCCGCTCTTCACCGACAACTGACGGAAGGACCACGGGGAATCTTGACCCACATGTATGGACCGGCGGTGCGTTGCAAGAGGGAACTTCGAGATAGCGGGGTTGGGTCTTGCACCAATGTATCCGGCCTACATACCTATCCCCTTAGCTCCGATAACGGGGGAAAAACATCGTTAGATCAAAGGGATAGCGCCCTGGACGAGGA
>JRHI01000602.1_pt1 | contig 37260 bp, 30 predicted proteins | sample 215371 | NCBI WGS metagenome assembly JRHI01 (sample SAMN02929681, study PRJNA255918) | sediment metagenome | biome: cave system; feature: Ice Cave; material: Sediment; isolation source: sediment from deep within a dark volcanic ice cave with no known source of... ... | reverse complement strand
AGAACTTGTAGCCCTTGTGGTAGTCGAACTTCTCGACCGCCCTGATCAGGCCCATGTTGCCCTCCTGGATGAGGTCCAGGAAGCTCATGCCGCGGCCGATGTACTTCTTGGCGATCGAGACGACCAGCCGAAGGTTGGCCTCGGTGAGGCGCTGCTTGGCCTCGTACGACTTGTAGAAACGATCGGCGAGGACTTCCTTCGCCTGCCAATAGGCTTTGAAGCACTCGACGTCGGCAGTGCTCATCGCCTTCATGGCCTTCTCCACCGAGGCTTCGATGGGCACCACGACAGTACCGTCAGCGCCGTTCGAGAGCCGGCGGTAGGCTCGGAAGACACGCTCCGAATCCTTTCCGAAGGCCTGGTGGATCTCGGCGCCCCGCTTGAGGGTGGCCAGGTTCAGGAGGTCGTCCCCCAGGAGCGGCTCACCCAACTTGCGGCGCTCGGCGTCGGTGGCCTTGGTCAGCTTGATGACCGCTTCGGGGAAGGTCTCGTTGATCAGGCGCAGGTGACCGTAGGCATCCTTTTCCGGCACCGTCAGCAGGCCCAGCGCCTCGTGGGCGCCACCCGCCTCGATTGCCTTTGCAAGCTCGACCTCGTCGGCCGCGGTCAGCAGTGAGACCCGGCCGATCTCTTTCAGGTACATCCGGACCGGGTCGTCGAGGGAGACCGAGTCCATCATCTCGATGTCGACCATCAGCTCGTCGTCGATCTGGTCCTCTTCGACGTCCCGGTCGCTGTCGGTGACTTCGATGCCGATCTCTTTGAAGGCATTGAAGACGCGGAATACCTGCTCGGGCTCGGCCTCCATCTCAGGGAAGCCGGCGAGGACGTCATCGGGGGTGAGGTAGCCCTGCTCCTTGCCCTTGACGATCAGCTGCTCAGCGACCTGGGCCAGCTCATCCTCGAGCTTGGTCTCAGGCCTCTCCTGGATCTTCGCCAATCCGCTAACTACCCTTCTTGCTCTTGAGCACTTCCATGACCTGGGTCAGCCTCCGATCCTCGGTGACCAGGAGCGCGACCTGGTCCCTGTCACCGCGCTGTTCCGCCTCCGACAGATTCCTCGCCACGACGCGAAGCTGCGATTGGAGAGCCACCAGGCGAAGCCGCCAGACGAGCTCGTCGACGATCTCGTCGTCCACCCTGGGCGGTGGACTCGCCCATGCTCGCCTGATGAGCTCCTGCTCACCTTCCTCGTACGTTTCCAACTCGGCCTGGAGCTGTTCGAGGCCGCCGCGGGTGAAAGTCTCCACCATTCGAAGGTAGGTTCGCCGGTCGTCCTCTCGGAAGTCGTGCGGATCGACGCGGCTACGGATCCTTTCGAAGGACTCGGGGCGCACGGCCAGAACAGTAAGAAGGTGCTGTCCGACATTCAGCTTGTTCCCGAGCGTAGGACGGACCAAACGAGGCGGTTCTTGCGCCGCCCGCTGCTCCCCTGTGCGTTTGGAATCCTTCACCGGACGCGTCATCAGGTGGGCCTCGATACCCAGCCACTCGGCGGATTTGGTCCGGTAGGCCTCGCGGACCGCCGGGTCGGGGATGCGGGCGAGGACCGAATAGACCCGTTCGAGCGCGATCTCGAGGTCGCGCGGCCGGCTGGCGTTGAGGTCCTTCACCGAGTCGCGGATCCAGAACTCCCAGTCGGGAGGAGCCTCGCGGACCGCCTTTCGCCAATCTCCCCCACCGCGCAGGAATTCATCGGGATCCTTGGCGCTGCCAAGCGAGATCACCCGCGTCCGCAACCCCACGGCGACGTGCTGCTCGATCGCCCGGAAGACCGCCTGCCTGCCCGCCGAATCGCCATCGAAGGCGAGGACGACCTCGTCGGTGAATCGCTTGAGGAGCCGGACCTGGTCCTCGGTGAGTGCCGTGCCGCTCGTGGCGATGGCATTGGTGACGCCGTGCTGGTGGGCCGTGATCGCATCGAACTGGCCCTCAACGAGCACCGCGTGTCCGCTGCTGCCGATCCCCTCCTTGGCCAGGTCGAGGGCGAAGAGAACCCGGCCCTTGGAGTAGGCGGGGGTCTCGGGCGAGTTCACGTACTTGCGGGGATCGTCGGCCACGGTGCGGCCGACAAAGGCGACCACCTGGCCGCGTTCATCGCGGATCGGAACGATGAGCCGGTTCCGGAAGAAATCCTGGCCGTCGCGGACAAGCCGGGCGGCCCCGGCGTCAGCCACCGACCGCTCCCGGCTCCTCAGGAACTGGGCGAGGCTGGTGCCGCCCGCGGGTGCAAAGCCGAGACCGAACTTGTCAGCGGTCTCCCGGGAGACGCCCCGTTGCTCGAGCAGGCGACGGCCTGCCTCGCCCGAGGGTGTCGAGTGAAGGACGTATTCGTAGAACTTGGCCGCGAAGGTATTGATCTCCACGATCCGCTTGCGCAGCTGCGTGCGCTCGCGATCGGCGCCCGACTGGCGGACCAGCTCAACCCCGGTCCGGTCGGCGAGCATCGCGAGGGCCTCCCGGAAGGGGACCTTCTCGATCATCTCGACGAACTTGAAGACGTCTCCCCCCTGGTCGCAGCCGAAGCAGTGCCAGGTCTGTGTCTGTGGCGTGACGCGGAAGCTGGGCGTCTTCTCCTGGTGGAAGGGGCAGAGGCCGAGGAACTGGTTGCCGACCGGGCGCAGCCGGACGTGCTCGCGAACGATCTCGACCAGCTCGGCCCGAGAACGAACCTGCTCCTTGGCGTCGTCCTGGGTAGCCACCGCAGGCATTCCGAGGGACTTTAGCGCTGTCCGGCAAGGTTCGCCGGTCGGCGAGTCGAAGCCCACCTCGCGCTGCCCCCGCGCCGGCTGATCAGCGGCTGGTCGAGCCCTCCGCCACCACCGCTTGGGCCGCCGCCAGCCGCGCCACCGGGACGCGGTAGGGGCTGCAGGAGACATAGTCGAGGCCGAGGTCGTGGCAGATCTTGATCGACTCGGGATCCCCGCCGTGCTCACCGCAGATGCCGACCTCGAGGCCCGGCCGCGCCGCGCGGCCCTCCTTGACAGCTATCCCCATCAGGCGCGCCACACCCCCCGAATCGATCGTCTCGAACGGGTTCCGGGGGAGGATCTTCTGCTCCAGGTAGCGACCGATGAACTTGCCCTCAGCGTCATCGCGGGAGTAGCCGAAGGTCGTCTGGGTGAGGTCGTTGGTGCCGAACGAGAAGAACTCGGCGTCCTTGGCAATCTCGCCGGCGGTCAGCGCGGCCCGGGGCACCTCGATCATCGTTCCGAACTTGTAGTGGACCTGGACGCCCTTCTCCTTCTGGACCTGCTTGGCGACCGGTTCCAGCTCGGCCTTCACCGAACGGAGCTCATTGATATGCCCGACCAGCGGGATCATGATCTCCGGCCGGGCATCGATCCCCTTCTTCTTCAGGTCGCAGGCCGCCTCGATGATGGCCCGGACCTGCATCCGCGTGATCTCGGGATACAGGATCGAGAGGCGCACGCCGCGCAGCCCGAGCATCGGGTTGGCCTCGGACAGCTGCTCGACGCGCGCCAGCAGCTTTTCCGCCTCCGCCAGCCGCTTCGCCTTCTTCTTCGTGATCCGCAGCTCGGTCGTCTCGCGGACCAGCTCCTCTCGGTTGGGCAGGAACTCGTGGAGCGGCGGGTCAATCAGGCGGATGACGACGGGGAGACCCTTCATCGCCTTCAGGATCCCGTTGAAGTCCGAGCGTTGGAGCGGCAGCAGCTTGGCGAGATGCTTCTCGCGCTCCTCGGTGGTCTCGGCCAGGATCATCGCCTGGACGATCGGGAGGCGTTCCTCCTCCATGAACATGTGCTCGGTCCGGCACAGGCCGATGCCCTGGGCGCCATTTGCGCGGGCCTTCTCGGCGTCCCGGGGATAGTCACCGTTGGCCCAGACCTCCAGCCGCCGGATCTTGTCAGCCCAGCTCAGCAGCGTGTTGAACTCGGCCGACGGCTTGGGTTCGATGGTCGTGACCTTGCCGCTGAAGACATTGCCGGTGGTGCCGTCGACGGTGATCTCATCGCCCTGCTTGATGGTGGTGCCATTGGAAGAGAATTCCCGGGCGCGCAGGTCGACGTCGATCTGGTTGGCGCCGACGATGCAGGGCCGGCCCATCCCGCGGGCGACCAGCGCCGCATGTGAGGCGGTGCCGCCGGTCGAGGTGAGAATCCCCTTCGCGGCGATCATGCCGTGTACATCGGCTGGGTTGGTCTCCACCCGGACCAGGATCACCGCCCGACCCAGTTTCCCCCACTCCTCAGCGGTGTCCGCATCGAAGACCGCCTGTCCGGTGGCGGCGCCGGGCGAGGCCGGCACACCCTTCCCGATCGGCTTCTCTTTTACATTGGGATCCACGCGGGGATGCAGCAGCTGCTCGAGCTGCCGGGGTTCGACGCGCGCCACCGCCTGCTCCCTGGTGATCAGGCCTTCCTTGTGCATCGCCACGGCCACCTTCACGGCCGCCTCGCCGCTCCGCTTGGCGTTCCGCGTCTGCAGCATGTAGAGCTTGCCGCGCTCGATCGTGAACTCCAGGTCCTGGACGTCCTTGTAGTGGGACTCGAGCTTGCGGGCGTACTGCTCGAACTCCTTATAGACGGCCGGGAGGCGCTTTTTGAGAGAGGCGATGGGCTCGGTGTCGCGAATCCCCGCGACCACGTCCTCGCCCTGGGCGTTGACGAGGTAATCGCCATAGAGCTCGTTGGCGCCGGTGATCGGATTTCGGGTGAAGGCGACACCGGTCCCCGATCCCTCGCCCATGTTGCCGAAGACCATCGTCTGGACGTTGACGCCGGTGCCGAGGTCATCGGCGATCCGCTCCGCGCGGCGGTAGGCGATGGCGCGGTCGGTGTTCCAGGAGCTGAAGACCGCCTCGATCGCCGCCCGGAGCTGTGCCATGGGGTCCGTCGGGAAGGCCTCGCCGGTGTGATCGCGATAGATGGCCTGGAAGACCTCGACAATCTGGCGCAGGTCGGCCGGGGTCAGCTCGGGATCGGTCTTGGCGCCCGCCAGCTTCTTGGCGCCCCTGAGCGCCTCTTCAAATATGTCGCCCTCGATGCCCTTGACGATCTTGCCGAACATCTGGACGAAGCGCCGGTAGGCATCGAGCGCGAAGCGCTCGTCCCCGGTCAGGCGCTCCAGACCGCCGAGGGTCTCAGGGTTGAGACCGAGGTTGAGGACGGTGTCCATCATCCCCGGCATCGAGAACTTGGCGCCCGAGCGGACGCTGACCAAGAGCGGGTTATTGGCGTCGCCGAAGCCCTTGCCGGTGGCCTTCTCGACATCCTTGAGCGCTTCCTGCGCCTGCTCCCAGAGGCCCTGGGGAAACTTTCGTCCGTCCGCGTAGTACTGCCGGCAGGCCTCGGTTGTGATCGTGAAACCGGGCGGAACGGGCATCCCGGCCCGCGTCATTTCCGCGACGCCGGCGCCCTTGCCGCCGAGCAGATCCTTCTGGTCGCCCGACCCCTCGCGGAAGAGGTAGACCCACTTCGTCTTCGTCGCTGTCATCACCATATGGCCACTAGTTTGGCTGAGTTGACGAAGCCAACCGGCTGAGTTCGAAGACTTCTATGGTCGGCGCCGAACGTATCGTGCAAGCCGCCCTGTCCCCGGCGACGGGATACGTCGACCTGAATCAGGGGTTGGCAGGCACGACGGGCGGCGGTCGCTTGCCATTGGGTCCGGGCGGGGAGTAGATCCGGGCGGCGGGGGGAGCCTCGGGAATACCCTCCACCGGCGCCAGGTAGTTGCCCGGGTCGCCGGCCGGAGCCGGAGTTTCCCCGCCTTTCGGCGTTTCGGCAGGAGCGGCCTTGGCGGGAGCGGCCGGGTAGCCGGGCTGCGTGGTGGCTGCGTCGGCTGGCTTGGGGATGGGAGCGAACTCGACGCGGGCGGGGGCGCCCGGCGCGCCCGGGGCGGCGGCCGGCTGGCCGCTCGCGGGCGCGGCCGCGTCATTCGTTCCGCAGGCGGTGGTCAGACAGAGGGCAAGCACGCCGCCGGCGACAAGTGATCGAAGCATTCGACGATGAGGTTACACCCGATTCCGACGATTTCCACCCTTGTCCCGAGAGGGTCGACTTGACGGATCGGGGTCTGAGTGGGTACTTTTCAGCAACTCGGCTCAAGGCCGGGAAACTGGGGGGGATTTCACTTGCATAGGACTTTTCGGCCTGTCGTGGGGCCAGCTCGAATATTGGCGTTGGTCGTCCTGGTCGCCATCCTTGCCGCGGCGTTGGCCCTGACGGCCCTGGCGAGGACGGCCTCGCCCCGCTTCCACCCCGGCGGCGCGGGGATCGCGGCGCAGCACAAGGGCGAGGCGGATGCCAACAACTCGGCCCAGGTCGTGGGCCAGCGCGGCGAGGGTAACCGCGGCCCCCAGGGCCTCGCCGAGGAGCAGGCGGTCAACCGCGCGCTCCCACTGGACACGGTTCCGCTCGCCCAGACCCAGGGGGCCCAGGCGGGCTTCGCGGCAGGCGAGCAGCACACTCAGGACAAGAACAAGTCCCGTCCCCAATGGAGTCTTTTGGGGCCCAGCATCGCGAAGCAGCCAGGTGTTCTCAGCTTCACTGGCGCTGACGAAGTCGAGTCTGGCCGTGTCACCTCGCTGGCGATTGGCCCAACGTGCAACGAGAGCAAGTGCCAGCTATGGTCGGGCGCCGCCGGCGGCGGGGTCTGGCGCACCGACAACGCCCTGGCGGGCACCCCGACCTGGTCCTCCAAGTCGAAGGGATTGCCCACCAACGCAATCGGCTCGTTGCTTCTGACCCGGGGCGGAGTCCTCTACGCCGGCACCGGTGAGCCAAATGCCTCGGGCGACTCGGAGGCGGGCCTCGGTTTGTACAAATCCACCAACGGGGGCGACAGCTGGACCCTCGTGCCGGGCAGTTATGACATTGCGAGGGAGCGGGCGATCAGCTCGATCGCGGTTGACCCCACCAACCCGAACCAGATCTACATCAGCACCGCCCGCGCGATTCGCGGAGTCTCGTCGGTCACCGGCGGGTCCATCACGCCTCCTGATGCGCCTCCCATGGGAGTTTTCGCTTCGTCAGATGGCGGAAATACCTTCACCCAGATATGGGCGCCCGACCCCGCGATTGCTCTCCGCGGAGTGAACAAGCTGGAGCTCGATCCCCAGAATCCGCAGACGGTGTACGCGGCAGCCTTCGGAATGGGCCTCTGGCGGAGTGGTGACAACAATTCAGCATTCCAGCAGGTGTTCGTTCCTGGCAGCGCGATCAACGTGAATCGGACTGAATTCGCCCTGACGGTGAAGGACGGCCACACTCGCGGCTACGTGGGCGACGGCGCGGTGGGCACACCGGCATCGCCGGCGAGCAGCTTCTGGCGGAATGACAACCTGGACGACGGCCCTCCCTTCACCTGGAAGAGGCTGTCGGACACCCTGAACGGCACGCCTGGCTACGCAAGCCACAACTACTGCACTGGCCAGTGCTGGTATGACAACGCTGTAGTGACCCCGGCGGGCAGCCCGGACACCGTTTACCTGCTCGGCTCTTTCCAATACGGCGAATTCGCCGGCAGGAGCAACGGCCGGGCGGTCCTCCGATCGACGACGGCGGGCGAGCCCGATCCCGCGAATAAGAACCGAACGTTCACGGACATGACCTGGGATGCCACCTCGGCTGACACCCCGAACGGCATCCATCCAGACCAGCATGCGTTGGTGGTGGCGCCTGGTAACCCGAACCTCTTCTTTGAAGGATCCGATGGCGGAGTCATCCGCTCCGATGGTTTCTTCGAAGACGTTTCGAGTCAGTGTTCGGGCCGCAAGGTTCAGGGCAAGCCGCTCTCTCCGGCAAGCCTACTCACCTGCCAACGGCTCCTCTCAGCGGTGCCAAAGAACCTCTACCACCTCAACGCGGGACTGCCCACACTTCAGTTCCAGAGCCTGTCGGTCAGCCCGAATGGCCAGGAGATCATGGGTGGCACCCAGGACAACGGCACCTGGCTCTTCAAGGGCGATCGCACCACCTGGAACCAGTCGATCTACGGTGACGGCGGCCAGTCCGGCTTCGACGTCGCAAAGCCGGCCATCCGATTCAACTCCTTTTTCTTCTCGGCCACGGACACCAACTTCCAGGGTGGTGATCCTGAGAAGTGGGTGGTGACCTCCGGACCGCTGCTCCAGAGTGGTGAGCGGTCGGCATTCTACAGTCCCGAAATCGCCGACCCGGTTCTTGGCGGAAGCATGTTCATCGGCCTCCAGCACGTCTGGCGAACCACCGACAACGGCGGCAACCAGGCCTTCCTCGAAGCAAGCTGCCCCGAGTTCACAGCGGATGCCGACGATCCCAAGTGCGGGGACTGGAAGCCTCTGGGCAACGATTTGACGAGCCCTGCCTCCGGCAACAGATCGGGGAGCTTTGTGGTGGCGATCGCCAGGAGCGCCACGGACAGCTCGACGATGTGGGCAGCCACCCGGCTGGGCCGGGTTTTCGTCACCCACAATGCGGACGCGGCGGACGCCGCGACCGTCCAGTTCGATCGGGTCGACAGCCTGGCGGCAAACAGCCCAGGCCGCTTCGTCAGTGGGATCGTTGTCGATCCCGCAAATCCCAACCACACCTGGATCTCTTACAGCGGTTACAACGCCAGCACAGCCGCTACACCGGGCCATGTCTTCGAAGTGGCCCTGGCTCCTGCCTCGGGTGGGCAGCCTGCGAGTGCCACCTGGACTGACCTGGGCGTCGAGAACTTCACAGGGGACCTGCCGATAACCGGTCTCGTTAGGGCGACTGACGGCACCCTTTACGCATCAACTGACTTTGGTGTGCTCCGCCAGAGCATCGACGACAACGACTGGGAGGTCGCCGGACAGGGCCTTCCGACCGTCGAGGTCGCGGGGATGACGCTCAGCCCCGACGGCACGAAGATCTACGCCGCCACTCATGGTCGCGGGGCCTGGGTGCTGCCGATCAAGTAATCGACCCGATTCAGCAACTCGAGAGGCCGGTCAGCGCGACCGGCCTCCCTTCTTTCTGGTCCCCGCGAAGTCCACGACCACCAGCAGGATCGCCGTGGCGACCAGGAAGGGCCCGAGGCGCTCCAGGCCTGAGCGCTGCAGCAGCAGGCCGACCAGGGCGGGAACGATGCTGGCGCCGAGGCCGGCCACCGCTGCCTGGTAGCCGACCGCGCTGGCAGCCCGCGCCGCCCCCACGCGCTCGGGCGTGAGGATCATCAGGCCCGGGAAGATCGGTGCCAGGCCAAGGCCGAGCAGCGGCAGCGCCGCCATCCCCAGCCAGGGGGTCGGGTGCCACCAGAAGAGGGCCGCCGCGACAACCGCCAGCAGGGAACCGCCCCGAACCAGGAGTGCGGGCCGGATGACGCCCGCGGCCATCCCGCCCGCGACACGGCCGATGGTCAGGCCGGCCCAGTAGAGGCTGACCAGCAGACCGGCCAGGGCCACCGGCACCGCGCGACTCTCGGTGAGCACCGTGAAGCTCCACTGCCCGGCCGCGGCCTCGACCCCGGTGTAGGCGAAGAAGGTGACCAGCCCGAGCGCCAGGTTGACTGTGAGTGACGCATCGTGACGCGGCTCGCCGGCAACATCCAGCGAACCCCAGCGGGCGCCCGCGGCGGCCACGCCGGCGAGCACCAGCTGACCCAGCGCAATCGTGAGAAACGCCCACCGCGGCGCGCCGCCGGCGAGCAGCAGCCCGGTCACCAGAAGGGGGCCGATGAAGGTGCCGAAACCCCACGCCGAGTGCAGGAAGTGGAGCAGCGCGCGCGCGCCGCGGAGGGCGATGTGGGCGTTGAGAGGGGCATCGATGCCGGCCGCGGCGACCCCGGCGAGCGCTGCCCCGGCAACCACACCCGGCCAGGGCGCGAGCGCGATGAGGCTCGCCGCTCCGGAATAGACCAGGGCGGAGGCGACCACCATCCTCTGGGCCCCGAATCGCGGCAGCAACCGGCCCAGGGCCAGTGTTACGACCAGGAAACCGGGGATCTGGAACAGGAGCAGCACGCCCAGGCCCGACAGGGGTTGGTGGAGATCGCGCCGCATCGACGGCCACGCCACCCCGAGGGTGGCGTCGAAGATCCCCAGCAGCACCATCGCTGCCAGGACGGTCGGGACCCGACTAGTGGACTGTAACGGTCTTGAGCTGCTCGACAAGTTCGGCGATCGGCACGCGCACCTGCTCCATCGAGTCGCGTTCCCGGATGGTCACGGCGCGGTCGTTGATGGTGTCGAAGTCCACCGTGACGCAGAAGGGAGTGCCGATCTCATCCTGACGGCGGTACCGCTTACCGATGTTGCCGCCGGTCTGGTCGTACTCCACCCGGAAATGGGAGCGGACCAGCCCGAGCACCTCGCGGGCGGGGGTGATCAGCTCCTCCTTCTTGGAGAGTGGCATCACCGCCACCTGCACCGGCGCGATGTTGGGCGAGAAGCGCAGCACCACCCGGGTCTCGCCCTTCACCTCGTCCTCGTCATAGGCGTCGAGTAGGCAGGTGATCAGGATGCGGTCGACGCCAACCGCCGGCTCGATCACATAGGGCAGGAACCGCTCGTTCGTCTCGGGATCGAGGTAGGAGAGGTCCTGGCCGGAGTTCTCCTGGTGGGCACGGAGGTCGAAGTCGGTCCGGCTGGCGATGCCCTCGACCTCGCCCCAGCCGAAGGGATAGACGTATTCGATGTCGGTCGAGGCCTTGGCGTAGTGGGCCTTCTCATCGGCGCCATGGTCGCGAAGCCGCAGGTTTGCCGCCTTGACACCGAGCACGTCGGTGTACCAGCGCAGCCGCTCCTGCTTCCAGTGCTCGAACCAGCGCTGGTCGTCGCCCGGTTTGACAAAGAACTCCATCTCCATCTGCTCGAACTCGCGGAGGCGGAACACGAAGTTGCCCGGGGTGATCTCGTTACGGAAGGAGCGGCCCTGCTGGGCGATCCCGAACGGCACCCGCACCCGCATCGAGTTGATGACGTTCTTGAAGTCGACGAACATGCCCTGCGCGGTCTCCGGCCGGAGGTAGACGGCCGAGCCGGTGTCCTCAACCGGGCCCAGGTTGGTCCTGAACATGAGGTTGAACTGGCGCGTCTCGCCCAGCGGTCCGCCGCAGTGCGGGCAGCGATCGCCCTCGACGTGGTCGGCGCGCCAGCGTCGCTTGCACTCGCCCTCGCACTGGCGGAGTGGGTCGACGAAGTTCTCAACGTGTCCCGACGCCCGCCAGACCGACGGGTGCATCAGGATCGTGGACTCCAGGCCGACGACGTCGTCGCGCAGGTCGACGGTGTGGCGCCACCAGAGCTCGCGGATGCTCCGCTTCAGCGCGACCCCATATGGGCCGTAGTCGTAGAGGCCGCTGACGCCGCCGTAGATCTCGCTCGATTGGAAGATGAAGCCTCTCCGCTTGCAGAGCGCGACGACCTTCTCCATGAGGTCCGCCCGCGGCGCAGGCGTCCCGGCAGCAGGGTCGCTCAGGAGCCCGCCCTCATCCGGCGCAGGAAACGGAGCGTGTTGAGGCGGCGGTCCAGGTGATACTCCAGCTGGTCCGCGAGTGTGTCATCCACCTCGTCCATGATCGCGGTTGAGAGCCTCAGGCGCCGATAGAGGTCGAGGTCGCGGGCGAACATCACCCGCAGGACCTTGATCGCACCCGACGAGACCGCCGGCTCGGCGGGATCGGCGCAGGCCGGGCAGAGGAACCCTCCGGCCGGGGCCGAGAAGGGGTGGGCGCCGGCCGTCAGCTTCACGTTGCAGCGAGCGCAGGCGGCGAGCTGGGGGGCGTAGCCCATCAGGTCGAGGGCCACGGCCAGGAAGTAGGCGCTCGCCCGCCGCGGCTCGGGGTCGACGGCCAGCTCGTCGAGGGCCCAGCAGGTGAGGTCGTAGAGGTAGTCGATCGGATGGCGGTCCTCGCTCATCCGCTCGGCGAGCTCGGCGATCAGCGCGGCGCGAGAGGTCCGGGCGAGGTCGGCCTCGATGCGCGGTTTGCGCTTGCGCTCGACCTGTGCAATCACGTCGAGGTTGCGGCCATGGGCCAGGAGGACGTCCACCTGCGAATAGATCTCGAGGGCGGCGGCCAGCTTGGAGGTGGTCTTGCGGACGCCCCGGCCGATCGCGCCGAGCTTGCCATGCTCCTTGGTGAGCAGCGTGTAGATGCGGTCCGAATCGCCGTAGTCGAGCTTGCGAAGGACCACCGCCTCATCGCGGTAAGTCGTCAGAGGATCGGGTCCCCTCCGAGGCGCACGTGCTCATCGTCGGGCGGCTTGAGGCCGGCCTCGGCCAGCGTCTCGCGCGGCCACTGGCTGCTGGAGGTGATCCGGACGGCGACGATCCGCTGCCCGTTCATCGTCTCGACCTTGAACCGGTGCTCACCGATCGCGTACTCGGCGCCCTCTTTGGGGATGGTGCCCAGCATCGAGTTGATGTAGCCGCCGACCGAGTCGTACTCCTCGCTCTCGATGATGCCCAGCTGGAGCTTTTTGTCGAGCTCGTCCATCGAGAACCCGCCGTCCACCAGCGCCTCGTGGTCGTTGACGATCGTCAGCGGCTCGGTCTCGGCGAGGTCGTACTCGTCGCGGATCTCGCCGACGATCTCCTCGAGGACATCCTCCAGGGTGACGATCCCGGCGGTGCCGCCGTACTCGTCGATCACGACCATCATGTGGGCCTTTTTGTGACGCATGTCGTGGAGCAGCTCGTCGACCTTCTTCTGTTCGGGGGTGACGTTGATCGGCCGCAGCAGCGGCGGCTCGAGCTTGAGCTGCCGCTGGCCGCGCGCGTAGATCCGGAGAACGTCCTTGGCGTGGATCAGGCCGACGATGTGGTCGATGTCCTTCTCGTAGACCGGGATCCGGGTGTGACCGCGGGTCTGGATGAGCTGCGAGATCTCGTCGAGGGTGGCGCCCTTCTCGACGGCCACCACATCCGTGCGGGGCACCATCACCTCGCGCACCAGGGTGTCGCCGATCTCCACGATCCCCTGGATCATGTCGCGCTCCTCCTCCTCGATGACACCCTGCTCCTCGGAGACGCTGAGCAGGGTCATCAGCTCAGCCTCGGTGACGAACGGCCGAATTCGGGTCTTGCCGGGGATGATCGCGCGGCTGACCACGGTGACGAACCAGAGGACGGGCCGAAGGAACCCCGCCAGCGCGTCGACGGCAGGCGCGACCTGGAGCGCAACCCGGTCGGCGTGGCGCACCGCCAGCGTCTTGGGCGTGACCTCGGCGAAGATCAGGAGAAAGAGCGAGAGCGCGATGCTGACGACGAAGTCCCCGGCGGTACCCAGGAAATGGGGCAGCAGCGGCCGGACCAGCTGCAGCCCGAGCAGGGTCGCCGCGGCCGAGGCGATGATCAAGGAGAAGGTGTTGACGATCAGCACGGTCCCCAGGAAGCGGTTGGGATCCTGCTGCAGGCGCTGCAGCGTCGCCGCCCGGGCGCTGCCGTCCTCGGCGAGGTGGCGGACGCGCAGGCGGTTTACGGATGTGAGGGCGGTTTCGGTGCCCGACGCGACCGCTGCGAAGAAGACGCAGACGATCAGAACACCGAAAACGCCCAGGCTTTGGGCGCTCAACTGTTCTTAATCTTTATCTAAACAGCTCGGATACGCTCCGATTTTCGTGAACCCGGATGATCGCCTCGGCAAGCAGAGGCGCCACCGAGAGCACGGTGACAGGCGGCCCCTGCTGGTGAGGGGCAAGCGGAATCGAGTCGGTGACCACGATCTCCTGGAAGGCGCCGCGGCGCAGGTTCTCGAGGGCTTTGCCGGTGAACACCGCGTGGGTGGCGGCGGCGTAGATGGCGCCCGCCCCGGCCGCCTTCAGCGCGTGGCTGGCCGCCGAGATGGTGCCGCCCGTGGTGATCATGTCGTCAACGATCACGCAGTCCCGGCCCTCCACCTCGCCGACGACGTTCAGGACCTCGGTCTCCTCGTCCGCCGGCCGCCGCTTGTCGATGATCGCGATCGGCACGCCGAGCAGCGTGGCCAGCGAGCGCGCGCGCTTCACACCGCCGACGTCGGGGGCGACCACCACCATGTCCCGCACGCGCTTGCCGCGCAGGTAGTCGGCGAGGATCTTGTGGGCCGTCAGATGGTCGGTGGGGACGTCGAAGAAGCCCTCGATCGCCTCGGTGTGGAGATCGAGGAGAAGGACCCGGTCAGCGCCCGCCAGGGTGACGATGTTGGCGATCAGCTTGGCGGTGATCGGTTCTCGGGGCTGCGACTTGCGCTCCTTGCGGGCGTAGCCGTAGTAGGGGATCACCGCGGTGACCCGGCCCGCGGAGGCCCGGCGGAGGGCGTCGAGGATGATGAAGAGCTCCATCAGGTGCTCGTTGACCGGGTGGCAGGTCGGCTGGATCACGAAGACGTCGTGGCCGCGCATGGAATCCTGGATCTTGACGTCGATCTCACCGTCGCTGAAGCGGGTGACGCGACCGTCGGTGAGGGGTACGCCGATCACCTCCGAGATCCGGATCGCCAGCGCCTTGTTGGCCTCGCCGGCGATCAGCTTGAGCGCGCCCCAGGGCGACGACTCCTCGCTGGCGAATTCCACCGTGCTGCTGGTTCTGCCGATCATCCCTTCCTCCGACTCTCCTTGCCACTCTCCTGGCGAAGTTCTCTCGCCGGCGTCCCGACGACGGTCGCGCCGGGCGGCACATCGGTCAGCACCACCGCCCCGGCGCCGGTCCGACTGCCCTTCCCAAGTTTGACCGGGGCCACCAGGCTGGTGTGCACGCCGAGGGAGGCGTCATCGCCGATCTCGGTCCGGTTCTTGTTCACCCCATCGTAGTTGGCGGTGATCGTCCCCGCACCGATGTTCACGTTCCGCCCGATCACCGCATCGCCCAGGTAGGAGAAATGAGGGACCCTGGTGCCGGCACCGATGCTGCTGCGGTTGACCTCACCGAAGCTGCCGATGTGGACGTCCTCGGCAATCGTGGTGCCGGGCCGCAACCGCACGAAGGGGCCGCAGTCGGAGCGATCCCCCATGCGCACCCCGCGCAACCAGGAGCGCTCCACCCGGCAGCCGTCGCCGAGCTGTGAGTCTCCAATGTCGGCGTAGGGGCCGACCCGGCAGTCCTCGCCGACGACTGTCCCCGCGTGCAAGATCGTGAAGGGCTCGAGGACGGTGTCCCGGCCGACCCTGACACCGGCGTCGACGAAGGTTGTGGCGACGTCGGTGACGGTGACTCCCGAGAGCATCAGCTCCTCGAGCACCCGGGCCCGCAGGACCTTCTCGGCCCGGGCGAGCTGGACGCGGTCGTTGATTCCGAGCGCCTCGTCAGGATCCTCGACCGCGAAGAGCTCCACCGGGGCCATACGAGCCACGGCGTCGGTGAGGTAGATCTCCGCCGCCTTGTTCTCAGGCTTGAGGCCTGCCAGCGCGGACGGCAGGTCCTCGGAACGGAAGCAGTAGAGGCCGACGTTGATCTCGGTGAGCCGCCGCTGCTCGTCGGTGGCATCGCGCTCCTCGACGATGCGCGAGAAGCGGCCTTCCCCATCTCGGACGATCCGCCCGTCGCGGCGCCGGGGGTCGACGACGGTCGCCACGGTGGCCGCGGCTCCGCTCGCCCGATGCCGTGCGACCAATTCGAGCACTGTCGCGGGACGGATCAGAGGGGAGTCGCCGCTCAGCACGACCACGTCTCCCCGGAGAGCTGACTTCGGCACCATCGAGAGGGCGTGGCCGGTGCCCCGCGGCATCTGCTGGTAGACGACCTCACAGCGATCGCCAAGGTGCTCGGCGAGATGATCTGAGACCTCGGGCAGAGCTGGGTTTAAAACCACGATCGGACTTTCCACGCCGGCCGCGGCGCAGACCTCGATCACGAGCTCGATCATCGGCCGTCCGGCGACGGGATGAAGCACCTTCGGCCGGCGCGAACGGAGGCGGGTGCCAAGGCCGGCGGCTAGGATGACGGCCGTAAGTGCTCGCTGGCTCAAATGGTTCCCTGAAGGGCCTTCATTTTAGGCGATGCCGCCGGCCTCGCCAGACCCAATTCGGCGTCTTCTTCGCGGCCGCCCTCCTGCTGGCCGGCGGCTGCGGGTTTCCCCAGGCCGACCAGCCGTTACCCCCACCGCCGTCACCCCGCCTTGCGGTGTCGCCGAGCCCCTCCGCGCCGGCGGCGACCACCTACTTCGTGCTGGCAACCCTGGGCCTGCGCCTCCACCAGGCGCCGGAGGCCGCCTCCCCGGTGGTGGCGGTGCTCCGCCCCGCGGCCCAGCTTGACGCGACCGAGCGGCGCTCGGTGGGCGGTAACGAATGGATTCACGTCCACGCCCGGAGCACCCCCGACCTCGACGGCTGGGTGGTGAATGACCCTCTGCTCCTGACCACAATCCCGATGCAGCAACACTTCGACCCGTCGGCTGGTTACTCGCTCCTCTTCCCCTCCGATTGGACCTACGTCGCCGAGGGTCCTGAGGTGGGCACCTTCACCTCGGCGGACAAGACCCAGAAATTGAGTGTGCGAACCGCCGATTCGGTTGAGCGCCTGCCCCCCGTCCCCACCGTGGCAGGGAAGGCGGAGCGCGAGGAGGGACCGATCGACGTCTACGGCAAGAGCCCGCTGATCATCTTCTACCGGCTCCAGGCCGGCGGGTACGAGCTGGCCGTCAATGTCCTCTGGGCGCCGGGCCGGGCCTACCAGTTCCTACTCCGCCAGCCCGCCGCCGATTCGTCGCTGATGAAGCAAATGCTGGCGAGCCTGATCTTCCAGTAGGCACAATGGCTCAGATGGAAGAGCTGCCCCAGGTCCTTCCTCTTCTGCCGCTCAAGAACGCGGTCGTCTTCCCCTCGGTGCTGGTGCCGCTCGCGGTCGGCCGGCCCCGGTCGCTGGCCCTCCTGGAGGACCTGCCGGCCAGCGACCGGATGCTCCTGATGTCGGCCCAGCTGGACGAGGACACCGAGGAGGCGAGCTTCGACCAGGTCCACCGCATCGGCAGCCTGGTCCGGATCCAGCACCTGCTGAAGCTTCCCGACGGCACCTACCAGCTGGCGGTGCTCGGCCTCGAGCGCGTGAAGCTACTGGAGGCGGTGGAGACCGAGCCCTACCCGCGGGTGCGCTTCGAGCCCCACCCCGAGGAGGCCGACCCGCCGGAGTCGCTCGAGCTGGAGGCGCTGCTGCGCGCCTGCGCGTCGTCCTTCCAGCAGCTGGTGACGCTGGCCCCCTACCTCCCCGGCGAGCTGCTCTCCAGCGCTCTCACGATCGAGCGGCCCCTCCACCTCGCCTACTTCCTGGCCAACCATGTGAAGCTGGCGACCCAGCAGCGCCAGGCTCTCTTCGAGCTCGAAGGCGCCGCGCCAAAGCTGGAGCGGATGCTCGGCCACATGGCGCACGAGCTCGAGGTGCTCGAGCTCGGCCGCAAGATCCAGACCCGGGCGGAGGAGCAGCTCGGCAAGGCACAGCGCGAGTACTTCCTGCGGGAGCAGGTGAAGGCGATCCAGCGCGAGCTGGGCGAGCTGGATGGTGAGGCGGGCGAGCTGGACGAGATGCGCGAGCGGATCGAGGCGGCCGGGCTGCCGGCCGAGGCCCGCAAGGAGGCCGATCGCGAGCTGGCGCGGCTGGAGAGGATCCCCTCCGCGTCGCCCGAGTCGTCGGTCATCCGAACCTATCTCGAGCTGCTGGTCTCCCTGCCCTGGAACACCTCAACGGGGGGCGAGGTCGACGTCGCCCAGGCGCGCGCCATCCTGGACGCCGACCACTACGACCTCGACAAGGTGAAGCAGCGGATCGTCGAGCATCTCGCCGTCCGGCGGCTCAAGCAGCGTCGGGGCTCGCTGGAGCGGGGCCGGGAGCCGATCCTGTGCTTTGTCGGCCCGCCGGGGGTCGGGAAGACCTCGCTCGGTCAGTCGATCGCAAGGGCGATGGGGCGAAAGTTCGCGCGCGCCTCGCTCGGCGGCGTTCACGACGAGGCCGAGATCCGCGGCCACCGGCGAACCTACATCGGCGCGATGCCCGGCCGGGTCATCCAGGCCATCCGCCGCGCCGAGTCCAACGACCCCGTCTTCATGCTCGACGAGGTTGACAAGCTCTCCTCCGACTGGCGGGGCGATCCCTCCTCGGCGCTGCTCGAGGTGCTCGACCCGGAGCAGAACCGGGACTTCCGGGACAACTACCTGGACGTGCCCTTCGACCTCTCGCGGGTGATGTTCATCGCCACGGCCAACACGCTCGACACCGTCCCGGCGGCCCTGCGAGACCGGCTCGAGGTGCTCCAGCTGCCCGGCTACACCGATTACGAGAAGGTTCAGATCGCGCTCCGCTTCCTGCTTCCCAAGCAGATCGAGGCGCATGGCCTGCGTGCCGACGAGGTGGACCTGACCGAGGGCGCGATCCGCCTGATCATCCAGGAATACACCCGGGAGGCCGGGGTCAGGAACCTCGAGCGCGAGCTGGCCTCGGTGCTCCGCCGGGTCGCGGCCAACGTCGCCGCCACGGTGGGCCAGCAAACGGTGCCCCAGCAAACGGTGCCCCAGCAAACGGTGACAGAGCAAGCGGAGGCCAAGACTGACGAGGGCAAGGTGGAGGAGCCCGCCCCAGACACCGAGCCCCGCCCAGCGCCCGAGTTGCCAGTGCCCGAATTGGTGGACGAGGGACGGGTCAAGGAAGCTCTCGGCAAGCGGCGGTTCTACGGGATCACCGCCGAGCGGATCGACCGGCCGGGCATTGCCACCGGGCTGGTCTGGACCCCGGTCGGGGGCGAGATCCTCTTCGTCGAGGCGACCCTCACCCCGGGCAGGGGCAAACTCAAGCTGACGGGCCAGTTGGGCGATGTCATGAAGGAGTCGGCGATGGCGGCGCTCTCCTACCTCAAGACCCACGCCGGACCGCTCGGCATCGAGCCGCAGCTCTTCGAGAGCCGCGATCTCCATGTCCACGTCCCCGCCGGGGGCCAGCCCAAGGAGGGACCCTCCGCGGGAGTGACCGTCCTGACCGCAATCGCCTCCATCCTCACCGGGAGGGCGGTCCGCGACGACATCGCGATGACCGGTGAGATCACCCTGCGCGGCAAGGTGCTCCCGATCGGTGGGTTGAAGGAGAAGGTGCTGGCGGCGCACCGTGCCGGCATCCGGCGGGTGCTCCTGCCGGCTCGCAACGAGGCCGACCTCGATGACATCCCCGCCGACCTGCGCCAGGAGATGGACCTCGTGATGGTTGACACCATCGACGAGGTCCTCGACTACGCCTTCCCGGTCGGGGTCACCCCCATGGCGGGAGAGATCGAGCGACAGCCGTCCAGCAGCTGAGCCGAGCAATTGCCGCCTCGGCGTCGGTGGGCGTCGCGACCTCTTTGAAGAAGGCCGAGCCACTTCCGGTCATCACCCACTGGGAGCCGAGCCGGGCGCTGAATTCCTCCAGGCGCGGGTCAACCCGGCAGGCTGCCCCGAAGAGCTGGTTGCGGCCCTCGCCGCCCACCTCGTCCCAGGCCGCGTAAACGGCGGCGGTGGACACTCCGAAGCCCGGCCAGGCCAGCGCGAACCAGGCGTCCACGTGCGCCAAGCGTTCCAGCCGGTCGCCGAGGCCGGTCGCCCGCGCCCGGCCGCCATGCAGGAAGAAGGGCACGTCGGCGCCCAGCCCGGCGGCGAGGGCCGGAAGGTCGGAGCGCCCCTCGCCGAGGGTGCGCAGCACAGCGGCGGCGTCCGAGCTGCCGCCGCCCATCCCCGACCCCGCCGGGATCCGCTTATCGAGGGCGATCCGAGCTCCCCGCCCGAGGGCCGCGGCCGCGCGGAGGGCAAGGTTGTCGGGTCCGGCGGGGGCGGCCAGACCGCTGACGGTGATGGTCCCGGCGCCCGTTTCGAGGGGTTCGATCTCGAGCTCGTCAGCAAGGCTGATCGACTGCATGATGGTCGCGATGTCGTGAGACCCGTCCCGGCGACGGCCCAGCACCCGGAGCTCGAGGTTGAGCTTCGCTGGGGCCTCGATCGGCTTCACTCCAGCCTGACCAGGCCCCTGCGGTAGGCCCTGCCGTTCTCCTGGTAGTGACCGGCGGGCTTGCCGGCCCACTCCGCCGAGGAGCCGGAGAGTTCCTTCTTGAGGGTGGCCGGAACTCCCGCCGCCAGCTGGCCGGCGGGCACCTCCTGGTTCTCCAGCAGCACCGACCCGGCGGCGAGGACCGCGCCATCCCCCACCCGGCTGCGGTGCAGCATGATGGCGCCGGTGCCCACCAGCGCGCCATCGCCCACGACACAGCCCTCGATACAGACCAGGTGGCCAAGGCTCGAGTTACGCCCGATGATGGTCGGCAGGTCCTTGCTGCAGTGGACGATCGCGCCATCCTGGATGTTGCTGCCCTCCCCCACCTCGATGTACGACTCATCGCCGCGGAGCACCGCGCCGAACCAGACACTCGAGCCGGCGGCGAGCCGGACATCGCCGATCAGAACTGCGGTCGGCGCGACGTACGCCTCGGGGTGAACCTGCGGTCGCTTCCCGGCAAATTCAAACTGAGGCATGGATTGGATGGGTATAATCCCATACCGTGCATTCCCCAGCCGGTTGGTTGAACCGTGGCTAAGAGAACCGCCTCTGCCCGCAAGGCAGTTCGCGCGTCGGTCGGCAGGACCTTCCGGAACAAGTCCGTCCGATCCTCGGTGAAGACCAGCGTCGTCCGCGTTCGCCGGGCGATCGCCGACCAGCTCGAAGGCGTGGCCGAGCTCGGCGGGAACGCGATCGCCAAGCTGGACAGGGCTGCCAGCAAGGGAATCCTTCACCGCAACAACGCCGGCCGCCGCAAGTCGCGCTTGATGAAGGCCCTCAACGCTGCAGCGGTCGCCGAGAAGCGCACCCCGGGAGCCGCGGCGACCAAGGCAAAGGCTGCCAAGCCGGCCCCCAAACCAGCCCCGAAACCGACTGCCAAGCCCGTGGCCAAGCCGGCTGCCAAACCCGCCGGCAAGACCGCGACTGCCAAGCCGGCCGCCAAGCCTGCTCCCAAGAAGGCCGCCGCCAAAAAGCCGGCTGCCAAAAAGGCGAGTCCGAAGAAGAAGTAGCCGGCCGGCCTCCACTGGGGACCGTTAGAGCTGCGCCAGGACGCCCTCGAGCCCCAATTCCGCGTCCACCTGGCCGGACTTGACCTGCCACTCGTATTCGAGGAGCACCCTCAGGTCAGCCTCCAATTGCTCCACGTCCGTTGCGCCGGCACTCTCGAACGCCTTCTGGATCACAAAGGGATGCTCGGACATCGCCGCCTGCACCTCGGCCAGCGATTCGCCCCTGTCGCGCCGGGCGCGAGCCTCGAGGACCATCGAGATGTGACGACTCAGCCGATAGGCGAGTGCGGTGGCCGACTGCCCGCCCCGGACCAGGCTGCGCGCCACCCGGAACGCCTCGGCATCAGGACGGGGCAGCAGGTGATCGGTCAGGCGGAACACCTCCTCCTCGTGCCCCCCCGCCAGCAGCGCTGTGACCGCGGCCCCATCAAGGGGGAACCCGGCGTCGCGGTAGGCGCGAAGCTTGCGGAGTTCCTGGTCCAGGACCCCGAGGTCGGAGGGGCTGGAGCGGAGGACGTGCGGCGCCAGGCTGGGCGGTAGCCCCAGCTCTCGGGCGCGGCCGCCGACCCAATCGCCGAGTGCCCGATTCTTCAGGCGCGCGAACTCCCGCACCAGACCTGAGGGGAGGGCCGCGACCGCCTTGGCGAGCGAATTCCCCTGGCCCAGCCGGCCGCTGACCGTGATGAGGATGCGGGTGGTTTCTGGCACCTCTGCGAGCGCACGGACCAGCCCCTCGGCCCGCCGCGCGGGAAGGCCACGCACCGCGACGACCCGAAASGGGTCGAGAAAGGGCGCCTGGAGGACCGCATCGCGCAGCCTGGTCGCGTTGAGCGCCGAGGCGTCGAGGGCTTCGAAACCAAAATCGGAGACCAGCTCGGCCTTCCAGCGGCCGCTGATGACCCGGGCCTCCTCCTCGACGAGGAACGATTCCTCGCCATGAAGCAGAACCGCGCGGGGATCGGCGACCGGCTTGGGGGCCACTCCCGCATCTTAAGTGCGTTGGATTTGTGGGCAATGGATTTGCAGGCATTGGATTTGACCTCACCGCATCGGCAGCGAGATGGTGCCCTCCTGCGCAGTTCGCCGGAGCAGGGCCTCGGGCACCGCCCGCGCCGGGCTGGCCCGGCCGCTGCTCAACAGCACCTGCGGGCGGGCGCGGGCGAGGAGCTCGGCTGGCGGCGCGCTGCGCGCCTGGTCGGGCAGGAGCAGGTAGTCGCAGGGACCCCGCAGGCGCAGCGCGACGGCGAGCAGCGCCTCGGGGTCGAGGTCGCTCAGGTCGCAGAATGATCGGCCCCCGGGGGTGGTGACTCGAAGCGCCATGTCCGCAGCGCCGGGCTGGTCCTCCGGAACGCCTGGTTCCGGGGAGAGGACCTCGACGGTCATCCCCGCCAGGCGCAGTGTGTCGCCGGCGCCCGCCCGCACGATCCGCGTTCCCCGGAGAGCGACCGCCGCCGCCACGCGTCTCATTCCCGCACCGGGGAGGTCGGTCGCCGGCAGCACGATGACGTCCGCCCGCCAGTCGAGGTGCGTGAGGCCGCCGACATGGGCGAGCCCCGGCGCCGTGACGATGAGAGCGTCGAGCCGATTCTGCCAGGGCGGCAGCCGCTCGCCGAGGGCGCTGGCGAGGCGCTTGGGATCGGGGCCGCCGTCAATCAGGATCCGGCCACCCGGCCCCGACAGGAGAACCGCCTGGCCGTCGCCGACATCGAGCACCGCGGCGGCCGGCGGCGCGAGCTGCCAGGCGGCGATCTCGCCACCCGCGATCGCCAGCGGCAGGCCGACCGCGGCAGCCAGCGCCAGGAGGCGGCGGCCGCCCGCGGTGCGGAGAGCGACCAGGAGAGCGGCAAGAGCGCTGTAGTAGGCGGCGCCCAGCCAGGCGGGAATGCCGCCGAGCGGGATCGCCGCCATCGGCACCCGGGCGAGCAGGCCGGCAACCTGTTCCAGGTACATCAGCAGCGCCACCAGCGGCACCGCCGCCAGCTGGCCCACGGCCGGCACCAGGGCCAGCGGGGCCAGCAGCAGGCCACCGCCGACGAGGAGGGGCAGGAGGGGGATCACCAGGGCGTTCGAGAGCGGAGCGACGGGGGACAGCAGGTGGAACCCCGAAACCATCAGGGGAACCGTTCCCACCTGCGCCGCGCAGGTCACGGCAAACGGCTCGCGCAACAGCCGAGGCAGCCACTGGAGGCGACTCTCAATCCCGGGCGTCAGCACCACGATGGCGGCGGTCCCGACGAAGGACAGCTCGAATCCGATGTCCCAGGCAAGGTCTGGCTGCCAGGCGAGCATGGCCGCCGCGACCACGGCAAAGGATGTCCAGACGTGCGAAGGACGCCCAAGGCGCGTGCCGACCAGAACCAGCGCGCCCATCGCGGCCGCCCGGATCGAGGCCGGCGTGGCGCCGCCGGTCATCGCATAGAGGGAGACCAGACCGATCAAAGGCGGCAGCGACCACCTCCGCAATAGGGGGGTGAGCGCCGCCGACGCCAGCCTGGCGAACACGGCGACCTTGAGTCCGCTGAGCACGAGCAGGTGAACCAGCCCGGTGGCGACCAGGTCCTGCTCAAGGTGCTGAGGGATACCCGTGCGGATACCCAGGACGAGGCCGAGCAGGACAGCCGAGTGCGGCTCGGGCACGAGCGCGTGGAGCGCCGACTGGTACCAGCTACGCAGCTGGGAGGGCACCGCGGCGACACTCCAGGCGCCCGGCGCCGAGCGCACCTGCGTCGCCGCCAGCTCCAACCAGACGTGACGCTGGGCGAGGTAGGCCCGGCGGTCGAACCCCGGTCGCTCGTCAGGCAGGCGCAGCCGGCCGACCGCCGCCACCTCGTCGCCAAACGCGATGCGAGTGATGCCGCGAGCTCGGACCAGGATGCTGCCAACTCCGGACAGGGGCGCGCCAGTGCCGTCGGTCAGCCGGTGCACTTCGACGAGCACCTGGTAGCCGGCGGCAGCCGGCCGCGGATCATCGAGCGCGGCACCGGCAAGGACAACCGTCCGGCCCGCCAGCAGGGCCGCGCGCGCGGCGATCCCGGCATCCTCGGAGGGCAGCTCAGCACGGGCGATCCCGGCCAGGGCGGCGGCGATCGCCAGGCCCACCGCGATGGGCCGGATGAGCACGCCCACGCCCGCGGCCGGCACCGCCAGGAGGAGGGCGGCGGCCCCCACCAGCGGCTGCCGGGGCGCCACCACCACCGCCAGGCAGAGCGCCGCCGACCAGGCGCCGCAGACCATGAGGAGGGGTGTCAAGGCAGGGTCAGGTGCGGTTTGGCCAGCGCGTAGTCGGCGCGGCTCATGCCGAGGAGGGAGACCAGCTCCGCTAACGAAGCGAAGGGACCGAAGCTGTCGCGGTACTCGACCACCTCGGCGGCGAGCTGGGGCGTGAAGCCGGGTAGCGCCGCCAGGTCGTCCGCCGTGGCCGTGTTCAGGGGAACACGGCCGGCGCCACGGACGGCGGCCGGTCCCTTGACGAAGGGGACCTTAACCTGCTGGCCATCGCGCAGACGCCCAGCGAGGTTGGGGACCCGCTGAGGATCGGCCTGCGCTGTGACACCGCCGGCGGCGGCGATCGCTACGTCGACGCGGTCACCCCGCCGCAGCCGGTAGAGACCGGGTTGAGCGACCGCCCCGCTGACATGGACGAGCAAACCGGCGGGCGGAGGCAGGTCGGGTCCTCGCCCGGGCCCGCCCACGACCGGGCTTGCCTGCTGCGCCGGGGATGCCGCGGGGGCGAGTGCCAGGACCGCCGCCAGCACTCCAACGCCGAACAGCAGGGGCAGGGCGAGACCGAGAATCAGCCGCCAGCCGGGCACCAGGTGAGGCACGCCGGTATCGTCCCAGCCGCCTCGGCGAACTTAAATGAGGCCGGTTAAGAGACGATGACGCCTCCCGCCTGCAGCTTTGCGATCTCGTCTGAGGTGTAGCCGAGCTCGGCCAGGATCCTCGGTCCATGCTCACCCAGCCCGGGCGGCGCCCGGTGAGCCACCGTCTCGCTCAGAAATGGCCCTACCAGCTTCCCGAAGGGGGTGTCATCGATCAACCCGGCAGCCACCACCTGGGGGTGGTCGGGCACCTCATCGACGGTCCGGACCCGACCATGAGCGATCGCCCCCGCGTCAAGGCGCCTCTCCAGCTCGACAGCGTCAAGCTTCGCGATGGCCGCGCCGACGATCGCCTCGACCTCGGGCCGGCAGTCCCGGCGGTGCTGGAAGGTGGCAAAACGGGGCTCCTCGGCCAGCTCTGGCATCTCCAGCTCCCGGCAGAGGCTGCGCCATTCCGAATCCTGCTGGCAGGTCACGTTCACCAGCACCCCGTCGCGGGTCTTAAAGGCCGAATAGGGAACCAGGAGATGGTGGGCGAGGCCGTTCCGCTTGAAGGGGATGCCGGAATTCATCCATTGGGCGAGCGGCTGAGCCATCCACTCGATCATCGTTTCGAAAAGCGAGACCTCGACGTGCCGGCCGCGGCCGTCGGCGGCCCGGGCGTGGACGGCAGCGAGGATGGAGAGGGCCGCATAGAGGCCGGCGCCGATGTCCGCCACCGGAATGCCCAGTCGCGCGGGCGCCTCCGGCGGGCCGGTCGTCGCCTCGAGCCCCGTCTCCCCCTGGATCAGCATGTCGTACGCCTTCAATGACGCATTGGGGCCCTCCGCTCCATACCCCCAGATGGAGCACACAATCAGCTTCGGATGCCTCTCCAGCAGCGCCTCGGGTTCGAGGCCCAGACCGGTCAGCGCACGGCGCGTCATGTTGTGGATGAAAACGTCAGAGCGGTCGAGCAGCCGGTGAAAGGCCTCGCGCCCGGCCTCCTGCTTGAGATCGAGCGCGAGGCTTCGCTTGCCGCGGTTGAGGAGGACAAAGTAGGAGCTCTGGCCCATGACGAAGGAGTCCCAGCGGCGCGAGAAATCCCCGTGGGGAGGCTGCTCGATCTTGACGACATCAGCGCCCCAGTCGGCCAGGATCCGGGTGCAGAGCGGTGCGGCAACCGCCCGATCAAGACCGACGACCCGCAGGTCAGCTAGCACGCCACCGAATGCTACCCGGTGAGCTAGAAGCGAAGGACCCGGGTCTGCCGGCCGGCCGCAGCCACGAAGAACCCCTCGTCCTTTTGAACGAAAGAGCGCGCCGCTCCAAGAACCGCGGCGTTTCCGGTGATCACATACGGTTCAGCGCGGTACGCCATCTCGGCAGTGCCGATGGCGCCGTGGGGGCTGTCCCACGCGGGCATCCCGCAACCGGCCTGGCGGCAGCCGCTGGCGTGAGCGGGTGCGGGGGCGATCAGCGCCAGGGTGATAAAGGCGAGCAGGGCAGCCATGACCGCAAGACCGACCAGGGCCCAGCCTGTCCGTCGGGAGTTACCGAGAAGTTGATAGCGCCACACTGTCATTTGGATGGTAATGCACTAAACCTTAATTGGGAATGGTCAATGTGAAGTTGAAATTGCTGCCAGCCAACCTTGACACAGGAGTGGCCCCCTGGCAATCACGAATTTTCCCGGCGCGCTCCGGCGCTAGCTGGGATCGGGCAGCGCGATCGCGACGATCTTGGGGTCGCTGTAGGTCCAGCTGGTGCACGTGTAGAGGACGAGCTCCTCGCGTCCGATCGAGTGGGTGATGCTCATGTCGTAGACCGGCCAGGAGGCAGTGTACGAGCGAATCGTGTACCGGAAGATCCCGCCGTCGGGCTCGACGATCAACACCTTCTGGCCGATCGCCGGCGCAAACAGAGGACCGAACATCCCAGGCCGGGCATGCGCGTAGAGGAAGCTGCGGTCACCCTCCCCGGGCCATTTCATCCCCGGGTAGTGGGCGGCCACGTTGAGCGGCGGCTCCTGCCCGTCGCCCTCGATGATGGGCAGGTCGATGCCCAGCCCGGGCAGCTGGACCCGGACTCCGTGATGGCTTGCTACCGGCTTGGGGGCTGGAACGGCGACACCGGCGCCCTCCAGCGGTTCACGCGCCGGCGGGTAGACCACCTGCCGGGCGGTCGCCACCGTCGAGGCAGCCGGCTTGGCGGCGGGGGCAGCCCCGCAGGCGAGCGCGACCACCACGAGCGCGAGCGCGGAGCAATGGCGGAAGCGGCGCATTTCGCTAATTCTGTACGCGCCCGCCGAAGGATTGCGGACATCGCCCGAAGCCGGCCGGGGGTTTCAGTCTTCCTCTTCGCCAACGCGACACGGCAGATAGACTCGCCGCAGGCGCGCCTCCAGGCTGACAGGGTGGCTGACCGGTTGACCTGGGCGGCTTCGAAACCGGCGGGTCCTGATACGAAATTGGGGAGTGGCCAAGTGGTAAGGCACCGGTCTTTGGAACCGGTATCGGAGGTTCGAACCCTCCCTCCCCAGCTTCCACTTCAGRTCAACTTCTCCCGGGTGTCAGCCGCTACGAACCAGGCCCAGAAAGATACCGTTCAGATGGAGGGGCTCGATCCGGGTCGGCGCGGCCAGGCGGACCACGCCCAGCTCACCGGGCTCGAACACCTTCCCCGAGCAATCCGTGCACGTCGCGTTCAGCGTTCCCTGAACCCCGATGATCGTCTGGTTGTCCACCCACCCCCGCGGTTGGAACGCTGTGCCAAGGGCGACCTGCGCTCCATCACGACCCCGGATAGCGCTCGAGTCGAAGGTGTAGCAGCAGCCCCCGTTGACGACGAAGGCAACCTTCGAGGCGTCCGGCGAGAGCGCCATCAAGCCATAGGTGACGTCGCCGTTGCCGTCGAGCGGCGGGAGACTCCAGAGATGGTTGCCGGCTCGGTCCCGCACCGTCGGCTGCTTGGAGCCAAAGCAGACCAGGCGGCCATCGGGCAGCGCGCCGAACGACGGCTCGCAATTCGGGCCGCCGATCGGCTCGCCGGGTTTCCCCTGAGCATCGAGGTGGGCGGCCGGCCCCCACCACACGGTGCCTTCAATACTTCCCATTCCACCCGAGTGGGTTTCCTGGACTGCGATCGGCCCGACCTCATCCCAACCGACGATGGAGAGGATGTGCGGCGGCGGATACTTCAGCTCGACGAACGGCGACTTGGTTGCACGCAGGGTCGTGGTGGCGCCCCCCAGAGTGACGGAAAGCAGCTGAGTCTGGAGGTCTCCCGGGGCGTGCAGCGGGCACGTGCTGGTGGGCACCAACGTGGGGATGGAGAAGATCGAGGCCATGAGCCTGGCGCCGTCCGGGCTGACGGCGAACCAGGTGATCTGCTGGCTCGACAGAACCGGAAGCGTCGCCACCACCTCATCGACACCGGTGGGTTTGAGCCGGTGGACCGCCCCCCCTTCCGCCAGGTAGTAGACATTGCCGGCCGCCAGCTGGATCGGGGAAGCCACCAGGCCACCCTGACAGCCGATGCTGAGCCGGTTGGGCAGCGGGAAGGTGGCCGTCGCCCGCACCCGACCATCCGAATCAACGACTGAGACCGTGCAGTTTTCGTAGCAGCGGGGCCCGACGCCCTGCACGGCGACCGGGACCTCTCCCCGTGCCTGGCCAGACGCGGCCGTCGGCGCAGTCGCTTGGACGGATTCCGAACCTCTCTCTTGTGAGGTTGCCGGGGCAGTGCACGCCAGCAAGGGGACTACGGCAAGACTCCATAGGCGCCTCACGCTTACCTAACGGCCGAGCCCGATCTCAAGTTACGAGTGGTCAGCGGGCCAGGTAGCCCCCGTCGACGGCGTAGTAGGCGCCGGTGACAAAGGAGGCGGCGTCGCTGGCCAGCCAGGCGATGACGCCGGCGATCTCATCGGGTTGGGCGAAGCGCTGGATCGGGTAGCCCTCCTCGATGACGGCGCGAGTCGCCGCATCCACCGAGCTCTCGGGAGCGGGGTGATGGTGTGGCCGGGGCCGACGGCGTTGACGCGGATATGGTCGCCGGCGTGGTCGAGCGCGGCGGCCCGCGTCAACCCGATGACGGCGTGCTTGGAGGCGACTTAGGGTCCCGAGCCGGCGCGCGCCACCTGGCCGAGGATCGAGCTGATGTTGATGATCGAGCCGCCGCCGCCCTCGCGCATCGCCCGGAGCTCGGCGCGAAGGCAGTAGAAGAGGCCGTCCACATTGACCGAGAAGACGCGCCGCCAATTCTCGGTCGCGACATCGGCGATCGCGCTGGCCGGCGATGAGGTGCCCGCGTTGTTGACAGCGATGTCAAGGCGGCCGTGTCGCTCCACCACGCTGCCGATGGCGGCATCCACGGCGGCCTCGTCACAGACATCGAGCTCAACCGCGAAGGCCGCTCCCCCGGCCGCCTGGATGGCGGCGGCCGCGCGCTCGGCAGAGCGCAGGACGATGTCGGCGATCACCACCTTGGCGCCCGAAAGAGCGAACTGGCGCGCGACCGCCTCGCCAATCCCCGAACCAGCGCCCGTGACGAACGCAACTCGCCCCTCGAGCCGGTAGTTGATGGGAGCCGCGCTCATCGGTTGAGGCCGGCCCTGACCGTGCTGACGATCCGCTCGGCTGATCGCTGCATTCTCCAACGATTTCGACACCTACAAAAGAACCGCCCCCGGGCACGGGGCCCGAGGGCGGTCTCTCCTTTTCGCTTGAAAGCGGCTAGCGGCGACCCTGCTGATAGCCGGGAGGCGGCGCGGGAGCCTCGTAGGCAGGGGGCATGGTCTCGAAGGAGCCGCTGGCGACAGGCTTCTCGGACTGTACCTGGGCGGGCTCGGGCTGACTGGCTGCCTTCTCCTCCATCTTGGTGGCCGCGCTGCGGCCGGTGCTGTACCAGCTCTGCCACATCTGGCCGGCAACCTCGCGGCCGCCGAGGCCGAAGGCCAGGCCGATGGCCAGCGCGATCGCGCCGACCAGAGCCATGAACAGGGTGTTGACCAGGGTGGCGGCGATACCGACCTGGTTCATCGCGATGATGACGGCGAAGCCGATGATCGCGTACTTGGCAACCGCGGCCAGGATGTTGGGGTTCCGCATCCCCATCTCGCCGGCGCCGCCGCGGACGATCCCGGCGACGAAATTGGCGACCAGCGCGCCCAGCATGACGACCAGCAGGGCGACGATCAGGTTCGGGATGAAGAGAATGACCGAGTTGATCAGCCCGGTGATCGCGTTGATGTGGAGAACTGAAGCGGCCATCTCGATGAAGATCAGGCGGATGAACCACTTGACCAGCTCGCCCATCAGCATCGAGGCGCTCGCGTCGCGGGCGCCCGTCATGGTGATGAACCCGGTGACGCCCGTGCGCTGAGCGACGGTTTCAAAGCCAATCCGGCGAAGAATCGTGGTGACCAGGCGGGCGACGACGCCCGACAGGAACCAGCCGATGATCAGGATGATGATGGCGCCGATCAAGGCCGGCAGGAAGCCGAGCAGCGCAGAGAGCGCCGCGGCTATCGAGACCAAGAAGGCCTCACCGATGTTGGCGACTAGTGGCATATGGATTCTCCCCTCAGAAATTCAATTGGTCGAGAACGGCCCAGGCGAGGCTACATTCCCTGCAACTCGGTTAAGTATAAGAACTGAGCCTTGCACTATACAAATTCCAACTTGATAGTTGCAAGCGCTTTTTCTTCAGAGCTACTCCAGCGAGCGCAGCAGCTGCCGAAACATGGCGGTCTGCTCCTCGGGCGAGACGCCATACCAGGGGACGCTCAGCGCCAGCCGATCGGCGTGCGGTGCCCAGCGCGTGATTCCGGCGGCGAGGTCCTCCAGACGGACCACCGCCAGCAGGTCGAGCACGTGGGCATCGATCAGGCCTTCCGCCTCGCTCCGTCGCCGCCCGGCGATCGCGGCCAAGATTGCATCGGCCTCGGCGCCAAGACCGGCCTTGTCGAGCACCCTTCGGTAGCCGGGCACGGTGTAAGTGGTCATCTGGCGGGCCAGCATCTCGCGGGTGGGCGCGACGACCACGGAGAGGAGGATCGCCGGGCGGGTGCGACCGGTCCGGGCGGCGCCCTCATCGAGGGCCGGCACGATCACCTGCTCCAGGTAGGCCTCGGTCGAGAACATGTGCGCCGCGAAGCCGTCGGCGCACTCGCCCGCGATCGCGGTCATCAGCGGGTTGACGCCGGCCAGGTATATGGGCGGCTCCGGCCAGGGATCGTCGGCGCCGGGCATGAAGACCGGCTGGCGGATGCTGTAGTGCTCGCCCTCGTACCGGCCGTGACCCTCGCGGTAGGCCTTAAAACAGCCCCGGACGGCCTCGACGTAGTCGCGGAGCATCGGGCCCGGGTGCTCGGCCGAGACTCCGAACCGGCGCTCCAGGGTGCCCTTCACCTGGCTGCCCAGCCCGAGCACGAACCGGCCCCCGCTCCAGCCGGCGAGGTCCCAGGCGGCCTGGGCGGTGGCGGCGGGCGAGCGCGAGAAGGCGACCGCGACGTTGGTCCCCACCTCGACCTTGCTCGTGGTGCTCAGCGCGGCGGCGCTCAACAGGTACGGCTCGCGGCGGACGTCGGCGATCCAGACCGCCTCGGCGCCGGCCGCCTCCGACTCGGCCGCCAGCCGCTGCGCCTCGGCCATCGGCACGCCGCCGGGCAGCATCACGCCCGGCCGGCGATCACCTAGGGGCATTTAACAATCTGGAGCGAAACCAACGGCCCCCTTCCAACCTCCCCCCTCTTCGTGGGGGGAGGACCCAGTTTGGGGGGTTAGGTGGGGGGCCTTCAACTGGATCTACGGCACCAGGTTGATCAGCTTGTCGCGCACGTAGATGACCCGGCTTGGCCGCTTGCCGGAGAGGTGCGGGCGCACCCGCTCGGACGCCAGCGCCAGTGCCAGCGCCGCGGCCTCGTCGGTCCCCGGCCGGACCTCGATCCGGTCGCGCATCTTCCCCGCCACCTGCACGATCAGCAACGCCATCGGTTCGGCGGCCAGCTCGGCGCGATGCTCGGGCCAGGCGGCGTCCGCGCACAGGCCCGTCTCGCCGAGGCGCTGCCAGAGCTCCTCCGCGATGTGGGGCGCCATCGGGTTCAGGAGCAGCACCAGGCTGCGCACCGCGAAGTCCCAGGCAGGGCCCCGCGCGCCGCCGCCCTTGAGGTGGTCCTCCATCGAATTCGACAGCTCCATCAGCGCCGCCACCGCGGTGTTGAAGCGGAAGTTGCTGTAGTCGTCGGTGACCCGCCTTATCGACTGGTGGACCCGCCGCGTCAGCAACTCGTCCGTGACGGCAGGCGCCGACCCGCCCTTCGCGGCGACCGAATCAGCTTCCAACACCAGGCGCCAGACCTTTTGCAGGAACCGGACCGGGCCGGCGATGGCGCGGTCGTCCCATTCGGCGTCGTCCTCGGGCGGGCTCAGGAACATGGCGTAGACCCGACCCGCGTCCGCGCCCTCGTTGGCGACCAGCTCGTCGGGCGCCACCCCATTGCCCTTGGACTTCGACATGACCTCGCCGAAGCGCTTCACCATCCCCTGCGTGAAGAGCTTGGTGAAGGGCTCCTGGGCGCGGCCCGCCAGGCCCTCGTCGGAGAGGAACTTTTGGAAAAAGCGCGAGTAGAGAAGGTGCAGGATGGCGTGCTCAACCCCGCCCGTGTACTGGTCCACCGCCATCCAGTGATCCGCCAGCTCGGCGTCGAAGGGCATCGCCTCGTTGCGAGCATTGGTGTAGCGCAGGAAGTACCAGGAGGAGTCGATGAAGGTGTCCAAGGTGTCGGTATCCCGCCGAGCCGGACGGCCGCAGGATGGGCAGATGCACTCGTAAAAGCCCGGGTTCTCCGCCAGCGGCCGGTTCTCGGGCGGCAGGATCACCGGCAGCTGGTCCTCGGGCACCGGCACCAGCCCGCACTCCGAGCAGTGCACCACCGGGAAGGGACAGCCCCAATAGCGCTGCCGGGAGATCAGCCAGTCGCGCAGCCGGTAGCGAGTCACCCGCTTGCCGATCCCCCGCGTCTCGACCTCGTCGGCGATCGCGTTTAAGCCATCGGGATAGCCCATCCCGTCGAAGCGGCCGCTGTTGACCAGCCGGACGCCCGACTCGTTGGCCGTGTAGGCCTCCGCCAGGGTTCCCTGCGGCCCGCCGGGCGGCGCGACCACCTCGACGATCGGCAGCTGGAACCGGGTGGCGAATTCAAAGTCGCGTTGGTCGTGCGCCGGCACCGCCATGATCGCGCCGGTCCCGTAGGTGAAGAGCACGTAGTCCGCCACCCAGACCGGGATCCGCTCGCCGTTCATCGGGTTGACGGCATACCCGCCCGTGAAGACGCCTGACTTATCCCGCTCGGTCGAGAGCCGCTCGATGTCGGTTGCCCGCCGGGCCGCCTCGACGTAGGTCCGAACCGTCTCCTGGTTCTCGGGAGTCGTGATCCGCTCCACGAGCGGGTGCTCGGGGGCGAGGACCATGAAGGTGGCCCCGAAGAGCGTGTCCGGCCGCGTGGTGTAGATCCGCATCGCCTCGCCGGGCAGGCCCTCGACTTCGAAATCGACCTCGACACCCTTCGAGCGGCCGATCCAGTTGGCCTGCATGGTCCGCACCTTCTCGGGCCAGCCGGTGAGCAGCTCAAGGTCGTCGAGGAGGCGGTCGGCGTAGTCGGTGATCTTGAGGAACCATTGCTCCAGGTCCTTCTTCTCGACGGGCGTCTCGGGGTGGCGCCAGCAGCAACCGTTGACCACCTGCTCATTGGCCAGCACCGTCTTGTCGACCGGGCACCAGTTGACTGGTGACATCTTGCGATAGGCAAGGCCCTTCTTCAGGAAGAGCAGGAACAGCCACTGGGTCCAGCGGTAATAATCGGGCAGGCAGGTGGTGACCTCGCGATCCCAGTCGTAGAGGATGCCCATCAGGGCCAGCTGGCGCTTGGCGATCACGATGTTGCCGAGCGTCTCGGTCTCGGGATGCGTCCCCTTGGCGATCGCGGCGTTCTCGGCCGGCAGCCCGAAGGCGTCCCATCCCATCGGGTTCAGGACCTCGAAACCGCGCATCCGCATGAAGCGCGAGTAGAGATCGCCGATCGTGTAGTTCTTCATGTGTCCCATATGGAGCTCGCCGCTCGGATAGGGGAACATCACGAGGTTGTAGTACTTGGGCTTGGCTGACGAGTCCGAGGCGCGCATCACCCCCTGCTCGGCCCAGACGCGCTGCCACTTCGGCTCGATGTCCTGGGGGACATAGCCCCTCCTCCGAACCTGCGCCATGGTGAGTGGGAAGTTTACCGGGCGGCTTCCACGATCCCGGCGGGCGCCTGCCGGGCGGCCACCACCTCGTGCCCGATGATCGCCACCAGCACCAGAGCGGCGCCGATCGCCTGGACCGCTCCAAACCGCTGCCCGGCGAGCAGGATGGCCGCCACCAGGGCCCAGGCCGGCTCGGTCGCCAACACCAGCGCAGTGCGGCTGGGCGAGATGTGCTGCTGGGCCCAGGTCTGGATCAGGAAGCCGAGCGCCGAGGCCAGGACCCCGGTCACCGCGATCGCAAGCCAGACCGTCTCCGGGGGGAGGCGGAAGCCGGGAACCGCAGCGGCACTGAACAGCACGGCGGCGGCGAGCATCTGGACCATCGCCAGCGGTGCGGCGGGCAGCCCGGGGGCCCATCGGCCGAGCAGGACGATGTGCAGTGCGAAGAGGAGCGCGCAGCCGACCACCAGAAGGTCGCCCGTCTTGGGGATGGCAAAGCCCGAGCCGGTGAGCAGCGCGGTGCCCGCCAGCGCGACCAGGGCGGCGATGACAGTGCGGGCCGGGATCCGGGCGCCGAAGATCCCGTCCAGCAGCGGCGTGAAGACCACGAAGAGCCCGGTCAGCAGGCCGGCGTTGCCCGCGCTGGTGGTCTCCAGGCCCACCGTCTGGAGCAGGTAGCCCGCCGCCAGCGCCATCCCGATCGGGATCCCGACCCGAACCACGCGCCAGGGTGGCGGCCGGCGAACCACCACCACCAGCACGACGGCGGCGAGGGCGAAACGGATCGCCAGGAAGGGGACCGTCGGGTAGTGTGAGATCGCGTCCTTAACGAGGACGAAGGTCCATCCCCAGATCGCCGTCACCAGGACGAGCAGGAGAACGTAGATCAGTGGAGCAGCTCTGGGCGCCGTGGCGGATGGCCTACATCGGCGGCGAGCCCGAGCCGGGCTGCCTCTTCTGCCGGGTGCTGGCCGCGCCCGACAAAGACGTTGAGAACCTGGTCGTCTGGCGACCCCCAGGTGCACTGGTGATGCTGAACCGCTTCCCTTACGGCAGCGGCCACCTCCTGATCGCGCCGGCGCGCCACACGGCTGACCTCACCGATCTCGACAAGCCTGAGATCGCCGACCTGATGGACGCGCTCCAGCGAACGCTTCGCCTGGTCCGCGAGGTGATGCATCCCGAGGGCTTCAACGTGGGGGCCAACCTCGGCCGGGCGGCCGGCGCCGGGATCCCCGACCACGTCCACCTCCACGCCGTCCCACGCTGGACGGGTGACACCAGCTTCATGCCACTGCTCGCCGAAACCAAGGTCATCAACGAACACCTGGAAACCACCGCCCAAAAACTCCGCCAGGGACACGCCGAATAAACGTCCTCCCCCCGCATGCGGGGGGAGGTTGGTGGGGGGCCCGATCACCGCAAGTAATCGCGCTGAACAGGCTAGCCCTGCCAGCGCAGCCGGCCGCCGACGACGGTGGCGGTCACCCGGCCCTCATCCACCACGGTGAGGTCGCAGAGATAGCCGGGAGCCAGCCGGCCGACCTCCCGCTCGGCGCCGGCAGCGAAGGCGGCGCCGGCCGTGTAGGCGCGGAGAGCGGCGGCCCGGGTCAGAGCCAGCTCGGGGTGCCAGCCGGCCCGCCGCCGCCAGCCGACGGCGGCATCGATGCCGAGGACCGGCGAGGCGTCCTCCACCGGGGCATCGGAACCGAAGGCGAGGACGGCGCCCGCCTCGGCCAGCGCGCTCCAGGCGTAGGCGTGGCGAGCCCGGTCCCCCCACTCCCGGTCGGCCAGCTCGCGGTCGGCGATGGCATGGATCGGCTGCATCGAGGCGATCACGCCGGCGGCGCGGAAGCGGGGCAGGTCGGCGGGGTCGACGCACTGAACGTGCTCGATCCGCGGCCGCCAGTACCGCCAGGCCCCGGCGTGAGGGGTGAGCGCATCCAACGCGCGCCGGACGGCGCCATCCCCAATCGCATGGAGGCACACATTGAGGCTGGCCGCCGCGCAACGCTGGACCAGGTCCTCCAGGTCGGGCTGCGCCATGACCACCGTTCCCGACCCGTCGAGCATCTCGGCGGTGCGGCTGCCCAGGGACCCGTCGAGAAAGGCCTTGACCCCCCAGATCCGCAGCATGGGATCACCCCAGCCCGACCGCAGGCCGATCCTCTCGGCCGCCGCCAGCTCGGTTGCGGGGAAGTTCCAGGTCACGCGCAGGGGCAGCTTGCCCTGGGCGTGAAGGCGCTGGAAGGACCGGAAGCCGCGGGGGGTGTCCATCGTGTGGACCGACGTGATGCCCTTGGCGTTGAGCGACCGCAGGGCGGCCAGCATCCCCCGGTCGAACTGGTCGTCAGAGGGCTGCGGCAGCGCCTGCCGCGCCACCTGCACCATGCCCTCCTTGACAGTTCCGAGAGGATCCTGCTGGCCAGGACGCAGGTGAGCCGCCTTCACTGCCGCCGTGCTCAGCCAGGCCGAGTGGCCGTCCTTTCGGGTCAGGAACACCGGTCGGCCACCGGCCGCCGCGTCGAGCTCCTCGGGCCGCGGCCAGGAGGGATCGTCGGTCCAGGCGTCGTTATACCAGCCCCTCCCGACCACCCAGGCCCCCGCCGGCAAGCGCTCAGCCCAGCGCCGGACCTTCGCCAGGGTCCTGGCCCGGGTCGGCACATCCTGCAGATCCACGGTCAGGTTTTTAAGCGCGAGCCATTCGAGGTGGAGGTGGGCATCGTGGAGGCCCGGGAGTACCTTCCCCCGCAGCGCGATGACCTCGGCACCCTTTCCGGCCGCCCCCGCGGCTCGCGCACCAAGGGCGAGGATTCGCCCATCCGGCCCGGCGGCGACCTCCGGTTCGCAACCTTTGAACAGGGTGGCCTTCACGAGCGCCTCTCCCTCAGGGCTCGGCCGACTTCGGTTATGATCGCGGCGGGCCGTGGCCCGAGTCTCAACTCAGTCGGGCGTTCGCGCCTCTTAGGAGAAGTTGGAGTTTCAGTTTGGGTTCGGTAATCAAGAAGCGTCGGAAGAAGATGCGGAAGCACAAGCACAAGAAGATGCTTAAGAAGACGCGATGGGCGCGTCGTGCGCACGCGTAGAAGCTGACGACCGCTGATGGCGGCGGGGTCTTGGGACCTCGCGCCGTCAGCACATGGAGATGAACTCTCCCCTACCAGTAGCGGGTTTCCTTGAAGGGGTCCGCCTCGTCGTGGTACCCGCGCTGCTCCCAGAAGCCGAGCTTGTTCTTGGGCATGAACTCGAGGCCGCGCAGCCACTTGGCCGACTTCCACAGGTACTTTTTGGGCACCAGCAGACGGAGCGGCCA
>JRHI01000601.1_pt1 | contig 37281 bp, 35 predicted proteins | sample 215371 | NCBI WGS metagenome assembly JRHI01 (sample SAMN02929681, study PRJNA255918) | sediment metagenome | biome: cave system; feature: Ice Cave; material: Sediment; isolation source: sediment from deep within a dark volcanic ice cave with no known source of... ... | reverse complement strand
GGGCGGATCCGGGTCTCGGTCCGGTCATCGAAGACAGCGGCGAGGAGATGGTGGTTGCACCTCCATCTACAGGCCGCAGGCGACGGGAATGGGCCACCGCGGTCCTCTGCCTGAGCTTGGTCTGTGCGACGGTGGCGCTGCCCCGCTCCACTTTATGGGTCGCCGGCGTGTCCCGGCTGGTCTTCACGCGCGGCGATCGGATCATCTCGGCGTCACCCTCGAGCGGCGCGGTGCGCACCGCGCCGATGCCGGCGAACGCAGGCGGCAGTCATGACGGAGACCTGATCCCGATCGGCAAGCGGCTGATTCTCATCCGAGGCGACCACGCCTGGCTGCTCGCATCGACGCTCAGCAAGCCCGCGGATCTGGGCGACGCTCTGGCCGTGTTCCCCGCCGTCCAGCCCGGCACCGGATGGTTTTCGATCGGACAACCCGGGGGTGGGTTCGAGATCAGGCACGTGAGCTTGGCCGGCGGCGCGGTGCTGGGAACCGTCCCCATTCCGGAGGGGATGATTCCGGTCGGGGCCACCGACCGTGGTGCGGTCCTGGCCGGCGACGGCTTTGCTCGACAACCACTCGAAGTCTGGGACTCAGCCGGCCGGCGCCCGGTTCAGGCGTTTGGCACCTCGCCACGCGGCTTCCCGAGCCGCGTGGCGTCATTTGTGGCGGCGTCCTCGGACATCGTGATCTGGGAGGGCGGAGACTGTGCGCCGAGCTGTCCGCTCCACATCGTTCATGTACCGGGAGGCACCGAACAGGTCGTCGTTGCACCCGCGGGTCTCGCGTACGTCGGCGAGGCCCGCCTCTCACCCGACAGGACACGGCTCGCCATGCCCCTCTACGGTCCGACGGGCTCAGGTGTACCGACCGGCATGATGACCGGCGCCGTTGCCGTCATCGATCTGCGGTCCGGACGCGTGGTCACGACGCCCGCCTACACGACCGACCAGCCTCAGCTCCTCCTCCCGCACGTGGCCTGGTCGCCCCGAGGAGACTGGCTACTGCTCTACGCCGAAGGCGATACCCGCATCCATGCCTACCACCTCGGGCACAACCGTCTCGTCGTCGTTCCCCGTGTGCAGGCGCCGCCGCTCGATGGCTCCGTCGCCACCGGCTACAGGGCGCAGTCCTTTGCCGTGATCTAGTCGCCGGCTGGCACGCTCAGCCGTTTGATGTCCTCGTGCACTTCATCAGGGTGAGCGCCGACGTCGCTCACGGTATAGACCTTGGCGACGTTGCCGGACGGGTCGATCAAGAAGGTGATCCGCTTCGGGTAGTCGGGGTACGGCTCCTCTGGGCCGCGTTCTACTCCGTAGGCTCGTCCCACCGCCCGATCGACATCGCAAAGCAGGGGAAAACCGAACTGCTCGGTGTCGGCAAACGCCTTGTTCTCGGCCGGCGTGTCAAAACTGGCCCCCAGGATCTTGGCGCCGAGAGCGGTGAACTGTGGGCTTCGATCACGGAAGCCCCGCCCCTCGCGGGTTCAGCCCCCCGTGGACGCCTTGGGAAACCACCACAGCACGACCCAGGAGCCCCGCAGATCGCTCAGGCGGATCACACGCTCCTGTTCGTCGGGGAGCGAGAAATCCAGGGCGGGGCTGCCGGCGCCGATCACATCACGAGCATACGACGTCAGGTGGCCTGGCTGGACGAGGACATGTTGAAGTCGGGCACCCGGAGCATCGGCATGGCGGCGCGGGTGAAATAGTCGCTCCATTCGCGTGGCAGGGTGCGCTCAGTCACCCCCACTTCGGTGATACGCGCAAGGAGCCCAACCGGACTCTCGTTGAATCGAAAGTTGTTCACCGCGCCGACGACCTCGCCCTTCTCCACCAGGTACACGCCGTCGCGGGTGAGCCCGGTGAGCAGCAGCGTCTGTGGATCGACCTCTCGGATGTACCAGAGGCACGTCAGCAACAGCCCGCGCTCGGTGGTGGCCACCATCTCGTCGGCGGATCGACCGCCGGCGGGACCCTCCATGATGAGGTTGTCGATTGACGGCGTGACCGGCAACCCGGTCAGCGCGGCAGAGTGTCGGGTCTGAACCAGCGAGGTCAGTACGCCATCGGCTATCCAGGCGGTCGGCTGCAGGGATAGCCCGTTGTCGAACACCGAGTCCGTCCCGCCCGAGGCGTGCGCGATTGCGAAGGGCGCGCACTCAAGTCCGCTCGCGCCCGGATCGCTGCGCAACGTCACCTGCCTTTCAGCAAGCCGTTCGCCGACCCGCGTGCCGCCTCCCGGTTTGCTGAACACCGTCCGGCCGTCGTGAGCGTCGCGTGCACCCGAGGACCAGTACAGGTCGATCATCAGGTCGGCCACGGCCGTCGGCGGAAGCAGCGTCTCGTAGCGCGCCGGAGGAAGTTCGACCCGACGGGTGGCCCAACTCAGGCGCTCGGCCACTTGTGCGTCCAGGTCCGCCATGTCGACGTCTGTGAAGTCGGCGCTGGAGCTGCCCACCCATGCGGAGCGGGCGTAGTCCCTGGACTTGCCGTTGATCTCCGCGTATCCGGTGGGTTGGTCATGATGCAGGCGCAGTCCGGCCGACGAAGCGAGATAGGTCGAGCTCATCTCGTGGTAGGCGTATCCGAAGAGGAGCCGGTCCTGACCAGCGGCGCGTTGGAACGCCTCGCCGAGCGATGGGACAAAGTCGGAGAAGACGCTGATCGAGGTCTCCGGCGGGGATGCTTCCCAGTCGGTTCCCCGCTGCTCGGCGGCGACAAGTGGCTGTGCGTCCTCCGCCGCCCTACTGGCCCGAGCCGCGTCCTCGGCCGCCCTGACCAGTGGCTCCAGCGACTCGTCGGTGACGCCGCTGCGTGAGACCACGCCGGCGGCAGTGCCGGTGGCGTTGTTGACGGTGGCGATCACGGTCAGTTCGCGAGATCGGGAGACGCCGTTGGTCGTCAGCGTGTTGTTCGCCCATCGAATGTTGGCATCGCTCGTCTCCGTGGCGATCACGATGCAGCCGTCGGCCTTGGAGAGGGCGAGCGCCCGCTCCGCCGTCTCCTGGGGCGAGCTCAACGCCCCGCCTCCTGCACCGTGTTGAGAATTCGTACCCCGCGGAACAGCGCCGACGGACATCCGTGACTGACGGCGGCGACCTGGCCCGGCTGTGCCTTCCCGCAGTTGAAGGCGCCTCCCAACACGTAGGTAGATGGTCCGCCCACCGCCTCCATCGATCCCCAGAACTCGGTGGTGATGCCCTGATAGGCGGCATCGCCCAGTTGACCGTCAAGGCGCCCGGCACGAATCCGGTAGAACCGCTGGGCGGTGAATTGAAAATTGTAGCGCTGCATGTCGATCGACCAACTCTTGTCGCCGACGACATAGATGCCGTCAGAGATCTCTCCGATCAACTCCGCCGTGGTAGGTCCGTTCGCCGCCGGTTGCAGCGAGACGTTGGCCATGCGCTGCACAGGCACGTGCCGCGACGAATCCGCGTAGGCGCATCCGTTGGACCGGCCCAGGTTCTTCAGTCTGGCCATGCGCCGGTCGAGCTGGTAGCCGACCAGCACGCCGTCACGGACGAGATCCCACGACTGGGCGGCGACCCCCTCGTCGTCGTAGCCGACCGTGGCCAACCCGTGCTCGGTGTTCCGGTCGCCGGTGACGTGCATCACCGGTGAGCCATAGCGGAGCTTGCCGAGCTGACCGAATGTCGCAAAGGACGTTCCGGCGTACGCCGCCTCGTAGCCGAGGGCGCGATCGAGTTCGGTGGCGTGGCCGATCGACTCGTGAATGGTCAGCCACAAATTGGAAGGGTCGACGACAATGTCGTAGGTGCCGGGCTCAACCGATGGTGCGGCCAACTTCTGGGCAAGAAGCTCGGGTATCTGCGACAGCTCGGCGTCCCAGTCCCACCCGGTCCCGGTGAGGTATTCCCAGCCGCGACCGGATGGCGGCGCCAGAGTCCGCATGGTCTCGAAGGCCCCTGAAGACGCGTCGACTGTTACCGCGGTGGCGGAGGGATGGGTCCGTACCCGTTGTTGGGTCGTCTCCGTGCCGGCGAGATCGGTGTAGTACTTGTTCTCCAGGATGTCGAGCACCGTGGCATCAGCGTGGTCGACGCCCTTCGATGACAGGAGCTTCTCGGACCAACTCGCCAACAAGGCGACCTTGTCCGAATCGGGGACGTCGAATGGATTCAACTCGTAGGATGACACCCATCTGGCGTCGGAGTAGACCGGCTCGTCGGCCAGCTCGATGCGCTCCGTGCTGATGGCCCGAGAGGTCCGAGCCACGTCGACGGCCCGCTCCGCCAGGCGCGAGGCGGTGTCGGACGTGAGGTCAACCCCAGCGGCAAAACCCCAGGTTCCATCGAATACGACCCGAACCGCGAGTCCCGTGTCTTCCGCATTCTGCGCTCCCTCCAGCTCGCCATCCCGCACCCGCACGCGCCCAGCTTGGATCCGTTCGAGCCGGAAATCGGCGTGCTCCGCGCCAAGCTCGCGCGCGCGGGTCAGCGCGGCGTCGGCCAGCCGCCTCCGCTCGATGGCCAGAAAGGACTGCTCGATGTCATGAGCCACAATGCGCTCAGGCTAGTGGGACGGCGCCGGTAGGGCCCGGTGCTCAGCAGTAAGGACGGGCGAGCGTCAACAGGAAGTCCTCGTTGCTGTCGGTCCACCGTTGGGCTACGACGAATCCAGAGTCCCACAACTCGCGCTCGACCTGTTCTGGGGTGAACTTGGCGGAGATCTCGGTGAGCAGGTCCTCGCCGGCGGCAAAGTCGACCTTGAGGTCCAGCGCGCGGAGGTGCACCGTCTGGGCGCGACGAGACCGGAGACGCATCTCGATCCAGCTGGCTTCCTCGTTCCATACGGCCACATGACCGAACTGGCGGGGATCGAAGTCCGCCTCGAGCTCGTTGTTGAGCACAGAGAGGACGTTGCGGTTGAACCGGGCGGTGACGCCGGCACTGTCGTCGTAGGCAGCGACCAGACGGGACGGATCCTTGATCAAGTCGGTGCCGAGAAGGAGATGATCCCGGGCGGTCATGTTGACGTCGAGGTCGAAGAGAAATCGGCGCCGCTGGATCGGAGTGAGGTTGCCGATGGTGCTACCCAAGAAAGCCACGAGTCTTCGTCCGCCCCTCGGAATGTCGCCGAGATGGTGATGGAAATCGCCGACGACAGCGGCCACCTTGATCTCATAGCGGGCCTGGATGTCCTCGGCGGCGGCTCGGAGTATCTCTTCGCTGACGTCGAAGGGTACGAAGCGTCGAAGGTCTCGTTGGGCGGACATGGCGTCAAGCAGCAGCCGCGTCTTCTCCGATGTGCCCGAACCAAGCTCGACGAGCGTGTCCGCTCGGGCGGCGGCGGCGATCTCCTTGGCATGATCGGAAAGGATTGAGCGTTCGGCAGATGTGAGGTAGTACTCCGGCAAGCGAGTGATCTCGTCGAAGAGTTGACTGCCGCGCTCGTCATAGAACCACACCGGCGGTAGGCATTTGGGCGACCCGGTGAGCCCGGCTTTCGCGTCGTCAGTCAGAGCAGTTTGGCGGTCTTCGGGCGCGAGGAACACATCGATGGTGAGCAGTGATGTCATGAAAAGAGAACCTCTCTACAGATCTCGAGCTAGGCGGACGCCGGCAAAAGGCCAGCGGGCCACGGGCGGAAAGAAGTTGCGGTAGGTGGAACGAACGTGGCCCGCCGGCGTCGCACAACAGCCCCCCCGCAGGACGTGCTGGTTGACCATGAACTTGCCGTTGTACTCGCCGACAGCACCTGCCGCGGGTTGGAATCCGGGGTAGGGCAGATAGGCCGATGACGTCCACTCCCAGACATCGCCAAACATGGCGTGAAGCCCTTTTCCGCTCGGTACTGGCTGCGGATGAAGAATGTCGAGGTCGAGGAATGCTCCAGAGACGCGACCATGGGTGGCGGCAACGGCTTCCCACTCCCCCTCCGTCGGGAGGCGCACACCAGACCAGCGGGCAAACGCTTCGGCTTCGAAATAGCTGACATGGCAGACCGGCTCGGTCGGACACACCCTTCGAGCCCCGCCCAGCGTGAACACCTGCCACGGGCCATCGCGGAACCAATACATCGGGGCCTCCCACCGGCCTGCCTGTACGGCCGCCCACCCCTCCGACAGCCACAGCTCGGCCCGCCGGTACCCGTCATCATCGATGAAGGCAAGCCAATCGCCGCAAGTCACCGGACGGCTGGCCAACGAGAAGGGCACCAGGTAGTGGAGGTGGCGCGGGGATTCGTTGTCGAACGCGAACCTCCCGCCGTCGTGGCCGATCTCGACGAGCCCGCCCGGGTAATCGACCCAAGTGGGAGCCGGCCTCGATGATGGCTCCGGTTCAGCTCGCTCCCGGTAGGCCGGGCGCAGCGGATTCATGGACAACACGTGCTTGATGTCCATGAGCAGGAGTTCCTGATGCTGCTGTTCGTGGTGCAGTCCCAGCTCGATCAGGTCGCTGACATCAGGCGCCAGCTCCCTCCCTGTGAGCAGGTCGGCCATGGCCGTGTCGACGTGGCGGCGGTATGCGGCGATCTCGTCGATTCCGGGCCGGGAGAGTAGCCCCCGCTCCGGGCGTGGGTGACGAGTGCCCACCGTCTCGTAGTAAGAGTTGAACAGGTACCCGAACATGGGGTGGAACGGCCGGTAGCCTCCGGCGTGGGGTGCGAGCACGAAGGTCTCGAAGAACCAGCTGGTGTGGGCCCGGTGCCATTTGGTCGGACTCGTGTCCGGCATCGACTGGACGGTCTGATCCTCCGCCGAGAGGGGCCGGGCGAGGAGTTCGGTCAGGCCGCGAACCTCGGCATATCGTTCAGCCGCAGAGCAAGCCTGGTGGCGCGCCAGATCAATCTCGATGTCCGGCTCGGTGGCCGGATGAGCACTGGGCATCGCCTAGCTGAAGGTGATCCGCGCCGCGACCCAATTCTGGTTGCGTGGCGGCGCAAGCCAGGGCTGGACGCTGCTGGCGGGACGGGGACTCCAGGTCCTCCCGATCGTGTTTCGCTGTCTTGCCATTTCGGCGCGCCTCCGTTCTCTTGCCGGCTGCGACCCTCGCAGCGCGACACGGAGACACTAGGTCCATCCTTTTCGCTAATCGACGTCGCCACGTCGACGAGTCCATTCCAGCAGGTGGGAGCCCTAACTGACCCCGAGGCTGCCCTTGGCCGCCGCCTCGAAGACCCGAAACGGCAGCACCCGCTTGGCGACCAACCCGACCCTTTCCCCGGCTTTTCCGACCGACACACGGCGGGGCGGACGCTTGGCGCCGAGCGCCTTCTCAACGGCGGCAGCCACGTCCTCGGGCGGCACGCCATTGGCCTCATCCCGCTCCATGATGCTCACCGCCTTGGTGAGCGCCGGACCGTAGACGTTGTCATCGCCCGATGCGGCGGCCATCTTGCGACTGGCCGTGAAGTCGGTTCGTACATTGCCGGGTTGGACGAGCGTGACGCCCAGGCCGAACGGCGCCACCTCGTAGGCCAGTGCCTCGCCCAGTCCCTCGATGGCGAACTTGCTGGCGCTGTAGAACGCCTGGAATGGGATGGCGACAGCTCCGCCTATCGAGCTGATGAGGACGAGGCGACCGCTACCCTGACTCCGCATCGCCGGCAGCGCGGCTTGCACGACTCGCACCGTGCCCCAGAAGTTGGTCTCGAACTGGGCTCTCGCCTCGTCGATGGCGGTGTGTTCGACGGCGCCCGCTATCCCCCACCCGGCCGATGTCACTATCGCGTCGATACGGCCGTGACGCTCGACCAGTTCCGCCACGCCGGCGTGGACGGAGCGGTCGACGTCGACATCCATCACCATGCCCGTCCAGCCTCCTGATGCCGTACCCCGACGGCTGGCCCCGATGACGATCCAACCGGCGCTGTGGAGCCGGTCGGCACAGGCTCGGCCGATCCCCGCCGACGCGCCCGTGATCAGCACGACCTTTGACATCTGCGTTTGTCCTCCTCAGGCTGGCGAATCGAACAGGAACCGCAAGCCTCTCGACAGATTGAGCTGACCGACGGTGATGTGGAACTCGCCTGGCATGACCTCGCTGGCGATGTTCAGGCTTGGGTAGTGTCGACTCTCGAGACGCTCGACCATGCGGCGCATGTCATCGACCATGTCGATGTACCACGCGGTCGACTTCTGACGAAGTTCATCGGGCAAGTGGATGGCCTCGCGGATACGACCCTCGTGGGTCTCGGCCGCTCCGATCCCGAAATACACCTTGGCCCGCAGATCGTCGTGCCCCGTCGCATAGATGGACTCCTGCTTGAAGATGACCTGATCATCCCACCACAGCGAAGGGCTGCCGATCGCATAGCGCTGAAAGGTCGACGGTTCGTTCAGGAGCGCGTACGTGCCAAACAGGCCGCCAAGAGAATGCCCGAAGTAGGTCGCGTCGTTGGGGTCGACGGAGTACCCGGACGCGACCCAAGGCATCAGCTCGGTCCGTATGAATGCCAGCAGGTTGGCGGCGCCGCCCATCGTCGATTGATCCGGGAACAGTTCGGCGAATCCCTCGTCCGACGAAGGCGTGAGATCTCGCGTCCGCACGGAAAGCGTCTCTGCCAGTCCACCCATCCGATAGCCGATGCCGACGACGAGGAGCGGCGGCAGATGCAGCGCCAGCTGCATACTCCGGATCAGATCGACCGCACATCCGAAGAAGCCGTTCGCATCCGTCAGGTAGAGCACCGGCACCCGACTCCTTTCGCGGGTGCCGCAATGGCCGATGAAGACCTTGAACTCATCGCCGACGTACGCCGATGGCAAATAGTGAACCTCGGTGTCAGCCACCGGGGATTGGTCATTGTCCAAGGCTCGACCTCGCTGGGCGGCCGGCTCGGCGCCGACCTCCACGGTGACGCTATCGAGTGAGCGCCCTCTCGGCCCCGGGGCGGACAGCGGCCGCGTGCGCATGTGCATAAGTGAACTTCGGTCCGGACGACCCGTCTGACCGTCGGCTGGCTCCCAAAACGCGGGGGTGGACCGTAGGCGCTACCGTGCCGTGCCGTGATCGTGGTCGTGGCGGGACTCAAAGGTGGAGTAGGTAAGACGACGACGTCGGTCTACCTGGCCGCGCTGGCGGCGACAGGCCGGCGGGCGGTGACGGCGGTCGATGCCGATCCTCAAGCCAGTGCGGCGGAGTGGATCGAGGGCGGGAGCGACGAGCAGCTCGAGCGGGTGACGCTCGTCGAGGCGCCCACGGATCGGCTCCTGACGAGGGCCCTCGGCCAGATCGAGGACGAGGATGTCGCCATCGTCGATACCCCGCCCGGGCAGGAGCGAATTCTGGCCAAGGCCTTCGATTGGGCCAGCGTGATCGTGGTACCGACCCGGGTGGGCGGGGTGGAGACACCGCGGGTCGACGCGGTGCTCGACCTGGTGCCCAAGGGCACTCCCGCCGGCTTGGTGATCGCATCGGCCAGGACGTTCACCCGTGACTACCAGGACGCGATGACCAGCTGGGCAGAGGCCGGAGTGCCCGTGTGGGGCACCATACCGGAGCGAGTCTCGATCGCCGCCGGACCCGCCGGCTGGCTGTCCCCAGATGGCCTGGAGGCCTACCGCAGCGTCTGGCGGAGTGTGCAGCGTGTAGCCCGCTCCGCCTGAACCCGCCCGGCGCAGAGCAAACCGCCGGCACTCCATTGCCCACAAGACCGACCCCCAAACGCCGACCTCCGGTGGGAGGACATCGCGGCCGCTCTCGACGCTGACGGTTACGCCATTACGCCGGCGCCCGTCCTCGTCCCGGACCAGTGCCACAAGCTGGCCGCAGGGTGGTCAGCCGGTGTACTGCTCTGGTGCCAGCATCGCCGCGCGCGGGTCTACGTCGGGCTACGGCGCCGGGAGCACGGCGGTCACGATCTGACCATCGAATGTGCCGTTGACAGTGGCCATTGCGTGCGGCGCCAGGGCGTCCCAGGTCACCGTCATGGTGCCGTCCCCACCGAGGTCGGCGTGCACCTGCAACATCGCGGTGACCCCGCCCCGGCGTTGGTCCCACGTCACCACACCGCTCACCACGACGTTGTCCACCCAGCGGACGTCCTGGAACCCGAGGACCGTCACCCCCGGACGGGGACTGCTACTGGTGTAGGTGCCGCCGCGCAGACCGGAGCCGTTGGGACCGCTCATGTAGGCGGAGCGGAATATGGCATCACCCGCGGATGCCGCCGCGACGGAGGCAGCCCGAAGGCCTTGGACTCCAGTCTGGTTGCCGGAGACCGGCTCCGCTGCAACCGCCTCGCCAAAAGTTCGAGGGAATCGACCGACCAGACGAACCTCGGGTACCCGTGTCGTGCAGGTTGCATCGAGGGTGGGCAACCCAAACGGATCCAAGACGAATGCCCGTGCCACGCTCGATGCGCAATGGAAGGGATCACCAAGGGCGGTGACGTGAACGGTGTTGGGGATGACGACCAGGCGGGCTGACGGCCCCATCTGACGCGCCACCAGCCGTCCACCTTCCAGGATCGGCGTGAGCGAATCCAGGTCGCCGCCCAGAACGAGCACGGGAATAGCGGGAGGAACCAAGGGAGGCGCGATGACGATCGGAGGATCATTGTGTGTCGGCCTCGGCCAGTCGATGCACGCGTCGTACGCCTCGTTGTAGGCATCGACCTCAATCCACTCCCGCGTCGAGAACGGTGCAAACGTCCCGTTGGGAAGGCGATCAATACTGCGCTGTAACTGGATGTGCCGCTCGGCGGGAGTGGCGCGCATATCAAACAACTGCGGATAGTCCGTGCACGCGACCGCGACATAGAGACCGTCAGAGAACTGCTTTACCCCTCCTGAACCACCGTTGTTGAACTGCAGGCTCTGTACGGCTAGCCGAAGCAGCGGAACACCATCGCCCCCATCGAGGAGGGCGCGGGCGGCGGCGTCGAGCTGGGCGTAGACGCCGGCGTCAACGCCTGCGTCGTTGACCAGGTTGACGAGACTTCGGATATCCACGGTCGCCGTGGTGGGCACGCCGGAGTTGTCGATGGTCGTTCCGACCAGAGGATGCTGACGAAGGCGAGTGGCAAGGTTGCTGATGCGCAACCAGGACGATCCTGGCGCAGCATCGGAGCAGGCCGCGCTACGCCGGCAGGTTGCGTCGAACGCCCGCCGGGCAGTCGTCACGGTGGAGACGTACCAGGGGTCGAGCTTGAGCACTTGGTAAGAGGCGTCAAGAGTGATGGAGCGCAGCATTTGCGGGTAGCGCGAAGCGAACGTCTGCGAGAACCAGGTGCCGTACGAGTCGCCATAGAGGTCGACGGGGCCAGTCTGAAGTGCAATGAGCACATCCGCGAGGTCCCTCGCCGCGTTGGCCGTGCCGTAGAGGTCGGCGCCGTGGACCCACGTGCCGTCGGGTCGGCGTCGTTCATGGTTGAGCTTGTCGCCACATGCCTGTACGGCGGCGGCAAATGCGGCGCTTGGTTCAACACCGGCGAAGTGCTCCAGCGACGGGCAGTTGATCGCGCCTGACGTCCCGGTTCCGCGGTTGTCGACGAGGAGCAGGTTCCGGTGGAGGAGCAACGGCCGATAGAGCTGCAAGTACTGCCCTCGGGTTCCCGTCGAGGGAAAGCCAGGGCCACCTTCTTCGGCGACGATGGTGCCGGTGCCGGGCCCCGACGACGCCGGAAACCACATGAACCCGATGTCGATCGTCCCGGCCAGGGGGTCCGTCCGATCGAAGGCTTCGGGAAGAGAGCCACACCAGGCGGCCGGGTTGACACAGGGCCGGAGTGTGAGGGTGCCGACCTGCAGGGTAGGGCTCGCGGCGCGTTTAACGGCGGGCGGAGCGGCCAATGACGGGGCCTGTGGAGCAACCATTGACAGAGCCGGCGTCAGCCCGGCCAGCGCCAGCACGGCACCAAACCACGACGAGCGCATTGCCCACCCCCTATCTGCGCCAAAGGCGGACGCTCCCGCCGGCCCCATTCTCGCTCACGCAGAGGTCAGTGCAAAGGCGCGGCATCACGTGAGCCGTCTCCAAGGAGTCTCCCCCCGGAGCACCGGCTCGAGCGCGATGACGTAGTCGGTCAGGCGGGCGGCCACCTCGAACGGAAGCTCGACGTCACCGAGGTCCGGATCCGGCCATGTCTCCGACACCCGTCGCCACAGATCCGGACGGCCGAGGAACGGCCCGGCGGGCGACGGCCTCCTTGCCGACCACATTGCGCCAGCGCTTCTCGCTCGCCAGTAATCGAGCCATGATCCTGTCGTTGTCTTCCGCTTGGGGGTGCTCCGCGTGGAAGCCGACCTCGAGTGCCAGCACCGAGGCCTCGTCGACGCCTGCGGACGAGATGACCGGCGCCTCATAGTGCTCTCGCGGCGCTCGCGCGGCACCGAACCAGACCTTGATGCCATAACGGCGCGCCTGACAACGGACTTCGCCGAGATCCGGCGGGACCAGGCCGCGGATCGCCTCCGCGACTTCCTCGAATAGGCTCAGCTCCATCGCACCAAGCATGGCCGCCCCCGCTTCAACTCACCACTCGCCAACCGAACGATGGGCCGGGTAGCAGCTCGCCCCATGTAGCGTGTTTGAGATGGATCTGAGACAGCTCGAACAGATTGAGCTCGGCGGGGCCGACGGTGAGCACCACCGCTTGGGTGAGTTCTGGGCGGAGCGCCCGGTCATCCTCGTCTTTTTGCGCCACTTCGGCTGACTGCTCTGCCGACAACACGCCGCGCAGTTGCGCGAGCACTACAACGAGATCATCCAGATTGGCGCCGAGGTTGTCGCCGTCGGAACGGGCGACGAGCGATACGCCAAGGCCTTCGTCGCGGACGAGCGGGTGCCATTCCCGGTTCTCGTCGACGATGAAGCGGCGGCAGCGAACGCAGCAGCGGTCCGGAAGGTCAACATGGGAACGCTGCTCTTCGACCCTCGTAGCGTAAGGGGGGCCCTCCAGGCGCGTCGAGACGGCTTTCGGGTAAAGAAGAGCGGCCGGCGCGTCAACCAGCTGGGCGCCACCTTTGTGCTCGGCCCTGGGTCGGAGGTGCACTATGCCCACTTGGACGCGCATACCGCCGACCACGCGCCGTTTGAAGACGTGCTCGCCGCGCTTCCTGTTGGCTAGGTGAAATAGCCGGCTCGGCGAGCGAGCCGCAGAATGTTGCCAACGGTTAACACGCGGGAAGCCTGATGGCAACATGCCCGGACCTAGGTTAGAGCGTGTCGTTGACCCGGCATGCGCTCCTCGACGTGAGCGTGGGCGAGGGCAGCGAACGACGGGGATGACCCTGCCGCCCACCCTCCCCCTGGTGAGCGGCGGGGTCGCCCCCGGAAGACTCGGGTGGTGTTCACTCCGCGCGCAGGAGCACCGCCGTTGGTGTGCGGGCGGCGACATGGCCCGGAAAGGCGGCCACCACGTTGGCTAGAACAAGGGCGGCGGCGGCGACCACAACGACGGATACCACCGGCACGGTAGGCCTCGGCACGACAAAGATGCTGCGAGCAAAGAGGATCCATAGCCATCGCCCGACGGCGACGCCGAGTGGGATACCCACGGCGATCCCGACGACTGCAGCCACGGATGCCTGCCAGGCCACGGTGGCCGCCAGTTGTCGGGTGGTGAACCCGATGGCTTTCAACAGGGCCAAGTCCCGCCTCCGCCGGCGCACGGACGCGGCGAGCGTGAGTGCCAAGGCGATGACGGCGCTTGCAACCAAGCCGGCGTCGAGGACCGCCGGCGTGCTGCCGAGACGTCGGTAGTTCACGATCTCGGCGGGGTGCTGGACTGACTGTACCGCCACGGCGTCGGTGGCCCCACCGCCGTTCTGAACGGCCGCGAGCGACCGGTTGGCCACGTCCGCGATGCGCTGCATATCGGCCCGGCCAGCGGCGGTAGTGACCCCCTTCCGCAGGCGCACAAGCACGATATTCGGGCCGTTGAGCGTAGGGTCGGGCTGCAACAGGGATTGTTGGAGATCGGGCGGAAAGAAAGAACGCGGGACCAGTGCACCAACGCCCATTGACGGGTGGTCCTGATTACTCATCAGTTGGCCTATCGCCGGCAGAGTGGCCGTCCCGACAATCACCAGCCTGGTTGGCGGTACATATCCGGAGGCGACAACCGTGTCGCCGACGTGCTTGTGCAGCTGTGCCAGAGTGGCCGCGCCGAGCACGATTTGACCGTCTTCTTCGATGCCGTGACCCAAGAGGATGGGGGGCGCGGGCGCGGCGCGGATGTCCCCCAGCAGGATGGGAACGTTGTGGCCATCAATCTGCGTGTTGGAGAACATCAGTCCTGTCCACGCTGCGACGTAAGGGTCGTGGTCGAGAAGAGCCCTTGCCTGCGGCGGCACGTTGAAGCTTGAAGTGAGCGCGTAGCCCCAGTTCCATCCGAACAGGGCAGGACGGGCGACCAGCGTGCGCAGCCCGCTGCCGAACGTCAGGGTCGCCACCACCATCACCACCGTGAGGGTGGCGCCCAGAAGGGCGGAGCGCGCCGGCGCGGCGGTGCGCGCATCTCCGGGCTCGAGCGCGAAGCGCACCCCAACCAAACCTGGCGGCCGCAGGCCAGAAGCGGCCGCCAACCGCAGAACATTTGAAGTCTGCGCCCCATCGGTTCGGGCCCGCTTGACTACCCGATGGGGCGCGGCCCGGTAGCAGAGGACGAGAGACACGGCCCCAAGCCCGCCGGCCAGCACGACGAGCCCGCCACCAATGACTGTCCAGTCAAAACCGATCCCAGAACCGGGATAGACCCCCCGGGCCGGGCCGAGCGGCGACAGCGGTGAGAGCCCGACGGCCACTCCTGCGGCGAGCAGAGAGCCGAGCACTACGGCGCTGAGAACCCCGATCAGACCGTCGGCGGTAGTGGTGCTCGGACCTGCACCAAGAGCCCGGAGGACCTGGAGATCGGAGTCACCGGCTCGGAACTGGCGGGAGATGGCCTGCGCCGCGATCAGCAGCGCGGCGATGCCAGCAATACCGCCAAACGCACCGACGGCGATCGATTCGGGCTTGACCGCCCGCTCCGCCCGTGATTTGACGAGCGACATCGGATGGAAGTTGAAATAGCTGTTCTCTACCAGCAAGGGGTGCAATTCCTGCTCGACGGCGCCGACATCGCGCGCGCCATGGGCGAGCTGGATTCCGTAGTAGGTGAAGTTCTGGCCGCCCACGGCCCAGTCGCGTGGCAGCGATGCAGTGAGCGCCGGCGTGAACACCGCCGAGGTCGGTAACCGGTCCACATCGTCTTGGACGATCGAGTGGTTGAGTACGACGAGCCCGACGAGTTTGAGGTCCAGACGAAAGGCGGGGTGGATATTCGACGGGCCGACACCGACCTGATGCGTCTGCGCGTTGGTAACGAAGCCCCAGGGACTGACTTGACCCACACGGAGTCCCAAGATCTTGGCGGCCGCCGCCGTCATCACCAGTTCGTCGGGTTTCTTCGGGTCGGCCATTCGGCCCTGGACCACCGTGAGACGGTCCTGGTTGAAGTAGAGGCCGTCGACACTCCCGAGTCGGCCGACCTGGGCGATATTGTCGAGCACGGGTCGGCCGTCTGGGGCCAGCTGAGCGGCGTTGATCGAGACGAAGCTCTCGACGTGTTTCACGCCTGGCAGGTGGGCGATCTGGGCAGTCAGGTCGGTCGATGTACTGCCTTGAGCGAACGAGACGACCAGATCCGAGGGGTTGGTGCTGGCCAGGAAGGAGGGGAAGGACGACTGGGTGCGTCGGGCCGCGCCGATCGACCCCATGGCGATGCCGCCGACCAGCCCGACAAGGAGCACGATCACGAGATAGCCGCCCCACCGTTGACCGAACGTGGCCCGGAAACGATACGAGGCGACCCGGAGACCCTGTCTGTTCATCGGAGTGTGCTGCCTGGCGCTGTCAGCGTCACACCATTCTGTCCTCCCGCGCCCAACTGTTCTGGGCCGTCCCAGCCCAGTCTCGCTCGGTCCCCGGCGGGAGCCAAGGTGGCCAGCCGGGGTATCCCTCTCGTGCTACTACCACCGACCGTTTTCGACGCGAAACTGTTTGGCAGCGGAGGGAGGGGCCATGATCCGGCCGCTGATCGAATCGCGCGAACGGATCGGCTCTTGGCCACCTGGGTGATCGTCGCCTGGACGCCCACTCCTGCGCTGAGCGCGCTCTTCATCGAACCCGACCCCTCCGGGCGCCAACTCGACGAATTGGTACAGATCGCCATAGGCGCCCTGTTCGGGCACGGCCCCCATTGTCCTTCTGCGCTGGCCACGGCGCAACGTGAAACCCGATCAGCTGGATGTCCCGTCACCGTGCACCGAATGGGACGCCAAAGTCGTGATCGAGCACGTAATTGGTGGCAACCAATGGGTCCAACAGCTGGCCGGCCAAGAACCGCCGCCGCTGCCCGCGGATCGGGCTGTTGCGCTGGCGACATCTGCGGCTGGCGCCCATGCGGTCTTCGCGGCGTCCGACGGCCTCACTCGCACCTTCGAGTTGTCGTTGGAATGGTGCCGGGGACGAACTTCCTCGCGTGCGGATGAGGGATGCCTTTGCCCACGCGTGGGACTTGGCCAAGGCGACCGGTCAGTCGACGGATCTGGATCCGGAGCTGGCGTCTGAAGCGCTCAAGGCGGCCAAGATGGGCATGAGCCCAGCCTTTCGCGGGCCGAACCGTCCGTTTGGCGAGGAGCAGCCGTGCCCGCCAGGCCGGCCCGCCGCCGATCAGATGGCCGCCTTTCTTGGCCGGGTGATCGACTGAAGCGTCGACTTGGTCGTGCCGTCGGGCCGAGCGGCGAGCCAAGATCTACGTGTGAGTGAACTTCGCGACCTGTTGGACCGCGCCGCGGCGCGCGTCGCCGCGTACCGCGAGGCGGTGGCCGAGGGCCCGGTCTACCCCAGCGCCGTCGACCTGGAGGCCGTCCGAGCTGCCCTCGGCTTGCTGCCCGATGGACCGACTCCGGCCGCGGTCGTGATTAACCAGCTGGCCGACACCATCGAGCGTGCGCTGGTGGCGACCACCGGACCCCGCTATTTCGGATTCGTGGTCGGGGGAGCTCTCGACGCGGCGACGGCGGCGGACGTGCTCACCACCGGCTGGGACCAGCCCGCGTTCAACGCGGTCACCTCGCCTGGTGCGGCCGTGGTGGAGGACGTGGCGGGTACCTGGCTGAAGGACCTTCTCGGCATGCCGGCCGGTGCCTCGTTCGGCTTCGTGACCGGCGGGCAAAGCGCGAACACGGTCGCGCTGGCGGCGGCCCGGCACCACGTGCTCGCCGAGGCCGGGTGGGACGTAGAGGCGCGTGGTTCGGCGGCCCGACGGTGAGGGTGGTGACGACCGGCGAGCGGCACGCCACGATCGATCGAGCCCTTCGCCTCCTCGGCCTCGGTGCCGGCGCGCTCGAGCCCGTCGCCACCGACGCCCAAGGGGCGATCGACGTGGCCGACCTCGCACGAGTGCTCGCCGGCGCGCCGCCTGGTCCTACGATCGTCTGTCTCCAGGCGGGCAATGTGAACTCCGGCGCCTTCGACGACCTGGCCGCGGCGACGGCGGCGGCCCGCAACCATGGTGCATGGGTCCACGTGGACGGAGCGTTCGGGCTCTGGGCCGGCGCCAATCCGACCACGCGCCACCTCGTGGCGGGGATCGCGGCCGCCGACTCGTGGGCGACCGACGGCCACAAGTGGCTCAACGTCCCGTACGACAGCGGCTACGTCTTTTGCGCCCACCCGGAAGCGCACGCGGCAGCGATGTCGTATACCGCCGCCTACCTCACCGGGCAAGGTCAGGGCGGGCTGCGGGCGCCGGGCGACTATGTACTTGAGTCCTCACGGCGGGCTCGGGGCTTCGCGACCTGGGCCGCATTGCGCCAGCTTGGCCGCACCGGCGTCGCCGAGCTCGTCGAGGGATGCTGCGCGCTGGCGCGCCGCTTCGCCGACCAGTTGGCGGCTGCCGACGGCGTCGCCGTGGTGAACGACGTCGTGCTCAACCAGGTCCTTGTCCGCTTCGACGACAGCGACGACATGACCGATCATGTCATCGAGGCGGTGCAGCGGTCGGGCGAGTGCTGGATGGGCGGAACGACGTGGCACGGCATGCGTCTCATGCGCATCTCCGTGTCGAGCTGGCGTACCACCGCGGCGGACGTCGACCGTTCGGTGGCGACCATCTTGGCCATATCGAGGGGCATCGCAGGCTGAAGGCAACCGCATCTCGGCCAGAACCGATGACTCCCGGCGGCAGCGGCGGTCCAGTTGTTGGCGCGACTCGCGCGGGTCGCATGAAGTGGAGCAGACGATGAAAACGACCGTGGTGCGCTACCAGGCCAAGCACGAGCGGGCCGACGAGAACCAGCAGTTGATCGAGGCGGTGCTCGCCGAGCTGGACGACTGCGAGCCGGAGGGCTTCACCTACAAGGTCTTTCGACTCGCGGACGGCGTGAGCTTCATCCATGTGGTAATCGAGCACGACATCGACAACCCCGACTCGCTCCAGGCGGGGCCAGCCTTTCAAGCCTTCGTGGCCAACATCGCCGACCGGTGCGACATCCCGCCGGTTGCGATGCGAGCGACCATTGTCGGCGGCTACCGCTGACCGGCGGCACCCTTGTACTGGTCGTACTGCTCCCGAGCGGCATAGGCGAAGGTCGGGTGCACGCCGTCGATCGTGACCCAGCGGCGCGATGCGTCGAGGCCGAGCCGGACCGACGCGGCCGTGAGCAGCCCAGAAGCCCGGACCTTGACGACCACGCTGGCCACCAACGACCCGACCAGGATGCACGCCAGCAATACACCTAAGACCGGGGTGCTGTGAGCGGGTAAGACGACGGCCAGAAGGATGCCGACGATGCTGAGCATCATCCAGATGGACGCCCGAGAGTTGTTCCGACGGGCAGCCTGCAAGCGAAGGTAGGCCTCCTCGCTCATCGGCAGTTCTACCGTCAAGATTTCGGTGGGCCGCCGCGTCAGCGATATGAACACCAATCCGATCCAGCCGAGTGGCCCAGCCAGCACCAATAGCCAGGCAATCCCAAGGCCGCTGTCACCGATCTCGAGACGTTGGACCGTTCGATCTCCGGTGACGACGCCGGCCTTAACGCAGATGGCTGGAAGGCGGCCCATCACCGCGTCGTCCACGAAAACCCTCACGCTGCCGCCCACGAAGCGCAGAGTACCGCTTCCGGGACGCGGCGGTCGGGAAAGACAAGTCTTCAGTGCACGGCGAAGACGACGATCGTCCAGCCCACTCCAACGACCATCGGAGCGAAGAAAAGGACGACGAGCCCCGTGCCTACGATGCGGCGCCACCCGGTTGCGTGCTTGATGCCATGCGCGAAGCGGGACAAACCTAATAACTCGCCGGCAGGACTGTAGGGGCTTGCCTCGAAGTCCTCCGACGGCCAGGGCGTCCCATAGGGCTCTAGCGACGCCCTGGTCGAACCGCTACTCCCCCGTGGCCGTGGCTCGATCTGCTTGATCTTGCGCGTTGGCACACCCCAAGTATGCGCACATGTCAGCACCGGTGCGCGGCGAAATGCCGCCAGGGGTCGGTCTTGCCGACCGGACCGTACGCCGGTTACCCGGGATTTGGGGCGAAGGTCCTGTGCCACGGGTCTCGAGGACCCCGAGAAAGTCACCGTCGCCCTCCTCGTGGCTCTCGGCGCGGCGGAGGCCGGGCGACCAACACTGATGTTCCTCGCCAAAGAAGCGGTCCGCTTGGCGCTCAACGGTGTGGCGGCCGGCGTAGCCTGCGCCGGGTCCCCGCCCCTGCCAGATCTCTTCGGGCGCTAGGGAGCGGGACAGATCGCGACCGATGGCCTCCATGGCCGCAGCGCGGTTGAGCAGCCCGCTCATGCCGTCGTGAGATGCGACGTGCTCGAGTTCACCCCGGCGTTCCTCGGCGGCGCGAATCGACTCGCGCAGTCGGTCGAGAGTGGTCTGCAAGGCCCGGCCCGTGGGCGAGCAGCAGGGCGGCCGCGAACGACGGCAGGGCGATGAGTGCTGCCTCGCCGACCGCGGTGAGGAATGAATTTGCCGCGGCCGACTGCTGTGCGGCGGCGAGGTTGCGCAGATCCTCGACGCCGCCGACACCAGCGCCGTGAGGTCGGACATATAGCGGAGGCTGTCCTTGAACACGGCCCCGAACGCCGCGAAGTTGGTCGTGAAGGGAGAGACGTCGCCGCGCAGGCCCACCCCAAGGGCTTGGGCGATCAGAGCATCGAAGCGTTTGGTCGCTGGATCGTCCTGAAATGACTTCCAGTAGGCGGTGGCGGCGGGACCCAGGTCGCCGAAACTGCTCGTGGCGTCGGCGAATCGGCTGTTGGTGTCGATCAGCCCGGCTGTGTTGGCCGAACTCTTCTGGCCACTCAACAGCGCGTTGGCAAATGAGGCCCCGTTCAGTCCAGAGGAGAACGCCCGGAAGGTCTCGGTTTCGTCCCCTATCGCAAGGTCGTTCGGCCCAAAAGCCCGCCAACCTGAGCGCGGGGCACCATTTGGCCGGGGCGATAGTGATCGGTCAAAGGCTCTTCCGGAATGAGAGGATCTCGCTATGCGTCCCCTTATCGTGACCGAGTTCATGACCCTCGACGGAGTCGTCGAAGCACCCGGCGGCGAGCCGACGCACCCACACTCCGGCTGGACGATGGCCTATGGCGTCCCCGAACTCTACGAATACAAGCTCAAGGAAACCCTCGAGGCCGAGTCGCTGCTTCTCGGCCGGGTCACCTACGAGGGCTTCTCGGCCGCATGGCCAGAACGGGACGGCGAGTTCGCCGACAAGATGAACGCGATGCCCAAGCACGTCGCAACAACCACGCTCACCGAGCTCAGCTGGAACGCGACTCCACTCATTGGTGACGTCGCCGCCGCCGTCACCGATCTGAAGAAGGGCTCGGGCGCCCCACTCCTCGTCGCGGGCAGCGCCACGCTCGTACGCACGCTGTTCACCCACGGCCTCGTCGACGAGCTGCGCCTGATGGTATATCCCGTCTTGATCGGCGGCGGGCTGCGGATCTTCCCCGAACAGCGGGACAAGATCGCGCTTGAGCTCACCGACCTCGTGCGTTACGACAGCGGCGTATTGCTCCAGGTCTACCGACCCGCGCCCTGACGACTCCCACTGCGCTACGGCCGCACGAAGCCGTAGATGGGCATCCCCACGAAGCTGGACGGGTAGCCCGGCAGAAAAGGCCCGGTGAAGGTGACGCCCAATTGTCCGTTCGGTTCGGGACCGGAGTCGCCTTCGACGGTGGTGATGGCGCCGTCGGGCCATACCTCTGCGACGATCCCCATGTGCACGAACGCACTCGGACTGGTGCCATAGAGAACGAAGTCGCCTGGCTCTGGCCGTTGCTTCGCTCCCAGCGTCACGCCGTGCGCCCCTGCCCAACTGAAGACGTCGCTGACCCGCGAGAGCTGCGGGATGGCAATGCCGGCCTGCTGCCATACCCACGTGGCGAAGAGCACGCACCATTCCTCGCACGGCCCGTACGGATTGCAGAAGGGCCCAGCGCCCGCACTCGGATCGGGGCCAATCTGTCCTGCGGCCAGCTGGACCGCTCTCTCCCCACCCGCGAAGTCTGCCAACGGTGCCGGGCGGCCGAATGAGACGTTGATGGAGTCCGGCTGGAGCAGCCAATACCCTTTCCCATCGGGCGTCGCCGCGATGGCGGCGGTCGGCGGGAATGGTGGCGCGTTCGGAGAGGGCCCATAGAAAGCGGCGTCTCCGATGGTGAGCACGCCGGCAGTCGCGGCGACCAACCAGTAACCGCCGTCGTCGCGCGTCGGCGCGATGCCTGTCACCCAGGTGCCGATGTTGTGGTTGGCGGCGGAACCGAAGAACCTGGCATCGCCGAAGCTGAACACCCCGCCGTCCGAGCCGACGATCCAGTAGCCCCGACCGTCATGGGTCGCGGCCATAGCTACGACGGGCGCGCTGAGCGGTGTGCCGCCCATCGAGCCGTAGAACGCGGCGTCCCCGAAGCTGAACMCCCCGCCGTCCGAGGCCACCATCCAGTAGCCCTTTCCGTCTGGTGTGGCGGCCATCGCCACGATGGGGGCATTGAGGTGCACGGCCCCCATCGAGCCGTAGAACGCGGCGTCGCCGAAGCTGAACACGCCGCCATCGGCGGCCACCATCCAGTAGCCCCGCCCGTCCGGTGTCGCAGCCATGCCCATCACCGGGGCGTAGAGGTTGGACCCGCCCATCGACCCGTAGAACCCGGCGTCGCCAAAGCTGAATGCCCCGCCGTCCGCAGCCACCACCCAATACCCATTCCCGCTCGGAGTTGCTGCCATCGCCACAGGCGGCGCGGCCAGCGATGTCCCGGCGAAGCCGCCCAGCGAGGGGGCGTCGCCGTAGGCCGAGACGCCGCTTCCCGAGAAGCCAGCGAAGGAGGACGGCACCATCCGAAGGCGGGCCAGTCTGGGGAAAGGGCCGGTCGCGGCAAGCAGGCTCGAGACCACGGCGACGCGGACAACGAGGGAAACACGATGCCTCCAGCTGCCGCGCACCCGCCGAATCTACTGCTGGGCCAGCTCAGGTTGTGACGTGAGGTTCTCGACGAGGTGTGGCGCGTCGGTCTCCATGCCGAGGAACAGGGATGATGCTTCGGTGTGAAGCCAGGGCAAACCTAAGAACGACCCTGTGTGACCAGGCCAAGGCCCGACATCCCGGGGATACGGTCGACATTGCGGTCGATGCGGGCCGCGAGTCGAGCGCCGACGTCATCCCCGAACAGGTAGCGGATGGCAAACTACGCCCGTTCCGACCGGGTGCCAACACTTGCGTAACGCAATACGGGCGATGGTTGCGTATGGCGCGACCGAGACAACCGGCGCCGGGCTTTTCGCTGGCGTAAAGGTCGATATGCCGACCCTCTTGTCACATGTGCGACGCAGAAGCTCAGCCAGGAGCGGGTGGCCGGAGCGGACGGCCAGACGACCATACCCGGCCTGGGTGGTCCACTCGTTGATGGCTCCCCACGCCATCGCCACGGCCGTCATGTCAAGAAGCAGCATCGACCGGCCATAAACGCGATGGGACGCATGCGGTCCTTGCGCCAGTTCCCAGCCCGGGTCCGGAAGATCCTGGACCGCCCGGCCGGTTCGCCGTGGGCGATCAGGACCAGGTCAACGCCTCGCCATGCCAGTGCTCCTCGTAGTTCCACAAGGTGAGGAAGGTGGTGATGTCAGGGTCGGCGTGCGCCTTGGTCACCAACAGGTCGCGCAGGTAGCACAGGGTGTGACTCTCGATGTCGTGCATGTAGTGCCGGCAGCGCTGGGCGTCGGAGTCGAGGGGCTGGGTGGCGAACGCGGCGCGCAACTCCAGATCAGAGATGTCCAGGCGGCCGGCTACCCCGGTGTAATGGTCGATGTCGAAGGCCATGCCAGGGGCTCGGCGCCGCTCTCCCGCGCGGGTGGCACGGGCTAAGATGGGCTCTGACCTGCTCATTCTTGGAGCGGACGCGGGCCGACCAGGGTGACCTACGGCTTGTGATGCCTACGGTGCCTGTCGTCGTTGTCGTGCTTCTCGTGCTTCTCATGGTTCGGATGGGAGGGCGAAGCGACCGCTGCGCCTGACGCCAGCGCATTGCCGTAGGCCATGGCTGCACTGAAAGACAGACCGCCAAGCATGAGCCGACGCACGAAGACTCGCCGGGTGACACAACCCTGGATGTAACCCTCGATGAGCTCTTCCTCTGACATCGGGCGTCGACCCTCTCTTGGTTGGTCGAACTGTACACCAACGTTCGCTTCGACGGGCGCCCCGTGAGAGCCGAGAAATGCCTCCGGGTATCATGGCGACGTGGGGGCGGCCCGACGGTTTTTGGTGTGCACGGCATGGAGTCCGTGGGGACGGTCGCGCGGCTTCCAGCACCGCCTGGGGATGGTCAGCGAGGCGCTCGGCGGACTCGGCACAGTCGACGTTTGCATCCTCGACAGGTGGCGGTCCCCGGAGCTCGAGCTGGAGTGGCCCGAATGGGTGGGTGAAGCGGAATGGTGTCGGGTCGACGGATCCGCGCCGTCGGGCCTTCGCCCCATGCTGGGACGAGGCTCGGTCGTAACCGAACGCGTCGCGCCGGACGCCCTGCCTGCAGCGCGGGCTCGCTTCTTCACCCGCCGTTACGACCTCACGTGGTGCACGGAGCCGCGCGGTTACGAGCCGGTCGCCGACCTTGTCTCCCGTCCAGTGGTCCTCGATCTCCACAACGTTCTGAGCGCGTCCTTGGAGCACAAGCGCCGACTCCTCCTCCGACGGCCGTGGCTGGCGGCGGCGTGGCGCCAGGCGATCCCCGACCCCCTGTACCGACCCGGCATCGAGCGGCGATGGCGAGCGTGGGAGGCCAACGCCGTCCGCGCCTGCGACCGGGTCGTGGTGTGCAGTGACATAGATCGAACCCGCATTGGCGGCTCAGCCACGGTCGTTCCGAACTGCTATCGCCGGCCAACGCGCCCAGCCGGCCGGGCCCGCGATCCCGATGGTCCCCTACGGATCGGCTTTGTCGGATTCCTGCACTACCAACCGAATTTCGACGCCGTCCGGTGGTTCGCGGACGCGATTCTCCCCCGGGTACGTCGCCTCGAACGGGATGCCGAGTTCCGCGTGATCGGCGAGTTCGGACCGGGACTGGAGGATCTCGGACGCCGACCCGAAGTGCACCTGCTCGGCTTTGTGCCCGATCTTGAGGCTGAGTTGGCACAGCTGTCGGTACTGGTCGCGCCGATTCGCTTCGGCGGAGGTACGCGGTTCAAGATCCTCGAGGCGTTCGCCCATGAGATCCCGGTGGTCTCCACCACCATTGGCGCCGAGGGCATCGACGTTCGAGATGCCGACCACCTGCTCCTCCGCGACGGCCCAGCCGCATTCGCGCGGGCAATTGTTGACCTCCATCGGAATGCGCCCATGCGACAGCGCCAGATCGTCCGGGCGGCGCAGCTCTACGAGGACCAATACACCTGGGACCGCGGCGTGGCTTCGGTGCAACAGGTGGTGCAAGACCTCACCGGGACGAGAGAGGTCGCCCGGCCACCGGTCAAGCTGGAGATGCGATGAGACAGCGCGGCGCGGGAGTCGGGAGCGAGTCGCGCCTCGTCTGCCTGCTACCCGTCCGTAACGCCGCCGATGCCTTGCCGGAATGGCTCGACGAGGCAGCCGCATTCGCCGATGCCATTGTCGCGCTCGACGACGGGAGCACCGACGATACGGGTGCCATCCTCGCCGCTCATCCGCTCGTGGCCAGCGTCATCACGAACGAGCGCCGCGACAGCTACCTCGGTTGGCACGACGGCAGGAACCGGAACCGCCTGCTCTCGGCGGCCGCGGCTCTAGCGCCTGATTGGATCTTTTCGCTCGATGCTGACGAACGTCTCGATCCCACCGATGCCGATGCCTTGCGGCGATTCATCGCTACCGAGGCGCTTCCCTATTTTGCCTATGGCTTCCGCCTCTACCGCATGCATGACGGTGATTCCTATGACCCCGACTACGAGTGGGTCTTCCGCCTGTTCGCGTTCAAGAAGACCAGCGCCTTCCTCAACCGCCGGCTCGATCTCGTCCCGGTTCCCACCGAAATCGGACCCGAACGCTGGGTAAACACCACCCTGCGGATCAAGCACTACGGCGGGGTCGACGAGGTCAGCCGCGAGCAGAGGGTGGCCAAGTTTCGCGAAGCTGACCCCGAGGGCGCGTTTGCCGGCTACTACGAGAACCTCGCGCCTGCCTCATCCGGCCCGTTTCCCCGCTGGCGGCCGCGTGCGCCGGAGACGGCAGTCCTGCCCGGATCCAGCGGCGCGACGGTGGACCGTGCGGCGCGTCCCCACGTGGTCTGCCTGCTGCCAGCACGGAACTGCGCCGATCTCCTTCCGGGCTGGTTCGACTCCGTCTCGCGCGTCGCCGACGCGATCGTCGCTCTCGACGATGGCAGCACCGATGAGACCGGAAGATTGCTGGACCAGCATCCCCTGGTGGTCAGGGTCCTGAGCAACCCTCCGCGTCCCAGTGGTTACGACGACTGGGATGACGGCGACAACCGCAATCGGCTGCTCGCAGTCGCCGCCGAGCTCTCGCCGACCTGGGTCATCAGCGTTGACGCGGACGAGCGCATTCCCGCCGAGGACGCCGCCGCGCTCCGGCGCTTCCTCCATGATGGCGCGCAACCCGGGTACGGGTACGCGCTGGCGTCCTATCGGATGATCGGCGACGAGGACCATTACGATCGCCTCGACTACGACGCGTATCGGCTGTTCGCCTTCGAGCCGGGCCACGTGTTCCCGACGGACCGGCTCCACGCGCCGCCGATCCCCACTGCCATCTCGCCGGATAGCTGGCGACAGACGACCATCCGCATGAAGCACCTTGTCAGCCTCACGGACGCCGATCGGCGGGCCCGCTGGGACAAGTTCCGCCAAGCCGACCCGGACTGCCTTTGGGAACCGGATTATGCGTACACGATCGAGGAGCCAGGCCCGCTAAAACGGTGGGAGCAGCGGCCCGTCGACCTCCCCGTGCTCGTCCATCGGGAGCCGTCGCCCGATTCGTGGGACGATCTCAATATCGACGGCCCGGTGCTTACCGTCGTGGTTGCCGTCGAGCCCGGCGAAGAGAACGAGTCCGTGGAGATGCTCGAGGGTCTCAGTGCAGGCAACGACGGACGGATCGAACTGCTTGCTCTCACACGTGACGGGTACGCAGCGGATGTCCTCCGGCGAGATGTCCCACAGGTCACCGTCATAGAAATCGCCCCCGAACTAACAGAGGCGCGCGTACGCAACACCGCTCTGTACTTGGCTCGAGGCGACTACGTAACGTTTCTCGGTGTTGGGGACCGGGTTTCGGCCGACGGACTGGATGACCTGATCGATGGGCATGATCAGGGCCACGGGGCTCTCTGCGTGCTCGTCGCTGAACTTCCGGCCACGCCGGTGGGATGGGCCGAGCTGCTCCTTTCCGGTGCCGAGCCAGGTTCGGTGTACGCGTCGTTCGTGCGGGAGCCGCTCCGCGCCCTCGGCGGCTTCGACGAACGGGTGCCGCACCGGATCGATGTGAGTGCGGCGCGAGCCTTGCTCGACCGTGGCTTCACTGCCGCCACCATCCCGTCGGTCGTGCGGCGCGGCCAGGCGTCGCCATCGTTTGCGGGATTGCTCCGCCAGCGGTTCGAAGCCGGCCGTCGCTCGTCGTCGGACACCGCCGGTGGACGGATAACCGACGCGTGGCGCGAGCTGCGTGCCCTCGACGGTGCGCTGGACGCTTCCCGTCGATCCGTCGCCGGACTGATCGTGGCGGGCGGCGCGGCGACCTGGCTCGGTCGAGCGGCGCGGCGCGTACGGCCGCATCGCTCATAGGCGCCGCCGGCGTCGTCGTCTACCATGTCCCACGCCCCTCCCGCCGCTCGGTGCCCTGGCTGTTCCGAGTAGTTGGAGGGGTTTCGCACGAGGGAAGAGAAGGGGCGGCGACATGAAGATCAGTGTGGTCATCTCGACCTACAACCGAGCCCGCTTCGCGGTTCGCGCTATCAACAGTGTCGCCGAGCAGACACTGCGACCAGTGGAAATCATTGTGATGGACAACGGGTCGACCGACGACACCGGAACCGTCGTGGAAGATCTGAAGTCCGGGGTGAAACGTCTTCGGCACATCGTAGAGCCACGACTGGGCGTATCGCGCGTTCGTAACCGGGGCGCGGCCGAGGCCTCTGGGGACCTGGTGGCGTTTCTCGACGACGATGCGGTGGCCTCCTCTCACTGGCTGGAGGCGCTGGCCGACGCCGCGCTGAGTACACCGGCGGCCGCCGCGGTCGCCGGGCCCATCGGCCTTCGCTGGACGCGCCCCGCCCCGGCGTGGGTCCGGGGGCTCGAGGGTTGGTACGGCCAGTTCGACCTGGGGCGGGAGCGCAGAGACATCGAGTACCCGCTCTACCCGTTTGCTTCCAACGTGGCCTTCCGGCGGGAGCCCTTCCTCTCAGTGGGGGGCTTCCCGTTGGAACTTGGCCCGCGCGGCGACCATCGGATCGCGAACGAGGAGGACGGTCTGTTCCGACGCGTTGCCGCTCGCGGCTGGTCTGTGGTCTACGAGCCGAAGGCTCTCGTCTACCACTGGGTGCACGCCGACCGGCTCTCGCGTCGCTACCTCCTGCGACGCGCGTTCACGCAGGGGAAGTCCGATGTTCTCGTCGATCACATCTTCGCCCCCTCGCGCACGCGAACCCAGCGAGCGCGCCGATCCGTCGACGCTGTGCGGGATGCGCTGGACGCGGGAAGGGTCGCGTTGGATCGGCGCCACGATGGATCTCGAATGGGAGCACTCGTGGAGACCAGCACGAACCTCGGCCGCGCCGCGCGAGATGGCGGGTTGGCCATCGCCGTCCGGCCGCGGGCGCGGGCTTCGCGGGGCGATGGGCCGGCTACCACCGGGCTAACGGCCGTGCAGCGCGAGCACTTCGACCGGGACGGGTTCGTGCGCATACGCGGCGCCTTTGATGGCGCGGACGCCATGGAAGACCGCATGTGGGTGTTCCTGGCCCGGCGAGGCATCGATCGCCACGATCCGGCTACCTGGCCCGCGGGCGACGCCCGCCATCTGCAGAAACTGCTGCGAGATCCCGTATTCATGCCCATCGGCGGGCCGATCACCTCCGCCGCAATCGACGATCTCCTCGGGCCCGGCCACTGGGCGCGCCCCGAACACTGGGGCGAGTTTCTGGTCACGTTCCCCGACCGGGAACGCCGATGGACGGTGCCAACGCTGTGGCACACCGACGCCGCCTACGACGATCCGTTGCAGCCACCCGCCGGAGTGATGGTGCTCAGCTTCCTCAATCGGGTGGAGCACCGCAGCGGAGGCACGCTGGTGGCGGCGGGCTCGCACCGCCTCGTGGCCCGGTTCGTGGCCGAGCGCCCGAACATGGCCGAAGAAAGAGGTGCGGTGACGCGCCGGGCCTTCTACCAGAGCCACCCGTGGCTGGACAGCCTGCTCACGACCGGCGGCGATCCTGATCGGTACGAGCGGCTCACCACTGAGACCGACGTGGATGGCATTCCCGCCCGCGTGGTTGAACTCACCGGGCACGGGGGCGATATTGTCATCGCCCACCCTCTGCTCGCCCACTGCGTGTCCCCCAACTGCGCCGGCCAGCCTCGCTTCATGCGGATTACCCGCCCGAGGCGGCGAGTGATTCTGGCTCCGGGTCACCACACTGCGATTGACAGCACGGTCGCGCCGTGACTCGTCGCCTGGTTTTCGTCGTCGGCTGCCCCCGCTCGGGAACCACGTGGGCGCGGTTCATCCTGTGCGCTCATCCACTGGTCCTCGCGCCCGCCAACGAGACGCACGTGTACTACGAGCTATATAGTCCGATCGTCACTCGCGGACTCGGGCGGCCCGCACGTCGACTGCTGCTCACGCGGTACGACGCCCGTCCGCTCGGCGAAGACGTCGGACTTCACCTGTTGTTGAACCGCAACGACCTAACCGGATTGCTCGAGGAGGCGGCAACATGGAGCCGGCCATTGCCAGAAGTCGCCGACGACGTGACGGCGGCCGCGCTCGACGGGTTCGCATCCCGCGCCGGGGCGAGCATCGACCACATTCTCGTGGAGAAGACGCCCGCCCACGTGTTCTACGCCCAACAGATCCTCCGGCGTTTGCCGGAAGCGCGCATCGTAGAGGTCGTTCGTGACGGCCGCGACGTGTGCGTCTCAATGCAGCATCGGGCAGCGGAAGTGTCCTGGCTGAAGAGGGACCGTGCCGACCAGATCCGCCAATGGGTCGACTCTGTCCGAGTCGGCATGGCGGTTCGCGCTACGCCGGAATCCTGTGGACGCTGGCACGTCTTCCGGTTTGAGGCTGTTAAACACGACCCGAGGCGCTCCATCGCCGAGCTGTTCGCGTTCTGTGGACTGCCATTCGACGAAGCGCTCGTCGATCGCGTCGCCGAGGCGACCCATATCTCTCGGTTCGCTGAAACGGGCGACGGGAAATTGATCCGGCGCGGCGCGGTCGGCGACTGGCGCACGCACTTCGACGATGGCGACCGGGAACTCTTCGACCGACTCGCCGGTGAGACGCTCACGGCCGCGGGGTACCAGCTCTAAGGACAGAACAGTTCCTTCACGATCCGCTGCTCGTGACTCGACACGATCACGTTGGCAGGCACGTCCTCGCGCACGATCGTCCCAATGCTCACCACCGAGTTCTCACCGATCGAGACGTTTTTGGTGACCACTGTCCTTCTGGCGATCCACACGTTTGTACCCACGGTTATAGATCCGTGCTTGACCGGCGCATCAGTAGACCAACGATCACGACGCGTGCTGTGGAAGTCAGTTGTCAGCATCGAGCATTCTCCAACTATGCAGCGATCGCCGACGGTGACGTCGTCGGTCGCGTACACCTGCAGACCGTTGATGAGGCATCTCTCGCCGATACGGACCGTGCTCGTCGGCCCTACGGCGTGCACCTCGAGGCCACCTGACTCCACCGTGCAGCCGTCGCCGATGACGAACCGACCTTGCCCGCCGATCTGGACTCGACCAATAGTGTGCACCGCCGCGCCAATCGTGACGTCTCCGCTAATCCAACTGTTCAGCGCGTTGATGTCGCACCCGCTGCCGAGAGCGACATGACCGGCCACTTGAAGATAGAGACTTTCGCTAACTCGCACCCCCGGGCCGATGGTAACATCGCCAGTCGCCACAATGTGCAAGGCGTTGAGGTCGCACCCTTCGCCCAACGTGATGCGGCCGGACCTCTCGAGACGGAGATGTTGGCGAACGTGTACGCCCGCTCCGATCGACACGTTGTCGGTGGCCGATATCTCGAAGCTATTGAGATGGGCCCCGTCGCCGATGCGAACAGTGCCCGGCCCGGCGGCATAGATGGTGTTACTGCCGGAACCAGGGCCGAGTATGCAGCCATCGCCGATGACAATGCGACCGGGCCCGCGAAGGTGCAGCGGCCCGAGCACCTGCACCCCATCGCCCCAGACAACGCGTCCGTTGTACCGCGAGTGGTAGAAACGGGTTCGGGCCCTTATCAACGTTCGGGCGCCGAGCGCGGCCAGGTGCTCGCGAGCGTTCCCGCCCCGAATCGAAGCCCCCCAGGACCGAAGCCTCTCGCTGACCGCTTGACGATCGACCGTTGTCATTCCACTCCATCTCGCCCCTGCCAAGTATCTCAAGTCCTCTGTCAAGGGTCAGACGACTTCGGGTGTCGGCGTGTTCGTGGCGAGGCCCAGCAGGATGCCGGTGGCGTCGAGATGGTGGGCAACGGGTCCCACGAACCGGGACGGAAGGTACTGGGGACCTCCTGGCCAGGTGTGGCCGCCGCCTTCGACGCGGTAGGCGATGACGGGCAGTCTTCCTGGTGCGGTCCAACTAAGCCGAGGCACCGCCAAATCACCGGCGGGCAGCCGCAGCTGTTCGACGTGCGGTGTTGGCGGGCAGCCGTTGACCGCGGCCCAGTCACCGGCGACGGCCTCGACGGCTGCGCCGACGCCGCGGCCCTGGTCGGCGCTACCACGCGCTGCGCCGCGCTGCGGCGCTGGACAAACCGGCCCCGCGGGCCGATAGCGCCGCCGGTGTAGGGAACAAGGGGATCCGCGGTGCCGTGGAAGATCACCACCGCCATCGGATGCGCCGGGCGGGGAGCGGCCTGGCGGGAGGTGACGGTCGCCGCACCGGCGCACAGCACGATGCCGGCCAGTGGCACCGATCCGTGGCGGGCCACGTGCTCGGCGAGAGGCGAGCCATTGGAGATCCCGGCGACGAACATTTTGCCCGGGTGAGCCACCGCCTCGCGGACGAGGCGTTCGATGAGCGCAGCCAGGAACGCGACGTCGTCCACGCCATCCCGCTGGGCCAGGCGGGGGGCTTCGCGGTTATCGTTCCACACGCGCCCATAGCCGTCGGGGAACAAGGCCGCTACGCCGGCGGCAGGCGCCTGTCGGCCAAGCCCGGTCAGCGACGCCATTCCTTCGCCCGTCGCCCCCGCGCCGTGAAGCACGACCACCAGAGGCGCTTGAGGTTGAATGGCCGGCGCCAGCAGGTAGGTGCGGCGCCGACCGCTCTGTTCGAGCGATTCCGGTACGAGCCTAAGCGATGGCTCCATACCTTGGCTGGCCGTGACCCGATCACGAAGCCTACGGCGGAGAGGTCCTCTCCGGCTCGGCTCCTCGATGACCACTGACGCACGATACCGCCACTCGGGCTACTGAGGTCCTTAACCATTCATCAGGCGCCAGCGCGTGGGCAACCGGTCGCGACGAACACGCCTCAAGGCTATCGTTGGCTGGTGCCGCCGCCGTAGCCTGGGCAGGTGACGGTCGATGACCTTCAACAAGCGCTCGACACGTCGCTCGCAGCAGCCAGCCCGCTCACGCGGTCGCTCTTCTCCGGCAGCCGGCTACGAGCCGGGGGCGTGCAGCGGTTCATCAACACGGTGATGGCAGCGACCGTCGCCACCGTGACCGCCGACAGCCAGCCTCACGCTGCCGTCGCGCTCGTCGCCTGTCACAGCGGCACGATCATCTTCACGGCCAGCCCGCGGTCGGTCCTGCTCGCGAATTTGCGCCGCAATCCCATCGTCGCCCTCACCGTTACGAACCCAGAGCACGACGTCATTGTGCGCGGCCGAGCAGACGTGCTTGGCAAAGCCGCCGATCTGCCCCTCCTGATCGGCCAGCTTCGTCGCTTGTCCAAAAAAGGACGCTTCATCCCAGAGGGGTGGCACGGCTACCTCTACGCAGTCGATGTTAAAACGATTTTCGTCAACTAACTAACTACACGGCTTCACTCCAACGGGCCCGCCCCTTGTTTCTTCACTTGACGCAACGTGTGGCACATACGCAGGCTCGGCCGTAGGGTCTTCTCCGTGCTCCTCTGCTCAGCGTGCGGGGCTTCCGTGTCGGCGTGGGAGGCGTGGGCGGCGTGGCGTGGGCGGCCCGCTGCCCGGAGTGCGGGGTGCGGAGCGGACCTTGCGGCCCTTGCGGCCGCTGTCTCGCTTCCCGTCGGCCATGTGGTAGATGGCCGGGGCAAACGAGCCGCTCTGGTGAGCGTAGCGGTCGCGGCGGTGGTTGTGACGGACCAACGTCCTTCGTGTTCTATCTGGTTCGCCGAACAGGATGTTGTCCGCCGGGTCGTCCAGCTAGTCCGCCCAATGCCGCCCTGTCGGGTCAACTCCACTACGACATATGGCGTCGAACGGTCGTACGGACGATCTGCTGCTAGTTGACGATTGGAACATCGCCCCATACCAGCGCCGCCTGGTCCGTGGTGGCGACGCCTCCGCTAGGCTCGGCGGTGATCGCCAATCGTGACACGGTGGCCGGATCGAGACGGAAGGCGGTTGTGTCCGGGTGGGGGCCCAACAGGCCGAGCGACACCTGGGTGTACCCCCCGACGAGGCCCCACAGTTGGTAGGTCTGACTCGAGGAGAGCGCGGGGAGCGCGGCCTGTAGGAGATAGGCGCGGCCGTCGGGCAGGATGACCGCCTGCACCAGGTCGGCGTTTCGATCCGAGCGGAGCTCGACACGCTGTGCCTTAGGTTCAACGAGCGACGCAAGCGCCGCCTGCTGCACGCCGGAGGAACCTAGCGGCTGCAGGGCCGCCACCCGGTGGTCGAGGACCATGACGTGGCCGCCGAGCACGGCGATGACCAACGCCGCGGCGACCGCCAGCACAGCCTCTGCTCGCCCGTAAAGGCCGCCTGCCACGCCGCATCGGCGCCACAAGAGCAAGTCGAAGCTCCGGCGGCGCCTCTTCGAGGTCGGCGCTGATCCGGTCCCACACGCCGGGCGGGGCCGGGGCCCCGGTGCTGGCCATGAGGGCGGCGACCTGTCGGTGGAGGGCGAGCTCGGAGCGACAGCGTGGGCAGTCAAAGAGATGACGTCGCATGGCGTCGGCCTCTTCCTCTTCGACCGCGTCGAGTGCGAAGGCGCCTAACAACGCCTCGAATTCGGCGTCGGAACGGTCACCGGTCATGACAGGCGGCCACTCAGACGGCCTTCGGTCAACAGCCCTACCGTCTCCAACAAGCAGAACATAGGTCGACCTATTGATCGTATGGGAGAACCGGAGGAAATCGCCCTGGAATATCGCCTCGCTGTTCGTCGCAGTGGATCCGACCGGTCAGCGCGACTGAGCCGGCAGGACTGCGGTAGGCGCCCGCCCATGCGTCCTGCCTCCACCGCGCGATCACCGCCACCACACCGTCGTTGATATTGGCGAGCTTTCATCTCTATCTGTTCTTCGATGCAGCCTGACGACTCGGACGTGCTGCGACGGGACGTGGCCAGTTTCCCTGTCGGTCATCTCTCCGCCGACACGGCCGCGACGCCTTGCCCGGCGGGTCCGGCTCGCGACAGGACGTCCAACACGCAGTCAGCACCCGCACGCCGATGCGACGAGCCGCCATGCCTGTTGTGCCGACACACGTCCTTGAGCCCGCGAACCTGCAGCGCATGAAGCCAAAAAATTGGCGCCCCGGCCATCAGCCCTACGTGGCTACGAGACGCTGGAGCTCGCCTTAACCTGGCCCCGCTCCCGGGTCTCCCTCGGTCGCCAAAACGCGACGGTACCATCGGCTGGCTAATCCTCGCGGAGAGGACCGGCATTGCCGTCGTCGAGGACTACGTCAATGTGCTCGGGAGTGACAAGGAGATGGCCTCAGAAGGCCGATCCGCGTGGTTCCGGCAACGATCCCGTGTGACACCGCGGCCGAGCGSTGGCTGTCCGGTYACCSTCGACAAGGCCGCCGCAAGCGAACGTCTGCGGCGGAGGCCGAGTGTCGTCGAAGAGTCTGCACTCTGCGCAGATCAACCAGTCGCCCCGGTCAGCGTCAGGGAGCATGACGATCGGCTCGTTGCAGCGCGACAGACCGCTCGCAGCGTTGAGGAAATGAAGTTTGCGCGGGAACTCGCCCATGACGATCCCGCAATCACGAAAGTAGGTCGTGGACGGCACTCTATGCGCCGTGCGCAGCAGCCAGAGAGTGTCCCCAAGTTGCACCGCATGGCGCCCGCTATGACCCATGCGACAGACACCAGCACATGAAATTCGAAACACTAAGGTGGGGTGTTGTTGACATTCGGGTTTGTTTTTGTTTCGGAAACACGCGTTCAGGGTCGATGAGGTGTTCTGTCGACTACGGTGGAGGTACCGAGCGGGAAGCGAGGCCGGATAGCAGGCACTCCGGTGCTGTTGTAGGTAGAGATGTGCTAGCGCCTCGCTTTCCGTCCTCCACCCGACCGGAGCCGTAAGTCGTATCGGCCGGCGCCCGACGCGCCGTTCCACGTCATCCGCACCAGGGGTCAGCTACGAAGACTGTCTGCTACACCCCATAAGAGCGCCAGGCGCAGCGCGCCGGCCCGACGGAGGAAACCCCCTTGCGCATCTACAAGCCAGCTCTCTTCATCCTGGCCATCACTTCACTTGCCGGCCTTGCCGCGTGCAGCAGCAGCAGCACGGCCGCTGCCAAACCGGTCGCCAAGATCGACACGCTCTCGGGGCGTGAGACCTCGGTCACCCTCGACCCGATGTTCGTGCAAGGCCTGACGTCCCTCAAACTCACGCCGGCGCCAACCGGCAAGGCCACAATTACTGGCGGCGTGGCCACCTTCCCGATCACCGGTGGCAATGTGACGTATTTCACGCCGGGTTCGATCAGCCCGTACGTTCAGGGCAGCATTCGTCATGACGGCAGTGGCCTCTCGCTCACTGGCGGAGGCATCACGGTCGAACTGTCGGACTTCGTTATCGATCCGGGGGCATCGGTTCTGACCGGCAAGGTCACCGCCAACGGCACAGTCGCCGCCCAGAGCGCTCCGCTGTTCTTTCTCGACGGTCGCACCCTCAAGCCGCTCGCGGCAAACGCTGACGGTACGGCCGTTCTCGAGGGAACGACGGTCACCCTGACCAAGGAGGCCGCCGATTTGTTGGACAAGACGTACAGTACGACCGCTCTGACCGCAGGCTTCCCGGTCGGCATAGCCAAGATCACCGTAAACACCAAGTAGTTCGTGTCGGTGTCCTGTTCATCGGGCTCTGGGTCACGTTCGCGAGGATGTGACCCAGCGCCCACCGGGTACACGCGGATGCGATAATCGCGTGGCACCGAGGCCTCTTGCTTGCCGCCGCTGTGAGAATCGATCCAGATGCCATTCATGATCGATGGCTCGCCAGGTGCGACAGCGATCCGGCCCTCGAAGGTTGCGGAGCCCCGCCGCTGGCCGACGAGGTGGCGGCCGCCATGTGCAGCGCAATGGAGTGGCCGGCACTCCGCCGCCTATCAAGTCGCCGTGCGACCGCTGGCCGAGGCAATAGCTTAGTTGCTCACCGTTCATTGAGGCCGCGTTGGACCACCTTGGGTGGCTGCCCGACGCCTACTATCAGGCCGCGGCCGACGGCCCGGCCCGCACCGTGTCGCCCGCCCGCTGAACCGTTTCGTGCAACGCCTGATGGTAGGCGTAGCGAAGGCTGGCTTGCGCTTACACGATCGGACGGCCGCCAGCACGATCCAGCCGGCAGGAACCAGCCCACTCGTACCCGGTACGAGCTTCCTCGGTGCGCCTCTCTCGCCTCCATCGACCAGGTCGATCATTGCCGAGCGGATCTGAGCGCGGCCGGGCTGCCCGATGACCGGGAGCCGTCCGGGGCTGCGGCCTTGCCGCCCGGTTGCAACGGGGCGGGCACCACCCCGACAACAACACCGTGCCGGACGATGTGGATGGTGCTGACCAGCTCGTCGGCGACGAAGGCGGTGTCGGACCGACGGCAATGCTGTCGTGCGGTCGGCGGCCGACCTTCTGATACGAGCACATGGCCGTCGGGGAGGCTCATCTCGACGAACCGATCGTCGGACTCGTCGTTGATCAACAGCGGCCCGTCCGGGCCGGCCAGGAACAGGTTGCCGGGCCGAACCGCCGAGAGCCACCATGCGCCGGTCGGTCGGCGTGGCCAGATTGAACAACACGATGCCATCGGGAGTCCGAACGCTGACCGCCACGGTTCCGTGCCTGATGATGGCCACCCCCTCCGGCGTACCCATCAAGGCAAAAACGGTACCCGGCAGTTTGAGCCGCGCCGGCGGAGCCACCGCCGGCTCGGGCGCCACCGGCAAGGGCGTCGCCACCAGAGCTGGTCCCACCACACACGGTGCCCACCGCCAGCACGTCACCCTACCAACGCACCCGTCCTGTCCACGTCCCGGCGGTCTAGCCGGTCGCCCGTCCGGCGGGATAAGCGAAACGTCACCACATTGTGAGCACTTGGCGGCCCACACGACGCCTCGACCGCGCTGCATGCCAGTCGACGCAAGAGTTCTTCCCAGCAACAACTCGGCGCGGCTCGGACTGAGGGGATCCCGATAGCTGGTCCACCGGCTATGCGAG
>JRHI01000600.1_pt1 | contig 37350 bp, 34 predicted proteins | sample 215371 | NCBI WGS metagenome assembly JRHI01 (sample SAMN02929681, study PRJNA255918) | sediment metagenome | biome: cave system; feature: Ice Cave; material: Sediment; isolation source: sediment from deep within a dark volcanic ice cave with no known source of... ... | reverse complement strand
TGCCGATGCTACGCCGCTAAACGAATGTCCCCGATAATCGGCACGACCTCCGACAGGGATTCGAATTCCCTTGGGGCTACGCTCTATTTGACGGGCTTAAGAACCCGAAATCATCCGCGGTCGTTGCTTCTTGGATTAGGTTCATACTTGTTAGCAACAGGCTCAACGCCCAGCCAATCGATAAATCGTGGGCGAAATCAGGTCTGTTGCTTATTGCAGACTTGGGGAGTATGATAGATATAACGTTCGAATCAAACCAAATTGAATCAAATGAATTTAAACCAAGTCAACACAGTGCGATTCGAATCAAAGCTGTCCGGTAGCATCATCATGCTATCCGGGCAGTTTTTTTAAGGTCCTCATGTTCCACGACTGCGCAACGGCATCTAACGTTTTCCACGCTTGGTAACACGCGTCTATCATCATGGCATCGAGCGTCGACGGTTACTGAGCTTTAGTAGAAAAATCTTTTGCCCGCATCCGCATGCAGGCTAGATAGCTATCGTTCTTCGTCAGCACTTCGTCCTTTGATTTTGGCTACACACGCGTTTGCGCGCTCGAGCAAGAGGTCGCGCTCGCGGGCGTTTCGGGTAAGCGTCGCGGCGCGCTCGAATTCCGTGCGTGCCTCGCGAAAGTTACCAAGCTTTGCGAGCAGGTCGCCGCGCACACTCGGCAAGAGATGGTAAGTCTTAAGCAACGGCTCTGTCGTCAGCGCGTACAGGAGCTTAAGACCCGCCGCCGAGGAATTTCCCTTCCAAAGCCACCGAAAGGCGAAAATCAGGCGTTTGCGTTGGAAAAACTTATCGTGAGCCAAGTAACCGGGTTTGTTTCAACGAATGAACACCAGATTCTGATGAGCCACGCTGACGCATGATGCCTAACGGCTTACCGGTAGTTGCGCTGCTCTTGCCACTCGCTCTTGACACCTTCGTGCTGGCTGCCGCACTCGGGGTCGCCGGGCTTCCTCGCCGCGAGCGGTTGCGCGTGAGCCTCATTCTCTCTTCATTTGAAGCCGGAATGCCGGTCGTCGGATTTTTCGCTGGCAGCATGCTCGGTCAGTTCTTGGGTCGGCTTGCCGGCTTCACGGGAATTGGTTTTCTGGCATTCGCGGGAGCACTGCTACTTTGGCCGAGCGGCGACGATAAGGAAAAGCGGCGTCTCCAGCTCTTAGCAAAAGTCCGGGGACTCGCGATTTTTGATCTCGGTTTGAGCATCAGCGTGGACGAACTGACGATTGGATTCAGCCTAGGCCTCCTCGGACTCGCGCTCGCCTTCACTATAGCATGGATCGCCGTGCAAGCCTTTGTGGCGGCGCAACTGGGTTTATGGCTCGGCAGCCGCCTCAGCGAAGCGGCCAGGGAAAGAGCTGAAAAGCTTGCGGGCATACTACTCGTTGCGATGGCGGTCGTATTGCTCATCCTAAAGCTCCGAAACTTTTGACGCTTTAGAGAACGATTTTGGGACCGGCGTCACGCTGGCAAAGGCCCCCAAAGCACGGCTACAATCCGATAATAAACATATCGAATACTATCGGATAGTGGGGTACTAAATGCTACAAGACAACGCCTATCAGAACAATATTCATCATCAAAAGATCCGCAGCGTTGCGGCCGTTTTTTATATCGTCGCTGTTTTTCAAATGGTTTTGGCCTACATTGCGTGGAGCCGGGGTTCGGTCAACCCATTTTTGGCTCAAAGCGCGATGTTCTTCGCAGGTCTGGACATCGCAACGTTCTGTCGAACTAACAGCACCCGTTAAACCGACGGCGACCGTTGCGTCAGCATCATCGTCACTCACGTCAGCCGCTTGGACACCCGCGCGCTCGGTTGAACGTCCGACGACTAAATCGTAAGGTAAAGGTCTGAGTTCGACAGTTAGAGCAGGCGAGGGCGCTCGCGTTTCGAACTAAGCTGCGATAATGCAAGCTGTCATTTTGGTCGGCGGTGAGGGCACGCGCCTGCGTCCGCTCACCTACGCTGTTCCCAAACCGATGGCGCCCTTGCTCGGGCGCCCCTTTATTGGATGGATCATCGAACGGCTTCGCCTCGCGGGTGTGGACGAGGTCATTCTCTCCTGTTGCTATATGCCGGAAGCCATCGAAGCCTATTTCGGAGATGGCCGCAAACACGGCGTGAAGTTGCACTATGTTTTTGAAGAGGAGCCGCTTGGTACAGCGGGCGCAGTGAAAAATGCCGTACAAAGAGTGACGGGAACTTTCTACGTCTGCAACGGCGACATCCTCACCGGCCTGGATCTGGTCGCATTGCGTGAGGCGCATCGCCGTCACGGCGCCATTGCGACCATCCACACCCGCAAGGTTGACGATCCCAGTCAATTCGGCGTGGTCGAAAGCGATAGCGACGGCCGCGTACGGCGTTTTGTAGAAAAACCCAAACCGGGCGAGACTGACGCACGTGACATCAACGCCGGCACGTACGTCCTAGAGCCGGAAGCGCTCGATGCGATCCCTAGCCATCAGAAAGTTTCGATCGAACGCGAAACATTTCCAAAACTCATCAGCGAGACACGCCGCGTGTTCGCAGTCTCAACCGATGATTATTGGATCGATGTCGGAAGGCCGCAGACTTACGTACAAGCGCACCGCGACATTTTGGACGGTAAGTTTGATGAACCGGTCGGTCAACGTATCGCCGACAAAGTCTGGAGCGCGGATGGCGGCGCGATCCAAGAGGGCGCGCATATTATCGGACCCGCTTACATTGGCGCGGATGTTAAAATTGAACCAGGCGCACGCGTGGGGCCATATTCCGTAATCTACGAGAGCTGCCGCATCGCAAAAGAAGCTACGGTTGCGTCCAGTATACTGTGGCCGTCATGTTATATTGGTGCCAGAGCAGTGGTTCGGGACGCGGTATTAGGCTTAGACGTGGCAGTGGAGCCCGGCGCAACGGTTGAACCTGGTTCTGTCGTGGGACGCGGCGAACGAATTGTCGCGAAAAGTGGAACGCTATCGTAACGAATTGTCGGAAATATCTTCCAAAATGCGTCATGCGGTTGGCCATCTGTGCGTTTATTTGGGCCTAGATTATGGTATAATAGTCGCAGATTTAGAAAAAAGCACCGGATGATACTCACTATCCGTTCTTAGCCTCTTTTACCGAAATCAGGATTTCAACAAACAATGAGCGCAGCGGCTTTATCGACGCTTTTATTTCGTACACCCTTAAACGGCAAACAGAAGCCGCGCGTATTGTTCATTGGCTCGTATCCGCCTCGCGAGTGCGGCATTGCAACGTTCACCGAGGACATCCGCAGCGCGTACGATTCGCTCAGCGATGAGGCGAGCGACGTGTTGGCAATAACCGACACAGGGAAGACCTACGATTATCCCGCTTACGTGGGCGCGCAGATCATCCGCGACGATCGTCAGTCATACTTGAAGGCGGCCTGGTTTGCCAATGACCATGATGCCGAAGTCATCAGCATCCAGCATGAGTACGGATTGTTCGGCGGTGAGCGCGGCGCTTATGTGCTCGACTTCTTGGGCGAATTGCGCAAGCCCGTAATCATCACGCTCCACACGACGCTGCCCGATCCAGATCAGCAGCTCCGCTTCGTGACGCGCGAACTGTGCAACCGCAGCGACGGAATCATCGTGCTCGCCTACGCGGGCCGGCGCATTCTCGAAGAGCATTACGGTATCGACGCACGTAAAGTCCACGTAGTGCTGCACGGCGTTCCGGATGTGCCGCTACGTCGCAGCCAGCACTTCAAACGATCGTTGGGCTTGGAGAACAAGACCGTGCTTGCGACGTTTGGTCTGCTCAGCCGCGGCAAGGGTATCGAGTACGTCATCGAGGCGCTGCCCGCAATTTTTGAGCGGCATCCCGACGCGCACTATTTACTGTTGGGCGAGACCCACCCCGAAGTCAAAAACTACGAAGGTGAAGCCTATCGCGAGTCGCTGCAGCAGCGGGTTGCCGAGCTTGGACTCGCCGATCGCGTCACGTTCAAGAATCACTATATGCAAGACGATGAAGTCGTGGCCTCGCTCGAGGCGACAGACATCTACGTATCGCCATCGCTCGATCCTAACCAGATCGTGAGCGGTACGCTTTCGTATGCCGTCGCGTGCGGCCGTGTCGTGGTCGCGACCGAATCGACCTACGCCAAAGAGTTGCTCGCAGACGGCCGTGGCATCACCGTGCCTTTCCGTGATTCACAAAGTGTTTCTGCAGCGGTCAACGCGGTGCTCGACGACGCACACCTGCGCTCGTCAATCGAAACCGCAGCATATCGCTTCGGCCGTTCGATGACGTGGCCCAAGGTCGCGCGCGCATACCAGAACACGTTCTGCGCTGCGATGGAGCATCGCGCGATGCGTTCGGTTCCTGCCGCCGCACTCGACAGCAGCACCTCGCAGCTTTGGAATGGCGCACTTCAGCGACACGCCTCAACGCTCACGACGAGTTTGAGCGAAAGCGGAAGCCGCGGGAAATAGTCAAGACTCCGTGAGCGGTTCACGCCCGCCCGGCATTTCAGTTGATTTTCTTCGAAACGCCGCTGACGGTGTTTTACTCGACGCGGTTATAAGCGGCGCTGCTCCGTCATTTGGTCACTGCCGGGTCCTCACTGACGGCTTTGGTATGGCGCAATTCGCCAGCGGCCGCGAACCTGACATGGAGTTCGGGTACTGCGTAGACGACAACGCACGCGCCTTTTTGGCGGCCATCCTGGCCCTTCAGGTAAAGGAAGACTTTGGCGATGCGCAGGCTGTGGGCGAAACCGCTTTGCGCTTTTTGGAATTTACGCAACGGCCGGATGGCCAATTTCACAACCTGGTCGACGCCAATCGTTTATTTCAGGATGATATCGGCTCCCCGGACTCGTTCGGCCGGACGGTCTGGGCCTGCGGCGTAGCTGCGCGTTGTGCACCATCAGAAGATTGGCGCGCGCGTTCCGAGAGTTTACTCGAAAAAAGCCTGCCGAACATCGCCACGCTCTGCGCGTTGCGCCCGCGGGCGTACGCGGTCTTGGGGTTGGCAGCAGTGCTCGACCCACTGAAGGCCTCGCTTGTTTCGCCGCTAGCGGGTCCCTTGCCCGATCACCTTCATGATGAGGCGCAGAAATTATTGGAGAACCAAGCACAAGGACTGAGCGACGAATTCCAACAGCATGCCACGAGCGAGTGGCCGTGGTGGGAAGATCAGCTGAGCTGGGGCAATGCACGTCTGCCTGAAGCGCTCTTGCGCGCAGCAATCGTTCTGGGCGACCCAGCTATTCGCGAAAATGGATTTAAGGCGTTGGAATTTCTTGCTGCAGTCACCCACCCGGAAGCGATGTTCCGGCCAATCGGCAACGCAGGCTGGTACAGAAAGGGTGGCGAGCGGCCGCTGTACGATCAACAACCTATCGAGGCCTGCGGCATGGTGGACATGTGGTTGGCGGCCGAGCAACTAAGGGGCGATAAGCATCACCACCAAAAAGCGCTTGAGGCCTTTTCTTGGTTTCTTGGTCTAAATACGGACAATCTAATGATGGCAGATCCGAAATTCGGCGGCTGTTACGACGGACTCATGCCCGGTGCTGTGAATCAGAACATGGGCGCTGAGAGCACGCTGTCGTACGTGCATGCCCACGCAGCCCTGGCGATCGCCGCCAAGAAGAAACAGCCTTAAAAAAAGCCCCCGCCAAAGGTATAGATTGTCCGGCGTTATTCCGGGCCCTGTAATATAATCACACCAGTTAGCGAGAAATTCATGAACGATCAACTAGCAACCAGCGACGAGCGCGACGCGCTTGACGCCTATTCGCGCGCAGTCGTCGGCGCAGTCGAGCAAGTCGGCCCGGCAGTCATAAGCGTCGGCATGGCGCGCCGTGCTCCCGAACAACTGCAGCGGCGCGGCTTGAATGAGCTACATGACGCCGGCAGCGGTCTGGTCATTACGCCGGACGGATTCGTGTTGACGAATAGCCACGTCGTCAAGGATGCCGATCGCATCAACGCGCGTTTCCAAGACGGACGGAGCATACCCGCGCTGGTGGTCGGCACGGATCCGCATAGCGACTTGGCGGTTTTACGCGTACCCGACGCGGGTTTGCCGAGCGCGCAGCTTGCCGATTCATCGCAGCTGCGTGTCGGGCAGCTTGTGGTCGCCATCGGCAATCCGCTGGGATTTCAAACGACGGTCACGGCAGGTGTGGTCAGCGCCTTAGGCAGGACGTTGCGCTCTGAAACCGGCCGGCTCATCGAAGGCGTTATCCAAACGGATGCCGCTTTGAATCCGGGCAACTCCGGCGGTCCGCTAGTCGACTTCCGCGGGCATGTCGTCGGCATCAATACAGCAATCATCGCCGGTTCTCAAGGCATCTGTTTTGCAATTCCAGTGAACACCGCCCGCTGGGTCGCAGCGCAGCTGATCAATGCCGGCGTCGTGCGTCGCGCATACTTGGGCGTTGTGCTGCAGATGGCAAGCATGGATCGCCGCTTGGCGGATCGTCTCACTATCAACGCGGCGAGCGCAGCACTGATCACCGAGGTGCAAACAGACAGTGCTGCCAGCAAAGCGGGTGTCCGCGCGGGCGACATCATCATCAAAGCAGGCGGTCAGTCAATCGTCTCTCCCGACGATTTACAAATCGTCTTAGGCCGCCATTCGCTTGGCACGCCATTGGTCTTGGAAATCGTGCGCGGCAACGAACGCTTGACGATTAAAGCACTGCCCACGGAATTGAACGAAGCGGCATAGCTCCGCCAATAAAGTCCGTCATCACATCGCGCAGCGGAGGCTGCCGCCGCGTTCCTCCCGAACTTGCACGATTGATGGATCCCCTAGCATCGCTCAACGATGAGCAACGTGTCGCGGCCGCCGAAACAGAAGGCGCCGTTCTTATTTTTGCGGGCGCCGGCAGCGGCAAGACGCGTGTCCTCACGCACCGTGTGGCCCATCTTTTAGCGCAAAATAAGGCCCCCGCATACCGCATCCTAGCGGTCACGTTCACCAACAAGGCCGCAGGCGAACTCAAAAGCCGTTTGGCCCAACTGGTCGGCAAGGACGCACACGGCTTGTGGGTGGGCACTTTTCATTCAATCGGGGTTCGTATCTTACGGCGCGACGGCGCAGCGGTTGGCGTCGCCCCGAATTTTGTCATTTACGACGAAACCGACCAACGCGCGCTTGTCAAAGAAATCCTCAAAGATCTCAACTTGGACGAGCGGCATTTTCCGCCAGGCAACATCCTGGCGCAAATCAGCCGCGCCAAAGAACGCTGTCAGACCGCTGACGCGTTTGCCGACAGCGCCGAAGGGCAGCTTTCCAAGACAACCGTGGCGGTCTATCTCCAATATGAGCAGCGGTTGGCGAAATCAAACGCGCTCGATTTTGACGATCTCATCATGAAACCGCTCGCCCTGCTCGAGCGCGGCGACGAGCTGAGCAAGTACTACCAGAGCCGTTTTTCGTACGTGCTGGTTGACGAGTACCAAGACGTCAATGAGGCGCAGTATCGCATGGTGCGCGCGCTATCCCGTGGCTCGGGCAACATTTGTGTCGTCGGCGACGACGATCAGTCGATCTACAGTTTCCGTGGCGCCGACCATCGCATCATTTTGCGCTTCGAGCGCGACTTTCCAGGAGCCAAGACCTTCCGGCTGGAGCGCAATTACCGTTCCAGCGCAGCGGTGCTGAATGCAGCGAATGCGCTCGTAACCCATAACACGCAACGTCATCACAAGAAATTATGGACTCCGCGCGAGGGCGGCAAGCCGGTGTCCGTGTTTTGTGCCGGTACCGACCGTGAAGAGGCGCGCTTCATCGTCGAACTTATTCGCGCGGGCATCCGCGAAGAGGGCCGTTCCTTCAACGACTTTGCGGTTCTCTATCGTACCAATGCGCAGTCGCGATCGGTTGAAGAGGCGATGCTCAGCGAGGGCTTGCCCTATCGGGTGGTGGGGGGCGTCGGTTTTTACGCCCGCGCTGAGGTAAAAGACGCACTGTCGTATCTGCGTTTTATCGCCAACCGCAAAGACAGCGTGAGCGCAAGACGCATCATCAACGCGCCGCGGCGCGGCATAGGCCAATCGACGCTCAACGCGATCGGCGAAGAAGGCGCACGCCGCGGGCTATCGTTCGCAGAAGCGCTGGCAGACCCGGCCGTAGTAGAATCCGCCGCGCCCAAGAAAGCTCGCGACATCGCAGCCTTCAGGCGCGACATCGAGGTCTTCACGCGGGTCGGCGAGGAGCGGGGGCCGGCGGCCCTGCTCGTGAGCGTGCTTGAGGAAACGGGCTACGTACGCGAGTTACAAGCCGAAAATACCATGGAATCGCAGAGCCGCATAGAAAACTTGCAAGAGCTCATCGGTGTGGCGCGCGATTACGAAGAACGCGAAGGCCCCGATCTCTTGGGCTTTCTATCGAATATTTCGCTCGTGTCCGATCTCGATGCGATGGATGCGAGCAAATCCGCCGTGACCCTGATGACCCTGCACATGGCCAAGGGCCTGGAGTTTCCGGTGGTCGTGCTGTGCGGGCTCGAGGAAGGCATCTTCCCTCACAATCGCTCTTTGCTCGATCCGAGCGAAATCGAAGAAGAGCGCCGCCTTTGCTACGTCGGAGTTACGCGTGCCATGGATGAGTTATACTTGACCTTCGCGCGGCGCCGCATGACCTATGGGAGCGCGTACATGCATCCTCCGTCGCGCTTTTTCGGTGAGATGGCTGGCTTGGAATATCTGAACGCACCGCCGGTGCCCGCGGTCGGCGGCAGCACGGGCGGTTGGGACGATGTCGCGCTGCCTGCTCCCGCGCTCGCCCAAGAACCCATAGACCTGAGCGTAGGCGACCGCGTCATGCATCAAAAATTTGGCCCCGGCGTCGTGCTCGACGTACGCGGCGCCGCCGGCGACGCATTCGTCACGGTGAAGTTCGACAACGCTGGCCGCAAGAGCATCATGCTCAACTATGCAAAGATGGAAAAGCTCAGCGGCGTGGCTGAGGGTTCGACGCCGTGAGCATTCGGGTGGCTGTCGCCGGCGCGTATGGAAAAACTGGACGTATCATCAGCGATGCGCTGGCCGGCGCCCCCGGGATAGAACTGGTCGGACAGCTTGTGAAAAACGTCAAGCCCAAAGCGCCCAACGATTACACCGACGTGGAGACGCTCAAATCCGCTGTCAATCCACAGGTGTTGGTTGATTTCACGGTTTTTCCGGATTCGAAAAGCATCGCATTGCGCGCCATCGAGTTGGGTATCCGGCCGGTCATCGGAACATCGGGCTACAAGGCCGAAGACGTGGCCGAGTTGCGCGCGGCGTGCGAGCGCGCGCATATCGGAGCGGTGCTGGCCGCAAATTTCGCACCAGGTGCTGTCCTCATGATGCAGTTCGCCCAGGTCGCCGCTCCGTTCTTCAGCACGGCGGAGATCGTCGAGATCCACGATGCCGGCAAGAAGGATGCGCCGTCGGGCACGGCGCTTGCAACTGCCGAGCGTCTGGCCCAGTCTGGGACTTTTCAACACCGGGCTGCTGAAATCATGAAGGCGGAAGGTGCGCGAGGCGCCGATGTACATGGTGTGGGAATTCACAGCTTGCGGCTGCCCGGCGTCATCTCGAGCCAGGAAGTGCAGCTTGTCAACGATGACGAGACGCTTGTGATCCGCCACATCACCTCGTCGCGGCGCGCATTCGTGCCGGGCGTCATCCAAGCCGTGCACGCGGCTGCGCAGCTGGATCATCTGGTTGTCGGCCTCGAGGGATTGCTCGTTTGAACTCGATTGCATATAACGTAGCGATCGTCGGCGCGACCGGTTTGGTCGGCGAAACGCTTTTACAAATCTTGAGCGAGCGTCACTTCCCGGTGGGCGAGCTGCGTTTATTTGCAACAGCGCGCTCGGCCGGTGCAGAAATATCGGCATTTGGAAAGCGTATTGCAGTGAATGCGATCCAAACTGATCGCGCCGATTCCGACCCCGCTACCTTGGAGATGTTCAGCGGCGTTGATGTCGCCTTTTTCGCAGCCGGCGATGTCGTGAGCCGTCAGCTCGCACGCCCTTTAGCAGCACGCGGCACGCTCGTCATTGACAAATCTCCGGCGTTTCGCTTGGCCCCCGAAGTGCCACTCGTCGTGCCTGAGGTGAATGCGGGCGCGGCTGAGGGAAAAAAACTGATCGCGAACCCGAACTGCTCGACCATACCGCTTGCGGTCGCGCTGAACCTAATGCACCGTACTTTCGGGTTGCGCTGGCTCAGCGTTTCAACCTATCAAAGCGTATCCGGTGCCGGCAGAGATGCGTTGTCCGAATACGAGCAGCAGCTTGGCGGGTCACAAGAGCGGCATGCCTTGCCGCAGCGGATCGCCGGCAACCTCTTTCCGGAAATAGGACCGTTCGACGAGAGCGGCTACAGTGAAGAAGAGCGCAAGATCGCGCTGGAACTGACGAAAATACTTGACCTAGAGGATGTCCCCATCTCCGCTACCACCGTGCGGGTGCCGGTAGCGGTCGGTCATGCCGAAGCCATCGCCTTTCAAACCAAGCTGCCCGCCTCGCGAGCCGATGTCGCCGCTAGCATCGCAGCTTCGCCGGGCGTGAACTTCATGGATGGCCCCGGCTATGCAACCCCGCTGGACGCCGCCGGTCGCGACGACGTATTCGTCGGCCGCTTGCGCTGCGACCACGCGCACGAGGGTGCCTTCCTCGCGTGGGTCGTATGCGACAACCTGCGCAAGGGCGCAGCCACGAATGCGGTGCAAATCGCGGAGCATTTGTTGCCGCGGATCGCCCGACACTTGTTGCCGCAAAACGTCAAGCTACCGGCATGAAAGGCACAGCGGATAATCCACACATCGGAGAAACACGACCGACTGTGGTTATCATGAAGTTCGGCGGCTCGTCACTTGCGAACGTGGAATTACGCTCGCACGCGGCCGACCGCGTGAGCGACGCAGTTGCCGGCGACAAAAAGGTCATCGTTGTAACGTCAGCCATCGGCCGGAAACCGGACCCCTATTCCACCGACGCGCTGCTCGCTCTCACGCCGCAAGCCCGTAGCGGCCCCAATCGCGACTTGCTGCTCGCGAGTGGTGAGATGATCAGCGCTGCAGTCTTTTCCGAGTTGTTGGAGTCGCGCGGCATTCCCGCGCGTGCCCTGACGGGTGCGCAAGCCGGCATTGTAACGGATGCCGCGCACGGCGATGCGAATATCATCTCCCTCAACGGCGGTATGCTCACGGCCCTGCTTGAAGCCGGCGTCGTTCCCGTTGTGTGCGGTTTTCAAGGCGCTACTGAGGACGGGACCATCACGACGTTGGGGCGCGGCGGCAGCGATCTCAGCGCGGTGGCGCTGGCGGGCGCCTTCGAAGGCGCGACCCTCGATATCTTCACGGACGTCGAAGGCGTTATGACGGCGGATCCAAAGCGCGTGCCGGCCGCGCGCACGGTCGCAGAGCTTACGTTTGAAGAAGTGAGCGAGCTATCGCAACATGGTGCCACAGTGGTGCATGACAAGGCTGCCGAGCTAGCACGGCTCGCAAAATTGCCATTTGCGGTGCGCAGCATGCGCAGCGGCAAGGGTACGCTCGTCACCGACGCCGCGCTGCGCAGCGCCGCCCATCCGGTCACCGGCGTGACGACCGCTTTCGGCTACACCTTCTTACACGTGGTGCCAGAAGCGGCAGTACTACCCGGCGGCTGGGAACAAGACGCTTTTCGGGCGCTCTCCGAAGCGCGCATCAGCCTCGATTGCGTGAATGTCAACGCGGCGGGTCTATTTTTTATCGTTAAAGATAGCGATCTGGCCGCGGCCCACGCAAAATTGGAACCGCTGCCGCTGGCGCTGCGAATTCGCCGCGATTGCGCCAAGATATCGATCGTGGGCGCGGGCATGCGTGGAACGCCGGGCGTCATGTATCGCGCGGTTCGCGCACTCAGCCTTGCCGGAGTTCCTATCGTCCACAGCACCGACTCCAACATAACGATTTCCGTGCTCGTTCCGAGCACGCTTGCAGCGACGGCGGAAAACGCGCTGCACAAGGACTTTGAGCTCGCAACAGACGCTGGAAGAACATGATGCGTTTCGGACGTTTCGGTGCCGTGGCGACGGCAATGATCACACCGATGCAGCGCGACGGTTCCATCAATCACGAGGAAGCCGGCCGCCTGGCGCGTTGGCTGATCGAACGTGGCAGCAGCGCTCTCGTCATCGCCGGTACCACCGGCGAATCACCGACGCTCGATGATGAAGAAAAACTGGAATTATTCGGCACGATCGTTCAGGCTGTCGGCAAGCGCGTTCCCATCATTGCAAATACCGGCGGTAACGATACCCATCACTCGGTTGAGCTGAGCAAGGCTGCAGCGACCTGTGGTGTGGACGCCTTGATGGCGGTTGGTCCATATTATAACAAGCCGCCGCAAGCAGGTATGATCCGTCACTTCACTGCGATCGCGGATGCGACCGATCTCCCGCTAATGATCTACAACATTCCCGGACGTACCGCCGTGAATATTTTACCGGAGACAATTCTCAAGTTGGCCGCTCATCCGAAAATAGTGGCGGTGAAAGAGTCAAGCGGCGATCTCAACCAGCTATCCGAACTCGCGGCGGGAGTGCCGCCCGACTTTGACGTGTATTGCGGCGACGATTACTTGGCGCTGCCTGCGGCGTCGGTGGGTGCCTGCGGAGTCGTCAGCGTCGTGAGCCATGTTGCGGGCATAGCGCTTACGGATATGTTGAATGCATTTGTGCGAGGTGAAAACGATCGCGCTATTGCGCTGCACCAGTCGTTGCTGCCGCTGTTCCGCGGATTGTTTGCCGTGACGTCGCCGATTCCGGTCAAAGCCGCAATGCAGTTTTTCGGGTTTGCCACCGGCTCGTGCCGGCCCCCACTGTGCGATCTTAGCGCTGACCAGAATCGTGCGCTGTTGGGATTGCTCAAGCCTTGGCTGCCGGCAACGGCAATCGCGACCGCTGGCTAGCGTACATTCAGCGCGCACGTCGGCACCGGTGCGCATCTTAGGTTCACGCGTTGATGTTGTATCGCTCGCGCAGGCGGAAGATCGCGTCGCACGGTTGATTGCGGAGCGGCGCTTTGCGCACGTGGTGACGTTCGGCAGCGAAATGGCGATGCTGGCGGCGCGCGACAATGCATATCGCGACGTCATCAACCAAGCGGACTTGGTCGTCGCGGACACCATCGGGGTCGTGTACGCGGGGCGGCTGCTGGGCGCTGCGCTCCCCGACCGCGTCGCGGGCATAGAATTAGCCGAAGCGATATGCGGGCGCTGCGCGCGCAACGGGACGCCCGTATTCTTGTTCGGTGCAGTGCCCGGAGTTGCTGAAGCTGCCGCAAGCGCGCTCGTCGGGCGCTATGCCACGCTCAAGGTTGCCGGAGTTCAGCACGGATATTTCGCTGAAGCGGAGGAGCCGGAGATCGTCGACGCGATCCGCAACTCGGGCGCCCAATTGCTGCTGGTTGCGCTCGGCTTTCCCAAGCAAGAATTTTGGATCCGCCGGCACGCGGAATCCTTGGGCGCAATCACCTGCATCGGAGTAGGTGGGACTTTGGACGTCTTCGCTGGGCGCGCGACACGCGCGCCAAAAATAATGCGGCAGGCGGGATTGGAGTGGTTGTATCGTCTGCTGCGGGAACCGCGGCGGCTTGCGCGGCAGCTCGTTCTGCCGCAATTCGCGGTAAGCGTCATGAGTCAAGCTTGGCACGAACGGCGGCTCAAGAAGCGGAGACCTTCGTGACATACCTCTGCAAGGCGGTTAGAACATGCAGGGCATGATTCTAGCGGGCGGTCTTTCCACTCGCCTCTATCCGCTGACGCTTGATGTTCCCAAACCTTTGGTACCTGTGCTCGACCGGCCGGTTGTCGCGCACGTGATAGATTATTTGAAGCGGTATGGGGTGGACGACATCATCATCAACGTCCACTATTTTCCCGAGGCAGTGCGCTCGTACATCGGCGACGGTTCGGCGTGGGGAGTGCACGTGGAATATCTGCACGAGCCGGAATTGATGGGGAGTGCGGGCGCCGTTCGGACGGTTGCCGAGCGCTTCACCGCAACCTTCGTCGTTATCGGTTGCGACGATGTGACCGCCATCGACTTGCATGCCGCGCTCGCTTTTCACAAAGAGCGCGCAGCCGAAGCCAGCATCGTACTGGCGGAAGTCGCCGACGTTTCGCACTATGGCGCCGTTGTCACTGCCGGCGACGGGCGCATCGTGCAGTTTCAAGAGAAACCAGCGAAAGGTACTGAACTCAGCCATCTCGCCAACACCGGAGTGTATATTTTCGAACCTCAATTGTTGCAGCGCATACCAGTTCGGACATTCTACGATTTCGGCAAGCAAGTTTTTCCTGAGCTGCTGCGTGCTAAAGCTGCGTTTTACGGGATGGCACAAGACGCTTACTGGTGCGATATCGGCACACCGCCCGAATACCGGCGCGTGCACATGGATGCGCTGCGTGGCAAAATCAATCTCACCATGCCGGACAACGCCCGGATCCATGACAGCGTGTTGGTGGGTGCGCGCGCGCAAATTTCACCGGAAGCGCACATCGTCGGACCAGCGTGCATCGGGGCGGGCAGCGTTATCGAGGCAGGAGCCCAGGTTGCGCGATCGATTTTTTGGGAGCGAGTGAGGGTCGGGGCCGGCGCACGAGTGAGTGACGCCGTGCTCGCGACGGGTGCGTGCGTTGAGCCGGCCGCGATTGTCGGGGGCGGCGAATACGGTCAGAACGCCCGCATCGCGTAGGGGTCGGGGGTAACCTCGATCCTACTCTTAAGTCAGCACGCGGTACTCGCTTTGAACCAGGCCACTCGGATAGTGCCGAGTCATCACGTGTTGGAGGCCTACGTCGTGCGGTAGCGTGCCGAAGAGAGGAACCCCCTGGCCAATGAGCACGGGAATGCGAGTAATAATAAGGCGTTGAATGAGCCCCGCGCGCAGGAATCCCTGAATTGTGATTCCACCGTCGACGTAGAGGTGGTGGGCACCGCTCGCCGCGAGTCGAGAAACGATCTCAGACGGAGGCCCGGCCATTTGTTCAACGGCGCCTGTACCGGCCGCGGCGAAGTCGATCGGACGACTACTGAGGACTACCACGCGCTTATCACCGTATGGCCAGGCGTCAAAACTCAGAACCGTCTCGAAGGTCTTGCGACCTATCACAAGCGCGTCGACGCTTGCGAAAAACTCATCGTAACCGTGGGATTCGCCACCGCCCGCCGGCAGCCAGTCGAGATCTCCGTTCGGTCGCGCAATGAAGCCTTCAAGGCTGGTGCCGATGAAGACCGATACCATCATGCTAAAAACCTCACGCAGTTCTCTTTCACGCACAACCCGGCAATGTCTTTGACAAGGTCAATGTAAATGGCGGCGAGTCATCAGAGCCGAACGCTACTGCGAATAACTCGGGAGGCGTCCAATGATCCATCAGATGTACCATGAAAGCGATCGAATGTTTCAGGATCGCTTCGATACGCGGCGGCTGGCAGATCGCATCGAATCACGGTTGGTCAGCGATTGCATCGACGATGAAGATCGGTCATTTATCGAGCAGCGCGACATGTTCTTTCTCTCGACGGTCGATCATCGAGGTTATCCGACGTGTTCGTTTAAGGGCGGGGATCCGGGCTTCATTCGCGTGCTTGACGCGCACACGATCGCGTTTCCGAACTACGATGGTAACGGCATGTACCTTTCGATGGGTAATGCCGCCGCACAGCGAAAAGTCGGCCTGCTGTTCATAGATTTCGAAAGCCCGAAGCGGCTACGGGTGCACGGCGATGCGACCATCGACTTCGATGATCGTCTGACGAACGAATACCCCGACGCCCAGTTCGTCGTGCGCGTTTCCGTACGTGAAGTGTTTCCGAACTGTCCTCGCTATATCCACCGCTACGCGCTTGTTGAACGGTCGCGCTTCGTGCCCAAGGCTGGGAGCGCGGCACCGTTTCCCGAATGGAAGAAAAGCGACTGGGCGTCGGACGTTCTTCCAAAGAGTGACAACGCCCATCAAAAAATGATGAAGTGATTAATCCATTCCGGCCTTAACATGGTGCCGGTAAATTCCCCAGAACTGGGGATGCAGAACGACGACGATGCCCAGGATAACGACCGCTGCCCACGACTAGGTGCAGTCCTGCACCATAACGCCAGTTCTTCTCCGCATAAAAAGACGAGCGTGATGACAGCCATCCAAAGCAAATTCGTAAGGCCGACTATAGCAAGCACCGTCATCAATGCCCAACAGCAACCAAAACAGTACACGCCGTGAGCAAGCCCTACGGCGAAAGTTCCACGCGCACCGCTCTTAAAGCTTGTGATTGATTCCTTCAGTTCTTACGGACGCTCTTACGTATCACAACTTGAGCGCCAAGACTGCTGCGTTGACGTGAGTCGCTCCACTTTTGCACAAAACGCTCGCACACGCCGAAAGTGTCGCCCCGGTCGTCATGACGTCGTCCACCAGGACAAATGTTTGACCACGTACCCGGCGAGTGTTCGGTCCTGCTCCGAAGGCATGCTCAACGTTCGCACTTCGATCGCGCTGCGCTAAGCCGCTTTGCGGAGCAGTGGCACGATGCCGGGCGATGACACCTTCCGCAATGGGAATGTCACAAACCGACGATATACCGTTGGCAATTTCAAGAGCTTGATTGAAGCCCCGTTGGCGCAAGCGTTCGGCATGCAAAGGAACGGCAACTAAGTAATCGGCCCTTCCACGCAAGCTGCGCCCCAGCAACGTACCCAAGCGGACCGCAACGCCTCGGCGTTGCCGAAACTTTAACGCAAGTATTGCGCCCCGTAGCGCGCCCGTGTATGAGCCTAATGCGGTGACGTTGCGCAAGCTCGGGTGATCGGTGTGCACGACGGGCGCGATAGCTAAAAATCGGGAACAACAAGCATCGCATATGTCGTCGCCGAAAAAGTTGCAGGAAACACAGCGCTGTGGCAGCAGCACGTCGAGAACAGAAACGACGCCGCGAGCAAGTGACGCAAACATGTACAACGCTCACGTCGCCCATAGGTTTCGTCAAGCGCGAAGGAGAGCGCAGCACAAGCCCTAAACGCGCAGCTTATGCGGGATGAACGCGCTATGCGCGAAGCTCTCAAACTTGCGGCTAGCGCGCTCGGACAAACGAGCCCAAACCCAATGGTTGGCGCGCTCGTGACATCGGGCGATGAAGTCATAGGGCGCGGGTTCCATTCACACGCCGGCGCGGACCATGCCGAGGTTGTGGCGCTTCGTGAGGCGGGTGAACGCGCGCGCGATGCCACGCTCTACAGCACATTGGAGCCCTGTGCCCATCAAGGCCGTACACGCGCCTGCGTCGAGACCATCCTCAAGGCCGGCCCCAAGCGCGTCGTGATAGCAATGGAAGACCCCGACGAGCGCGCGCGTGGCAAAGGCATCGCAACATTGCGCGCGGCGGGAATCGATGTCGAGGTGGGCGTGGCGGGAAAACAGGCAGCCCACCTCAACCGCATGTACGCGCATCAACGCCAAACCGGCCTACCCTACGTGACTTTGAAAATGGCGCAATCCTTAGATGGCAAGATAGCGGCGCATCCAGGGGACCGGCTGCAGCTGACCGGCAAACAAGCCAAGCGCCTCGTTCGCAAACTGCGCTTCGAACATGACGCGGTCATGGTCGGCGCAGGCACGGTTTTGGCGGATGACCCGCAATTAACTGTTCGGCCTTCCAAACAGCGTACCGTTCCATACACGCGCATCGTGCTGGACGCACACGGCCGCGTACCGTTGCGGGCAAAGATCCTCAGGGATCAGATGCGCGCGCGCACGATCTTCGTGACCACTGCGCAATTGCCGCAGCACCTCAGCGGAGAATTACAACGGCGCAACATCACCATCATGCAGTGTGCGAGCGACAAAGATGGACTCGTCGATCTCAAAGACGCCATGCGGCAACTCGGTTCACTGCAGGTTCTGTCCATCTTGTGCGAGGGCGGTCCGACGCTTGCAGCCTCGCTCCTGCGGGAGGGCTTGGTAGCGGAGTTGCAGTGGCTGATCGCGCCGGTGGTGTTTGGTGCGCAGGCGGTGTCGGTCGTCGGCGACTTGGATTCAGCTATCTTCGTTGAAGTCGAGCAGTTGCGCCGCTTGGGAGACGACATCGCGCTCACGGCTCAGGTGAAGCACGCCTGATGTTTGGCGGAATCATCACGCACATGGAAGAGGTGGCGAACTTTGTCGCCAACGCCGGCGGTCTCGAACTACGCGTCAAACGCGATAACGGCTTTCCGCGTCAGGAAGCCGGCGCCAGCGTATGCGTCAATGGCGTCTGCCTCACGGTAAAACGCTGCCAGGATCTGCTTGTCTTCGACGTGGTTCCAGAAACGCTCAGCCGCAGCAACCTCGGCAGCCTCAACAAAGGCGAACTCGTAAACTTGGAGCCAAGCTTGCGCGTCGGTGACAAGATCGGCGGGCACTTCGTCTACGGGCATGTAGACGCCAGCGCGGAAATTATCGCAAAAGACCCGGAAGGCCAGGGCTATCGCATGTGGTGCGCAACGCCGTCGGCATTGCGGCGCCTGATCGTGGAGAAAGGCTATGTGGCCGTGGACGGTATCAGCCTCACGGTTGCGGCAGCTGAGCCCGAACGGTTCGCCGTGGCCCTCATACCAGAAACGCTAAAACGCACAACGCTGGGGCGGAAAGGCCCTGGGCTTTCCGTAAATATAGAAGCGGACCCGGTCGCCCGTTACGTGGCCGCGCAGGTAGTCCGCTAGGGAGATATATCCGGCATGCCGCTTGCCACAATCGAAGAAGCAATCGCCGACATTCGTGCCGGTAAGATCGTCGTTGTCATGGACGATGAAGATCGCGAGAACGAAGGCGACCTGACGATGGCCGCGCAGATGGTCACGCCCGAAGCCGTCAACTTCATGACCAAGTACGGCCGCGGTCTCATCTGCGTGCCGATCATCGGACGCCGCCTGGATGAGCTCCACATTCCAATGATGGTCTCTGAGAACACATCGATGTTCGAAACGGCGTTTACCGTCTCAATTGAAGCCAAAGGCCGCACCACGACTGGAATCTCTGCTCACGACCGCGCCGCCACCATAAAAGCGTTGCTCGATCCGAGCTCCAGGCCTGGCGATTTCGTCTGCCCCGGCCACACGTTTCCGCTCCGCTCACGCGAGGGCGGCGTGTTGGTGCGAGCCGGTCAAACCGAGGCGGCGGTGGATCTCGCGCGCTTAGCTGGACTTTATCCGGCGGGTGTGGTGTGTGAGATTCTCGCCGAGGACGGCAAGATGATGCGCCGTGCCCAGCTCGAGGTGCTCGCGGCCGAGCATCACCTCAAGCTCATCACCGTGAAGGATTTGATCGCCTACCGCATGCGGCACGAGAAACTCGTGCAGCGCATCGCAACGTTCCGCATGCCTACCGACTTTGGAGATTTCACCGGCTTTGGTTACGAGTCGCTCGTGGATAATGCTTGCCACGTTGCACTGGTCATGGGTGATATCGGCGACGGCAAGAATGTGCTTGTCCGCGTACACTCGGAATGCCTCACCGGCGACGTGCTGGCCAGCAAACGCTGTGATTGCGCGGCGCAACGTGATGGCGCCTTGCAAATCATTGCCAAAACAGGCCGCGGTGTCTTCCTCTACCTGCATCAGGAAGGGCGTGGCATCGGGCTCGCCAACAAACTGCGCGCATACGAACTGCAGGATAGCGGCGCAGACACCGCTGAGGCCAACGAAAGACTCGGTCTGCCGGTGGATAAGCGCGACTACGGCATCGGCTCGCAGATCTTGCACGACCTGGGCGTGCGCGAGATAAAGATCATCACCAACAATCCGCGTAAGATCGCCGGGTTAGAGGGCTATGGCCTCAAGATGGTCGGGCGCGTGCCCCTCATCATCGATCGCGACGAGCACAATGCCGATTACCTGCAGACCAAGCGCGACAAAATGGGCCACCTTTTCGACATCGACGGGATCTCGGCGTCGCGGCCGAGTCCCACTTCCAAGGGCGTGTAGTTGCGCTTTGCCGTCGTCCGCTCGCTATATAACGGCGAAATAACGACGGCTCTTCAGACGGGAGCGCTGCGCGCGTTCGCGGATGGCGGCGTTCCTCCGAGCGACGTCGAGGTCTTCGAGGTGCCGGGTTCGTTTGAGCTTCCCGTGTGTGCGCTATGGTTGGCGCACACCAAGCGTTTCGACGCCATTGTATGTCTCGGCTGCGTCATTCGCGGCGAGACGACGCACTTCGAGTATGTCGCGGGCGAGGCGGCGCGCGGCATCGCCAACGTCGCGCTGCAGACCGGCGTGCCGGTGATTTTTGGCGTGCTCACCACGGCAACGGTTGCCCAAGCCAAGCAACGGGCAAGCGACGTCAACCGAGCACCTTCGCAACATAACATGGCTGCTGAGCGCCTCGGCGTTAAAGCTTCTCCGGAAGCTACAAAGGGCAACAAGGGCTACGAGGCAGCTCAAAGCGCGCTGCACATGGCGGCCTTACGCAACAAACTTTCCCAGCCATGAGCTGGAAACAACACCTCCAGCTCCATCCGGGCGGCTATTACCGGTGGTGTGACGAGCTCACCGGCGGCGTCGAAGTGCGTCTTTTCCTCACGCCAACGCTGCTCGCCGATGCTGAGGAAATTCTCTCAGGCCAAATCATCAACGCCACAAAATTTCCCGGCGTTCGTTTAGTCGTCATTACGCCCGACGTTCACCATGGCTATGGGGTTCCGGTCGGCTGCGTGCTGGTCACGGACGGCGACGGTGGTTCGGTTGCGATGGGTCCGGTCGGCTACGATATCGGCTGTGGCATGATGACAGCGTCGTCGAGCGTACCGGCTGACGAAGCAACACCGGAAAACAAGCTGGCCTTCAACCGCGCGGTTATGCAACGCATCGTCATGGGAGCGGGCGGCAAAAGCCAAGCGTTGCGGGATCTAACCGAAAAACAGTTCGAACGCTTGGTGCGCGGTGGCGCCGGATATTACATCGAACAATATGAGGCGGAGATCGATCGCAGCCACGCGGAGCGCGATCGCCTGCCTGTCGACGACAGCTGGACGATACCTTGGGGTGGGCGCGGCCGGCCCGAGCGCGGCATCCAGCAATTGGGGAGCTTGGGCGGCGGTAATCACTTTATCGAACTGCAACGCTGCGAACAGACGCAAACGCTCTTCGTGCAGGTCCATACCGGCAGTCGCGGCTTCGGCCACGGCCTTGCGACAAACTATTTCGATTTGGCGCAAGCCGAAAAGCCAGACAAGATCGCGCCTTTGGATCTGGGTTACTTCACGCCTGACTCACGCCATTATGACGACTATCTCAACGCTGTGGCTGCCGGTGGAAACTTTGCGATTATCAACCGGCTGGTCATATTCGAACAAGTGGCTGCGGCGTTTCGCGACGTTTTCAACGATGATCTGTCGCTCGTATATGAGATCAGCCACAATCTGGTGCAAAAGGAATTGCATGATGAGTTTGGTTGGGTGTGGGTGCACCGCAAAGGCGCGACGCGCGCGTTCCCGGCCGGTCACCCCTCACTGAAGGGTACGCAGTGGCAAGACTCGGGCCATCCAGTGCTGATTCCGGGAAGCAACAAGGACTACAGCTACATTCTGCGCCCCGCAGCAGGTGCCGCCAAGAGCGCGTATTCCGTCAATCACGGAGCTGGACGAAGATTGTCGCGTACGGCCGCGGTACGCACGCTCAACCAGCGTGCTATTGACGACGAGTACTGCGAGGCGGGCATTTTGGTAAACACCGACGGCCGCGTACCGATCGACGAAGCAGCGCCGTGCTACAAATCGTCCCGCGAAGTGATCGACTGCGTGGTATCTGCCGGGTTGGCGACCGTGGAGTACGAGTTGTGGCCGCTGGCGTCGCTCAAAGGCACGGATGAACCCAGAGGTAAGCGACGCAAACATAGGAGCTAGAAAAGGGTCGGGTTGCTTGCATAACACGCAACGCCACTCTTTGATTGTAGAAATCACGTACGGTGCGTTGCTTATCGTAGCTTGCCATCGAGGCAGTTACGATGCACCTAAACTGCGGGCGGACCTGCACTAACCGAACTCAACGCCTGGTCGAGCAATCTAGCATCGACGGACGAAAGCCAGACCGCTGGAAGTTCGGCGGCGAGCGCAATAGTGGTAGGCTGGTATTTATCGCGCTTGACGAGTTCGGCTAGCGCTAGACAAATTTTATCTAGGGGGTACGTCGGCTGATACGATTCGAGATTCCAATTAAGGTAACCAGGGCCTCATTCGGCTTCGATCATGGCGTAAGACGACAAAGGGGGCGCGACGACGCTTCTTCCACAGAACCTAGCGAACTATGGTAAGGAGCATGATGATAACGAGCAACCCATAAATGGGAACTTTCAACATGACCTCATTGTACAAAACCGCTTTTCAGGACGGCGTGAGCTTTCCGAATTTGAAGCCGCGACATCAGTGCTAATTAGGCGGTAGCGCTGGTGACATATTGGCGACCGATCGAGGGTTGGCCCCCGACCCTATAAATTCAACATGCGGCGCAGCGCCGGGTAGTCGACCTTTGCGTTGTGGCGCCGATCCACGGGAATGCGCGGCACGAGACGAACGCTATCGATATTTGCCCAACTGACGATATCGTTCAGTTCGTTCAGGTTCGGCGCACTCTGAGCGGGCTCGATGACAAGTATGCGGCGCGTGCCATTGTCGCTCACAAGCGCGCTGCGGCGTACACTCGCGCAGTGGCTGGCGGCGCACTCGACTGCAAATGGATAGAGCGTTCCTTTGGGATCAGCAACCTGCGCACTACATCTGCCCAGCAACCACAAGCGTCCGCGCGCGTCAAAGTAGCCTAGGTCGCCGGTCCGGTGCCAACTAACGCCTTCAACTTTGAATTTGGTCTCTTCGTCCCCGCGTCCGTGCAGATACCCCAGCAGCACGTGATTGCCAGACACGACGATTTCCCCAGCTTCGCCTTGAACGCACTTCAACCGTTCGAAATCCGTCTGCGATAGCGGGCCGAGGCGTTGTCCCCACTTGTCTGCGATGATTGCCGCGCGAATGCCGTTGATCGGCACGCCCGCGATCAGACCGGCGCCTTCGCGCATGGCTTGCCGATCGGCGACCGAGATATCGTCGCGGGCAATGTCAGCGATCGGCTCGGCTTCAGTCGAACCGTATATCGCGGTGACTCTGGCATGAGGGGCGAGCCGCGCGATGCGATCCAACGTGCGCGGAAATACGGGTGCCCCGCCGCAAGCGACCTTGCGTAAGAGCGGCAGCTGCACGTTGCCCCGCTCGCAATAGTCAGCGAGCCGTTCGAACAGTGCCGGCGACGCACACGCCGTCGTGACAGCCATGTTGCTGCGCGTCCGCGAGTTGCGAGCTTGCGATCGGTCCCATCGACGGCAGCACGTGGAAGCGGGCTTGCACCTCGCCCCCGACAACCGCCATCCAATGCTGGTCCGCGTCCGCGATCTGCGGCGGGGTTAAGACGGTCGTTCCAGGGGCGGCGCAGAAGCGATCCAGTGCCGCGCCGCTGGCCGGAGCAAATTCAAACACGAGTCGCTTGCCAGAACACCGCCATCATACCGACAACCGCCGCCAACATCGCGCTCGCCGCCTGACGCCACCAGCGCGGCATGTCGCGCGGGCAATCCTCCACCTGCGGTTGCAACCGCATGAAGCCCAACGCCGCGAGCGCGATCGGGATGATCCCAAGCGCGGTCATGAGCAGCGCGGCCCGTGTGAAATGCAGAAGCAAAACATAGGGGGCGAACATGCAAGCCCAAGCGAGCAGAACGGAATAGGTCAGCACGAGCCAACGTGCTTGCGGCGTTCGATACATGTACGCGTGGTCTCAAAAATAGCCAAGTGCGCGCCGAAGGTCAAGACGTAAGGAAAAAAGAGCAACGATTGGCCGGTTAGCCGGTAGGCGATCAACCACAACAATCCAGGACCGCAGATCGTCAGCACACTTTGCACGTTATGATGGCGCGCTTCGTGGCGGTGAAACGTCCGCAGACGATCGCGCAAAAACAACACCGTCGGCGGATATAACCACATCCAGCCGCCCAAGGCCCAGATGATGTAGCCCATCAGCACGGTGGCAAGCAACGCACTGTCGTCCAACGTGCCGCGCGAACGGAACAAGAACATGAAGAAAGCCAGCGTCGTGATGACTAAGAAGTGTCCGAGCAGTGCGGCAGACCCGAGCTTCAAGAACGTGTTGAGCAGCAGGACGCCGATGACCGGAATCAAGAGATTGTCCAAACCTCGCCAGGCGATCGCCTCTATCAGCATGACCAGCACGCCGATGGTGAGCGCGATCAAAAGCGTTTCCGCCCGCCCCACGTCCGAAAAAAGTTGCAAGGGAACAAGCGTGCTCAGAAATGCCATGAGGAAGAAAGCAAGCGATCCTTCCACGCTCTTCGATCCGTCCACCGTAGTATAATGCGCCGTGCCGTAGCGAATCCCGATCAACGCTGCCACCGCGTCCGCTAACGTCAATATCAAGAGCGGAATGCAGTACAGCAGCGGGTCGCCGCCCGACAGCCAGAACAGCAGCGCGATGCCGATGGGAAAGTAAAGCTCGCCATACGACTCACGCTCGACGCCGTCGATGACGCCGCCCAAATAGCGCTGCAAGAGGCCGGAGTGCCGCACCAGCCACAGCAGTACGACCGCGGCTGCGGCAAGGACGAAGACGGGCACACCGCTGTGGAACAGCCAGGGAAAAGTAAGCGCCACTAAGCCCATGCCGATGTGCATCAGCTTGCGCACCAGTTCGGGCGCGGGATGCGTAGCTGATAAGAGTGCAGCCCGCTGAGCAGTATGCCCAGAACCGCAAACACCACGGCGGCGATGAGCCACTGATCTATCGTCATAGTATTTCTTCCAACACGAAGCGGCTGTAAAAAAATGCCTTATCGCACTGGTGCAAAGCTGCAGCCCTCTCTTCCAGCGGTTTGAGCACCGCGGACAGAGTTTCCGGCCGGCTGCGCGGCGCGAGCATGTTCCAATAAGCCAAGCGGCTGCCGCTGCGCCCGGAGCCGATAAGCCGGCTTAGCAGAGCCGCGTAATTTGCTTCCGACATATACTCGAAGATATCGCTGAGGTTGAAACGGTCGACCACCATCGAAGGGTGGCCTTCCAAGTACTGTTCGACTGCAGCGCAGTGCCACTCCAAACGATCCAGATTGGCCCGAATCGGCTCGAAGTTTTCTGGCCGCAATGCAAACGGCAGCGCGTTGCGATGCGTGCCAGTGAGGATCCACTGCAAATACGGATTCTCGCCGCTTTCAATGGCTTGGGGCAGCTTATCCCAGAAGGCCGAAACCGGCGGAGCGAGCAGCGGGCGGCAGCGCTGGTAGAGCGCCAAACGGCGGTCGCTCGGTCGCGATCCCGTGAGCTCCAGCAGCTCCGCATGCGACAGCACCCGGTACGCGGCGACGCGTAACTCGAGACACGCGAGCTGCGCGGGGCTCAAATCGAGCGCAACGACGCGCGCGGGGGAGCGGCTCAGCAGCGCCAACGTATTGTCGCCGGCGGATGCGATGGAAACGCACACGTCACCCGGCTCGATGGCGAGCGCATCCAACAATATGTCAGCATCTTCCCAACATTGGCCATAGCGGATAGCAGAGAAGTCGGCTTTCTGCGCTGCTTCGCTACGCATGGGCTTCCGCAGACGGTGCCAGCCGAACGGCTTCACCCGCGCCCGGCTCTGGCAAGCGGCGCACGATGCCCGTGCTGCCGTCGAATTCAACCCAGTCGCCGTCTTTGAGCCAGCGCGTGACTCCGCTGATCGCAACGACCGCGGGCAATCGCATCTCACGCGCCACGATCGCAGAGTGGGAAAGCAAACTGCCGCGCTCCACGAGCAGACCTGCCGCCGCCGGAAACAACATCACCCAACCGGGGTCGGTGCGTTCGGCCACCAGAATATCGCCCTTGTCCAAAGCGGCGTGGCGCGGATCGGAGACGACCCGCGCGCGACCGCGCACCACTCCCGGGCAACATCCAAGGCCGCGGCGCGTTTCTCCGCCCACATCCACAGCGAGAGTTTGTTCGGGGCTGCTGTGCAGACCAACCATCCCAACGGCGCATTGTTGCAAGTCTGCCTAGTTCGGCCGTTGTCGCAGTTCCCTCGATAAAGCCGAGGATCTCTTCGATTTCCAAATAGAAAATGTCGGATGCTTGGCTTAGGATGCCTGCCTGTTCGAAACGGCGCCCGAGCTCGGCGAACAGCGCCCGTATTCTCCCGAAGAGACGCGTACGCTCAAACCGTAAATTTTCGCGAGCGACAACGCGAGCACGCGCGTGCTTCAAGACCCAGCGGAAGACAATACGGCTCAGCGGCCGGCGCGCCAAAGCCTGCCTGGCGATTCGCTCGGATCTATCGCGATCGGAACAAGGTTCCGCCGGCGCCGAAGCCCACGGCGCCCCCGCGGCAAGCCGGCCCACGGCACGCAGTAACATGAGCGGATCTTCAAAGAGGGTGGGCGTTTCTAGTTTGAGTTCGTCAGTGGTGCGGTCGCCGAATTTGTCAAGGTAGTCGTCGTAGCGCAAGCGCAGATCCGGCAGGCGCGTCAATGCAGCTAAGGCCTCCGTCAACGAGCCATTCGAAAGCGCCGCCGTGGCCAATGGGTCGCCGGCGGCGAGTCGCGCCATTTCGCGGATGCGTTGCGCGGGCTCGGCGCTGACCATTGCACCCTCGCCGGATATGAGGCCATTCTGGAGGGTGCCTTCGGCGTCGTTGCACCAGCGCGAACACAAGCGGCTGAGCGTGCCGAAAAAAATCATCGCGAAAAGGTCGTTGATGAGCGGCGCATCCCAGTGCGTCAGCAGTTTACCTTCCATGGCGCGATAGGTGGCCGCCAGTTCGGCCGGCGTTGCGTTGCTAAAGTCGGGGCGCTTTTCTCCGAGCGTCGCTTGCAAGCGGGCGTAAAAAAGGTCGATGCGGCGCTGCAACGTCACGAAATGGGCCACCAAGGCAAACAGCACCGCCGCAAGACTGATGGAATCTTTGAACTTTGCGAACGTCGAGGGCGGGCTCTCGCGCTGGAGCAGGCCATCGCGCGGGCGTTCCTTGACGCCCATCATCTGTTCCATAAAACGGCGGTTCATCTTGTATCCGGGTAACAATCCAAGCACGCGATACCAATTGAGCAAGTTATAGTAAACGCGGCCTCGGATGAAACCGAGCATGTTGCGGAAGGTGTTGTCGTGCGCAGCGATCGTGTGCTCCGGAATGCGCAATAATCTGCAAAACTGGCGGTACGCGCCCTCATATGCATGCCGCGCAAAGGAAAAGGTCAGCGGCGTCGTCACTCCGCCGTAACTTTCCGCTATGTTACTATTATCCCAAAGGTCGATGGCTTCGTCGCGCGTGCCGGCCGCCTGCGGCATGGTAGGCGTTTCCGCCAGTGTGGTGATGGGCCGGGACTGAAGCAGATATAACGTGCCGCCCTGCAATGCCCACTCGATGTCTTGGGGAACTTCAAAAAATGCCTCTGCTTTGCGCACGAGGTCAGCGACGCGTTTCACGTCCACGTCGCTCAGCGCCGGCCGGTCGGCGTCGAACGCCGGCACGGGAAGCGCCGCAACGCCTTCGAGCGTTGCATCGGTGCGGCGATGAGCGAACTGCTTGTGAGCAATGGCGCGTTCGACAATTGCGCCGCTTGCATCGACGCGGTAGGTGTCGGCGTCGCACTCACCTGATACAAGTGCGGTTCCAAGGCCCCACAGCGCGCTCACTACTGTGATATCGCGCCGGCCTATTACCGGATCGGCGCTGAAAGCTACTCCGGACACGTCGGCATCGATCATTTTCTGTACGATGACTGCCGGCGCAACCAGGCGGTCCGATAAGCCGTTTTCGCGCCGGTATGCCCGTACGCGCTCGCTTTGCGCGGAGCGACAGACGTCAAGCACGCGTGCCTCAATGTCAGAAGGATGCACGAAAAGATAGCTTTCGAGCTGGCCCGCAAATGACAAAGTGGCGCTGTCTTCGTCAGCGGCTGAGGAGCGGACGGCGACCGTGGCGCCCGCAGGACAAAGCTGCACTGCCGCCGCGGACAGCTGTCTGCTAACAGCGGGCGGCAAGGCGCGGGGCGAACCCGGCGACTCCACATCGAAGCCGCCAAATACGCCGTCGAAGGCGGCAGGCGTGACCGCAAACCAATCGGGCACAGGCAGCTGTGAGGAGAGCAGCGCTAAGGCGTAGCCCTTTCCGCCTAGCTCGGCAACGTTTGGAGTTTTCCCGGTTTCGTAGTCCCGCGGCCAGCGAATGAAGGTCATAACGAGCGTAACAAAAATGGCGCTGCTCCCAAACTCGAGTACATAAGCAGCGTCCATAGTCCGGACATCATTTCGATGTGGCGCGCACGCGCGGTCTGGGGCAGCCGGATAAAGCTGACCGCAATCAGCGTCGCAACGGTGAGCAAGACCACCAGTATGAGCGCATCTTGAACAACGAAGTGGATGTAATGCGCCGCAACCAATGCGGCGCCTGCGGTGAACACCATCGCAGCCAGCCACGCCAGAACCGCATTCCGGCCGCCCCACAAGACGCTGTAAGTTTCTACGCCGTGTTCCTCATCCTGGGGCGCCCGGATCTTTCGGCCGATCTCGACGACGATGCCGTTGCAGAAGCTGACGACTAAGAACCACGCCAAGCCGCGCGGTGGCGGACTGCCGGCATGCAGCCAGTCAAAGGCGGTCACGTAAAAGTCTATGCAGGGCATGATGAGCATGTGCGACATCATGTAGACGATGGGATGACGTTTGAGCCAATCGCGTACGAAGAATTCTTTCGTCATCAGCGCCAGGTACGCCCATACGCCTACTAGGATCGGAACCAAGCGAACGTCCACGAGCAGGGCCAGGATCAATTGCACGGCGGCTGCGCAAAGTCCAACGCGTGCTAACTCCTGTAGCCGCACGAGACCGCGTTGCACCGGGCGGTATGGCCGGTAACGCGTGTCGTCGTCGTAATCTTTGAATTCGTCCGCGATGCGCAGCTGTAAGAAGAAGAGAAACGAGCTGCAGAAACCGGCGGCAAGCGTACCAAGAGGCGGCAGATGCGATTGGCCTCTCAGACGAGGAGAAGCCCATCGCGGAAACGCTGAAGGCGGCGATGAGCAAGTCGTGTGCGATGACCGGAAAGCGCTCGCGCTGATAGATCCACCAGCGGTTCGCAGTCAGGCTCACTGTGGCGCGGGCCCTCGCGCCAAACGCTGGTGTGCGGCGCTGAACTGGTCTGCGGCTATCGCGGCACTGATGGAGAGTTCGCCTGCCAGGCACAGTCCCGCGCAGATCTCGGCAAGCGCGTGCGCTTGGTGCGGACCCTCGAGACCCAAAATCTGCAGACACGCGCGTTGACTGGGCAATCCCGTGCCGCCGCCAACGGTACCGACCATGATATTCGGCAATGTGACGGTGGCGTAAAGATCGCCGTGCGGATCCTGCTCGAAGCGCGAAATGCCGATCGCCGATTCCGCTACGCAGGCGGCGTCCTGTCCGCACGCGATGTATAATGCCGCCAAACAGTTCGCATAGTGTCCGTGTATGCCCACGGTTCCGCTCAAGACCGCGCCGACCGCTGACATGGTCGAGTATTCCACCAGACGCGCGACGCTGGTGTGCAGATCCCGCTCGACAAGAGCTGCGGGGATGAGCGCGTCCGCGCTGACACGCTTGCCGCGCACCCGCATCAGGGATTGTTGGCTGGCCTTCTTGTCGCCTGAAAAATTCGCTTCCAGGAACCAGTAACTCGGCGCGATAGGACTCTGCTCTGCGATGTGCCGGCAGAGCGCCTCGGTTGCGATCGTCACCATGTTTTGCCCCGACGCTTCGCCCGTTGAATAGGCTGCGCTCACGTAGACGTGGTTGCCTTCGATCGTCGTTTCGAGCGACCGCAATTTGCCATAGCGGGTGGTTGCTTCGGCGGCGGCGCGCAACGCTGACACGTTCGAACGCACCCACCCGGCGAAGGCCTCTGCTTGCCGCACATCGGCGAACGCAAACGCGAGCCCGCTACTTACACTTTCGTCTATCAAGATCGCCGTGCACCCGCCCGCTTCGGTGATGGTCTGCGCACCGCGGCTATATGAAGCGACCAGCGCCGCTTCGGTGGTGGCGAGGGGGATATAGTAGTCACCCTGTGCGTGCGTGCCGTTGACTCGTAGCGGGCCGGCGAGACCTACGGGAACTTTGACGGTTTCGATAAAGTTTTCAATGTTGCGCGCGTAACGTTCGCGTTGGGCGAGTGTTTGCGCGTCCGCGAGCGTGCCACGCTCCATCGCTCGTCAGACGCACCAGATCCATCCGGTCCTGAACCGACTGCTCGGAGATGTCGCCGCTGCGCGCGACATGCGGCTGCGACGGATGGAATTTACGCGAGAGGCGTTCGCTATCGTCGCCCGGCACCTTCACACTCCATAATTCTTGTTACTCTTCGCATTCGAAACGTGTTGCACGTTATCCACTATAGAAAGGGCGGTTTGTGCAGCCCGCGAAGAGACAATGTCGAGGTTATTTTCCCGCCTCATAGGACGCATCGTTCATCTTGAACACCGATCACATCAGTTACGACGCCGGCCGCTTGCGCATTCTCGACCAAACCGAGCTGCCCGAGCGCACACAGTACGTGGAACTGCGGCACTRGCAACAGGTGGTCGAGGCCATAGCCGGCATGAAAGTGCGTGGGGCGCCGGCCATCGGTATTACCGGAGCATATGGAATGGCGCTGGCTGCGCATGCTGCTGCGGAGCGCGGCTTGTCCGGCAATGCCTTTCTTGCGGAGCTTGACGCCGCAGCAGAGGCCTTGAGTGCGGCGCGGCCCACCGCCGTCAACCTTTCCTGGGCCGTTCGCAATGCTCGGAAAGAAGCTGGCGACTTGGCAGCGCGTGGTTTGCCGGCGGCTGCCATCGCAGATGACCTTGCGATTCTAGCGAGGCAAATCCACGAAGACGACGTTGCCGCCTGCCGGCGGATCGGCGACTTAGGGGCGGCGTTGCTCACTGCGGGCTGCCAGGTTCTCACCCATTGCAACACGGGCGACCTCGCAACCGGTGGTTACGGCACCGCACTGGGCATCATTCGTAGCGCTCGGCGCGAGGGCAAACTCGCTCACGTCTTCGTCGACGAAACGCGGCCGCTTTTGCAAGGCGCCCGCCTCACGGCGTGGGAGCTGCAGCGCGACGGGATCCCCTACACGCTCATCACCGACAGCATGGCAGCCCACTTCATGCGCCTGGGTTCTGTTTCGGCTGTCATCGTGGGCGCCGACCGCATTGCGCGCAACGGTGATGTCGCAAATAAAATCGGCACGTATGGACTAGCGGTCTTAGCGCGCGCGCATGGCATCCAATTCATCGTGGCCGCGCCGCTTTCGACGTTCGACCTCGTGACGCAAACGGGAGCTGGAATCTCCATTGAAGATCGCGCCGCGGTGGAGGTGACCCACGTTGCCGGGAAAGCCGCCGCACCGGCCGGCGCGAAAACTGCGAATCCCGCGTTTGACATAACTCCTGCGGAATATATCAGCGCGATCGTAAGCGACGCGGGTGTCGTGTATCCACCTTTCGGTGAAACGATCGGCGCGCTTTTCCAGACGCAGCCGCAGTTCGCGGCGACGCGAGGATGAGCGCAACCTGCACATGATCACAACCTGTAGATGAGCACGACTCGCAGCGGTTACTTACAATTCACCAGCGGCGCCCCGAGCTCGCCGCCGAGCTTTATCGTCATCACCGGCCAAGAACATCTGCTCGCGGAAGACGTGCTCAAGCGGCTGCTGGATGCCGCGCTGCCCGACGAAGGCCTGCGCACGCTCAATCTGGATACGCTCGATGCGCTAGAGGTTGAAGATTTCGCGGTGCTGGCCGAAAAAACGGCAACGCTCCCATTTTTAGCTGAGCGGCGCGTGGTTGTGGTCCGCAACGCCATCGAGTTGCGCAGCGATGATCGCATCGAACTGCGCGAGGCTCTGCCCAAAGTGGACGAGCACGCCGTCCTCATCATCGATGATTCGGGTGAGGCCAAGCCGCAACGCGGCAAGGCGCCAAGAGATAAAGTCAATTCCAGCGACTTCGCTTCGGGCCAGCAAAGCGCGCTCATCGTTGATTGCACACTGAACGAGAGCGAGCGCGAGTGCTACATCGAAGACTACGCAAAAACCCTCGGCATACAAGTCGACGTAGGCGCGCGCCGCTATCTGGCGGCATTCGACAGCGTGTACGAAATACGTAACGCCCTCGAGCGCTTGGCGCTCATCTCCGAGCGGGTGACACGTGCCGCAGCCGAAGAGTACGTGAAGCCGCCGGGCGATCCGAAATTGTGGGATTTGGGCAACGCGGTCGGGCGTAGCGATGCAGAAGCGGCGCTGCTGCTCGCTCGCGAGATCGTCGACCGTCCGGGAGACGAGACAGGACCGCTCATCTGGCTGGCCGGCGATGCGCAAATCGTGTGGGAGCTAGCGCAGGGAGCGACCCCGAATGGCTGGGCCGCCGCAACCGGCCAGTCGCCGTTCCGGGCGATAAAGCTGTGGGATTTCGCGAAACGGCGCTCGGGGCAACTCGCACGCGACAATGTGCGCTTGACTATGAAAGCGTTGGAAGACTCCTTGACCGGCAAACGCCTTCCCGAACAAGCGCTTGACGAAGTCATCATTAGACTCTGCTCGCAAAAATAACGCACAGTCCGCCGGGCAGGTAGCACCAGGCTCAAGCCTTGCACGGTTGTATGGTGGCCCGGCCGGTTGAGACATCGGTCGGCTTCGCATTTTTTTGGTCACAAGAAAAGACGGTTAATTGCAAGAAGACTGGCTGACGTGTCGGACTCCTACCAGTCTCCTTTTTCCTGGCGTTACGGCCGGCCGGCCATGCGCGCTTTGTTCTCGGAACAGACCAAGCGCCGCATGTGGCGGAGGCTCTGGCTGGCGCTCGCCCAATCCCAAGCCGCCGCAGGCTTGGTAAGCGACGAGGAGCTTGCCGATCTACGCCGCCACGTTGACGAGATCGACATTAGCGCGGCCGACGAAATCGAGCGCGAAATCGGCCACGATCTGATGGCTGAACTGCGCGTATTCGCGTCGCAGGCAAAAGCCGGCGGCGGAAAGCTGCATCTGGGCGCGACGTCAATGGACGTGGAAGATAACGTCGAGATCGCCCGGATGAAAGTCGCGCTGTCGATGCTCGTCGACGGCGTCGCAAAAATCTTGCAGGCATTCGCGGATAAGATCGAGCGCTATGCGGACAGGCCCTGCATGGCCTACACGCACCTGCAGGCCGCGGAACCAACGACGCTCGGCTTGCGCTTTGCGCTCTGGGCACAAGATTTGCTGCTGGATTTTGAAGAGCTGCGGCGCATCGCAGCCTGGCTGCCGAGCAAGGGTCTGCGCGGAGCGGTCGGCACCTCCGCTTCATATGCGGCGTTGCTCGCCGGCAGCGCGAAGACTCCGGGTGACTTGGAACGCGATGTGCTGAATGCGTTCGATCTGCACGCGCTCGCGGTCAGCGGCCAAACATACACTCGCAAGATCGATTACACGGTGTTGAGCGCGCTCGCGGGCTTTACGGCCTCCTGTGCTAAGTTCGCCTTCGACGTGCGCATATTGGCCAGCAGCCCGTTCGGTGAGTTGGCTGAGCCGTTTGGTAAGAAGCAGGTCGGGTCATCGGCGATGCCGTTCAAGCGCAACCCGGTGTTGTGCGAGCGCATCAGCTCGCTGGCTCGCATCCCGCCGGCCAATGCACACATCGCGTGGGAAAACGCCTCGGTGAATTTGCTCGAACGCACGCTCGATGACTCCGCCAATCGCCGCACCATAATCCCCGAAACATTTCTGGCAGCCGACGAGATCGCGACCCTCGTGCACAAGGTGATCACCGGCCTGCGAGTGGACGACGCGCGCATCGATCGGAACCTGGAAAGCTTCGGCCCGTTTTCCGCAACGGAAGCGATATTGATGGCGGCCGCGAAGCGCGGTGCCGACCGTCAGGTATTGCACGAGCGCTTGCGCGACGCGAGTATGCAAGCCTGGGCGGCGCTCGAAAAAGGAGCCGCGAATCCGTTGCCGGATTTATTGCGAGAGGACGCGGTGCTCGCGCAATATCTATCCAAAGAAGAACTCGCCGAATTGATGCAAGTGGAGCGGCACGTCGGTCTTGCCGCAGAACGGGCGATGGCATTTGCGGCATCTCTGCGCGCACTCGGCTCGACAAAAGACACGGCCAGCGTGCTCGACATACGTTTGCAATGAAAGGTGATCCATGAACAAGGGCGCTGAAGTAGGTCGCGGCAAGACGAAAGTTTTGTACGAAAATCCGGAAGTTGCCGGAGCCGTCGTGGTTGTGCAACAGGACAACATCACCGCCGGGGATGGCGCGAAGCGGCACACTATTGGAGGCAAAGGACGGCTCGCCGCCCTCACCACCAGCCGTATCTACCGCCTGCTCAACGCGTGCGGTCTGCCCACGCATTTCTTGAGCGGCGGCGAAGACGAAGACGGCAACGAAATGCTGGTGCGCCGCTGCGAGATGATCTCCATCGAAGTCGTGGTGCGCGGCATCGCCGCCGGCTCGTACCTCAAACGCAATCCGGGCGTGAAATCCGGCACGGTGTTGGCGCCGCGGCTGGTAGAATACTTTTTCAAAGACGACGCGCGCCACGATCCGCAGTATACCGCCGATCAAATCGTGGACGAGGGAATAGCGACCAGCGCCGAGCTCGCTGCGATGTCGGATCTGGCACGGCTGATCTTCGATATCCTCGCACACGCCTGGCGCCGTCAGGACGTCTTATTGGTTGATCTGAAGGTCGAGTTCGGCCGCGCGCCGGCCGCRGMCGGCGGCACCGAGATCGTTCTGGCGGACGTCATCGACAACGATTCGTGGCGCATTTGGCCCGCCGGGGACCAAAGCCAGATGCTCGACAAACAGATCTATCGCAACCTAGCCGCCCCGACGACGTCCGATTTGGAGAGCATCAAGGGGAAGTACGAAGAAGTCGCCGAGCGCGTCGGAAAGTTTGACAAGCGCAGCGGCGGTTTCGTCGGTATCATCATGGGCTCGTCGGCCGATGCTGCGCACGCCGACCGCATAGCCAAGGCGCTGAACGCCTTTGGCATACCCTCGCGCCGGCACGTGGCGTCTGCGCACAAGACGCCCTTGTTCGCACTGCAACGCGTGCAGCAGCTGGACAACGCGCTTGGCCGCGTCGTTTATATCACGCTGGCGGGGCGCAGCAATGCGCTCTCGGCATTCGTCGATGCGGCGACGGCAAATCCCGTCATCGCTTGTCCGGTCATCGGTTCCACCTGGGGCGGCATGGAGGTTCTCTCGAGCCTTCATCTGCCGAGCGGCGTCGCGAGCGCGGTCGTGCTCGAGCCGGAGAATGCTGCGCTTGCCGCGGCCAAGATCCTCGCGGGCGACGACACAGTGCTTTACGGCCGCGTGCTGGTGGCGCAATATCGGAACCGTGCGCAGGTGATCGATTCGGATGCGCGTTTGAACGCAGATAGTCAAGGAAACGGCAAGCCCAGCCCTCGATGATCGTCTCTGCTGCAGCAGATCCCATTGCCTACGCCGCGCAGCAGCTCGAGCTGCACGGCGACGATGAGCAACTCACGCGCCTCGCCAAAAGCGAGGCGCTCGCACTCACGCCACGCGAGTTGCGCTCGATCGTCGAACGGCTCGGACGAAATCCGACGCGCGCCGAGGCGCATGCTTTTGCCATCCAGTGGAGCGAGCACTGTTCGTACAAGAGCAGCCGCGCGCTGCTCGGACAGCTGCCCACGAAAAGCCGGGATGTGCTCGTACCGGTCGGCGAAGATGCGGGCGTTTTGCGATTGGGTGAAGTACAGGGCACGGAGTACGGCGTCGTCGTCGCACACGAAAGCCACAACCACCCGTCGCAAGTTGTGCCGTTCGAAGGTGCGGCCACGGGAGTCGGTGGCATTCTGCGCGATGTCTTGTGCATGGGCGCGGAAGTCGTGGCGAGCGCCGATCCGTTGCGCTTTGGGCCGCCGCAGCTCGGTACCCACGCCGCATACGTGGCGGCGGGAGTGGTGGACGGCATCGCTTCCTACGGCAATGCCGTCGGTGTTCCCAACCTCGCTGGTGACGTGTACTTCCATCCGTCGTATCGGGAAAATTGTCTGGTCAACGTCGTCGCGCTGGGCTTCGTCGAAAGCGAACACATCATTCACAGCCGGGTGCCTGCGAACGGAGCGGGCTACGACCTGATCCTCGTCGGCAAGGCGACCGATGCATCGGGTTTTGGAGGCGCGGCCTTCGCGTCGCTCACGCTCGATGCCGCCCAAGCCCGCGCGAATAAGAGCGCGGTGCAAGTTCCGGATCCGTTTTTGAAAAACGTGATCATGCGCGCGAGTTATGCCGTTTTTGCAGCGCTGCGCGAGCAGAAGCTCACCGTTGGATTCAAAGATCTCGGCGCCGGTGGCATCATGGGTGCTTCATCCGAACTGTGCAGCGCCGGTGGTTTCGGGGCGGAGATCTTTATCGATGCGGTGCCGCAAGCCATCGCGGGGCTGCCGCCCTACGTGATTGCCTGCGCAGAAACCCAAGAGCGCATGCTGTGGGCTGTGCCGCAAGATTTTACTCCGCGAGTGCTCGCGATCTATAACGATCGTTTCACGTTGCCGGACGTTTCTGCCAACGCCAGGGCAGCCGTCATCGGCCGGGTAACTGCGGCCCAGCGCTACGTCATTCGATCCGGTCAGACCGCTGTTTGCGACGTTCCGATCAAGGCGCTCACCGAGCCTGTGAGGGCCAACTGGCCGATGGCGCCATCGCCGCCTGAGCCCGAGGGCAACGCCGCCATTACGGTGCGCGATGCCGCCGAAGTGCTCGTGAAGATCCTCGCGCATCCGGATGTCTGCAGCCGGCGGCCGCTGATCGAACATTATGACACCGTTGTGCGTGGTGCGACCGCGATTCCGTCCGGTTACGCCGACGCAGGCGTCCTCATCGTCAAGCGTAGCGCTCCGCTGGGCGTGGCGCTGTCGGTGGACGGCAACGCGCGTTACGGCGATATCTCTGCGCGCATGGCAGCCGCTCACGCAGTCGTGGAATCCGCGCGCAACGTCGCCGCAGTCGGCGCGCTGCCTATCGGATTGACCGATTGCCTAAATTACGGCAACCCCGAAGATCCAGTCCAGTATCGAGAGCTCGCCGACGGGATTGCGGGCCTGGCCGAAGCTGCACGCGCGCTCACCGTCGGTGGCGACGAAGGCCTGCCGTTCGTCAGCGGCAACGTGAGTTTGTATAACCAAGCGGCGTCAGGCGGCGCAGTCGTGCCCTCAGCGATTGTGGCGTGCTTGGGACGCGTTGAAAACGTGGGCCGGCTCGTCACCATGCAGCTCACCGCAGCCGGG
>JRHI01000599.1_pt1 | contig 37453 bp, 28 predicted proteins | sample 215371 | NCBI WGS metagenome assembly JRHI01 (sample SAMN02929681, study PRJNA255918) | sediment metagenome | biome: cave system; feature: Ice Cave; material: Sediment; isolation source: sediment from deep within a dark volcanic ice cave with no known source of... ... | reverse complement strand
TCCTGGATGCCCTGGATGCCATCCACGATCTGTGTGTTCAGTTCAGCGCGTGCCGCAAGCTGCCGCCTGCCCAGGCCGCGTGAAAGCCGCGCAGTCAGCACGGGGACGCCAAAGTCGGTGACAACTAGGAAAGCCAGCGCTAGCCAGGCCAGCGTGGCGCTGAAAAGAGAGAAGAGCGCAAACGACAGGATGCTGATGATCAGCGCCACGATGATCGGCGAGACGACACGCAGGTAGAGATGTTGCAGCTCATCGATATCTGAGACGAGGCGGGCCAGCACATCGCCGCTGCGATAGGTGAGCAGATGCGCCGGAGCCTGGGGTTCGATCCGGCTATAGACCCACGTGCGCAGGCGGGCCAGCAGGTGAAACGTCACATTATGCGAAATCAGCCGTTCGGTGTAACGTGACAGAGCACGCAGGACACTCATAAAACGCACCACGTAGATCGGTAACGAGAGCATGACCAGCAAAGGGCCGAGCGCCGAGGCGGCGATCAGGTAGGCAGCCATGCCCAGCAAGCCGATATTGCTGGCCACCATGACGCTGCCGACGATGATTGCAAGTGCGATCAGCCAGCGAAACGGCGATAGGAACGAGAGCAGGCGCATGAAGGTCTTCATCGTGGCGCCTCCCTGCTGGGAGCAGCGCCCACGAGACGGGAATACGCTCCATTATGCGAGAGCAGTGTATGCGGCTTGCCGATTTCGACGATGTGCCCGTCTTCCAGCACGACCACCTGTTGGGCGTGGGCAATGGTATTATAGCGATGGGCGATCACCAGCACCGTGCGGTCCTGCATCAAGCGCTCGAGTGCCTGACGAATACGGCTTTCGCTCTCAGGATCGAGGCTTGACGTCGGTTCATCCAGGATCAACAGGGGCGCATCTTTGAGAAAGGCGCGGGCAATAGCCAGGCGCTGCGCCTGACCGGCACTCAAGCGCATTGCCTGTTCGCCGATCTGGGTGTCGAAGCCCTGGGGAAGCTGATTGATAAAAGCTGCCGCGCCCGCCATCTCCGCCGCCAGCGCCACATCGTCGTCGCTGGCCGTGGGGCGCGCCAGGCGGATATTTTCGCGCGCGGTTCCATAGAAGAGATAAGGACGCTGCGGTACCAGGGCCATATATTGCCGCCAGAGATCGACCGGCAGTTCGGGAAGCGGGATGCCGTTGATGGCAATGGTCCCGCTATCGCTCTCGACGAAGCGCAGGAGGATGTTCGCCAGGGTACTCTTACCGGCACCACTGCGCCCGACCAGGGCCGTACACGTGCGGGGAGGCAGTGAGAGGGTGACATCCTTGAGAGCTGGCCGATCTTTGCCAGGGTAAGTATAGGTCACGTTGGAACATTCGATGGTGAACGCTCCTTGCGGACGATTGGCAGTTGTCGCATCCACATTTCTCTCTATCTGTACTGGCGTTGCTAGAATCTCGATGATGCGTGTGGCTGCCGCGCTGCCTTCCATACCCGCGTGGCGCTGCACGCCAAGCTCCTGCAAGGGGCGATAAAATTCGGGCGTCAGCAGCAAGATGAGAAAGGCATACTGAAAAGAGATACCATGATTGAGCAAGCGAACGCCAAGCGTGGTGGCGATGACACCGATGGCGCTGGCGGTCATAAATTCGAGGACGGCTCCCGAGAGGAAGGCGGAGCGCAAGACATGCAATGTCTTATCCCGAAAGGTATTGCTGATGCGGGCGATACGCTCGCGTTCGGCATGGCTGCGGCCAAAGAGTTTCAGCGTTGTGAGCCCCTGCATGACATCCAGGAAGTGCGCGCTCATACGAGAAAGTGCTGCCCATTGGGCCTGAGTGCGTTTCTCCGTGTAGCTGCCGACCAGGAACATTAAGAGTGGGATGATCGGGCCGGTGATCAGCAGCAAGATGGCGCTGAACCAGTCGAGCGGCAGGATCACGATCACAATGAGCAGCGGGATCAGAACGCTCAAAAAGAGCTGGGGCAAGTAGCGGCTGACGTAGGCATCCAGGCGTTCAATGCCCTCGTTGGCCGTTGCGACCAGTTCGCCGGTCCGTTCGCCCCTGCTAAAGGATGGTCCCAGGCGTAGTATATGGGCAAACAGGCGCTCGCGCAGTTCAGCCTTGACACGAATCGCGCCGCGCTGGGCCACAACTTCACGGCCCCAGACGAACGCCGCCCGGGCGATGATCGATGCAACCAGGAGTACGACCAGCAATTCGACCTGGACCAGGCTGTTGTGAAATAAAAATACCTGATTCACAATCTCGCTCAGGAAGCGCATCTGAGCAATGACGGCACTGGCCCCCAGAAGCCCGAGGATGACAGAAAAGGTGAGTGTACGCCGGACAGGTTTGATCTGACGTAAAAGTTCTCTCTCCATCTCAGAGCGATTCCTCCCTCTTCAAATACGGTGTACTCCTCCCCTGCAACGTGCAGTGGGAAACACGCGAGATATGGTATGAACGAGTCTCGACTGGAACCCTGGCTCCCCCAAGAAGATAGAGCACAACCACTCCCAGGATCAACCAGGACGTATCTTCCCTCTTTGCACATCCACGCGATCTTCCCTCTTTGCACATCCACGCGATCTTCCATTGAACACTTTCCGAGCAAAGTCGGGCGCACGTTTGTCGAGATCGACAAGTTCTTCCCCTCGTCCAAACGTTGTCATGCGTGTGGGCATGTGCTTGAAACCCTTTCTCTCGATGAACGGTTCTGGATGTGCCCGGAGTGCCAGACCTTCCATGACCGTGATATCAACGCCGCGAGGAATGTGTTGGCCGAGGGACTCTCGGTATTAGCCTGCGGAGAGGCGGTAAGACCAAGCACGAATGGAACCGTGGAAGGCACGCCTCGTCGAAACAGGAAATCCTGCTCGCGAGGGCCGGAATCCCGTCCCCTGTAGGGGATGGGAGGATGTCAACAGATCGCCTACCTCCTTCTTCTGTTCCGAGCGCGGCTTTTCCTCTCCACAAAGGTGCTAATTGGCGCGATACATCGCGCTCCTCCAGGGGAGAAAATCGCGGTGTTACTCTGAGTGTTCTATCACCGGACCCGCGCTTCCTCCCCTGCGCCTCGGTACAGCCCGCACGTCACGATAATACTCTCGCCAGATCAAGCGATGAACGCCGAGATAGTACGGCAGGCGATTGAGATAGGGCAGATAGGGAAAAATCACTAGCAACGCGGTCAGAAAGGCCATGGTGACCCAGATCAGAGCATCCCCATTTGGCGAGGTGTTATAGGGCGGTATCTGATACCAGAACGTGTAGAGCCACAACCAGGCCTGCCCTGGATAATTGCCGGTCTCGTCCATCATGCCCCACTGTGAGCCGAGCATGTTGAATTGCTTCGCTTTGGCGGGCAAGGCATCCGCGGACAGAAAGAGCAGTGGACGGGTAAAGTCATTCTGAAAGAAGCCGTTACTCAGCAGGAGTAATCCATCTAACGCACCGCTTGTCCCCAGGCTCAGCAGACTATTCATCATGGCAGGCAGCGGGCCGTAGTTTCCTGACGGAACGGTGACATGCCCATTACTGACGGTCGCTTTCCCCAGCGCAGTCGTATAGGCACTTTCCCAGGCTGCCTGCTGGCTTGCACTGGCGTGTGTAAACACCTGGAGGGACGTTGCCACTGATGGGTCCGTCTTTGCGGCAATCGTTAAGGGTTGCAACACGTAGACCTGGGCGGTGTCAATGGGAAGAGTCACCCCCACGAGCTTTTGCAGCGAAATCGGTCCGATATATTGGACGGAGCCTGTTCCATTGTTGTAGGGTGGGCCATACTGTGCAATTGTCCCTGTGCCGTTCAGTTCCCCCAGAGCAGTGGTGACAAATCCCACCGGATCGTTTTGGGCATACTGCTGGATCGTCAACGGCGGATCATCAGGTGAGGAAAAGAAGCCTGCCAGCGCCACCACCAGGACAAAAACTACGGCCACGGCAATCAGTCCCTCGCGGATAAGGTCATACGGCATCATGCTCAGTCCGCGATAGTAGCGACCCTGATCGGATAGCAGAGGCCGTTGATCGGCTGCCCCCGGAGTGATCCCAGGCCTAAACGGTGTATGCCTGGCATGTCTCCACAGCGATTCTCGTTCATGCTCCTCCTTAAGCGTTGTCGCAAAGGGACGCACGATTCCACGGATGCGGATTTGCAGCATGTGGAGGGCCACCAGGAATATGACGAACAACGGCAGGATGACGACATGAAAGCCATACATCTGTCCAAAGTTCAGCAGGTTGAAGAATGCCCCGATGCCGATGGCGTTCATGCCATCCTTGCCCTGAACAGCGATCCACTGTGCATCGAAGTTGGTCTGGGAAAGATAGCCGGTAAAAGCGGTGCCGATGGCCGCCACAAAGGTGATAGCCCCAACAACCCAGGTCAGTCTTCGCCCATGGCGCCACGCGGCCTTGAAGAACTCTGTCCACAAGTGCAGCGCCAGGGAAAAGAAAAACGCTTGCACCCCCCAGAAATGCACGCTGTTGACAAAATGCCCAACTGGATTGACATGCCACCATTGCGGCCCAAAAGCCACAAGTATAATCCCGGAGAGAATCAATATCACCAGACTTGAAAGCGTGATGATGCCGAAGAAATAGGCCGGGGAGCGCACAAACGCCGGAAGCTTGTCTGGCAGTATATCTTCCAGGGGCATCCAGGTACGCACCCGTTCTCGGATCGCAGTCGTTAGATTCATGATCCCTCCTCCGCAAATACTCTCTCTCCGTCATCAGTCTCTTCACTTGTCTCCGTCGGCGTTGCCAGCGTCGAGAAATGAGACGTTTCCGGCCAGCGCAGCGCGACCGCCAGGATAAAAACGACGACCAGAAGCGCAATCACGACCAGATTGGCCAGCGAGATCAGGATAAACCCGACATGGAAATACTGTGTGGTACCAGTCATCGCATGGTTCCCTTTCTGTTCTTCATCTATAATAAATGTCGAAATGACGGTTCTCGATTAGCCTGGGAAGGGGGTTCAGCAAACCCTCTTTTGCGTTTGGTAGAAAGCAAAGGTGCATAGTTTCTTTAAGCACATACGAGAACGCCTCTATGACATATAGATCAAACTGGCTTCCTGTACACACCTGGGTAAGACGCCGAGGTCCAGGCAGGTTCTCCAGGCTTCTCTGCTCTTCAACACATGGTACTGGCAGAGCGTGAGAACATGCGTGAGAAGGAACGTGAGTCGCTCGCGCCAGGGGAAGGGAGAGCATATCGTAGGGAGGCAGCTCTCCAAACAAACCGAGCATTTCGACCTGTCTTTCCCATCATACTCAATCCCTTTCATTCAGACGCAGGCTACGCCTGACCTCCAATGAGCGGAGAATCGCCTCTCGCGTCAGCACACCGACCAGTTTCCCGTCCTGTACGACAGGCAACTGGTTCACATCCCGCCCTGTCATCAGCGTCATTGCCTCTAATAAACTGTGTTGAGCCGTCACCGTGTGCAGGCGTTCTACGGGTACCATTGCCAGGCCCACGGGTGTCTGCGCCCACTGCTCCCTGGGGATGTGACGAATATCGCTCAGCGTGATGAGACCTGCCAGTTGATCTCCTTGCACGACAAACGCCGAACGCAATCCTTGAGGGAGAAAATACTCGTCTACGAGCTTTTGCAGCGAAATGTTTGCGGGCGTTGTCACCATGCTGGTCGTCATCACCTGGCTCACAAGAACACCTGCAAAGGCCGTTTCCAGTGTTGAGTGGGTGCGAGCAGAGTGAACTGCACTCAATAGAAACCAGCCCGTGAAAGCAATAAATAAGCCGTTCAGCCCGTTCCCAAAGAAGAACAGCTCAATGCCAAATAGAATGAGCATGTAGGCAAAAACCTGACCGACAATAGTGGTGACGTTCATTGCCGTTTGCACGTTTCCGGTTAGCTTCCAGATGATCGAGTGCAGAACGCGCCCACCATCAAGTGGGAAACCCGGAATGAGGTTGAAGACTCCGAGGAGGATATTTGTAAAAGCAAGATACGAGAGCATGGGGACAATAAAGGAATGATTGCCTCTGATCAGGAACAGGAGCCCGTAACAAACGGCACCGATCAGCAAGCTCACCAGCGGTCCAACGAACGCCATAGAAAATTCGACGCCGGGTGTTTGAGGTTCCCGCTCAATATTTGACACGCCGCCAAAGACGAACAACACGATGGTATGCACAGGCATCCCGCGAGCGCGAGCCACCAGGGAATGGGCCAGCTCGTGAAGCAGTACAGAGATAAACAAGAGGATGGTCGAGACAAAACCCAGGACTATGTACGTGACGCTTGTATGCCCTGGGTAGGCCGTGGGAAAGAACCCATTAGCAAGTAAGAAGGTGAGCAACACAAGAATAATGAGCCAACTTATATGGATGTTGATATCGATCCCTGCGATACGACCGATACGAAATGACCCTGACATAACTCTGTCCTCTCATCACAATTGCGAGGGAGCGTCCCTCACACCGATCACCGTTGAGGGAAAAACTCCACGTCCTTCTCATTTAGGCTATCCAGGTAGTTGAAATGAGCTTATTCTGGAACACTTTTTTGCCAGAGTGAACTCCCTTCTCATCGGCGGATAACCTCTGATGTAGGAATGTGATCAATGGCGTATGCGTCCTTCAAAGGAACAGCCTTGCTCAACAGGTTCTTTGTTCGACAGGCACGTTCTCCAGGCATGCTCGCTCTTCTCTTTAGCATACTGGCAGAGCGTGAGAATATACGTGAGAAGGAACGTGAGTCGCTCGCGCCAGGGGAAATGGAGGGAATATCGTGGTTTGGTGGCTCTCCAACTAGACCGGGCATTTCAACCTGTCTTTCCTGTTTCCTGTGAAGCGGGAAAGGAAAAGAACGGAATGGCCAGAGCTGTTCTTGCGAAAATGCCTTGTTGTTCCGCCAGCCCAAAAAGGACAAGACAAACTACAGGCTCAAGAACTAAAGCCTAGACGATCTGTTGTTCAGTTTCTTGGAGAAGAGGTTAGGCAACCACCTCCTGCTTAGAACTCCCGTTGAAGCATAAAAGGGAGAATGGTGATTTGAGCGCGAGGGAGGTGCGATTTTCAACACTGCCAGGTCATCAATCAGAATTCGATACCGCGCTCACTATTGCTTAGAGCGGACGCTCCCTGACTCTAGTGGTGTGAAGAATCAGGATCACGTTCATGCATCACCTGAATCATGTCTTCCTCTGTCGTGCCTTTATCTGCTTGCATGGCGCATACTTCCCAGCGAGAATGCTTGTCCTCACGCCAGAAACGGAGAGTGATTAAGCAGGGACCAACGCGCAGGCCCTGTAGCTCGATATCAGGCAGCCACTCTGGAAGCGTCGGATGAACGTAGAGGCGCTTGTGAGGGGCATCGGCACGTAGGCCGAGGATCGTTCGTATCATGTGAAAGATGCTCCCGGTGGCCCAGGCTTGCGGTATATTCGCTCCGCCGGGATAGAGGACGGGGAAATCCATATCTCCTTTCCGCTGTAAACCGGCAAAGACCTCTGGTGGTCGGTAGGCATCGAAACGCTCTATTGCATCGAACAGAGCACGAATCACCATATTGGCTTCATTTGCCAATCCATACCGTTTGAAGCCGGCTGCGATAATGCCGTTATCCTGGGGCCAGACAGCACCATTCTGATAATCTAAAGGATTGTAGGCGGGATTCTTGCTGGAAAGCGTGCGAATCCCCCACCCGCTCCACATATCTTCCTGCAAAAGCCGCCTGGCTGTGCGCTCTGCTTTGTCCTGATCTGCTATACCGCTCCAGAGGACTTGTCCAGCATTCGAGGCGATGGAGGTAATCTGCCTTTTCTGCGGATCAAGTCCATAGGCAAAACAACCCTCGTCCTCCATCCAGAAGATCTCGTTAAACTTCTTTTTTAATGCCTCTGCTTGCGCCTGCAACGCTGTTGCGCGTGCCTCATCACCCAGGGACTGAAAGACCTCTGCCATACGAGTCTTGGCGTCGTAGACATAGCCTTGCAGTTCGCAGACCCCTTTTGGCTGCTTCACCTGGCTTCCATCAGCATACACGACTGCGTTTCCTGCATCCTTCCATGCCATGTTGCTATAGCCGGGCGAGGAGTAGGTTTTGTACTCCTGGAATCCATCGCCATCCAGGTCACCGTCGTGATCGATCCAGTGCAGGCAGCCCTCGGCGACCTGTCGATACTCCTTGAGCACATTGATGTCGCCCGTCCAGCGGTAGGCTTCCGAGAGGACAATCAGGTACAGGATGGTTGCATCAGCCGTGCCATAATAGGGATAAAAAGGAATCGTATGGAAGTGGGCCAATTCGCCAAAGCGCATTTCGTGCAAAATCTTACCCGGCTGAGCATCCAGCCAATCGATGCGTTCTTTGGCCTGGTGTTCGGACAGTCGTTTGAGGGCTCCACGGGCAAAACCAGGTGAGACGGCCATGTTCTGGAAGGACACGGTCAGGCTGTCACGCCCGAAGAGCGTCACAAACCAGGGAACGCCCGCTGCCGGGACCCATGCCTCGTCTGACACATCCATATCATAGATGCGCAGCGCGCCCATATCCAGGATAGCCTGGTGATACATACGATAGAGGTTGTTATCGGACGTGGCGATTTTCGTGCAGCGATCTTGCCAGCGTGCCTGTCTTTCATCGAAGTCGCTGCGCGGCTCTGCTTTGGGAGAAGGGATTGCCCCCGTAGAATCTGAGCCTGGTTGCCCAAAGCTGCACGATCCTGGCTGTGGCCGTTTGATCTGCTGCCCATGTTCCAGGATCAGATCAGCGCACATGTGCCAGGACTCATTGTGTTCGAGTTCGAGCTGAAAGAGGATGCGCCCATTGGCATAGCCAACGGCAGCGTTGCCGGGAATGTTGGTAATCTTATAGATGGCGGCTCGGTGGAAGTCCTTGTTGTCGTAAGAAGTGCGAAGCTGCCTCTGAACGCTGTCCCAGGCACTTTCAATCATGCCGCGTTGGACGATATCGCGTGATTTCACCTCAAAGATATCGGCGAAGTCAGAGCGGAGCGTTAATTCGAGCAGGAAGCTGACCTTCTTGCCGCCGTAGTTGCGTAAGTCAAACTCTTCGTGTATACCTTCACTGACCGTACGATTGATGGTCAGGCTCAGTGCATGCGCCTGAATACTTCCTCCCTCCGTCTTGATATCGGGATTGGTCAGATGAAAGCGGGCGGCATAGAAGGTCAACTGGCTGGAATTGATGATCTCTAAGGGGACGCGGTTGATGTAGAGACGGTAAAAACTGATGAAGCGCGTGTCGATCGCATAGACGCCCCCGTCACTATCGGGCAGAATTTCTCCAGCCTGCGTGGTGACCATGAAGGTCCGTCCCTGGCTTATGTTGATCACTGGTGGACCAACTTTAATCTCGGCGGTCATGTGGTCTCTCCTTGCTGTTGAATGAAAAAAGACATCAGCCTCACTATCGAGCATGTAGAGTTGTCGGTTGCCCCTCTGCTGAAAGCGTGTTGCCTCGCGGCTTACTGCGTGGGTGGAAAACCCCTTTCCGGGAGAATGATCCGCTCTCCTTTTTGATACGTGAGGTAGGTCCAGGCGTATTGGAGGAACACGATCACACGGTTCGGCATACCGATCAGGAACAGGAGATGCACAAACAGCCAGACGAACCAGGCAAGGGTGCCGGTAAAGCGCAGCGGGCCGATATTGACGACGCCAAAGCCTCGCCCGACGGTCGCGAGTGTGCCTTTGTCGCGATAATGGAATGGCCGCGGATGTTCTTTGCCGGCCACCTTCCCGGCAATGACGGAAGCCGTATAGCTTCCTTCCTGGAGTGCAACGGGAGCAACGCCTGGCAGAGGTTTGCCATTTTGGGGAACGAGCGCGGTATCGCCAATCACAAAAATGTTGGGGTGTCCAGGAACGGTCAGATCACGCTGTACTTTGACACGTCCATCGTGGTCGACCTCGGTGCCGAGCCATTGACTAGCAGGGGAAGCTTTCACCCCTGCTGTCCAGATGACGTTCTGTGTGTCGACCCGCTCCTCTCCGATGATCACGCCATTTTCATCGATTTCCCGCACATGCACCCCCGTCCAAATTTCGACGCCCATCCGCCTCAGTTTCCTCTGTACGCTTCTCGTGAGGAAGGCAGGGAAATGGGGCATCACGCGTGCTTCCCCCTCGACGAGAATGATGCGTGCTGACTGAGGACGCATATGGCGGAAATCGCCTGCAAATGCCCGCTGTACGAGCTCCGCCAGCGTGCCGGCCAGCTCGACGCCTGTCGGCCCCCCGCCAACCAGGACAAAGGTGAGTTGTGCCTTGCGCTTCTCTGCGTCCGTTTCCCACTCGGCTGCTTCAAATGCAAGCAGCACCTTGCGTCGAATCTCCAGGCTGTCATTGATTGATTTCAAGCCGGGGGCGATTTGTTCCCATGCATCGTGTCCGAAGTAGTTATTACTCGTGCCTGTCGCCACGATCAGGTAGTCAAACGGTACCGCGTGATCGTCCCCACGCACCTGCACGCGCTGTTCTTGCACATCGATGCCTGTTACTTCCGCCATCAACACTTCCGTATTTGCTTGTTTGCTAAGAATATGGCGAATCGGTGCAGAGATATCGGAGGGGGATAAGCCTGCCATGGCCACTTGATACAGCATGGGCTGGAACAGGTGGTGATTAGTGCGGTCGATGACTGTTACTTCGACAGGCTGCTTTCCCAGGCCTTTTGCCGCTTCTAAGCCGCCAAACCCTGCTCCGATGATGACGACATGAGGTACTGTCGCGGGCAGACGGTGTTCGTTCTCGGTCGTCTGTAGCGTCCTGTCCTGTGTCTCTTGCGCATCCAGAACTGCTTTCTTTCTTTTTCTGTACTTCATCCTTTTGTACCATTTCCTCTCTTCTGCCTTTCTGCCAGGTACCCCCTCCATCTCGCCGCCTGCCATCAAACAGAGCGCGTTCCAAAGGGTGTGCCTACGCGGGCCTCCCGAGTGCTAAGAGCCCGGTCCAGGTGGGCGCAGGCAGTAATCAGCGCGAGATGGGTAAAGGCCTGGGGAAAGTTTCCCAGGGCCTCGCCCGTCGGGCTTATCTCCTCAGCATACAGGCCGACGTGATTGCTGTACGAGAGCAATTTTTCTAGCAGCAGGCGTGCCTCGTCCAGTCGACCCGCACGGGCCAGGTCCTCAACGAGCCAGAAACTACAGGCCCCGAAGGTTCCTTCCTGGCTTGCGAAGCCATCATTGGCAGCCGCCTCTGGGTTATAGCGGCGCACTAATGCCCCGCTGGCTAATTCCTTTTGAATGCGCTCAATCGTGGAAAGCATACGTGGTTCCTTCGTGCCGGTGAAATTGGTGATCATCAGCAACAGGGCACTGGCGTCGACCGCATCACTTCCATAGTACTGGACAAAGCTGTGGGTGTGCGGATCCCAGCCCTGCGCCATGATTTGCCGGTAGATGGTTGTCCTTCTGTTCCCCCATTCTTCTTCCGGTGCGGGCCATCCCCGGTCACGCGCTACGCGCAGAGCGCGATCAAAGGCGACCCAACTCATCAAGCGAGAATGCAGGAACTGCTTGGGCCCTCCACGCACCTCCCAGATCCCCTCATCCGGCTCTTGCCAGTTGTTTCCCAACCACTCGAGCAGGCGCAGGACGTTCTGCCAAAGGTCATAGGAGATGGCATCGTAGCGGTTATAGATGTAGATCGCGTCCATCATCTCACCATAGATATCGAGTTGCTTCTGCGTGTAAGCCGCGTTCCCGACGCGCACGGGCCGACTCTGCCGGTATCCCTCGAGATGATCGAGCGTCGTCTCTGTCAGGTCGTGTTTGCCATCGATCCCATACATGGGCTGAAGCGTCCCAGCGTCTTTCAGTTCGTGGCAGCGGGCATCGAGCCAGCCCATGAACGCTTCGGCTTCCTGAGTAAACCCCAGCGTGAGTAAGCTGTAGAGCGTAAAGGATGCATCGCGCAGCCAGGTATAGCGGTAGTCCCAATTGCGTGCCCCGCCTACTGTCTCCGGCAAGCTGGTGGTTGGGGCGGCAACAATCGCCCCCGTTGGCGCATAGGTCAACAGTTTCAAGACGAGCGCTGAACGTTGGACCATCTCCCTCCACCGCCCTTGATACTTGCTCCGTGCGAGCCAGTTGTGCCAGTAATGGAGGGTGTCATAAAAGGCAGCCTGGTACTGGACGTCTGTCAGCTGCTGTGGAACCTGCCTACGCTCTTTGCTGCTTTTCAGCAGGAAGTGAGCGCTTTGGCCGGCCCGGAGCGTAAAGGTTGCCTGCGCGCCTCCCTGTCCGTCGGGTGCGAGCGGGACCGGGGAGGCCAGTTCCAGGCAGAAGTGTTGACTCTGGAAGAAGGCTCCCTGCTGCGATACCTCGACACGGTGCGTGTCGCGTGCATAATTAAAGGCAGGTCGACAGGCGAGTGTAAAGGACAACGAACCATGGACGACGCTAACGGAGCGGATGATCTGGTGCTCGTGCTCCGCGGTTTCCACCTGCTTGATGGGCATGAAGTCGGTCACCTCGCCCACTCCATCAACCGTCAGGAAGCGGGTGAGCAAGAGATTGCTTTCTGGGAGGTAGAGCTGCTTGCAGGTGACGCCATGCATCTCGGTGGGCGCGATACGGTAAAAGCCACCTTTCCCCGCATCCAGGAGCGCCCCAAAGACACTTGGCGAGTCGAACCGGGGGAGGCAGCACCAGTCGATGGAGCCGTTTTTGCCCACCAGGGCCACCGTGTGCAGGTCCCCAATGACCGCATAGTCCCCAATTGGTAGGTAGGAGGTCGGTGGCTCGGAAGCGCGGCTCGTCTGTTCCTCTTGCATACATGCTCTCCTTATAGCCCACCGCTACTGCGCATAAGTCCACCGTCAATAAAGTAGGTCGAGCCAGTGACGTAGGCGGCGGCGTCGGACGCCAGGTACACGACAAGCTTCCCAATTTCTTCCGGCTGGCCCATACGATGTAGCGGGATCTCCTTGAGTAACGCGTGATACTTTTGCGGATCAGCCTTGACATCCGCGTCGATGGGGGTATCAACTGCTCCTGGCCCAATATTGTTGACGGTGATATTGTAGGGAGCAAGTTCGAGGCAGAGCGTACGCATGAGCATACGCAGGCCCCCTTTCGCACAACAGTAGGGCACGTTTTGTGGCATGGGAAGGTCTTCATGTACAGACGAGATGTTGATGATGCGGCCGGCCGTCTTGCGCTTGACCATCTCGCGCGCCGCAGCCTGGGCGCAGAAAAACGCACCTTTCAGGTCCACACCCAGGACGCGATCAAACTGTTCTTCGGTCACATCCAGAAACGGGCTGTGTATCTCCATGCCGGCATTGTTAACCAGGATGTCCAGGCGGTGGTAGTGTTCGACCGCCTGTTGAATCAGGCCCATTGCCTGCTGGTACTGCGACACATCGGCCTGGATGACGATGCCCTTTCCGTTATTCTTCTCGATGACCCGCAATACTTCCTCTGCCTTCTCCACTGCGTGCGCGTAGTTCACCACGACGGTTGCCCCTTCGCTGGACAGTTGAAGCGCAATGCCGCGCCCAATGCCGCTGTCAGAGCCCGTGACAATCGCAACCATCTGATCTAATTGTCCCATAATATCTCTTTCCTTCTTCATTTAGCTTTACTCTTGAGCTGTCGCCTGACTCGTGGCGCTTTAAGAGTTGTGAGTACTGTGTCGAGCACCGCCCGCACTCTCGTCGTCCGGTTACTTCTCCCGGTCGACGTCCATGTTCCCTACTCCGAGGTCTCGGTGAGCGGTCGAGCGACAGACTCGAGCGATCTGCGCCCGGCGTTGATCCCGAACAGCACCTCGACAACTCCACCCAGGATCATGATACCCCCACCGATCAGGTATCCGACAAAGAGGCCCGTACGGTCCAAGCCGTTTCCGATGAGGGCCCCGTACAATAGTGGGCCAATCGCTCCGAAAATCTGGGCGATAGCGAAGAACACCGCGATAGTTTCCGCCCGGATCTCGATCGGGAAGATCTCGCTGACCGTGAGGTAGCCCGCGCTCGCCCCGGCCGAGGCGAACGCTGTGTTTCGGCCGCCAGGTTTTCACCTACCTCTCGAACGGTCACTCCATGCATACTTATATCTTTATGAACCTCCTGTCTCGCTTGATGAGCATGTTGGTTGAACTATTATGCGCTAGCTCTGAATCACTGGTACTCTCAAGTTCAGGAATGATGCGGGTAGCCAGCACTTGGTCGAGTTCGACACCTCACCGGTCGAACGAGTTGCTATTCTAGATAGTGTCCTGGACAAATTCGTGCCTGTCACTAATGCGGTCGAAGTCCCTAATATACTGTGAATGCCATTGCCGGGAAATGCGTAGACCCGCTGAATTCCTCAATCTACCAGTCGTTGCGATAAAAATCGCTTATATGCTTACTTGTGAGTTACTCAATCCTTCTCCTACATACCCCAAACGGTCTTCAGACACACCTCTTACCAGTACAAATGATACGGGTGGAGCGTGAAAAAATGCGTGAGTAGGATCGTGAGTCGCTCACGCCTGGGGAGGGTGGAACACTGTGGTGAGTCGGCTCACCAAACAGTAGAGTGAACTCCGTTGTCAAGAAACGTTATGCGCGGCAGGCGCACCACTGCGCGTAAACATTCGTTTTCAGAAAGAAGATAGTGTTGGCGAATTCAAAAAATGAGTGCGTCGCTGAGCATAAAGTAGGAATGTTCCAGGCTCGAAATCCGAATTCGCCAACACTATCTTGACAAGACAAAAAGATCAGGATAGCTACGGTGTAGCCCCCTTATCATGCACAGCTTTAGCAGCGAGAGGCCTGATCACCAGGAACGCAAGCACGAACATCGTGCCAGCCACGAGACTTGCACCCGCATACATGGTCGACAATGGAATTCTTGCTGTGCCTTGCAGCGGCCCGACTCCAAACGCGGCGATGCCATAGCCTACCTGGTAAAAGGCGATCAATTCTCCAGACACCACTGCGGTCAATCGGGAAAATTCTTTCCCGCCAAAGCTGATACTTAGCGGAAGAAAAGCCGAACAGGCCAGACCGGAAAAGCCGAAAGCAAGTATACCGCTGATGTCCGTACTAACCTGTGAAACAGCCAGGAAAGCCATCACAAGCAGCACGGGTAAACCAAGATACGTCCAACGTGTCGGCACCTTTGATGACACGACAGCGGCAAAGACACGCCCGATGGTCACCATCGCCCAGAAGGCGGTCAGAGCGAACGATGCCCACTGGGTGGACACGCCGCGCTGCTGCGTGAGGTACAACGCTGACCAGTTGCCATTCATGGTTTCGGCAATACCATAGAGCAGCACAATAGCAGCATAAAGCCAAAAGCGCCGTGGCAGTCCGCGCAAAAAGCCCGCGCCAGATTTCGTGCTGCCAGTCGTGTGGCGGTCGGTAGTGATCTGAAGGGGTAATTTCGCACTGAACAGCAAAAGGACCAAAAGCACCACACCCACGAGGACTGGCAGCAGCCACCAGGCACCCAACCCAACAAATACAGCCACAAAGAGCGGTGCAAGGGCCGTTCCTGTACCGAGTAAGGCATTCAGCGCAAGTACCGCATTGTCCACGCGTGTGGGGAAGAATTCCTCTGCAAAGGTGTTGAGCACCATGACCGTCGCGCCGAAGCCAAGACCAAGGGCAGCCGTGGCAAGCAACAACACGCCATAAACGAGGTTCGAAGAAGACAAAATGAAATAGCTGAGTGCGAGCAGGGTCATCGAGATCAGGTCACTGCCCAGGCCGAGCAGGAAAACTCGCTTCAAGGTCCAACGCCGGGCCAACGTCGGTGCCAGGCTTGAAGCCAAAATGGCAAAGACGACCTGAGGTAGGAACATCACCCCATAACGTGTGCTGCTTAACCCATACCCCTGAGGACTGGTAAAGATGGAACTGGCGGCTGGGAACGTCACTAAGGCCACGCCTTGAATGAGGCCCGCCAGGTAAACCAGGCCGATTTGGGTGCGTCGTGCCATCATGTACTCCTGTGAAGGTAAGCCTTCGGTCCAGTAGCCAGAAATCTTGGGGTCTCTGTTCTAGCCATCCTGGCCGAACGAATAGAAGATGGGAAAGTGCGCCTCAGGTCCTGGCGTCAGCAGCGTGAGTTACCTATTCATCATCACGTCGCCCAACCACCCTTGCCAGCGGATAATCGGGTGATTAGGTGACGTGATGGACTTTACCATTTACCTCATCCTTTCGAGAAGATGATCTCCTACGCGCAACGCATTGGCCATTGCTGTCAAGCCCGGGTTCACCGCGCTAATGCAGACAAAAAAGCTGGTATCGACCACATACAGGTTATCGAGTTCGTGCGCCTTGCAGGTAACATCCAGGACAGACGTCCTGGGGTCCTTGCCGAAGCGACAGGTCCCGACCTGGTGCGCTACCCCGGCGATTGGGATTTCGTTCTTCAGGTAGGCATTGCGCGGGATCAGGTGATCGGGGTGCATGCCTAGATGACTCAGCATGGACTTGAGTTTGTCGTACAGCTTTTGCTTTGGCACCTGGTTATTGGGCGTGTAGCTCAGCGTGACCTTTCCTTCCTTGTCAACGGTGACGCGGTTATTCGGATCCGGCAGATCTTCAGTGGACAGCCAGAAGTCAACGGCGTGACGTGCGATATAGTCAAGTGTAAACGTCGGCACCAGTGCTGTCTCGATGGGCCTTTCGCCTTTGTACATCAGTCCCTGGGATTTGCCGACCATTTGGATGTTGCCCATAGGGTATGCGAATCCTTCCATGCCAAAGTAAAAGTCGTTTAGCCCGAGTGTTTTCTGGTACCGGGTTGGATTCTCTTCTTTCGAAATGGCTAGAACCGCCATACTGTTGTGGAACATATAGTTACGCCCGACCTGATCGGAGCCGTTGGCGAGACCATGAGGATGCTTGTCAGTAGCGGACATGAGCAACAGTTTGGCCGAGTTGGTAGCGCCGCACGAGACCACGATGATGTCACCCTGGTACGTTTCAGTCTGCCCGTTGCGCTCGACCACCACCTGGGTCACCGTGGTGCCGGTCGCGTTGGTAGTGAGTTGAATGGCCCGAGCGTTGGTCAGCAAGGTGATGTTCGGATACTCCAGCGCCGGGCGCACACCCAGCACCTCCGCATCGGATTTCGCATGCACCAGGCAGGGGAATCCGTCGCAATCTTCGCAGCGAATGCAGGCGCTGTACGGCATATTTTGTTCGTTGAGCATGATACCACAGGGAGCATGAAAGGGATGATAGCCCGCCGCTTTGAGGTCGTCGGAGAGCTGTTGGATACGCGGCTCATGGGAAACCGCCGGGAAAGCGTAAGGCGTGTTGGATGGCGGCTCGGTCGGATCTTCGCCCCGCGCCCCATGCACCTGATACAGTTGCTCTGCCCTCGTATAGTAGGGTTCCATCTCTTCGTAGCTGATAGGCCAGGCAGGAGAGATGCCGTCATAATGGCGTAGTTCGCCGAAATCTTCCTTACGCTGGCGATACAGCGCTGCACCGAATACTTTAGTCGCACCACCGACAAAATAGTGAACCTGGGGTTGGAAAGACTTGCCGTCTTTATCGTACCAGGTATCCGGCAAAATATAGCGGTTCTTGAGAAACACGGATTCGGTATCCCAGTTCTGCTGCTCACGAGGCAGCCAGTCACCGCGCTCAAGCACAAGGATGCGCTTCCCCGATGGGGCAAGGTGACGGGCAAGTGTTCCGCCACCCGCTCCGCTCCCGACAATGATGACATCATACTGTGTAGTCATGGACTTGTTTCTCCTTTTTGTACGTGTTGAGGCGGATAGGACGATGAGAGCGTCGAACTACCTCGTAAAATGTATCGTATCGAAACTCGCCGTAAGGATTCTGGCTTTGGACTGGGTTTCAGACAAGACAGCTTGAACTATCCACCTCTTGCACTGACAACTCGAAGGACTGATGACTTCCTTCTACGCTGCCGTCCCAGCATGCTTCCCTCCTCCCTGGCTGCCTTGATCGCTCCCGCGCCAATTCAGAGTGCGACTCGCTTGCCTGCGTGGAGTACATCGGCTGCATGTTGGAGCTGGGCGTCGATGAGGAACGATACACAGCGCCAGGTAGCCAATGCCCCTATGGATCGTGTTATGTTTGTGCAGGGGTGCGGGGATAGCTTCCAGCTCCTGCACGTCATTTGGCACGATCACACACGTCACGGTCCGCTCAGCCTTGGCGATGCGAATCGCGCAGTCGATCAGCTGCCACTTCAATGAATGGTACTGGCGGAGCGTGAAAAAGTGCGTGAGAAGGACCGTGAGTCGCTCGCGCCAGAGGGAACGGATGCACCATCGGGGTGAGGCAGATCTCCAAACAGGTCTTGGATTTCGACCCGCCTCGCATGACTTCTGTGAGGGGGGAAAAGAACGGAATGGCCGGCAACGCAAGGGATACCTCTTGCTTTATAGAGAGAACAATCTCATCTTACTGCTTGTTCCAAGACACGCCGCACCTGAGGTGCCGCGAGAAAACTCGTCCGCATCGTCTCATCCACGATCTTCTCGGCAAGTTCCTGGACCACAGTCGCCGCCCGGACATATGCTTGACCTGCCAGCACCTGTTCTCCCTGCGACTGGTACAGGTCTGCGAGTGCCACCTGGACCTGCCACTGTTCATCTGCCAGACCGATCTCTTCAGCGAGCACGCGAGCCTCCTCCAGGGAGGAAAGTGCCTGCTCTCGATGACCTTCCCACCGTGCCAGCTCCGCATATGCCCGCAGGTACTGCACGCGGTCGGCGCGACCGTCTCCATTGCGTGCGTCGAGGCGACCAAGATGCTCCCTGGTCCGTGCGACGTCTCCCCCACGCAGCAACGCCTCCGTGACACTCCAGTGGGGAATCTCCGCGTATGACAGGACATAGTCGTCTGCGGCCATCGCTGCCTGTCGTGCGTAGCGAAGGGCAGTAGCCCACTTCCCAACAAGTGCATAATCCGCGCAGAGAACCGTGGTGACGACCGTTGTGTAGGAGTGTGACTCGCTTGCCTCGTTGAGCTTGAGTGCCTCCAGATCGATCTCACGAGCAGCAGACACTGCCTGCATTGCCCGGTAGACGCCCCCTAATTGGATGAGGGCGCGCAGAAGCAGTGTGTTCGCCAGCGCTGAGCGCGTACTGAGGGCCCGTGCGCTCTCCACGGCCTGTAGAGCGCTCTCCAGCGCTTCTGTATAGGACCCGCTGTCGCGTAACCCCGCGGCCAGGTCATAGAGGGCATTGACCTGCCCCCAGACATTCCTGGTTTCCTGGCTGATGGTGAGCGCGCTGCGTGCCCGCACGATCCCCACATGCAGTCGACCACGGTGCATGTGCGCGTTTGCGAGCAGGCAGAGGGAATCGGCTTCCATCGCCCGGTCCCTCATAGCGGCGTAGAGTATGTGCGCCTCTGTGGCCAGTTGCTCGTGTTCCTCCCACGCGCCCAATTGCATCTTGATGTAGGTCAGTGCGTCCAGGCTCTGGATGATGAGGTCTGGTTGTCCAATGCTTCGGGCTAATGCCAATGCACGCTCCCCATGGGTGGTTGCCGATGTCAGACTCGCTCTATACAGGTCAATCATTGCCTGGTACCATTGTGTCGTTGTCAACCCGATCGTGTCATCATTCTGCGCTGCCACACGCAGCACCTGCTCGATCATGGCCCCAAACATCGGACGACCCTGCTCCCATGTCCTTGTGAGCTCGTACGCTCGTTCTAGAGAGACATAGAGATGGTACACTTCGGGTGCTGAGAGCTTTCCTTGCATCGTGTGCCCATCCGGTTGCCGTGTCAGTAATTGCCATGCCTGTTCGTAGTGTTCGATGGCGTCGTCCAACGCAAAAACGGCTATCGCCTCGTCGCCCGCCGCCACACTCAAGTGGAACGCCGGTTCGGGCAGCTCTGCGGCCAGGGCATGGTACGCCAATTTCGCGGGGGGGACAGCGGCCTCTTGCAAGGTAGAGAGCGCGCGCCGGTGAAAAATGCGACTGCGTGCCTCACCCGCCTCGACGTAGACGATCTCGCGGATCATGTCGTGGGTGAAGGTGTAGGCTCCATTGCCTGGTTGACTGCTCTGCCGCGGCGGTTCGCGCATCAGGCGGTTCCGCAGTACCTCGTCCAGGGCGACCAGTCCCTCTTGTTCGGAGAGATCCGCGACCTGGCAGATCCGCTCAAAGCTGGCCTCTTGCTCCAGCACGGCGCCCGCGACGAGGAAGGCAAAGGCGGTCGGGCTGAGTCGATCGAGCTGCAAGCTGACCAGTTCGCGTACGCTTGGTGGGAAGAGGCGAGCCACACTCAGTTCCTTGACCATCGCTGCTGCGAAGTCATCAGGCCTTGCGCCATCTGCACCCAGTTGTGGGCTGAAATGACCGCGTGCAAGCAGCAGCTTGAGCGTTTCGATCAGAAAGAAGGGCTGGCCACCTGTTTCGGCGAAGAGCCGCTGCCCAACCCGCTCCAAGGAATCGGTTGGGAACGGTGCGCCGAGGACGGATGCCCTTGACCTTGTCACCTCGCTCTTCTGCTCCCCGCTGATCAGGGCCTGGAGCAGACACAGGATATCCTGGGCCGCGAGCGGGCTCAGCTGCAGGCGGGTCAAGGGCACCATCCGCCCCAGGTTCGCTCTCCACTCGGCCAGGCGAGGGGTCATCTGCAGGGCTTCGGTGCGCAGCGAGAGCAGCAGCAGCACCGGCGTGGCGTGCTCAGTGAAGCTTCGTGCCAGGTAGTGCAGCAGGTCCATGGTAGCGGTATCCGCCCAGCGCAGATCATCGAGGAAGAGGAGCAGCGGGGTACGCGCTGCCAGGGCATCCAGAAGGCGTGCCACAGCTTCGAACAGGGTGTTGCGTGCCACTGACGCGTCTGCCACCGGGCCAGGCAGGTCGGGATAGCGCTCGCGCAGTTCTGGTAACAGGCGCGCGAGTTCAGTCAACCACACGTCTTGCAGCAGATCGTCTGGGGCATTTTCCTGCTCGATTCTGGGCCGCAAGGCCTCGATGAGCGGTTGATAGGACAGCCGCCCACTGCTTTCGAAGGCCTGGCCACGCAGCACCTCGGCCCCCTGGGCGGCCGCCCAGTCCAGAAACTCGGCGGCCAGTCGCGTCTTGCCGCTGCCAGCATCCCCTTCTAAAAGCACCACCTGCGCCTGCCCCAGGCGGGCTGCGTGGTAGCACTGGAGCAAGGCGCCAAACTCCCTTGTCCGTCCCACCAGAGGAGCATCGAGCAGTGCCAGCGACTTGAAAGATATTCCGGAGACACGCTGCTCCTCGTGGCGAAGAGGGGCTGTGGTCCGAATGCGCTCAGCCAGGGCCATCGTTTCCGGGGTTGGGTCAGCATGAACCTCGGAGGCCAGGATGGCCCGTAAGGCCTCATAGGCCTGCAACGCAGCGACGCGATTGCCGGTCGCGAAGTGCAGGCGCATCAAGCGCTGCGAGGCGTCTTCGTTCAGCAGGGAGATGGAGAGCCAACGGATGATGGTCGCAATGGCTTGTTCGATCTCACCTGCTTCTTCGTACCACTGTGAGAGCCGGTCGAAGACTTGCTGCAGGCGCAGATGCCAGTATTCGCGCTGGAAGCGAGCCCAGTCGTCGAATCCCGGCGCGTTATGCAGGGAGAAATCGGCCAGAAACTCCCCACGCGAGAGCCTGGTCGCCTCCTGGAGTTGTGTACGCTGCGCGCGGCGTGTCTCCTCTGGAAGTGTAGCAGTAGCACGTGAGCTGTCACGTGCGAGCGTCCAGGCCGCCTGTAAGGTATGCAGATCCAGGCTGACCCCAGAGGTCAAGTCCAGACTCAGGGTGTCACGGTCGATGTGCAGGTGCGGGATGCGATCTGGCCCCACTCTCTGCGCCGGGGAAGTGTCCTTCGCCAGCACGTCGCGCAGCTCAAGCACCGTCGTGCGTAGGGTCGCCCGCGCATGGGCGGCATCGCTCTCGGGCCAGAAGAGTTCCGAGAGCGTTTTGCGCGAATGCCTCCCCTCCTCCACAGCCAAATAGATGAGCAGGGCGAGGGCCTTGCGCGAGGGAAATGCCAGCAACCGACCACCGCGGTACACCTGTGGCGGGCCAAGCAACGCAAAATGGAGCGTGTCCCAGTCCGATGATTCGAACACAGCGAACTCCCTGTCTCTTATGAGCTTTCTTGTTATACGACAAAACGTAGCACAACTATCACTGTTTATTCATACGTATCGTACATCCTCGGCGGTTCAAACGTCAAGCGTTTCGCGATGGCACGAACGTTTTCACGCACGCACTCACGCATCTCCTCACGCTCAACTGATATACTGGAAACAGCGAGTGAGTCTTGCGCTGATGGATGTCTCTGTCACCTCAGCGCCATGAAGTTCCATGAGGATATGTCGACTTGAGACCAGCAGGATGTTCGTCAATGTGTGGCACACGTGACGTATATAGTGTGTTGATGACACGGTGAACGAACCGTAAAAACGCTTTGAGAACTCGATCATCAACAGCGAGCCGGAAAGGGGTGTAGTGATGACGAAACAGGAGCGATTTTGGAAGACGCACGAACGTTTTCACGGAAGAACGAACGCGCTCCAACCTGACGATATGCCGCTCAAGAGGGATGGTCAAATGAGCTTGATCCTAGCGAAAAGCGGATGAGAACAGACTGGGTGTGTTCTCTGCTACGAAACCATCAGCAGCGTATGCACCGAGATACACACTGCTGATCAAGAGAAAGTAGACGTCATGCATAAGACACACAATAGCCTCCCCGAAGAGCAGCGGGCAAAACTGGTCGAGTTATTAAATCGCCGCCTGGCCGACAGCATTGATCTGATGCTCCAGGCCAAGCAAGCACACTGGAATGTGAATGGTCCACAATTCATGACGCTGCATGCGTTGTTCGGCCAGATTGCCTGTGGAGTCGAGGAGTATGTTGACCTGCTCGCCGAGCGTGTCGTGCAGTTGGGAGGCAGTGCCGAGGGAACGGCATATGTCGTCGCCCGCAGAACCTCTCTGGAGCGATATCCGCTCGAGATCGCTGACGGAAACGGCCATATCGAGGCGCTAGCAACGGTACTCGCCTCCTTCGGCAAACATGTCCGGTACGCTATCGGGCAGGCGACTGAGCTGATAGATGCTGATAGTGCCGCTCTCTTCACCGAGATCTCGCGTGGCATCGATACCTGGCTCTGGCTTGTCGAAGCCCACCTGCAAACGGTAGAGTGAGTCGTTGCTCTCGCTGAGCAGTCAGCGGCAACGGCCAGAATACACGCTAACTGGGCAAAAAAAGCCGTTGCGTACGTTGTTGAAGCCGGAGTTTGCGAACGACAAGGGCATGGAGAGGCAGCGAGCGATTGAAGCCGTTCTTCAGGACTTCACGACAGGCTTGCTCCAGTTGTACATCGCGTTACACCTCGTCCATCTCTCCTACGGACGCGTACACGCCACGATGGAGGCACTTGAGAACAACCGGAATGACACACGAATGATTGAATTTCTAAAGGAAATGGATGTGAGAGGTACCGGGCCACATCGGCAAGGGCACCTCCTACACGTTCAATACGGAAGACATGAGCAACGTGCTTCCACCATGAAAAAAGGAGTACGCATATGTTTGAGCATATTTTGGTTCCCCTCGATGGGTCGACACGAGCTGAGGAGGCTCTTCCTATTGCAGCGCGTGTCGCACGCGCTTCGGGCAGTTCTGTGGTTCTGCTGCAAGTAGTGAGCTTTACAATGAACTATGGTTTTGGTAGTGATCTGGGTCTGGGCTATGGTGGCGGTCTGGGTTATGGCTATGGTGGCGGTCTGGGTTCCACCCCGTTGATCTCCGAGGAGATCAGCGAAAAAGAGCAGGCCGAAGCGGCGGCGTATCTGGCACGCATTGCCCACTCGAACCTGTTTGCGGGAATCACCACCACCACTGAAGTTGTCTTTGGACTCCCTGCACCCCAAATTCTCGCGTTCGTGGAGCAGCAAGCGGTGAACCTTCTTGTCCTGTGCAGCCACGGGCGAACGGGCTTTATGCGTTGGGTGCTGGGGAGTGTGGCCCAACGGGTCATTCATCACAGCCATGTACCGGTGCTGGTCGTGCGTGATGGGGGATCGGCGCTTCCTGCTCTGCATGCCGGTGTCGCCCGCTCGTTCTGTGCCGCTGTCGCAGTAGATGGCTCCCCTCTAGCAGAGACGGCGCTGCTTCCCGCCGCACACCTGGTCGCCGCGCTGGCCCAGCCCGCACAAGGCGTCGTACTTCTGATGCACGTGGTCAAGTCGCACACGTTCGCGGCTGATGAAAACGTACGCTCCCAGCGTGATGCCGAGGGAGTGGAACAAGCTCAAGCGTACCTGCAACGCGTGCGAGAGCGTCTGCTCGCGCAGACGAGCGACCTCAACCTCCTGGTAACGTGGTCCGTCACGCCTGCTCAGGATATCGCGGAGACCATCGTGACCACCGCGGAAAAGGGGACGGGAAGCACAGGGGAGAACGCTTGCGATATCCTCGTTATGGCAACGCATGGCCGAGGAGGAGTGGAACAGTGGGTTATGGGCAGTGTGACCGAGCGCGTCCTGGGGGCCGCTACCGTGCCGATGCTGGTGGTACGACCACCCGAGGGCACGTCGCACACATAGAAGGGCAAGAGGTGTGCCAATCTGCCCCAAGTGCAAGGATCGTCAGGCCGGGAGCTGGTACCTTTTGTACGCTCCAATTGAGGTGAAACAATGAGTGATCGCATAACGCGCATGGAAAGTCGCACGCGCGTTATGCGGCGCGCTAGAATAAGCTGCACCCGCAATCTTCGGGAGAACGAGAACGCGCACGCATTTGATGAAGTTGCCAGGGATGGCGATACCGAGGATGTGAAACTTTTCTGCGGTCATAACGTTCGTTCACTGTTTAGAAAAAGGATAGAAGGGAGAAATACATGCCTCCACTGTGGTTAGAAGTTGTTTCGATGATCTCCCTTGTACTCGCAGGGCTAAGCGCCTTGCTCATTGTAGTTGACATGCTTCGTGGTCATCCTCAGACAATGTGGATCATGGATGTGGTCTGGCCTGTCACAGCACTCTACTTTGGGCCGATAGCTGTTTGGGCCTACCGGGTGATGGGACGTCCGCAGGCGAGAAATATGGGGAAGAAAGAAGGTCAGCAGGATAAAAGTCGGCACGACACAGAGCGTCAGCTAGACGAGCAAAGCAAAGCAAAGAAAGACCCGTTTTGGGAGATCACCTTTAGAGGAGTGACCCATTGCGGCTCTGGATGTACCCTGGGAGACATTATAGCGGAGTGGCTCGTGTTCTTCTTCGGGTTCTCTATCGCGAGTTTGACACTCTGGCCCAGCTACATTCTCGACTACGCCTTTGCCTATCTTTTAGGCATTCTATTCCAGTACTTTACTATCGCACCCATGCGTGGACTCTCCGTGGGGCCAGGCATTTGGGCTGCGATCAAGGCCGATACGCTCTCGCTGACAGCTTTCGAGGTGGGACTTTTCGCTTGGATGGCTCTGACGAGTCTCGTCTTCTTCCACCCAGAGCTGAGGCCCGATAACCCGGTCTTCTGGTTCATGATGCAAATCGGGATGATCATTGGCTTTGCTACCAGCTACCCAATGAACTGGTTCGCTATTAAAAAAGGGTTCAAGGAGGCCATGTAAAGCCACATCCTACGCGAGTTGAACGTTGTAGCATGACGCTGGAATAGCGTTGGAAAGCATGCACTTCCATATGTTTATTCATCGTTGCATCATGCAGGAGATGGATATCCGGATCGTTTGCCACATTTGCCTGTAGCTCAACCAGCATGCCCTTCGCTTTGTCTACAGCGTTGCAGAGCCACAGACACTCTAATCACCCGTCCAGAAACGACCTTCAGCATACGCCAGATGCCGACACATATCCAGTATCTTTCGTATGACCTTCTCAAACCTGCCAGCATGCCGAGGCGGAGAAGAAGCGACGGTTCTCCGGTATATCTCTTGCTCAGTGTAATCGGTGCGTAAAGTACTTAACTTTTCGATTTCCCGTGCTGTGAAGCCCGCCTGGCGTAACCTGTCACAGCCTTCTTTGTAATCCATACGCTTCATGGAGTACTCCTTCTGTAATTGATTCCACCGCCGAAATAGCCGTCTCCGTAGTCACACATTGCAGCAGTAACATCACATCTCGTAGGGGACTGTTCTTGTTGCCCCAACTATACTACATGGGGAACAGTTTCACGAGGACGAACGACAAAACAGGTTCAGCAGATAGGAGAGACAAACCGTTAGCTGCTTCTTTTTGCCCTTCTCGCTTTGCTGCTCTTCCTGGTGGAGCCGTTGGAACTCTCTAAATAACTCCCCTCCTTATCATGTCTTCTACGCTTAAGGATAGCGACGGAGCGTGAAAAAAAGCGTTATCCCAGCGTGACATGAACTATCGGCGATTGATCTTCTTCTCTGCTAACTGCTTCCAAGTTGATCACACGGCATTTGCTTGTGGTCGATCAGTGCGCTTGTCCGGCGCAAAAGAGCTGAGCCGCCGAGATGACGAAGCAGATCATCAGAGGACTGGGAAAGCGTGTGAAATAGCCTTTACATCGGCCAGTAATAGTTCAAAATCCCTGCGATGATGAGTGTGCGTCACCACTCGACGTGAGATGCACCAGAGCCAATCGACCACACTAACCCCGTACAGCTTGAGATTATCGTCGGGTGTCCCGACCAGACGTTGCCCATGCCGCCCTCTGCGGCACCCGACACGCGTATGTGTTGGATGAAAGGCGCTCGGAAGCTGTTTCATGTACAATTCTCTTCCAGAAATTGGCGTCAGAAATTTGAGGCGAGTCATGAGGTGCATGGGAGTAGGAAATTCATGATATCTCCCGTGACGTTGGACCGCCCTCCTCATCCGTCGGCTCTGCACCAGGCTCACCAAATAATCCCGCCCTTCCTGATCTGCTGCTCGGCTGAAATGGAAAGGCCAACACAAATGGTTCTTTTCACGCAGGGATAACGCTTTTTCTCACGTTCCGCTGCTACTCTTAAGAGCATAAGGCATAATGATGGCGGTTCTATCAGTGTGGGAGGCTCGTATAGGCCCGTAGAAAGGATCCCATACTATGGATGCACCGCTCAGTATCTGCATTTCTGGTATCTCCTGATCTCACTGGCAAACCTGCTCGTGAGCGGGCTTCTGATCGTTGTTGTCTTCATCCTGGCTGCTGCGCTCCAGCCGCCAGAAAAGCAGCGTCTCTCCACCCTCGAAACCGTACTGCATCCCGGTAGTGCAGGTGATGGAGAGGTGGCAGAGGCGGAGGTGCGCTCATGACCTGACCACTGGAATTCGCGAACAAGTGCGCAGATGGGTGCCGCTGGATAACGTGCTGTCTGATCACCTGCCAGCATTCGTGCGAACAGCAACGTGTTTCTCTCAACAGAGATAACTCTGTCTGAGAAACATATTGTCTCGTTTGATCCCCGTCACAAAGCGTAGGAGAAAGAAAATGTCTCAAAAAAAGGAACGATGTACGCCTTTGTTCCGGCAACGCTCACGATCAAAGTGGGGACGCAGGTGCTCTGGAGCAACGACTCGAATGCTCCCCATACGGTCTCAAGCGATACCGGAGTCTTCAATACGCCCAATCCTCTCGGCATCAATCCAGGTCAAACGTATGCATTTACCTTCACCAAACCCGGTACCTATCCCTACTACTGTAATATTCATACCTACATGACAGGGAAAATTGTGGTCACTGGGTAGGGAAGTACGGCACAGAGAGAAGGGGTAGGAAGTGAAACATATCTCTGGAGAGCCAACCCGGAAAGGCTATCCACTTTTGAAAGGAAAGAACACATTGAAACACAAAATGATGGCTGTTGCACTTGTCTTCATGATCGTCCCGTTGCTCCTCGCAGCATGTGGTGGCAGCAGTGGGACCAGTACAGGTAGTAGCAGTAGTACACCAACGACCACGAACGCGACGCCGACCAGTACTGCGATGACGGCGAAAGCAAGCTTGATGCATGTTCCTACGGGAACAGCAACGTTAAACTGGGACCCCACGAGCAAAACGCTCACGGTCAACGTAACGTTAACAGGTCTCGCACCGAATAGCATTCATCCTGAACATATTCACACGGGGAGTTGTGCCAACCAGGGTGGTGTTCTGCATCCACTGGCAATGCTGAACGCAGATGCGCATGGAAATGCGACCGCGACGACAACCATCCCAAACGTGACGGGTGGCATTCCAGCCAGCGGGTGGTACGTCAACGTTCACAATGGCCCTGCCCTCTCGCCCGCTGATCAGTTTCTGCCCATCGTGTGTGGCGATGTCAGCAATAGCAATACCTCAACCAGTGCGGCGCAATCGGTTCAGGTCACCTTGAATAGTGCGCCGTCTGCCAGCGCGGGACAGGCTGCGATGGGAACGGCTGAGCTGACGCTGAATGGTTCTACGTTAACGGTCAAAGTGACCGTGAGTGGACTGGCACCCAACAGCTCACATGCGAATCATATCCACCTGGGCAGTTGCACGATGCAGGGAAAAGTCTTGTACCCATTGACTACCCTTGTTGCCGATGCGAGCGGGAATGCGACCGCGACGACAATGATCAATAACGTCTCCTCTATCCCGAGCAGTGGCTGGTACGTCAATGTCCACAATAGCACGGCATTAACCACACAGACGGGTTTTGATCCCATTGCCTGCGGTGACGTCACCATCGGATAAACCATTCGGAGGGGGCATATTGGTGCATCCCTGAAACCAGGACTGACCTTCTGCTGAAAGCAAGTGTTTCGGCAGAAGGTCAGTTTTGAGCTATTGGCTTGCAAGGAAATGAGCAATGGAAGTTCCCATCTCCGTGGGTGAGACTTCCTGCACGAAATGGATACCCTTGACCGTCACCTCTCGCTGGTTAGGCCATGTACGACAATATACCCGCTGCGCACCCGTCAAAATCGAACCTGGCTCAGCGATCACAAACAGCTTTGGGAGCGTGCTAGTTGAAAGCCACTGTGAGTAGCTGGTAACAATAGCTGTCACATCCGCAGGGACGCCCTCGAGAGAGATCTCACGGGGCCATGTCAGGGTAGGGCGTCGTGACTCGCCTGATTCCAGGTAGGGTTGGCGACAGACCGCCATTTCTGCCTCACCCAGAGGCCGTATCACACTGGCTGGCAAAAGTTTTCACTTAGTGGTGAAGGCAGGTTGTTACGAGGTTTTGTATTCATCAAGAGTATACCCTACTCTCTTACAAATTGGAAATATGTAGGATAAAAAAATGAGTCCAAACGATGACGATCCTGAAGCAACCTCAGACATGACGGATCAAGACCTACGACCGCCTCCTTCCACCACACGTGCGCCGCTGATAAAACCAACAACGTGTTCGAGAGCCACTTGCCCGAGCCGTGAGTGGCTTGTCTCTTCTCTGAGCCGCAGCTCGCTTCCTGGCAGACGCTGGGCCAGTTCCACTCCATGAGACAGGGGTACCTCACGATCGGCGCGGCTGTAGATGAGCAAGACCGGCAGAACATCTCGACAAGCGAGGGCGGCAAGTGCGGGCTCAAGATTGGCCTGAAAAACAATGTGGCGAGCATTGGAGGTATAGCTCTGGCAGGTATGGCGCATGTAATCGCTCACTATCGGCAGAGGTAACCCTCCCTTGACCATCCCTCTGTCAAGTGAAAAGAGCAGCAGAGGCCACAGAGCTTTCAGGCTGTAGTGAACAATCCAACAGACCGGCGCATAACTCAGCATGGCCCGTGTCAGGGGAGAGCGGAGTGCTTCACGCTCCATGTCATGACGAGGTGACGAATAGGGGGTGCCAAGCAGGACGAGTCCCGCCAGCCTGGCGTGTCCCACCTGGACTCGTATGTTGCCTTCGATCAACTGTGCTGCCAGCAACAGCGCGAGGATGCCACCCATCGAGTGTCCGGCCACATACACCTGCGCTTGGGATACAGAAGAGGATGGGAACATCGCTTGACTGTCTTGCAACACTGCCTCGATAACGCTCAATTGCACGAGAGGAGTATAGGCGAGATGGGGCTTGTCAGAAGCCCCAAATCCGAGCAGGTCAGGTGCAAGAGCGAGCACTCTGCACGAAGACGACTGAGCTAATCCCTCCAGGTAGGAGAGCCAGTAGCGACCAGAACCGCCGAGCCCGTGCAGGAAGACGACGATCTTCAGATCAGATGTGTCTGCCGTCTCTCCTGTCTGCACTCTGTCTTCTGTTGTGCCTTCCGCTTCCAGCGGGTCGAGGCAGGTGCTGAACCAGTAGCAGACCCGCCCCCACTCCGTCTGGCAGTAGCGCTGTTCGACCATGCTCACCGCTCTCCACTGCGCTACGAACGCAGTTTCGTCATATCTCCGAAGCCCTTCCTGCTCTGTGGGCTACAGATCGGATCACCCACGCTCAGAAGAACGAACGTTTACGCACACTGATCACATATGTGCTCGTTCGCCGGGCGACTTCTCTTAGCAATTATCGGCGAGTCGTACCGTTTCCGACAACGGCTGTTGCACATAGAGCAACGAGAAGCCTCTCAAGGTGAAGCCGTACCATCATCACGCACCGAAGCAGGGGAATGCCCCCGTGCGGAACCCACGTGTCCCGCAGCAACAGGAAAGGCCACCCTCCCCCGAATGAAGCGCATCCCCCCACCCTGTTGAGCCACAGATGATGCTCCTTTAGGCAATGGCCGCTGTGGCGGTCTTTCTTTCGAGATAGATGCGGACGGCTCTGGTCACCTGCATAGTCCCAAGAACGAGAGCATAGAACACGATGAGGCGAACAGATGCCATTGCTCCCCCTCCCGGTTGAATCAGCAAGATGAGACCAAAGAGCAGCGCGAGGACCCCATTGATGAAGGTGATCCAATATTCTCTCCTGATGGTACGAGTCCAGAAAGTGTTGGCGATCTCAAGCATGCCAAGCACGAGGACCCAGATCACGACCAGATAAAGGAGTCCGAGCGAGGTAATGTTCGATCTGGAGTAGGTGACCAATCCAATGATCACTCCCAGCACTCCTTCTCCCAGGTGTCCCCACCAGCGAACATGCTGAGCGAGATCGACAAACGCGACGAGGGCTGCGAGAAGACCATCGAGGAAGACAAAGGACGCAAAGAGGATCGCCAGCGTCCCAGCATCGAGACTGGGCCAGAAGAATGCCACAACCCCAAAGAGAAGTGCGATCATGCCACGCAGCAGAAGGATGGCGACCACACCTCGCAAGAGGGTAGCCTGTCCGAAGCGAGCTAACGCCATTTTCATTGCCGTGTTCCTCCTCAGATGCTAAACTTTCATAAGCCCTTTCGACAGAGGGCTGGAGCAAGAGTGACCTTGCCCTATGAGACCTGCCGGGAAAAGAAAGACGGTGTTCTCCTCTTTCCCTCCAGGAAGGCACTTGAGACGATGAACGACAGTTGAAGGTATCTCTCCTATGATATCACAGCCATCTTCCGCTGGCTGGGAGCCAGCGGAAGATGGCTCGCCTAGCAAAAATCTTACTCTTCCCATCAAGGGCGCTATCGGCTTGCCCTGTTCAAGGGAAACGCACGAAGCATGTTGAGGACTTCCTGCGGGCCAAAAAGTTTGCGAGAGGGAATATCGCGAAAAAACATACCGCCGGGTAAGATTTTCCGTGAGGCAGCGCGGCTACTTTCATGATCGCCGTCTGCCTTCCCACTTCCCACGGGATACGCAACGAGATTGTAGCAAGCAAGCGGAAAATGATAGGAGATGTCTCTTCGTCCTGACAGCAGGTCAAAGGGAGCCGAGAAAAAAAGGGAGGCGCATGAGAAGAACCATCGATCACGTCCGACAAAAAGCATGAGAGAGTGGGAGATCGTTACGAAAACGCGCAGAGAGACCCTCTCGACGAGAGAACAGACGTAGAGGACGAGCTTCATCGAGAGCGCAGTCGGCTCAAGCGACCCGCAAACCGAGGGCCTGGGCAAACACGGGTGAGAGCCCATAGACGGTAATCTCGACAGGCGGGGCGGTGGGGAGTCGCGCATTGCGTGCGAGCCGTTGTGGCCAACTCAAACGCCAATGCGCTCGCTCAGCGCGCGAGATAGGAGAAGGCGTCGAGGGGGGTGGTGAAACGGACGGGGCTTCCACGGTGACCAGAGGGCTTCGCTGCCAACGTATCCAGGCTCGGCGAGGCTGACAGCGCGACCAATCACCCCACGGATGGGATGAGGGGTAGAAAGGCAGGGGGGTGGCTGCTCTTCTGGCACTGCCTGAGGCAGTGGATGCAGCACAGCGCTGACACGACGAGGTTTTTTGGTGGACGTACCATGTTCTTAACAGAGCGTGCGTAAAGGACACGCGCGACAGTCAGCAATACGGGCGGCATAGAGCACGCGCAGCGTCCCATCATGTTCGGGGCGGCGTTCCTGTGGATAGAGCGTTGCGCCTTGCGGACAACGCAGCGTGCCGTCAGCCTGAGGAAGAAAGTCGTGTCCCCCCAAGCTTCCTACTCGCGCGGCACGCGCCCACTGCGGGGGACCGAAAGATGGTCCAGCCGGAGAGAGGTCCGGGGATGGCAGAGGTTCAGTTCGAGGGGGGGGGAAAACTCGGTGAGACGCATCGAGGTCGGTTGCCACTGCTGACTGAGTTCTTGGCGCAGATTCCACACCCACTGTGAAAGGATCTGCCAGGTTTCCTGACCGGAGGTCGTGTAGGAACTCCACCGATCACTGTCCTGCTCCCGATCCTCATCAGCCAGCACGGTCTCGAAGCTGCCGCGATGGAGATAGAGCTTGACCACATCGGCGGCGGTAAAGCCGAGGGCGGGCAAGGCCGTGAAAAAGAGCTCGTAGACGACTCCAGCGCGCGTCACGCCAATCGGGCTGGGAGTCGTCGCGGCTGGATGCGTGGCGATGATCACGCGAGAGCGGTGTCCCTCCGCGGTCACCGGCAATTCTCCACAATCAAACAGGTCCCGGCAGGCCCCACTTTCGGGATGCACGAACTGCTCATCGGCAGGCAAGGCGAGACGCTCTTTGACTTGTGCGAGATCAAGGAGCCCGTAATCTTTGCCGCGCATGGTCCAACTGACCCCAGCCACTCTCAGATCGGCGACAATCGCTCCGTCGCCATACAGACCATCGAGTCGAACAAGGGCCTGACCAGGCAGAAGGCCCTGTGAGCGCTGATAGGCCACCACCACCTCCAGCCCATGCAAAAGCTCCCCTCGGTAATCGCCATTGCCTGCTCCGCCAAATGTTGCCAGCCACTGATGGGTATGGGCCTGCAAGAGCGTCGTGCGAGTGCGGACCACTTCTCCACGCTTGCGCCCCGTGTAGCCAGGCGCACAGACCGGCCGGAGACGCCGCTGTGGAGGGGGCAAATCAGGACCCTGAGGCAGGGCACGCTGTCGTGTGGCTTGTCTGGTGCCATCCAGATCGAAGACCACCCATCGCTGCCCTTGCCGATCCCACAGACCTCCCACGCCCTCAGTAGGTCCAGGACGCGCCAGCGCGTCCTGCAAGAACACGCTCCGCAGCGCTTCTACACTCGCCTGGTCCAGGGCGGCAAGAAAGCGACTGAGCGTCGAGCGATGAGGCAACTGGTTGCGTCCGAACAAGGCCATGAACGCCGCCGCAAAGGGATGCAGACGCTCGTAATACGCCGCGAGCGTCGGTTCACCACTGATGGCATAGCCCATCAGCACGACCACAAAGTCAATCACTTCAAAGGTGCCGAAGCGTTTGCGGGCGAAGCGAACCTCGTCGGCGATTTTGGTCAGTAGACCGAGAAGGCTCAGGGTGTGGGCAATGAGGGCAACTTCGCCAAACCAGGCGGGTACCGAGGGGATCGGCGAGGCTTCGGTCTGAATGCTCACAGAGAAAGGCTCATCCGTGTTCCTAGAAGCTCCTGTCATTTTGATTCTCCGCTCGGTCAGTAACCACCGACCTGGTGTCAGGGACGATCAACCCTCTCAGTATGACACAAAATGACCGGCTCTCCATCGAAAATTATTCTCTATTTCTCTGCTTGCTTGCTGTAATCTCGTTGCGCATCCCGTGGGCACTTATCGTTCAACAAGGCTCAAATTGTCTGTTCCGAATATCCTGTTATACACATCTTCGCCAAAACTGGTTTGCAAAGGTTCGCCTTCGATTATTTTATACGTTCGTTCTCCGTCGGTTTGCCTTTCAGCCCGCAGGAACATGGCGTTTTCCATTTTTTTGTCATAAAAACCATGCGCAAATTCGTATAGATGCGTCACGAAGAAAATCGTGATGCGTTTTTCCAATAATGCGTTAATGATCTGCCGTGCAATCTCCGAGCCTTCTCTTTCGTTTGTCGCGGCAAATGATTCATTCAAGAGCACCAGGGAATTTGACGTTATATGGTCTACAATAGCGCTCATTCTGCTGAGTTCTTCATCAAGCTTGCCGCTTTTCATGCTAGCGTCTTCTTTCCGTTTGTAGTGCGTGAACAGGCCCTCGCAGACATTGGCACAGAAAGACTCAGTCGGTACAAACATGCCACATTGCATCATCAATTGGGCCACACCTATGCTTCGCAAAAAAGTCGATTTGCCGCCCTGGTTGGCGCCTGTTATGATCACGAGGTCTTTCTTGTCAGCATGCACATCGTTGCCCACAATACTTTGTTCCACGGTGAAAGCCAGACAGACATCGTATAATCCTTTAAAAGCATGTCTGCGTTCTCCGGGAGCTGCGGGCAGGGGAAAGGACACTGGCTCCCCCTTTTGGGCAAGCTGACCGTGTACATTCAAACACCCAACGTAAAAGGCCAATTCGGTCCGCAACATGCTAAAAAAACTGAGAATATGATCAGTGGACTGGGCGAGCGCCTTGGCAACCAGGGCGATCCCCCTGTCTTTTAATTCCGACAGAGCCGTGGCGCCGCTTTCATCGCGGTCACTGATAGAAAAGGTGTAAGCGGGCGGTTTTTCGGCAAAGATGCGCTCTATCCACCTCTGTTGCTTATCTTGTGGTTTACGAAGGATGTAATGAGTCCCTTGATTGCCTTTTCCCAGTTCAGCGCTCATCAACACTCCATCGCGGAATTTTAGTGCCGCGAGATGACGTTGGACGCGGGCGAAATAGTCATCCCCCAGTTCTTTGTTGAGCATGGCGAAAAACGCTGTAAAGCCCTCTGACTCAAACGTATCGGCATGGTCATCGGCGATATGCTTGAGTTTTTTCAGCGTGTCCACAAACATCTGCAGCACTTCAATCGATCTATACAGTATCGAGGAGGGATATGTGCTGGAAAAGCCCCAAACCTTTTTCTCGCTTTCAATTGATTCTACCGTGATCGCGTAGATCTCCCTGACAATGGAAGCGTTTTTCAGGCAATCCTGAAGAATATGTTGGCGATAGAGGATGGTGTCCAGATCGTTTACACTGGACACAACAGCTTTTTTTGCCACTTCAAATACAAATGTGTCACCGAGCGCCATGGCCTTGAACAGCGTGTGTAATTCCAGGTCTTGTGTCAGTGCTTGTGCATGCGGCGGCAATTTCCGCTGAAGGTCAAAATCACGATCTGTATACATGAGAAAAGCCTTCATGATTTTATGCGCTCCTTTACACAATCATATGTCAGTCGGTATTTTTCGGCAATGGCTAGCGCGTATGCAAGCCCGTCAGCGGGCCTTCTGGCAATTTTATATGTTCGCAGTGCCGGATTGTCGGGAACTACCGTGCTGACCATGCTTACGGTTTTCTCACTGAACGAAGCCAATTCATCTATGAACGTGACGCAAACGCACAGCAAATCCATTTGTAGTATTTTGCCCAGTATCTTTTTGCTCAAAAAAACCGCGTCGTTTACTGTGGTGGAAGTGAAAATTTCGTTCAGTATGATAATACTGCTTGATGTGGACTGGTTGAGAATAGTGTCAATTCTGACCAGGTCATCCTGCAGCTTGCCTCGGAGATTTTCGATGTTTTCTTCCTTTTCAAAATGCGTAAAGAGCCTGTCGAACAGAAAGAGTTGCGCTTCCCGGCCTGGGACGGGACAGCCTATGCTCGCCAAATAATGCGATTGTCCGAAGGCGCGGGCAAAGGTGGTTTTACCGCCCTGGTTCGGACCGGTTACGACCAATATGCGCTCCTTCCCTTTCAGGTAAAAATCATTGCAGACCACGGGCGAGTTTTCGGTCATGAGTTTAGAGGCCAGAGCCACATCAAACCCTTCATGATCATACACCTCCTTAGCTGTAGTGGAAATGTGCGGATAACAAAATTTCAATCCCCCTCGTTTGAAGAGTGCGATATACTCCAGATAGGCAAGGTAAAATTGTATTTCCCGGTCAAAAATGGCGAGCGTTTCATCCAGATACTTCCCGTTTTTTGCGCGGTAATCATCAAGATGGAAAAATAGGTCGGGATACAATTTGGCCACCAAATCCAGTATGTGCGCTTCAACATGGTTCATATCTGGCCAGGTGGAAAATGTAACCCGGTAATCTTTTACCGCCCCCTGCTTGAATTTCGCGAATGTTTCCTCAACATCCGCGCTGTAATCACTTTCAGATGCATATGTGCGAACCTTGATGCTGTTCCCCTTTATGAGCAGGCAATACCTTACTGCGGACAAATCGGCTTTCAGCTGTTTCGTTTCCGCCAGAAGCGACGTAAAAGGGCCTGAATTGGCATAATTCGTCACATAGTCGCGGAAGGCCAAAAAGCCGCGTGATTGTACATCTACCAGGGGTAAATCATGGAGCAGGCCAGTCACGTGTTTTTGTCAATGATATTGCGCTGAACGAAAGTGTCCACTCAAAGTGTCCAGGCAGTATACCTGCGAGCAACATACCAAGCAATCCGGACATTTTTTTGAACACCGCATTTGCTGTCAAACCAGCAAGTGCTGCTACAGCAAAACTCCCTGACATAAAAATCTCCCCTCTGGAAGCGACACGCATAAAAAAGCTGACAGGTCCTACGTTTTTCTCGTAGAAGCCATCAGCTGTCATCAGCGGTTCGGATTTTTCCAAAGGGGAGCTTCATCCCTTTAAAATAGGATAACACTTTTTTATGTATCCTGCAATAAGTAACTGCTCAGATCACAGGGTCTGTGAATTATTGCTGGGTGGGTCTTCCTTGGAGAAGGAGAGCAAAAGCTTTCTGAGGATGAGAAGCGAAATGTCGTCGGGAAGCGGCAATCTGGGAAGAACCGGTACGATGGATCAAGGTGATCGCGAGGTTACGCAGAGCGGCCAGAAGCTGAGGAGCAGAGCCGGTATGCACACGAGAGCGATCTTCGCCAAAGGAGACATCACGCACGTAATGCAAGGAATTCTCGATGCTCCAGTGAGCACGATTGAGATCGAGAAGACGTTGCGGACGGGCTTGCAAGGCGGGCAAGTCAGTGATGAGGTACACGATTTCCTGGGTCGTCTTGCCTGTTTTGCGAACGGTCACCGTGCGGGTAAGACGAGCCACCTGACGTACCATGGTGCATGGCTTGTCGTCCGCTCCACCATACGTACCTGGCTCACTGCTCGAATGCCCCGAAGGCTTCTTTGAACATGGCCCGGTGATGCGTTTCGCGCTCCAGAGCCAGGCGGAAGCTCGCGGCAGCATCACTGCGCCCT
>JRHI01000598.1_pt1 | contig 37504 bp, 34 predicted proteins | sample 215371 | NCBI WGS metagenome assembly JRHI01 (sample SAMN02929681, study PRJNA255918) | sediment metagenome | biome: cave system; feature: Ice Cave; material: Sediment; isolation source: sediment from deep within a dark volcanic ice cave with no known source of... ... | reverse complement strand
CCCGAGCGCGGCGAAGCGCGGCAGCAGGCTCACCGACATGGTCCACATTCCGGCGGTCAGGTCTCCGACCGCGGCGACGCGCTGGCGCATCGTCTCCAGGGTGAATGCCGCGGGATCGACCTCGGCGACCTCGTCCCACCGCAGCGGCGCCGAGGCGCGCGCATCGGGTGTCGGGCGGATCCGCCGAGAGCTCTCGCTCCGGTGCCCCCGCGCGGAGGAGCTCGTCGAGCGCATCGAGGATCGGCTTCTCGTTGAGCGCGGAGAGCGCCCGCCAGTCGTTGATCGCATGGGTGATCGTCCGCGGGAGCCCGAGCCGCTTCGGTCCCCAGGTCTTGCCGGCGCCCAGGTGCGGCGCGACGAGCTCGTCGATGAGGAGCTGGGTGCAGTGGTCTCCGGCGACATCCGCGCCGCTCGTGCCGAGCACCGTCAGGCCGCCGGCGTCCCGGCGGGCGACGGCGAGGTCGAGCGTGCCACCGCCGAAGTCGAAGACCAGGCAGGTCCGGCCGGTGACGCCGGCGGCGTGCGCCGCGGCGATCGGCTCGGGAACGAAGCGGACCGTGCGCAGCCCGGCCAGGCGCGCGGCTTGCTCCAGCCGGTCCTGTGCCCGCTCCTCCACCTCGGCGCCGCCCACGAACTCGACCGGCCGCCCCACCACGGCCTCGACCGGCTGCTCGCCGGTGAGCTCCGTGACGCGGCGCAGGATCGCCTCGAGCAGGAGCGCGATGAGGTCCTCGAGACCGCGCGAGTCGCCAAAGACGTTCGTCGGGACGAGGAGCGGATCGCCGAGGAACGTCTTCAGCGATTGGAACAGCCGTCCCGGGGCGCCGCTGTCGGTGAGGATCCGCGCCTGGACCGGGTCCCGGCCGGGGACCGAGGTCGCGACGGCGGTCGAAAGCACCCGCTCGGTGCGGCGCACCGGGCCGCGCTCCCGATTGTCGGTGAGGAACCGGTCGATGGCCTCGCTTCCGACGCTGGCGCTCCCGTCGCGCCGGATGTACAGGACGCTCGGCAGCGTGTCGCCGGCGACCGGGTCGAGCGGGAGCACCCGGACGCGCGCTCCGTCGGCCACCGCGACGGCGCTGTTGGAGGTGCCAAAGTCGATGCCGAAGCGCGGGCTGCCCACGTGGCACAGGATGAGGCCATGACCGCCACCGGCGCAGGTCCGGTGATCGTCGTGGCCGAAGACGACGCCGCGGTGGCCGCGCTCGTCGCCGACACGCTGCGGTCCGAGCTCGGCGCCCGAGTCATCCTGGTCGGGAATGGCGCCCTCGTCGTGGACGCCGTCTTCGAGAGCGGTGCCGCGCTCCTGATCCTCGATGTCTCGATGCCGGGGGTGAGCGGCATCGACGTCTACGACGTCGTGCGCAACCACGGCGCGACCGGCTCGCTCCCGGTGCTGTTCATGACCGCGGAGCCGGAGCGCGGCTTGGCCACGCTCGACCGCGGCGGCACCCGCGAGGTCCTCGCCAAGCCGTTCGACCTGGACGAGCTCGTCGGGCGTGTCCGCGCGCTCCTCGGGCCGCCGCGGTCGGAGGCAGGCTGATGCGGGCGCTCGTCCACCGGTCACACCGGCGCGCGGCCCGGAGGCGTACCGGCCGGGATGCCGGGGATGCCTAGAACGGCGGCCAGGGGATGACCATCCGGTAGGGATCGGGCAGCGGGAAGCAGCCGCCGGCCAGCAGCGCGTCGATGCGCCGGGAGAGCGCTCGCAGCTCCGCGGGCGTGAGCAGGGGCCGGAGCTCGTCGCCGAGGGCGCCGCCGAGCGCCGCACGGGTCCGCTGCAGCAGGTCCAGCTCGGCGTCGGAGAGCGCCTGGCCGCGCCAGCCCCAGAGGATCGTTCGCAGCTTTGGCTCCGCGGCGAAGCAGATGCCGTGATCGACGCCGTACACGTGGCCGTCCGGCGTGGGGAGGATGTGCCCGCCCTTGCGGTCGGCGTTGTTCACCGCGGCATCGAAGACCGCCATCGTCCGCAGGCGCGGATCGTCGCCGTTCACCATTGTGATGATGTCCGCGGCGGGATCCACATCGATCCAGAGTTGGGCCATGCCCGGCCCGAACGGACCGTCCGCGCGGAATGCGGTCGGCGGGACGATGTCCCAGCCGCAGCGGTCGGACACCAGGTACGCCGCGCGCTCACGCTTTCCGAGGGTGCCGTCGGGGAAGTCGTCGAGCGGCCGCTCGCCGCGCACCGGCTTATAGACGCAGGTCCGCGCCGCCTCGCCCTGGCCCACCGCGCCGAGGAACGTCACGTTCGAAGCCTGCACGATGCGGCCCTCGATCCGCAGCTCGCCCGTTTCGAGCAGGGCGAGAGCCGCCGCGCTCGCCGCGCTGTCCATCGCTCCAGTCTGACGGCCCGATACTCGATCCGTTGGGCTTCCGGGTGGCGGTCATCGGTGCCGGCGCGAGCGGGCTGGTGACGGCCCGCTGGCTGCTCGCGGCCGGCCTGGACCCGGTGCTGTTCGAGCGGTCGCGCGGCATCGGCGGCCTCTGGCGTCCCGATGATGGCCTCGCTTATCCCTCGCTCCGCACGAATACCTCCAAGCAGAAGACCGCCTTCAGCGACCTCCCGTTCGCCGCCGCGCTGCCCGACTTTCCCGATCGGGCCGCGGTCCTCGACTACCTGGAGACCTACGCCGCGCGGTCCGACCTGCTCCCGCGGATCCGCTCGGGCACCGCGGTGCGGGCGGTCGCGCCGCGGGATGGCGGCTGGGACATCGACGGAGAGGCCTTCGACCGTGTCGTCGTCTGCACCGGCCTGTTCAGCCGGCCGGTCCTACCGGAGCTGCCGGGCGCCGACCGGTTCGGGGGCCCGATCGTCCACACCGCGGCGTACCGGGGTCCCGCGCCGTATCGCGACCGCTCGGTCGTCATCGTGGGCGGGGGATCGAGCGCCGCCGATGTCGCGCGCGAGCTTGTCGATGTCGCCGGCTCGGTCACGCTCGCCCTCCGCGCGCCGGTGACGTTCACCCCGCGCACCTATCGCGGCCGACCGTTCGATCATCGCGCGACGCGCCTGGCGCGCGCGCTCCCGCTGCCGATCCGCACCTGGCTGCGGCGCCGGGCGATCGCCGACGAATACCGACGCCAGGGCGCCACCCAGACGCCGCCCGTCGGGCCGCGGACCACGCCCGGCGCCGACATCCTCGGTCTCATCGCGAGCGGCCGGATCGCGCTCCGGCCGGCGCTGGCCGGGCTCGGGCCGGGCGGGGCCCGGTTCGCCGACGGGACGAGCGCCGACGCGGACGCGGTCATCTGCGGCACCGGGTACGCGGCGGAATTCCCGTTCCTGCCCCCGGGTCTCCCCGGTCGCGTCGACGACGCGCTGGCGCTCTACCGGCTGGTGTTCCCGCCGGACGCGGCCGGCATCGCGTTCGTCGGATTCGCGCGCGTGAACGGCCCGGTGTTCCCGGTCGCCGAGCTGCAGGCACGTTGGGTCGCCGCGGCATTCGCCGGACGGGCCCGGCTCCCCGCGGCGGCGACGATGCGCGCGGAGATCGCGTCGCGGGTCGCCGCGGCGCATCGGCGGGGGACCGATCCGATGCGCGTGGAGCTGCTCGACTACCTCGACGAGCTCGCCGCGCGGATCGGCGCGCGACCGTCGCTGCTTCGTCACCCCGGTCTGCTCATCTCCCCGGTGCGCGCCGCGGATTACCGCGCGGGCGAGGGGCGCGAGCGCGTGCGAGACTGAGGGCGATGGACACGCAGCGGGCCGGCGCCGATCCCCGGAACGCGACGGAGGCCGAGCGACTCGCCGAAGAGCTTCGTCCCAGGATCCGTGCCCAGCTGCCCGGCGTCCGCGCGGACCTCGAGCGTCTCATCCGTGTTCCCTCGATGAGCGCGTCCGGGTACGACGCGGCGCCGCTGCGCGAATCGGCGCGTCTCACCGCCGAGATCCTGCGCGCCGCGGGGGCCGAGGTCCGGATCCTCGAGCGCGAGGGCGCCCGTCCGGCGGTGGTGGGGCGCGTCGCCGGGCCGGCCGGCGCGCCGACCGTCCTGCTGTACGCGCATCACGACGTCCAGCCACCGGGCCCGCGCGAGCGGTGGGCCTCCGAGCCCTTCGAGCCGGTCGAGCGCGATGGCCGGCTGTTCGGGCGCGGCAGCTCCGACGACAAGGCCGGCATCGTCGCCCACGCCGCGGCGATCCGCGCCTGGGCCGGCAGGCCCCCGGTGAACGTGGCCCTGTTCATCGAAGGCGAGGAGGAGTCCGGCTCCGATCATCTCGGCGACTTCCTGGCGGCGGAGCGCGAGCTCCTCGACGCCGACGCGGTCGTCATCGCCGACTCCGGGAATTGGCGCGTCGGCGAGCCCGCCCTCACGACGACGTTGCGGGGGAACGTCCTGGTCACGGTCGAGGTGCGCACCGCCGATCACGCGGTGCACAGCGGCGAGTACGGCGGCGCCGTTCCGGACGCGAACATGGCGCTGGTCCGGCTGCTCGCGTCGCTCCACGACGATCGCGGCAGCGTTGCCGTCAAGGGCCTGCGGAGCGGCGACGCCGATCCGCTGGATCTTACCGAGACCGAGCTTCGGGGCTGGATCGGCACCCGCCCGTCGGTGGAGCTCATCGGGACCGGCTCGCTTACCGGGCGCCTCTGGCAGCAGCCGTCCCTCTCGATCATCGGCATCGATGCGACGAGCGTCGCGGAAGCCTCGAACACCATCTGGCCGGTCGCGCGGGCGCGCCTGAGCATGCGCATCCCGCCCGGCCAGGCGGCGAAGGCGGCCCAGGAGGCGCTCGTCGAACATCTGGAGTCGCACGCCCCGTGGGGCGCCGAGGTCACGGTGACGCCGGCATCGCGGGGCGAGGCGTTCGTGGCCGCGGCGACCGGACCGGCTTACGACGCGATGCGCGCCGCGCTCGGCGCGGCCTGGCGGCGCGCCGCGATCGACATCGGGATGGGCGGGAGCATCCCGTTCCTGTTCGACTTCGCCCGGATCTTCCCCCGGGCCGCGCTCCTGGTGACCGGCGTCGCCGATCCCGCGTCGAACGCCCATTCCGAGGACGAGAGCCTGGATCTTGGTGAGCTGGAGCGCGGTTGTCTGGCCGAGGCGGTGTTCCTCGGCCTCATGGGGGCCGTCTCGCGCTGATGCTTCGCGCGATCCTCGCGCTGCGCTGTCCGCGCTGCCGCCGGGGTAATCTCTTTCGCGGGCTCATCACCATGGAGGACGCGTGCCCGATCTGCGGACTGGTATACGAGCGCGAGCACGGGTACTTCGTCGGCGCGATGGCGATCAGCTACGGCCTGGCGACGGCCGTCCTCACCGCGCTGTTCTTCGTCTTCGCCCTCGGCCTCCGCTGGCCGCTGGAAGGCTCGCTCCTGGCCGCCGGCGCGCTGTTCCTGTTCGCCGTGCCGTTCGTCTTCCGCTCCGCCCGCTCGCTCTGGATGCACCTCGATCGGCGGATGGATCCGGGCGATCCGGAGGAGCACCGCTAGGCGCCCGCGGTACCCACCGCGGGCGCCCCGCCAGGACTTCGCCGCCGGCTGGCCCCGGTCTTGCCTCGGGGCTGTCGTGACCTTCGACCCCGGCGCCCAGCTCGATCCCTCCGAGGTCAGCGACCGTCGCGGCGGCGGCTTTGGCTCCGGCGGCCTCGTCGTCGGTGGCGGCGGCCTCGGGCTGATCCTCCTCATCGCCTCGGTGCTCTTGGGGGTGAACCCGCTCGACACCGGGATCGTTCAGACCGACCCGGGGACCGTTCAGGACGGGGGATCCGGGCAGACCGTCGCCGATTGCCGGACCGGCGCCGACGCGAACCGGCGGGACGACTGCCGGATCGTCGGCTTCGTCGACAGCGTCCAGAAGTACTGGAGCGAGGAGCTCACCCGGCGGAACAAGGCCTACCGGAAGGCGCCCACGGTGCTCTTCACCGGATCGACCCAGGCCGGCTGCGGCACCGCGTCGACCGCGACGGGGCCGTTCTATTGCCCGACCGACGAGAAGGTCTATCTCGATCTCGCGTTCTTCGCCGAGCTCCGCTCGCGGTTCGGCGCGAAGGGCGGTCCCTTCGCCGAGGGCTACGTCATCGCGCACGAGTACGGCCACCACATCCAGAACATCCTCGGTCTGCTCAAGACCGGTGGCGGCTCGACCGGGGCGCAGGGCGCCTCGGTGCGGACCGAGCTCCAGGCCGATTGCCTCGCCGGGGTCTGGGCGAGCCATGCCGCGGCCACCGGCTTCTTGAAGACGCCGACCGACGCCGAGATCGCCGATGCCCTCGACGCCGCCGCCGCGGTGGGCGACGACCGGATCCAGAAGGAGACCTCCGGCCGCGTCGCGCCGGAGAAATGGACCCACGGCTCGTCCGACCAGCGGAAGAAGTGGTTCACGATCGGCCTGGACACCGGCGACCTCGACAAGTGCGACACCTCGGGCGGGCTGTAGCCACCGGTCTGGCCCCGCGGACGCGCTCCAGCGACCGACCTGCGCAGGCTCGATCGCGACCCGGGGTCAGGGCGCGGAGGAAGGACCGACGCGGCTCCCGAAGGTGGCCCGATGCTCCGGCTCGCCCGCGTCCGTGCCCGTTGCCACGTCGAGAAGCCGGTCGACGCCTTTCGGATCAAGAACAAGAGTCGCGGGAACCGCGCGTCGTACTGCGTCCCGTGCCGGAGCGACTACGGGAAGCAGCATTACCGGCAGAACCGTCCGTACTACTTGGCGAAGAACATGGCCGCCAGAGTGCGTCACGACCGGTCCAATCGTGAGGTGGCGTATGACCATCTATTGACCCACCGGTGTGTCGACTGTGGCGAGAGCGACCCGGTCCTGCTCGACTTCGATCAGTCGACCCAAAGACCAAGCTGTGGACCGTCGGAAGGATGCTCTCGCGGCAGGCGACCCCAGCCATCGAGCGCGAGATCGGCAAATGCGAGGTCCGCTGCGGGAACTGCCATCGCGTAAGGACCGCCCGGCGGTTCGGCTCTTACCGCCTCACGAGGTCGGATCTTGCGAACAACGACTGACGGTCCCTTGCGCTGCTCGGTGCACGCCGAGATCGCGAAATGCGATGTCCGTTGTGTCAACTGCCACCGTTTGCGGACGGCCGAGCAGTTGCACTGGAGGAAGCGTCGGACTTCGCGATAAACTCCTACCGAAGCGATCTCGCGGGTGTGTTGTAGTGGTAACAAAGAAGCTTCCCAAGTTTCGATCGCGGGTTCGATTCCCGCCACCCGCTCCGACACCCGAGGGGTCGGAGATGTGCATGAAAGCGAACGGATCGCAGCGCCGAGGATCCCGGCGGAGACCGCTGGACGTTCTCGGAGACCATCGCCGACGTCGATCCCGCCGCATGGGAGGCAGCACGGCCGATCTCGGGTAGTCGATCGTGTGCCACGCCCAACGGCCGCCTGATCGGCTCGCGCGACGGCGGCCCAAGCGAGCGGTGGCACGCCGCCTGACCTAGCCGGTCTCGTGCACGAGAAGAGCGCAAGTCCCGGCACGCCCGGCGCCGGGGCCGCGGCGAACCCGCCGGGGAGCGCCAAGGACATCGTCGAGAGCCTCCAGGAAAGCGATCTCTCGCGCTGGTCCCCGCGCCTCACCCAGGACCGCGTCCGCGAGTTCATGGAGAAGAATGGGCCGGCGCTCGCCGAGCGCTCGTCCGGGGCGGTCATCGCGTTCCTCACCCTCGTCATCGATCTGCTCCTCGTCTTCGTCCTCACGTTCTATCTCCTCCTGGATGCTCGGAAGTTCCGGGTGCTCCTGCTCCGCTCGCTCCAGACCCGTCACCGCAGCGGCGTGCGGCGCATCTTCGTCGAGATGGCCCGAGTCTTCGGCGCCTACGTGCGCGGGCAGCTCATCGTCGCGTTCTCGCTCTTTGTGATGGTCGCGCTCGCGCTCACGATCATCGGCGTGCCGTTCGCGATCTTCCTCGGCGCCTTCGCCGGGCTGGTCGAGCTCATCCCGATGATCGGGCCGTTCGCGGGCGCGCTTCCGGCACTGCTCCTCGCGGCGCCGCTTGGCGGGCCGACGCTCATCTGGACCGCGGTGGCGTTCCTGGTCATCCAGCAGATCGAGTCGAACGTCCCGGTCCCGCGGGTCGTCGGGCATGCGGTCGGCCTGCACCCGATCGCCGCGATCCTCGCGTTGCTCGCGGGCTTCGAGGTCGGCGGGATCGTCGGCGCGCTGTTCGCCGTGCCGATCACCGGCGTCATCCGGGTGTTCATCGGGACCGCGGTCTTCGCCTGGCGTGGCCGACGCTTCGATCTGCAGCGGGTGCGCGAGCGGCGCCGGAAGTGGCGGCCGCGGCGCCGGCGATCGGCCGCGCCGGCGGCGTAAGCGGCCTGTTTAGCGGATCGTGCTGTGGCGCCCGGCCATCGCCGGGAGCGGCTCCTCCTGCTCGTCGGGCCGCTCCGTGGCGCTCACCAGGACGCCCATCGCGATCGCGAGCAGCGCCCCGGTGAGCGCGGAGACGAACAGCAGTCCGTCCGCCGGCCGACCGGGAGAGCCGGCCAGCGGCATCCAGATCACGAACAGCAGGTAGAGGACCGCGGCGCCCGCGAGGATCCCGACCGTCGTCGCGAACACGTACAGACCGAACCACCGCCGGGGCCGGCGAAGGATCGTGTCGAAGATCGAGCGCAGCAGCCGGGTCGCGGTCCACACCACGAGCGCGGCGACGACCCAGGCGATGATCGTGGCGATGGCGGTGACGTCGGCGCCGCTGAAGCGCGAGCCGACCCCGACGAGCTGGCTCCAGAGGCGCGTGGGGTCGAGCTGCACCAGGAGCGGTCCGAACCGGTCGGCGGATCCGCCCTCGAGGGCGTGGGTGAGCGCGGCCTTCATGTCGGCGGCACGGGCGGGATCGAAGAGCGACTCGGGCTCGAGCGACAAGCCGGTCTGGACGAACGTGCCGAAGGCCTGGCGGCCGGATGCGACGGCGAAGATGACGGTCATGAGCGCGCCCCAGCCGACGGTGATGACGCCCCCCAGACCGTGGATCGCGGCTGCGGCGAGGATGAGCGCGGGCGCGACCCCAAACGGCGCGGTCACCGGCATCGCCATCGCGAGCGCCGCGCGCTCGCTCGAGACATCGCGCAGCCAGAGCCAGAGACCGAGGATCGCGAAGAGCACCGCGAGGCCCGGAACGAACAGGAAGATGAGCGCGGTCTCGACGATCCAGGCCAGGGTGAGCGCGAGGCCAAGCTGGCCGAGCAGCGACACAGCGATGACGAACACGCCGGCGAGCGTCGCGCCGAGCGGCCCGAAGCCGCTCAGGATGAGCAGGCCGAACGGTGGCAGCGCGGCGAGGGAGCCATAGAGCCCGCGACGGATCGGCTGCCCATGCGCGGATAGCCATGCGACGACCGGGCTCTGCTCGGCGAGGGGCACGAAGCCGCGGATCGGCCGGGTCATCAGCTCATCGCCGGCGTCCCCATCAGTGCCGTGCCGGCGACCGGCCACCGCTGTGGTCGCGTCGGTCACGGCCGCCCGGGCCTCGGCGTGGTCCAGCCGCGCGAGGACGGTCCCCAGCTCGCTGGCCCGCTTGTAGCGCAGCGCCGGATCCTTCGCGAGGGCCTTCAGCACGATGGCATCGAGCTCCTTCGGCAGGCTGGGCCGGAGGTGGCTCGGTGGCACCGGCGGGCGGACGACGTGGTCGCGGAGCAGCACCGCGGCGTTCGCGCTGGTGAACGGTGGCTTGCCGACCAGCATCTCGTACAGCACGAGGCCGAGGCCATAGATGTCCGACGCGACGGAGGCAGGACGGCCTTCCACCCGCTCGGGCGCGACGTACAGCGCCGTGGCGAACAGCTGTGGCGAGTCGGCATCCTCCTGCGGGGTGCGGGCGATGCCGAAGTCACAGATCTTCGCGTGGTCGTCCTTGTCGAGCATGATGTTCGAGGGCTTGAGATCGGCGTGCACGATCCCGCGCGAATGCGCGAACGAGAGACCGGCCGAGATCTCGTCGGTGAACCGGATGGCGTCCCCGACGGGCAGCGGACCGGTGCGCTCGATGCGCTGCTTCAATGACGTGCCGGCGACGTACTCCATGACAATGAACGGGAGACCATCGACCTCGCCGACGTCGAAGACGCCCACGATGTTCGGGTGGGAGAGCTGCGCGAGCGCGCGTCCCTCCTTCACGAACAGCCGGCGGAGCGTCGTATCCGCGGCGGCCCGCGGGTCCAGGATCTTCACCGCCACCTGGCGGCCGAGCGCGGTGTCCTGCGCGAGATAGACCTGCGACGACCCGCCGGCGCCGATCGACTCGAGGATCCGATAGCGCTGGTCGAGCACGCGATCCACAGCAAGCTCCGTAAACCGGCGCGATCCCGTCGTGCCGGGCGCGCCGACTATAGCGGCCGCCTTCCGATCGAACGCGCCGCTGAGCGGATTCCCCATGACGACCCCCCGCAGGCGTGCCTGCCGCTTGTTCAACGGCGCCGCCGGGGGAAGTTATGGACGGCGCCCGGTCGCGAGACGAGGAACGAGACCCCTTCGATACGCGGTGACCGCCCCGAAGGGGCCGGAGGCCCGGTCGCGGTCCGCCTCGGGGTCCGGCCGGGTCCGCCCTTGTCATCTCTTACGGACCCTTAACAATCAGCCGGTGCGCATCGCCTTCGCCGCGGCCGAGGCCGCCCCGTATGTGAAGGTGGGCGGCCTCGCCGACGTGGCCGGGTCCCTCCCCCAGGCGCTCGCGGCGCTCGGCCACGAGGTCACCGTCTACCTGCCGCGCCATCGGGCGATCGATCTTGCGGCCGCCGGTGTGAGCGAAGGGGCCCGCGGCCGGACGGTCGTGTTCGCCGGCCGTCCGGTGGGGGCCGGCTACCGGGAGACCCGGCGCGCGGGCGTGCGGGTCGTGTTCGTCGAGAATGACGAGCTCCTCGCCCGGGAGGTTGTCTACGGCGCGCCGGACGACGCGGACCGCTACGCGTTCTTCTGTGCGGCGATCGCCGCCGACCTGGCCGAGCGCCCGCCCGACGTCGTGCACGCCCATGACTGGCACACCGGGCTCCTCGTGCCGCTCGTGGAGCGTGAGAAGGGGAGCGCGACGGTCTTCACGATCCACAACCTCGCCTACCAGGGCCGGACCGCCGACGTGGTCCTCGAGCGCATTGGCCTCCCGCGTGAGCGCCTCGCGGTCGAGGAAGCCGGCGAGTGCAACCCGATGGCCCGCGCGATCGCCGCGGCCGGGATCGTGTCCACGGTGAGCGAGCGCTACGCCGACGAGATCCGGTCCGCCGAGCTCGGTGAGGGCCTCGACGGCCTGCTCCGCAGGCGCGGCGTGCGCGGGATCGTGAACGGGATCGACACCGCGGTCTTCGACCCGGCGACCGATCGGCATCTCGCCGCCCCGTATTCGGCCGCCGACCAGCGCGGCAAGGCGGTCTGCAAGGCCGCGCTCCAGGAGGAGCTCGCCTTGGCGATCGATCCGGCGATCCCGCTCCTGGGGGTCATCGGACGGCTCGTCGAGCAAAAGGGCATCGACCTGCTCGCCGCGGTCGCCCCCGATCTGCTCGAGGGCGGAGCGCAGCTCGTCGTCCTGGGGAGCGGTGATCCGGCCTACCTGGGGCGCTGGCGGCGGCTGGCCGAGCGATACGCGCACCGCCTGTCGCTCACCCTTGGCTTCGATGCCGCGCGGGCCCAGCGGATCTATGCCGGCGCGGATCTGTTCCTGATGCCCTCGCGATTCGAGCCATGTGGCCTCGGACAGCTCATCGCGCTCCGCTACGGGACGATCCCGGTCGTGCGTGCGGTCGGCGGTCTGGCGGACACGGTCCGCGATCTCGACGACGATCCCCGCGGGGGCAACGGATTCACCTTTGGGCACCACGAGCGCGCCGCGTTCGCCGACGCGCTCGCGCGGGCGCTCCGGGCCTACGGCCGTGACGGCTGGGCGGCGCTTCGGGAGCGGGCGATGCGCGAAGATCACTCGTGGGCCGTCTCGGCCGGCCGGTATGTCGCGCTGTACCGCGATGCGCTCGCGCTGCGGTGAGCGCGCGAGCTGGCACGGCGCTCGCGCGCCTGACGGTCACGGCCTCGGATCGCCTGATGCGGGGCCGGATCGAGAGCCTGACATGGGCGGTGGACCAGAAGTGGACCAAGCCTGGACACGACTGCGCTATTGACGGTCACCACGCGCGTGGCTAACTTTCGCGGGAATGGCCGATGTGACGTTCGTCTCGCGTCGGGACACCGCCTTCCGGGAGTTCCCGCCGGCCTCGGCCCAGCTCGCTGTCGTCATCCCCTTCTACGGCGACCTCACGGTGTGGATCCGCACGGAACAGGCGACCGGCTGGCAGTTCCCCACCAGCACCAGGCGGTCGGGCGAAACGATCCTCGAAGTCGCGCGGCGGGAGCTCTGGGATTCCGCGCGGCTCGTCGCGGGACGGCTCGATCTGCTCGGCGCGATCCGCTCCACCGTGCCGAAAGCCTCGACCTCATACGTGTACATGTGTGACGTGCGTCACGTCCCGTGGTCCTACGAGCTGCCGCAGGGCGTGGAGGAGATCGGTGCCTTCACCCGCTCCCCGCGCCCGTTCGCGTCGGCGTGGAGCGAGGTCGTCCTCGACGCCGCGCAGCGCGCCCGCCGGACCGGGCTGCGCTAGCCGGCCCGGCACCCGCCACACCGCCCGAACCACCGACGCGCTGGCCGTTCTGGACCGTCGCCGCGGTGGCGCTGACCGCCTATGTCCTGGCGAATATCGCGGCGCTCGCGGCGATCGTTCTTGCGGGCATCCGGATCTCCGACCTCGCCGCGGTCGGGCCGCGGCAGCTCTTCGTTCTCACCGTCGCCCAGGACCTCACCCTGGGCGGCAGCCTGCTCCTCCTCCTGCGGATCTGGCCGCACATCGGGCCGGGTGGTCTGGGCCTGCGGGTCCCCCCTGCGCCGCGCCTGGGCCTGGCCGTGGGGCTGGCCCTCTGGGGGTTCTCGATCGCGATCGCGAACGCGCAGGCGCTGGCGTTGGGCGCCCATCCACAGACCCTCGTCGTCGCCGTGTCCGCCCACCGGGGACTCGAGGCGTTGGTCCTGGACATGGTGTCCGGTGCCCTGGTGGTCCCGTTTGTGGAGGAGCTGTTCTTTCGCGCGGTCATCTTCACCCTGCTGCGACAGCGGATGCGGCTCGCCTACGCCGCCGCGATCTCGAGCGCGATCTTCGCCGTCGGCCACGACGTCGGCTCCTGGCTCCCGGTGTTCGTACTCGGCGTCGGGCTGGCGATCCTCTATGACCGGCGGCACAGCCTCTGGACGAACGCCCTCGCGCACGGCGCGGTGAACGCGATCTCGTTCGCGCTCCTGTTCATCGTCCCGGACTCGGCCTTCTAGCGCCTCACCGGAACGCCGCGGCGAGCGCGTGGCGAAGCTGCGGCCCGGGAAGGCCGTCGCCGTAGAAGGCATCGCCGATCCGGATCTCGAAATGGAGGTGGGGGCCGCCCTCGGGGAGACCGGAGCTCCCGACCGCGCCGATCACCGTGCCGGCCTCGACGTACTCGCCGACCTGCATCCGGCCGACCGACTGCAGATGCGCGTAGCGGGTGACGATGCCGTCGCCGTGATCGATCCAGACCTGGCGGCCGCGGATCCGGTCCAGGGTGCGCTCGGGGGTGTAGCCAAGGGCGAGCGCGTCGGCGAGGGCCGCGTTGCGCTCGACCGCCGACCATTCGGTGAAGGCCCCGTCGATCCGGAGGATGTGTCCGTTCTTCGCGGCGAGCACCGGCGTGCCCGCACCCACCGGGAAGTCGACGCCCTCGTGATACCCGGCGCGGTAGTCGCGCGGCGAATTCGGCAGATAGCTCTCGGCCGCGGGGATGTCCATTCCGGCGACCGGAACGCGGAAGCCGCGGACCAGCCGCACATGCGTTGGCTGCGTTTCGGGGCTCGGCTGGGCGCTCGCCGCCGCGCCGACGACGACCGGTGGCGACGCTCCCGGCGTCGCCGTCGCCGGAACGGACGGGGCGCCGCCGCTCCGGCCGGCCGTGGCGAGGACGGCGATGGCCGCGAACACGAAGACACCAAGGACGCCGAGGAGCGGACGCATATACTTCCTCAAGTTAACGCGTGCGCCGACCTTTAAGAGCGGTCCTGTGAGGCCGACAAGGAAGTGCGAATGCCGACCCTGCTCGCGGCCGATGACCTGCGCCGCGCGATCGCGCGGATCGCGCACGAGATCGCCGAACGCGATCCCGACCTCTCGACCCTCGCCCTGGTCGGCATCCGCGCGCGCGGCGATCTCATCGCCGCCCGGCTCCACGAGGCGCTCCGGAAGAACGAGGGCATCGACGTTCCCGTTGGATCGCTCGATATCACCCTCTATCGCGACGATCTGACGCGGATCGGGTACGCCCCGGTCGTCCGGGAGTCGAATCTCCCGTTCCGGGTGGATGACCGGACGGTCGTCCTCGTCGATGACGTCCTGTTCACCGGCCGGACGATCCGCGCCGCGATGGATGCCCTTGTCGACTACGGCCGGCCCCGGGCCATCCGGCTCGCGGTCCTCATCGACCGCGGGCATCGGGAGCTTCCGATCCGCGCGGATTTCGTCGGGAAGAACATCGCGACCGCCGTCGGCGACGATGTGCGGGTCGATCTGGTGGAGACCGGCGGCCACGACACGGTCGAGCTCGTCCCCGCCGCGGTTCCGGCATGACCTGGCAGCGCCGGCACGTGCTCGCGACGGACGACTGGTCGCGCGACGAGATCGAGCAGGTCCTTGATTCGACCGGGGCGATGCTCGAGGTGCTCTCGCGCCCGATCCGCCGCGCGCCGGCCCTGCGCGGAAAGACGGTCATCCTGTTCTTCGCCGAAGCGTCGACCCGGACGCGGGTCTCGTTCGAGCTCGCGGCGAAGGCCCTCTCGGCGGACGTGGTGAACGTCGGGGCGAGCGGCTCGTCGGTCGAGAAGGGCGAGTCGCTCCTGGACACGGTGCGGACGCTCACCGCGCTCGGTGGGGACATCGTCGTCATGCGCCACAGCGCGTCCGGGGCGCCGTACTTCATCGCCGCGCGCTCCGACGCGGCGGTCATCAACGCCGGTGACGGCTGGCACGCGCACCCGACCCAGGGGCTCCTGGACGCGTACACGCTCCGCACCGCGCTCGGCACGCTCGAGGGGAAGCGGATCGTGATCCTGGGCGACATCCTGCACAGTCGCGTGGCGCGATCCGATATCGAAGCGCTCGTGCCGCTCGGGGCGCGCATCACGCTCTCCGCGCCGGCGACGCTCATCCCCTCGGCCTGGCGCTGCGGGATGCTCCCCGCGGGCACCGAGTACGAGCCGGATATCGATCGCGCCCTCACGGGAGCGGACGCGGTCATCGCCCTGCGGCTGCAGAAGGAGCGACAGGTGGCCGGCCTGCTGCCCTCGCTCCGCGAGTACGCCCGCGTCTGGGGCCTCTCCGAGGAGCGCGTCCGGCGGATGCGGCCCGAGGCGCCGGTGCTCCATCCCGGCCCGATGAACGAGGGCGTGGAGATCGCGGCTTCGGTCGCGCACGGCGCGCGCTCGCTCATCGAGCGGCAGGTCACGAACGGGGTCGCGGTCCGGATGGCCCTTCTCTACCTCCTCGGCGGGACCGGAGAGCCGGCGTGAGCGGGGTGAACGACAGTGCCCGGGTCCGTCGCGAGGCCGACGCCCGCGGCTTCATCGTCGCGCCCGGCTTCATCGATCTGCACGCGCACCTGCGCGAGCCCGGCTTCGAGGATTCCGAGACGATCGCGACCGGCGCGCGGGCCGCCCTCGCCGGCGGCTTCACCACGATCTGCGCGATGCCGAACACCGAGCCGGCGATCGACACGCCCGGTCTGGTCGCCGAGGTGATCGCCCGCGGCGCGGCGGCGCGCGCGGCGCGGGTCCTGCCGATCGCCGCGATCACGCGGGGCCGCCGGGGAGGGGAGCTCGCCGACCTGGTCGAGCTCGCGGCGGCCGGGGCGGTCGCGTTCTCCGACGATGGCGCCCCGGTGAGCGACGCGCGGCTGTTCCGCAGCGCCCTGGAGTACGCGCGCATGACCGGGCGCCCGATCAGTGAGCACGCCCAGGACGAGGCGCTGTCGGCCGGGGGCGTGATGCACGAGGGCGCGGTATCGGCGCGCCTGGGCCTTCCCGGGATGCCCGCGGCCGCCGAGGAGACCGCGATCTCGCGCGACCTCGCCCTCGCGAAGCTCACCGGTGGCCGGCTGCACCTTGCGCATGTCTCCACCGCCGGCGCGGTCGCGCTCGTCCGCCGGGCGAAGGCCGAGGGCCTCCCGGTGACGGCGGAGGTCACCCCGCACCACCTCGCGCTCACCGACGGCTGGGTCGCCGGCAGCCGGGCGTTCGCCTGGGAGCCCGCGGCGGCCGAGGCCCAGCCGTACGACACCGCGACCAAGGTGAATCCGCCACTGCGCACTGCGGCCGACGTGAAGGCCTGCTGGGACGGGCTCATGGATGGCACGATCGACGCGATCGCCACCGATCACGCGCCGCATGCTGCGGTGCGCAAGGACGTGGAGTTCCAGGACGCCGCGTTCGGGATCTCCGGCTTCGAGACCGCGGTGCCGCTGCTCCTGGCCGGTGTCGCCGCCGGATGGGGGACCTGGGACCGCGTCGTCGGCGCCCTGACCGCGGGTCCCGCGGCGGTGCTCGGGATCGCGCTGCCGGCGAACGACCTGGTGGTCATCGATCCGGGCGCGGTCTGGACCCCGGACGCGGACACGCTGCTGTCGCTGGGGAAGAACACCCCGCTCCGCGGACGCCGCCTCACCGGACGCGTCGTCACCGCGATCGTCGACGGGACCGTCCGCCACGAGCTCGCGGTGGCCGGTTGACCCGGCGCCGTGCGGCGGTGCTCGAGCGCGAGGCGCTCGTCCGGGAGCGGCAATTGCATCTTTATGCATCAGAACTGTATAGTTATGCACCAATGAGCAGGGCGGCGGTCCTCGGCCTGGAAGACGGCTCGGTCTGGTGGGGCGAGGCCTTTGGCGACGCGTCCGCGGCGATCGGCGAGGTCGTCTTCAACACCGCGATGACCGGGTACCAGGAGGTCCTCTCGGACGCCTCGTACAACGGCCAGCTCGTGGTGATGACCTATCCGCTCATCGGGAACTACGGCGTGTTCGCGCGCGCGGCGGAATCACGCCATCCCTGGGCGGAGGCGCTCATCGTCCGGGAGCTGTCAGCGACCTGCCGCGAGGGGACCGACGAGCTCGACGCGTACATGCGCTCGAACGGCGTCCCGGGCCTTGCGGGTGTCGATACCCGTGCGCTCGCGCGCCGCCTGCGCTCCTCGGGCACCCTCCGCGGCGCGATCATCCAGGTCGCGCCGCACAACGCGCTCGACCCGGAGATCGGGAACGAGGCCGTCACGAAGGCCCGCACCGCCGCGCCGCTGGCGGCCCGGCCGCTCGTGCACGAAGCGAGCGGCATGCTTCGCCAGGTCGGCGCGGGACCAAAGATCGCGCTCATCGACACCGGGGTGAAGGAGAATCAGGTCCGCAGCCTGGTCCAGCGCGGCGCGACGGTGAAGGTCTTTCCGGTGGAGACGAGCGCCCGCGACCTGCTGTCCTGGTCGCCCGACGGGATCATGATCACGAACGGTCCGGGCGATCCCGCGGCGATCCCGCAGGTCGCCGCGAACGTGCGGATCCTCCTCGACATGGCGCTCTCCCGCGGCTCGTCGCGCCCGGTGCCGGTCCTGGGGATCTGCCTCGGGCATCAGCTGGTGGCGCGCGCGCTCGGCGCGACGACCTCGCGGCTCCCGTTCGGGCACCACGGGAGCAACCATCCGGTCCAGGACACCCAGACCGGGCGCGTCGTCATCACCAGCCAGAACCACGAGTTCTGCGTGGACGAGGCCTCGATCCCCGCGGGCTCGAGCTTCTACGTGAGCGCGCGCAACCTCAATGACGGATCGGTCGAGGGTCTCGCGCATAAGACGCTCCCGATCCGCACGTACCAGTACCACCCCGAGGGCGCACCCGGCCCGCGGGACAACGAGCCGGTGTTCGACCGCTTCATGGACGACGTGCGGGATGCCGTGAGCCGGCGGGCATGACCCGGCACGAGTACGCGCTCCTCGACGTCTTCACCGACACGAGATTCGGCGGCAATCAGCTCGCGGTGTTCCGCGATGCGCGCGGCATCCCCGAGGCGCTGATGCAAACGATCGCGTCCGAGCTCAACCTCGCGGAGACGACGTTCGTGCTGCCGCCCTCCAGCGCCGACGCGGATCACCGGGTCCGCATCTTCACGCCGACGACAGAGCTTCCGTTCGCCGGCCATCCGACGCTCGGCACGGCGTACCTGCTGTCGGACGGCCTCGATGTCACCCTGCGCCTCGAAGAAGGGGTGGGCGTGATCCCGGTCACGATGCGCGGAGGCTTCGGTCAGATGACCCAGCGGCTGCCGGTGTTCGAGCCTCCGCCCATCGACCGGGCGGCGGTGGCGGCGGCGCTCTCGCTCGAGGTGTCGGCCCTGCGCGACGACCTGCCGATCGAGGTGGGATCGTCGGGCGTCCGACATCTGCTCACGCCGCTTCGTGATCTTGACGCGGTGCGGCGGGCGCGGCCCCGTGCCGGCATCTCCGCCGACAACGTGTACGCCTTCGCGATGGGCGGGGACCGACCGGGCACGGACGTGCACGGTCGGATGTTCGGCTACGGCGTCGGGATCATCGAGGACGCCGCGAGCGGGTCCGCCCAGGGCCCCTTGGGCGCGTATCTGGTCCGCCATCGGCTCGTCGCGGGCGCGCCCACGGTGCGGATCACGAGCGAGCAGGGATTCGAGATGGGCCGTCCCTCGCTCGCCCGGATCGAGATCGACCTCCGCGATGCCGCGGTCGTCGCGGCCCGGGTCGGAGGCCATGCGGTGGTCATCGGCGGGGGCTGGCTCGAGCTGTGAAGGTCCTGCTCATCGGCTCGGGGCCGATCCTCATCGGCCAGGCCGCGGAGTTCGACTACGCCGGGACGCAGGCCTGCCGGTCGCTCCGTGAGGAGGGCGTCGAGACCGTCCTGGTGAACTCGAACCCGGCGACGATCATGACCGACCCGGGCGTCGCGGACATCACCTACATCGAGCCGCTCACGGTGGAGGTGCTGGAGCGGATCATCGCCAAGGATCGTCCCGATGGTCTCCTCGCCACGTTCGGTGGCCAGACCGGCCTCAACCTCGCGGTCGCCCTCGCCGATGCCGGGATCCTCGAGACCTACGGGGTGAAGCTCCTGGGCACGCCGCTCGCGGCGATCAAGACCGCCGAGGACCGCGAGGCGTTCAAGCAGCTCCTCATCGAGATCGGCGAGCCGGTCCCCGAGTCGGTGACCGCGCACGCCGTGGAGGACGCGGTCACGTTCGCGCGGTCGATCGGCTACCCGGTGGTCATCCGTCCGGCCTACACCCTCGGGGGCACCGGCGGCGGCTTCGCGCATGACGATGCCGAGCTCCGCGAGCGCTGCGCGCGGGGCATCGCCGCGTCGCCGATCGGCCAGGTGCTCGTCGAGCGCTCCCTCGTGGGCTGGAAGGAGCTGGAGTGGGAGGTGATGCGCGACGGCGCGGACACCTGCATCACGGTCTGCAACATGGAGAACATCGACCCGATGGGCGTGCACACCGGCGACTCGATCGTCGTGGCGCCGTCACAGACGCTCTCGGACAAGGAGTACCAGCAGCTGCGCTCATCGGCGCTGAAGATCATCCGCGCGCTCGGCATCGAGGGCGGCTGCAACGTCCAGTTCGCGCTCCACCCGGATCGGAGCCCGTCGGCCGATCCGGAAGCGCGCGTTCCCTACTACGTCATCGAGGTGAACCCGCGGGTGTCACGCTCCTCGGCGCTCGCGTCGAAGGCGACCGGGTATCCGATCGCCCGTGTCGCGGCGAAGATCGCGATCGGCAAGCGCCTTTGGGAGATCCCGAACGCGGTGACCCGGCGGACGACCGCCGCGTTCGAGCCGACGCTCGATTACGTCGTGGTGAAGATCCCGCGCTGGCCGTTCGACAAGTTCGCCGACGCCGACCGCCGCCTCGGCACGCAGATGAAGGCGACGGGCGAGGTCATGGCGATCGATCGCGGCTTCGAGGCGGCGCTCCAGAAGGCGCTCCGCTCGCTCGAGGTGAAAGGCCAGGGATTGCTCTGGGAAGCGCCGGCCTGGGTCGACGTCGCAGACCCCGAGGTGTTCGTCGCGCGCTTCCTCGCCGGGGAGCCGACCGACGACCGGCTCTGGCGGCTCTTTGCCGCGCTCCGTCGCGGCGCGAGCGTCGACCTGGTCCACGACGCGACCTACATCGACCGCTGGTTCCTCCGCCGGATGCAGAAGATCGTCCGCTTCGCGGAGGACGAGCTGCAGGGTGCCACGCCCACCCCGACGCTCATCCGCCGGGCGAAGCGGATCGGCTTCTCCGACGCCGACATCGGCTCGCTCTCGGGGATCCTGCCGGCGGATGTGCGGCGGCTGCGCGGGCAATGGGGGATCGTGCCGGTCTACAAGATGGTCGACACCTGCGCCGCCGAGTTCGAGGCGGTGACGCCGTACTTCTACTCGACCTACGAGCAGGAGAACGAGGCGCTCCCGATCGAAGGACCGAAGACGGTGATCCTTGGCTCCGGGCCGATCCGGATCGGACAGGGGATCGAGTTCGACTGCTGCTGCGTCCAGAGCGCGATCGCGCTCCGCGAGCGCGGGAGCAGCTCGATCATGGTGAACAGCAATCCCGAAACGGTCTCGACCGATTTCGACGCCTCGGCCCGCCTCTACTTCGAGCCGCTCGACGAGGAGTCGGTGGCGAGCATCCTCGCCAACGAGGGCGGCGACGTCCCGGTGCTCGTCCAGTTCGGCGGCCAGACCGCGCTCAACCTCGCGGACAAGCTCGAGGGGATCGGCGGGCGCGTGGCCGGTACGAGCGCCGATGCGATCGGCCTCGCCGAGGATCGCCGCCGGTTCCACGAGTTCGCGACCGCGCTCGGGATCCCGCAGCCGCCCGGCGGGACCGCCGAATCGTTCCCCGAGGCCTGGGAGATCGCGGAGGAGGTCGGCTACCCGGTCCTCGTCCGGCCGTCGTATGTCCTTGGCGGGCGCGGTATGGAGATCGCGTACGGCCCGGACGATCTCGAGCGATATTTCGCGAGCGCCCTGGAGGCCGGCATCGGACGGGTCCTCGTGGACAAGTACCTGCGCGGCCGTGAGGTCGAGGTCGACGCGGTGAGCGACGGAACGGACACGCTGGTCGCGGGGATCATGGAGCACATCGAGCGGGCCGGGGTCCACTCCGGTGACTCGTTCGCGGTGTATCCGGCGCAGAACCTCGCCGTCGCGGAAAAGGATGAGATCGTCGCGCTCACCCGCAGGATCGCCCAGGCGCTCCCGGTCCAGGGCCTGCTGAATATCCAGTTCATTGTCGAAGCAGGCCGGGTGTGGGTCCTCGAGGTGAATCCCCGCGCGAGCCGCACGGTCCCGTTCCTCACCAAGGTGAGCGGCGTGCCCCTGGTGAAGCTTGCCGTCGCGATCGCCGCGGGCAGCACGCTCGCCGCGGAAGGCTATGCCCGCTCCGACGGCCTGTGGCCGTCCGCCGACCTCATCGCGATCAAGGCCCCGGTGTTCTCGATGGCGAAGCTCCTCGACGTGGACACCTATCTTGGGCCCGAGATGAAGAGCACCGGCGAGGTCATGGGCATCGACCGCACATTCGCCTCGGCGCTCTGGAAATCCCTCGTTGCCGCCGGCCTCGCGCCGATGCCGCAGGGCAAGGTGCTCATCACCGTGGCGGACAAGGACAAGGCCGAGGTCGTCCCGATCATCGAGGGCTTCCACTGGCTCGGCTATGACCTGGTCGCCACGGCCGGAACGGCCGCGCTCGTGCGGTCGCTCGGCATCGATGTCACCGAGGTGCCGAAGCTGGGCGACGGCGATACGACGATCCTGAGCATCATCCGCTCCGGCACTACTGCCGCGGTGGTGAACACCCCGACCCTCGGGAAGACCGTCGACCGCGACGGATTCCTCATCCGCCGCGCCGCGGTGGAGGCGCGCGTCCCCTGCCTCACCTCGCTCGACACCGCCCTCGCGGTGGTCACCGCGCTCCGCGCGAGCGCGGTCGAGTACAGCGTCGAGCCGCTGTCGGTCTACCGCGCAGAGCCCGCGGGCCTACCGCGATGACCGCGCTCCTTCCGCGATGACCGCGCGACACCTGGGAGAGCGCGGGTGATCCTCGAGGACGGGACGGTCATCGACACCGCCGAGATCGGCGACCTCGGCATCGTCGTGCGGATCGCCGCGCCGGAGATCGCGGCACGGGCGAGCGCCGGGCAGTTCGTCCATGTCCGTGCCGGGACCGGGTTCGATCCGCTCCTGCGCCGCCCATATTCGTTCAACGCGATCGATCGCGACGCCGGGGAGATCGAGCTCATCGTGAAGCCGCTCGGTCCGGGTGGCGAGTGGATCACCGGCCGGCGCCCCGGCGACACGCTCGACCTCCTCGGTCCGCTCGGCACCGCGTTCGTCGTCGCGCGCTCGACGCGCAACCTGCTGCTCGTCGCCGGCGGGACCGGGATCGCGCCGATGCGCGTCCTGGCAGAGCAGGAGGCCGTCCGCCGGAATGTGACGCTCGTCATGGGCGGCCGGACGGTGCAGTACCTCTGGCCGTCCCGCCTGCTTCCCCCCGGGGTCGAGTACGTGGCCACGACCGAAGACGGCTCCTTCGGCATCCGTGGCCGGGTCACCGACGCGCTCCCGCCGCTGCTCGCATGGGCCGATCAGCTCTGCGCCTGCGGCCCCTGGCCGATGCTCGCGGCGCTCGGCCGGCTGCGCGACGAGGCGGCGCGCGCGAGCGCCGTCTTCAGTGGGCGTCAGGCGCTCCTCGACGCGCAGATCGCGGTCGAGCAGCACCTGGGCTGCGCGATGGGCGTCTGCCGGGCCTGCGTCATCGTCACCGACCGCGGGAACGCGCGGGTCTGCCGCGAGGGCCCGGTGTTCGGCCTGGGCGATGTCCGCTTCGAGGCGGGTGAGCCGGCGACGATCGGAGCGTCCTGACGTGGCCTGGCGCCGGCCGCGTAAGAGCGTCGAGCGGCCGATCGACGTGTCCCGCGCCCTCGAGCAGTCGCTCGAAGACGCGGCGGAGGGTGAGGAGCTTGACGAGACCGTCGAGCTCGCTGACCTCGATGGCGCCTCGGTCGTCGAGGCATCGACCGGCGAGCCGGACGCCGACGCGCGGACCCCGACGGATCTCGAGGTCAAGCTCCGTGCCGCGACCGCGGCCGAGGACGCGCGGCCCATACCCGTGCGCAGTGCGGCGGGGGATGCGTCCGCCGCGCTCCGGCGGGCCCCTCGGCGGAAGGAACCCCCGCCGGGCGCGGCGAACGCATCCCCCGCCTTCCGAACGGCTTCCGATCCCGATCTCCATTCAAGGGCGTCCCTCGGCTCGGACTCGGCGGTGTACCCGGAATCGGGGATCGATCTCGCGGTCGAGGCGGCCCGTGGGCTGTGGCTGCGCAATCCGGTGCTCACCGCGTCGGGGACGTTCGGGCAGGGGATCGAGTATGCGGAGCTCTTCGATGTCGCGCGCCTTGGGGCATTCGTCAACAAGGGCACCACGGTCCTCGCGCGGCCGGGAAACCGGCAGTATCGAATCGCCGAGACGCCGTCGGGAATCCTCAACTCGATCGGCCTGGAGAATCCCGGGGCGGCCGCGGTCGCCCGCACCTACGGGCGGCAGTGGGCCGGGCTGGGCGTGCCGGTCATCGTGAATGTCGCGGGATACAGCGTCGACGACTACGTGACGGTGGTGCGCGAGATGGCCGGAACGCCGGGGGTCGTCGCGTACGAGCTGAACATCTCCTGCCCGAACGTGAAGGGCGGGATGCTCTTTGGCTTCGATCCGGAGCTCGCGGCGGAGGTCACCGCGGCGGTGAAGCAGGAGACCGACCTTCCGATCATCGTGAAGCTCACGCCGAACGCGCCGGACGTCGTGGCCGTGGCGCTCGCGGTCGAAGCGGCCGGCGCCGACGCGGTGACCGCGATCAACACCGTCCTGGGGATGCGCATCGACACGAAGAAGCGCCGCCCGGTCCTTGGCACCGGCAGCGGCGGCCTGTCCGGCCCGGCGATCCGCCCGATCGCGGTCCACATCACCTATCAGGTCGCGCGCCGCCTGCGCATCCCGGTCATCGGCGCCGGTGGGGTGACCAGCGCGAACGACGCCCTCGAGTTCCTCATGGCGGGCGCCTCCGCCGTCCAGGTCGGCACCGCGACGTTCGCCGATCCGCTCGCCCCGCTCCGGGTGCTCGAAGGCCTCGCCGACCATGTGCGCGGCAACCAGCTGCAGTCGATCCGCGACGTCATCGGGACCGCCCTGCCGCGTCCCGCTGCCGACACCGAGGGCCACGATGAGGATGACGACGCCGGGGCCTAGACTCGGCGCGTGATCGCGCACCCGCGCCCGCTCGCCCTCACGGCCTGGCCCGGATCGCTGTTCTGGCAGGCCGTGCTCGTCGTCGCCGGATCGGCGCTCATCGCGCTCGGAGCGCAGGTCGCGGTGCCACTCCCGTTCAGCCCGGTGCCGGTGACCGGGCAGACCTTCGCCGTGCTCCTTGTCGCCGCGTCGCTCGGGCGCCTGGGGATCGCGAGCGTCGTCCTGTACATCGTCGAAGGGGCCATCGGCCTGCCGGTCTTCGCGGGCGGGGCCTTTGGCGTCGCCCGTATCGCCGGTCCGACCGGCGGCTATCTCGCGGGGTTCGTCCTCGCGGCGATCGTCCTCGCGTGGTGTGTCGACCATCGCCTCGACCGGCGGATCGGCACCGCGCTGCTCGCGATGCTCGCGGCCGAGGTCGTGATCTACGCCTGCGGGCTGCTGTGGCTCGCGCGCTTCCCGCTCGGTGTCCCGCTGCTCCAGGCCGGCCTGTACCCGTTCATCCCCGGCGATCTGCTCAAGCTCATCGCCGCGGGGCTCGCGCTCCCCGCGGCCTGGCGCATTGTCCGGCGGTGACGACCTGGCGCGCCGGCCTCATCGCGCGAGTCCGCGCGATGCACGGGATGTGGACCCGCGGGGTCGCCGATCTCACCGTCGCGCAGGTGAACCACGTCGAGCGACCGGCGGTCCTCCCGATCGCGTTCACCCTGGTCCATTACGTCCGCGGCGAGGACGGCAACGCGTCGCGGGTCTTCGATCACTCCGGGATGCGCTGGGACGCGCACGTCGCGCGGATCGGGTTCAAGGGCGAGGTCCCGGTGCGCGGGTCCCCGATGGCCGCGGCGTCGGCGGTGCGGATCGGCGACATGGATGCCTGGCGCGCATATCAGATCGCGGTCTTCGAGCGCACCGAGGCACTCCTCAACGCTCTCGCTCCGAATGACCTTGAGACGCTCATGTTCGACGGCGTACGGCCTCCCGGCCTCGAGCGCTCGTTCATCGAGCTCATGGTGCCGGAGGGCCCGCTCCGGCGAGGGGATCTCGCCGAGGCCTGGATCTACCAGCACGGTGTCCGGCACCTCGGCGAGCTGGAGCACGCGCGGGCCCTCGTCGGGCTGGGTGGCTTGAGCTAGGGGGAGCGGGTCCACGTTCCGCCAGGCGCCCTGCCGGGCTACCGGCGGAGCACGAGGCCGATCTTGCCGTAGGTCGAATGGGGATCGGTGTAGACCTTCACCTTCGGATCGCGCTCGGACACCTTCACCGTCTCCCAGGTGCGGTTCTGGGCCTCGAAACGGACCTCGGAGAGCTGGGGGAACCGTTCGAGCATCCGCTGTCCGATCTCGTCCACCAGGTGCTGGATCGAGCGACTGTTGAAGCGATCGAAGACCGCGTGCACGAAGTCGCGGACCTGCTCGGCGTGCACATACCGCGGAAGGTCCTCGCCGAGCCCACAGCGGAGATCCAGGTAGCGCCAGTGCACATCGAGGTGGATGTAGAGCGGGCGGTCCACGGTCTCGGGAAGCGTGGTGAACTCGTCGCGGAGGAACCGGGTGAACGAGCTCCCGGTGAGCTTGATGAGCTGCAGGCCGTGGCGGCCGCTCTCCGCGGCGGTGATCACGACCCCGCCCAGGCCGGCCGGGCCGCCCTCGCCCGCCTCGGCCCGTCCGGCGCGGAGCGCGACGTGGGCAAGGTCGTCGTGTGCGCGGCGGAAGAGGACCTCGCCGGCGGTGTTGAAGGGTTGCTCCCGCACCGCGATGCGCAGCGCCTCCATCTGCGGGTAGGTGGTGAGGAACCGCCGCGCGAGGAACGCGGCGAAGCCCTCGAGCGTCGCGCCCTCGTAGTCGAGGGCCATCGCATACACGAAGTTCTTCATCGTGTCCGTCGCCACGACGTTCGAATTGTCCCCGTCGGTGTAGGCCGGGAGGAAGTTCGCACCGTACACATCGACGTCCACCGACGCGGCGAAGAGCAGGTTCGCGCGCCCGGTGAACGGCGATTCGGGGATCGGCGTCACGGTGAGGGGTGTCGCATAGGTGCGGTAGAAGGTGACCTCGGCCTTGCCGTACTCGATGTCGCGTTCCATCAGCCCTGCCCCATTCCGGTCCCCGATCCGATCCCTGACCGGTCCGTGCTCAGTCGATCCTGCGCGATGGCGAGGAACTCCTCCAGGCCGGTCGCGAGCTCCAGGTTCCGAGAGCGGGCCAGCCGCTCCCGGAGCACCGGGACGATCGCCGCGCGGGTGCGTCCGTTCACGAACACGACGAAGCGGAAGCCGAACTTCTCCTCGTACGCGGCGTTCAGCTGCTTGAGCGCGGTGGAGACCGCCGGGTCGACCGGCTCACCCGCGCGCTGCTCCGCGGCCGAGCGGGCGGAGAGCCCGGCGATGGTCGCCCCGATCCGCGGATGCGCGTTCAGGACCGCGGCCTTCTCGGCATCGGTCAGCGTGGCGATGAGCGCCCGCGCGCGCGCGACGACCTCGGCCGGGTCGCCGTCATCGTCGCCGAGCCGCTCGGCGAGGAACGGCGCGCGCTCGAAGGCCTCAGCTGCCGCGGTAGGTGACACAGCCGTACGGGGCGAGGAGGAGCGGCACGTGATGGTGGCCGTCATGGAGGCGGATCCCGAACGCCGCCGAGGTGAAGAACGACCCGGGCAGCGCGAAGACCAGGCGGTACAGGCCCGGCTCGAGATCGCGGCCCAGCTCGGCGACGCGCCCGTCCGGCCCGGTATCGGCGTGCGCGACGAGCGTTTCACCGCGATAGAGACGCACGTGGATCCCGCTCGCCGGCCGGCCGGTCCCGGTGTCGAGGACGTGGGTCGAAATCGAAGCCTGGGCCATGGCGCCGCTATCCTAGCCGCGCGATGGGCACGCTTCGCATCACCGCCGGTCCGTACACCTTCCGCGCGCGCTTTGAAGAAGCGCTCGCGCCCCAGACCGTCCGCGCGATCCGGGCGATGCTCCCGTTCAAGAGCAAGCTCGTGCATTGCCGCTGGAGCGGCGAGTCGACCTGGGTCCCGATGGGTGACACGAAGGTCGGCGGCCGGCAGGGCCTGACGTATGAGAACCACACCAGCCACCCCGCAGCCGGCCAGCTGCTCATCCATCCCGGCGGGATCTCGGAGACCGAGATCCTCTTCCCGTACGGCTCGACCCTCTTCTCGAGCAAGGTCGGGCAGCTCGCGGGGAACCATTTCGCGACGGTCACCGAAGGCAACGAGCACCTCGCCGCGGTGGGGAAGCTCACCCTCTGGGAAGGCGCGCAAGACTTCACGATCGAAGAAGCGTGACCCCCGACGCCGATCTCGCGATCCGCGGCGCGACGGTCATCGCGAACGGCGCCCTTCCTCGCGACATCCTCATCACCGGTGACCGGGTGAGCGGGCTGGTCGAGCCGGGCGCGGGAACCGCGCGAAGCGAGCTCGACGCATCCGGCCTGTACGCCCTCCCGGGCATCGTCGACGCCCACGTCCATTTCAACGATCCCGGGCGTACCGAATGGGAAGGCTGGACCCACGGGAGCCGTGCCGCGGCCGCAGGCGGCACGACGACCGTCATCGACATGCCGCTCAACTCGCTCCCGCCGGTCCTCGACGGGGCGTCGTTCGATCGCAAGCGCGGGGCCGCGGAGCGCGACTCGCTGATCGACTTCGCGCTCTGGGGTGGGCTCACCGGCTTTGACCCGGTGCCCCTTCGCGAGCTCGCCGAGCGCGGCGCGGTCGGCTGCAAGGCGTTCCTCTGTGACAGCGGGGTCCCCGAGTTCGCCGCGCTCACGGACGCATCGCTCGAGCCGGCGCTCCGCGCCGCCGCGTCGGCAGGGTTGCTCGTCGCGGTGCACGCCGAGGATGACGCGATCGTCGCGGAGGCGACCGTGCGCGTGCGCGGGGATGGGCGTCGTGAGCCGGCCGCGTGGGCCGCCTCCCGACCGGCGCAGGCCGAGGTCCGCGCGATCACGCGGGCCTGCGCTGCCGCCGCTGTAGCGGGGGCCCGGCTGCATGTCGTGCACCTCTCCGCTGCGGAAGGGCTCGGCGCCATCGGCCTCGCCCGCGCCGCGGGGACCGATATCTCGGTCGAGACCTGCCCGCATTACCTGGTGTTCGACGAGGCCGACCTCGCACGTGAGGGGCCGTGGCTGAAATGCGCGCCGCCGATCCGGGACGCGGAGAATCGCGATCTGCTCTGGGCCGCACTGCTCGAAGGCCGGATCGACCTCGTCTCCTCCGATCATTCGCCATGCCCGCCCTCCGACAAGGAACGTGGCCGGGACGACATCTTTGCCGCCTGGGGCGGGGTGAACGGGGCACAGTCGCTCCTCACCGCCCTGCTCACCGAGGCCCGCCGGCGCAGCGACGGGATCGACCTCCGCGCCGTGCTCGGGTTCCTCGCCTGGCGGCTCGCGGCGAAGCCGGCGCAGCGCTTCGGCCTCTGGCCCCGCAAGGGCACGATCGCCGTCGGCTCGGATGCCGACATCACGCTCATCGACGCGGCGCGGCAGTGGACCTTCGCGCCCGCCGCGGTCCAGACCCGGTCCGGGCGGACCCCCTATGCCGGCCGGACCTATGACGGCGCGGTGGTCCGCACGGTCGTCCGCGGGGTCACCGTCTACCTTGACGGCGCGTTCCCGGTCGCGCCGGGGCACGGCCGCTTCGTACCCGCGGGACGCGCATGAGGATCACCGGCGGCACCCTCCTCCCGATGGTCGACGGCGCGGCGGCCGCGGTCGGGGACCTCGGCATCGCCGGAGACCGCATCGTCCCTCTGGGGACGGGCGAGGTCATCGACGCGACGGGCTGCTACGTCATGCCCGGGCTCGTGCAGACGCACATCCACCTTGTCCAGACGATCTTCCGCGGCCTCGCCGAGGACCTCGAGCTGCTTGAGTGGCTGCGCACGCGGATCTGGCCGCTCGAGGCGGCGCACGACGAGGGCTCGCTGCGAGCGACCGCCCGACTTGGCCTTCTCGACCTCCTCACCACCGGCACGACGACGATCCTGGACATGGGGACGACGCACGGTGGCGACGTCATCGCCGAGGAGCTGCTCGCCTCGGGGATCCGCGCGCGATTCGGCCAGGCGATGATGGACGGCGGTGCCGGCGTGCCGGCGCGGTTGCAGGAGTCCACGCGCGGTTCACTCGACGCGAGCCTCGCGCTTGCCCGCCGCTGGGATGGCGCCGGCGACGGACGACTCGGGTACGCCTTCGCGCCGCGGTTCGCGTTGTCCTGCACCCGCGAGCTGCTGGAAGCGGTGAGCGCGCTCTCACGCGAGCATGGCGCGCTCATCCACACCCATTCGAATGAGAACATCGGGGAGCGCGAGCTCGTCGAACGCGAGACCGGCCTGGCCCCGGCGGCGTATCTCGACGCCGTCGGCCTGGTGAACGAGCGCGCCGTGCTCGCGCACGGGGTGAACCTCGACGACGCCGAGATCGCGCTTCTTCGCGAGCGCGGCGCGAGCATCACCCACTGTCCATCCTCCAACTTGAAGCTCGGTTCGGGGATCGCCGACATCCGCCGGCTGCGTGACACCGGCATCGGCGTGGGCATCGGCGCGGATGGGGCGGCCTGCAACAACCGGCTCGATGGGTTCGACGAGCTCCGTCTTGCCGCGCTGCTCGCGCGCTCGTTGCGGGGCCCCGGCGCGATCACGGCGGCCGACGCGCTGCTCATCGGCACTCGCGACGGTGCCCGCGCACTCGGTCTCGGGGACGAGATCGGGACCCTCGAGCCGGGGAAGAAGGCGGACGTCATCATCCTCGACGCCGCACGGCTCGCCGGTCCGGCCGGTGATGCAGCGACCCGCATCGTGTTCGGTGGCGGATCGCGCGCGGTGCGCGATGTGATCGTCGATGGCCGGGTGATCGTGCGCGATGGGATCCCGCTCACCCTCGAGCCGGGCGAGGTCCGCGCGCACGCCGCCGAGGCGCTCCCCGGACTCGTCGCGCGCGCCGGCCTGTAGATGACGGAGGAGGGTTTGTCCGTAAGGCGACTTCCATAGACTTCCGCCCATGACCGAAGAGCGGAAACTCGTCACCGTGCTCTTCGCGGACATCGTCGGCTCGACCGCTCTCGGGATGGCGCACGACCCCGAGGTCATCCGCGACGGTCTGGCGCGCACGTTCGACGCCGCCCGGGCGGTCCTTGAGTCGCATGGCGGGACCGTCGAGAAGTTCATCGGCGACGCGGTCATGGCGGTGTTCGGAGTACCCACGGCGCACGACGACGACGCCGACCGCGCGGTGCGCGCGGCGTTCATGCTGCGCGAGCGGATCGCCGCCCTCGGAAGCGAGGGGCTGCCGTTCGAGGTCCGGATCGGCATCAATACCGGTGAGGCGGTCGCGGGGACCGGCGACGGGGCGCAGTTCCTGGTGACCGGTCCGGTGGTGAACCTTGGCGCCCGCCTCGAGCAGGCCGCCGCGACGGGCGAGATCCTGGTCGGCCCGCTCACGCGCCGGTCCCGAGGACACCCGGTTGCTCATCCGCGAGCTCCTGGCGATCGACGCGCTGTCCGAGGAGGTCCGCGCCGATGTGATCACCCGCGCGGAGGGCAACCCGCTGTACATCGAGGAGTTCCTCCGCACGCTCATCGAGACCGGCCGGATCGAACACCGGGACGGGCGCTGGGTCGCGGCCGCGCTTGCCATCTGCGGCCTGCTCGCGTACTGGTGGAACGACCGCGACGCGGAGGAGCGGTTCTACCTCGCCGCCGTTGAGGCCGGGCGGCAGGGGAGGCGGGTGCGGTCGGTCCGGCGCCCGCTGGTCTGGCTCGCCCGACGGGCGGAGCAATACCGCGGAGACTTCGCGCGCTCGGCCCACTATGGATGGCAGGCCGCCTCGCTCGAGGCCGGGACGTCGCTCCTGGCCCGGATGATCGATGCCCGACAAGCGTCTCTCGGCTCCTTTTTCCGCGGCGACTTCGCCGAGGCCGCCGGTCACGCCGAGCGCGCCGTCGGCGCGGCGCGCGAGATGGGCGCCCCGAACTGGATCGCGGACGGCGAGTGGGCCCTCGGCGACGCCCTGTTCATGACCGGCGACGTCGCGCGCGCGCGGGAGGTGCTCGAGCACGGCGCCGAGATCATGCAGCGGCTGCAGTTCCGGGGGCAGATCCCCAAGCTCTCCGCCCGCGCGGCGCGCGCGTGTCTGCGGCTGGGCGATCGCGCCGCGGCGCGAGCGCACCTCGCGGCCGCGATCGCCGCGCTCCTGCCGACCGACATCGAGAGCCACCGCAGCACCCGGATCGCCGAGGCCGAGCTCGCCGCCGACGGCGATCCCGCGCGGGCCGAGCGGATCCTGCGCGACGAGCTCGCCCGGATCGAGCCGAGCGGCTACGGCTTCGACATCGCGACGCTCCGGCTCGCGCTCGGCGAGCTGCTCCTCGCGCAGGGGCGTGGCGCCGAGGCGCGCGTCGAGCTCGCCGCGGCTCGGATGTTCTGCCACGATCCGCTCGCCCGTGGCTGGCAGGAGCGCATCGACGCGCTGCTCGCGCGCGCCGGCGCGCCGGTCAGCTGAGGGCTACGGGAGCCAGCGGCGCTCGGGCACGACGAAGAGACCGGCCGGGCGATCCGACAGCGCGTCGTCGATCCGGCGCGCGGTGAAATCGCTCAGCGGGCGAGGCAGCCGATCGGGCGCGAACCAGCCGCACTCGCTGATCTCGCCGGCGTCGGCGGCGCGCGGCTCGACCGATCCGGGCGCGAGCCCGGCGCGGAAGACGAAGTGGTGCCAGCCGAACGCGCCCTGCGGCTCCCAGTAGACCCCGGTCATCCGAAGCGCGCCGAGGGTGACCCCGGTCTCTTCCCGCGCCTCGCGCCGCGCGGCCGCCTCGGCGGATTCCCCCGGATCCGCGCCGCCCCCGGGGATCTCCCAGTTGCGCTCGCCGTAGGTGTGGTGGACGAGCAGCACCTTCCGCTCACGTACGATGACAGTCGCCGCGCCGAAGACGCTCGGCCGGGCGTCGACCGTCGCGACCGGCAGGCCGGCGGCGACCCAGGCGCCAAACCCGTCGATGACGTCGGTGGTGTCGGTGAATCCGAGCTCCTGCAGCCTCAGCGCGGCGAGGCTCGAGGAGTAGCCGTCCCGGCAGATGAGGATGAGCCGGTCGGTGCGCCCGGCGAGCGCCGGGCTTGGATATCCCGAGGAGGCGTCGACCCGCCACTCCAGAACGCTGAGCGGCACATGGATCGCGCCGGCGATGACGCCGTCCCGCAGCCGCAGATCGTCGGAGCGGGTGTCGATGAGCGTCGCGCCGTCGCGCATCGCCGTCGCGGCCTCGAGCGCGGTCAACCGTTGTAGCCGCGCCTGCGCGGCCGCGAGGACGTCGTTGATGCCGCGGCGGGCCACGTCCCTATAGTCCATCACCAATGAGGGTCGATGTCGCGCGTGATCTGGATGCCGCGCTCGCGCTGCTCGCGGCCGATCCGCGGGCGGACGTGCTGAACGGCGGGACCGATCTCATGGTCGAGATCAACTTCGGCCGCCGCCGCCCGGGCGCGGTCATCGCGATCGACCGGGTACGCGAGCTTCGCGAGGTCTCGCAGGACGGGACGGTCCGGGTGGGTGCCGGGGTGACCTTCACCACGATCCTCGAGCGCGACTGCGGCTCCGTGGCGCTGCGCGAGGCCGCCCGCACCGTCGGCTCGCCGCAGATCCGCAACGCCGCGACGATCGGCGGGAACGTCGCGACCTCGTCGCCGGCCGGGGACGCGCTCCCGGTGCTCGCGGCGTTGGAGGCGACGGTCCACCTCCGCTCGGCGCGAGGCGCGCGAGCGGTGCCCTTCACCGCGTTCATGACCGGCCCGAAGAAGAATGTCCGCGTGGCCGACGAGCTGGTCACCGCGCTCGAATGGAACGACGCCGGACCGGCGCAGGTGTTCATGAAGGTGGGCACGCGGAACGCGATGGTCATCGCCGTCGCCGGGCTCGCGCTCGTCGCCGACCGTGCCCTCCGGCGGATCGGTGTCGGTCTGGGGTCCTGCGGGCCCACGATCCTTCGCGCGCCGGAGGCCGAGCGCTTCGCGGCCGGGCTGTTCGACGAGCATGGCTGGGGCCCATTCGCTCCGAGCGACGCGGCGTGCCGGGAGTTCGGGGCGATGGTCGCCGCCGCGGCTCGGCCGATCGACGACGTGCGCGGCACGGCCGCGTATCGCCGCCACGTGCTCGGGGTCCTCGGCGGGCGCGCCCTGGCGCGGGTCGCCCCGGTCGGCGGCGCGGCCTGATGCGGGTGTCGCTGACCGTGAACGGATCGCCGCGCGCCGCGCAGGCGCGCGACGGCGAATCGTTGCTCACGTTCCTCCGTGAGGAGCTCGGGCTCCCCGGGAGCAAGAACGCCTGCGACCAGGGGGAGTGCGGCTCGTGCTCGATCCGGCTGGATGGCGCGCTCGTCTGCAGCTGTCTGGTGCTCGCGGCCGCCTGTGCCGACAAGACGGTGGAGACGGTCGAGGGATTGTCGTCGGGCGACGGACTTCATCCGATCCAGCAGGCCTTCCTCGACGCGGGGGCGGTCCAATGCGGCTTCTGCACCCCCGGCTTCATCGTCGCCGCGAACGCCCTCCTTTCGCGCAACCCCGAGCCGAGCGACACCGAGATCCGCGAGGCCCTTGCCGGGAACATCTGCCGCTGCACCGGCTACGGGAAGATCCTCGGGGCGGTGCAGGCCGCGGCAAGGGCCCGGCGCCCATGACGCTCACCCGTCCCCGCGTCCGCGGCCTGGTGGGCGAGTCGATCGTCCGGCCGGACGGCCCGCCCAAGGTGAAAGGCGAGTTCGAGTACGCGAGTGACCTCTGGCAGGAAGGGATGCTCCATGGCGCGACGCTGCGCAGCCCGCACCCGCATGCGCGCATCGTCTCCATCGACACGACAGCGGCGGGCGCGCTCCCCGGCGTGCGGGCCGTCCTGACGCACGAGGACCTCCCGACCGAGGAGCTCTTCGGGCTGATGAAGAGCGACCAGTATCCACTGGCGCGGAAGAAGGTCCGATTCATCGGCGATCCGGTCGCTCTCGTGGCGGCGGACGACGTCCAGACCGCGCGCGACGCGCTCAAGCGCATCACGGTCACCTATGACGTGCTCCCGCCGATCACCGATCCGATCGAAGCGGTACAACGGGGAGCCTCCCTGATCCACGACAACGGCAACCTCATCGACGCGGTCCACCTCGTCCACGGCGATCCGCAGGCGCGCGCCGAGGTGGAGGTGGAGGGCGAATACGAGGTCGGGATGCAGGACCAGGCCGCGCTCGGGCCCGAGGCCGGTCTGGCGATCCCCGACGACGACGGCGGGGTGACGCTCCGCATCGCGACGCAGTGGCTCCACGAGGACCTCCGGCAGATCGCGCCGTGTCTCGGGCTGCCCGAGGAGAAGGTGCGCCTGGTGATGGCCGGCGTGGGCGGCGCGTTCGGCGCGCGCGAGGACGTGACGCTCCAGGTGCACGCCTGCCTGCTCGCGCTCGCGACGAAGCGACCGGTCCGAATGACCTACGGGCGCGAGGAATCGTTCTCCGGCCACGTCCACCGCCATCCGGCGCGGCTCTTCTACCGGCACGGCGCGACGAGGGACGGGACGCTCGTCTTCGTGCGCGCGACGATCGTGCTGGACGGCGGTGGGTACGCCTCGTCGAGCCCCGCGGTCGTCGCGAACGCGGCCTGCTTCGCCGCGGGACCGTACCGGGTGCCGAATGCCGAGGTCTGGAGCGTCGGCGCGTACACGAACAATCCGCCGGCCGGCGCGATGCGCGGATTCGGCGCGGTCCAGACCTGCTTCGCCTACGAGGCGCAGATGGACAAGCTCGCGGCCAGGCTCGGGATGGATCCGGTCGCGTTCCGGATGCGGAACGCGCTCGCCGACGGGGACGCCATCATCACCAGCCAGCCGGTCGCCGGGTCGGAGCCGGTGAGCGAGATCATCCGCCGCGCCGCCGCGCTCCCGCTTCCGGATGCCGGCCGGGCCTCGGAGCTCGAGCTTCCCGGCGGCGCGGGGAACCTCACGCGGGGCGAAGAGGTCGTGCGGGGGGTCGGGTTCGCCGCCGGGTTCAAGAACGTCTGCTACTCGCATGGCTTCGACGACTCCTGTGCCGCGCGGGTCCGCCTCGAGCGTGACGCGGAGGGCCCGATCGCGTACGTGCACACCGCGGCGGCCGAGGTGGGGCAGGGCGTGGTGACGGTCCAGCTCCAGATCGCGCGGACCGAGCTGGGCCTCGAGCGCGTCGTCGTGCGCAACGCCGATACCCGGATCGGCTCCGCCGGCTCGAGCTCGGCGTCGCGGCAGACCTGGATGGCTGGCGCGGCGGTGAAGGCCGCCTGCGATCTGGTGAACCGCGAGCTCGATGACCGGGCCCGCGATCGGGGCCTCCGGCGCGATGACCTCGCCGCGCTCCTGGAAACGCCGGTCGATCATCGCATCACCTACCGCCACAAGGACACCGAGCCGCTCGGAGCGGGAACCCAGAACCACGGCCACGTCGCGTTCCTGTTCGCCGCGCACCGCGCGAGCGTGGACGTGGACCTCGGGACCGGCCTGGTGAAGGTCGTCCAGGTGGCGACCGCTCAGGACGTGGGGAAGGCGATCAACCCGGTCGCGGTCATCGGCCAGCTCGAGGGCGGGATCGCCCAGGGCCTGGGCCTCGCGGTGATGGAGGAGGTCATCCTGAAGGACGGGGCGGTGAAGAACGCCTCGTTCACCGACTATCTCCTCCCCACGTTCCTGGACATGCCACCGGTCGTCGCCGATCTCGTCGAGCATCCGCATCCCGACGCCCCCTATGGGGCGAAGGGCGTCGGCGAGCCGCCCACGATCTCGAGCACCCCGGCGATCGTCGCGGCGATCCGCGCGGCGACCGGGCGAGAGCTGAATCGGGTGCCGGTGCGGCCGGACGACATCGTGTTCGGGATACCGGCGCGCTCCGGATGGGGCATCGTTGCAGGGACGCACCCCGCCGAGGCGGTGCGGGAGGAGGCCCTATGAGCCAGGCACCGTCGTCCGGAGGCCCCGCACCGCTCGAGCCCGCGCGGGTCGCGGAGCTGCTCCATGCGAGCCAGATGCTCGTCGTCGGCGAGCTGGCGGGCCTGGGAGAGGATGGCGGCTGGCACCCCGCGCCGGGCGAATGGTGCGCGCGCGAAGTGGTGGGACACCTCATCGAGGCCGAGCGCCGTGGCTTCGCCGGCCGGATTCGCGCGATGACCCTTGAGGACCGGCCGACGTTCGAGCCGTGGGACCAGTCGGTCGAGGCACGCGCGCGGCACGACTGCGACAAGGAGTCACGGGCGCTCGTGGACGAGTTCGTGACCCTGCGGCGGGAGAGCGTCGCGCTGGTGCGCAAGCTCGACATCGCCGCGCTTCGCCGGTCCGGCGTGCACAAGAAGGTCGGGGAGCTCTTCGTCCCGGACCTGTTGCACGAGTGGGTGCATCACGACCGCAATCACACCAAACAGCTGCTGTCGATCGCCATGGAGCGGGTCTGGCCGCACATGGCGAACGCCCAGCTATTCCAGGACGATTAGGACATGCCGATCCACCTCCGCGCCGAGCCGGGCGACTACGCCGAGGCCTGCCTAGTGCCGGGCGACCCGCTCCGGGCGAGGTACATCGCCGAGACGTATCTCACCGACGCGAGGCAGGTGAACGGCGAGCGCGGCCTGCTGGGTTACACCGGGACGTACGAAGGGGCGCGGGTCTCGGTGCAGGGCACCGGCATGGGCGGCCCCGGCGCGTCGATCGTGTTCGAAGAGCTCATCCAGCTCGGCGTCGGGACGCTCCTTCGTGTCGGCACCTGTGGCGGGCTGCAGCCCGGACAACAGCTCGGCGACCTCGTCGTCGCGATCTCGGCGGTGCCCGCCGACGCGACGGCGTCACATCTGGTGGGGAACGAGCCGCACGCGCCGACCGCGAGCTGGGAGCTCAGCCATGCCGCGGTGCATGCGGCGGAGGCGCTCGGGCGCTCGCTCCACGTCGGACCGGTCGCCTCGAGCGACCTCTTCTACAACCCCGACAAGGGCGCCTATGCGCGGTGGTCCAAGCGCGGCGTGCTCGCGGTCGAGATGGAGGCCGCGGCCCTGTTCACCGTCGCCGCGCTACGCGGGGTCCGCGCCGGCTGCCTCCTCCTCGTGTCCGACATGGTCGGCGACGGCACCTTCACGCGGATCAGCGACGCCCAGATGCGCGTCGCGGTCGACCGGATGACCCGCATCGCGCTCGCGGTCGCGACCGGCGAGCGCCGGCCGG
>JRHI01000597.1_pt1 | contig 37532 bp, 45 predicted proteins | sample 215371 | NCBI WGS metagenome assembly JRHI01 (sample SAMN02929681, study PRJNA255918) | sediment metagenome | biome: cave system; feature: Ice Cave; material: Sediment; isolation source: sediment from deep within a dark volcanic ice cave with no known source of... ... | reverse complement strand
GCAGCTCCGAGTTCAGCTGAACTCGCCGAAGCCCTCGAACTTCCGGCTAGCGTGTCACCACCCACGGCGGCGCCGGCGGGGCGTTTCGACCGGGCTTCGAGGAGAGGATGAGGTGGAGATCCGCGGCGACCGGGACACCCCCGCGACCGCGGCCGGGGGCTCGCATCCCCGTCACTGCCTCTGCTCCCACTGCCCCCCGCCGCGCGGGTCGGTGGCCGGCGACTGGCTGGCCGACCGCTGGAACGGGCTGCGGGCCCGGCTGCGCCGCCCCCCCGCCCTCGGTGAGCCCGGCGGCGGCGTGCCCCTGCCCGCCTGGGTCGTCGACGCGCTCGCCGAGCCCGATCTCCGCGACGCCGGGCGCTGAGGCCGCGGCCCGGCCCTGGCTCAGCCCCGACCCGGCCTCGGCGGCGGCGCAGAGGGCTGCTCGCGCTCGAGGCTGCACAGCAGCTTGCCGAGCAGCCCGGCCAGCTGCTCCTGCTCCTCGGCGGAGAGCGCTCGGAGCAGTGCGCGCTCGTTGGCCATGTGCGCCGGCCCGACCGACTCGACGAGGGTGCGCCCCCGCCGGGTGAGCGCGTTCGAGGGGACTTGGCTCGACATCGCGCTGCGCGACTGCGGGATCACCACCGTGGCCGTCGTCGGCGTCGCCGCGCTCGCCGGGGCGTGGAGCGCGGCCGGCCACCGCGTCGTCCTCGGCGCCCGCGACCCCGACGGCGCCGGCGTCCAGGAGCTCGCCGCGCGGCTCGGTGCCCGGGTGGCGACCGCCCCCGCCGCCGCCACCGAGGCCGACGTGGTGGTGCTCGCCGTGCCCTTCGAGGCGCTCGCCGATCTGGTGCCCACCCTCGACCTGGCCGGGAGGGTGACCGTCGGCGCGGTGGCGTTCATGGCCGGCGACAGCCCCGCCGCCAAGGAGGTGCTGTCGGACCTGGGCGCCGACCTCGGGTTTGCCGAGACCGTCGACGTGGGCGGGCTCGACGCCGCCCCGCTGGTCGAGGCGCTGGCGGCGACCTGGATCACCCTCGCCTACCGGCAGGGCCGGGGCCCCGACTTCGCCTTCGCCCTCACCACCCCGGGGAGGTGAGCATCACCGGGCGGCGAAGAAGCGCTTAAGACCGCGCGAAGCCGAACCCCCGGGCGTAGGAAGGCGGCCCTCCCCGCGTCATTGGGACGGGCGATCCGCCCGCACAGGAGGACGGCGATGACACAGGGCACCGGCGGAGCCGGGCGTTTCCGCACCGAGCTCCCCACCATGCAGGTCGCGGCCAACCACGTCCACGACGTGAACGCCGCCATCCAGGGACAGCTGAGCACCCTCCTGGCGCGGCTCGAGCCGCTGGCCGGCACCTGGCAGGGGGCCGCGGCGGGAAGCTTCCAGGTCCTCAAGCAGCGCTGGCACGACGACGCCTCCGCGCTGAACACGTGCTCCGCGAGATCGGTGACGGCCTGCTCCAGACCCACCGGAACTACGCGGGAGCCGACGAGAACAACCAGCAGGGCTTCACCGGGGTCAGCGGCCGCCTCGGCTGACGCCGCGCCCACAGGGAGACACGACATGCCCGACTACGGACACGTCCTGGTGACCTTCGGCTCGCTCGCCGAGGCGTCGGCCGACGTCGACGCCGTCGCCAACCAGATCGACCAGCAGCTCGCCGACCTCCGCGTCTACCTGGCTCCCCTGGTGGCGAGCTGGGAGGGCACCGCGTCGGCCGACTACCAGGCGAAGCAGAACCGCTGGGACGGCGCCATCGGCGACCTCAACCTGGTGCTGCGGGAGATGGCCCGTGCGGTCCGCACCGCCAACGACAACTACCAGCTCGCCGAGTCGAGCAACGCGGCGATGTGGGGCTGAGATGCTGAGCGACGACGACATCGTCGAGGCCGGGCGGCTGCGCCGTCGCCGCCTCCTCGGAGCCCTGTGCGAGGGCTCGCAGGCGGCGCGGTCCATCGCCCCGCCGGCGCTCTCCCGGCTCGTCGCCGGGGCGGGGGTGGCCACCGTGCTCGCCCTGGGAGCGGCCCTGGGAGGCGTGGTGCAGACCGCGCTCGGCCATGGCCACTGATCCGGGCTTCCACGTCGACCCCGCGGCGCTGCGCAGCCTGGCCGGGCTCCTCGACGGCCACGCCGGGCAGGTCGACGCCAGCACCCGCCGCTTCAGCGCACCGGCGCAGCACGTCGAGAAGGCGTTCGGCGTCGTCGGCCCCTCGAACGAGGTCTACAACCAGTATCAGCAGGCGATCGCCAGCGCGCTCGACGGCCTCGGAAAGTTGAGGAAGGTGCTCGAGGACGCCGCCACCAACCTCCGCCAGACCGCGGACAACTACGAGCGCGCCGAGCATGCGAGCGCCGGCAGGGGCTGATCATGAGCCCCCCGCCGAACCCGCCTCCCGCGCCCCCTTCCCCGCCGAAGATCCATCGCGAGTTCAACATCTGGAACCCTGGTGGTCACCCCGAGATCCTGCAGCACGCCGCCGGCGCGTGGCGTGCCCTGGCCGGTGACCTGCGTGCCGCAGGACGGGACCTCGGGCAACAGGTCCACGGGGTGCGCGCCGCCTGGTCGGGGAAGGCGAGCGACGCGTTCCAGGGATGGGGGGACCAACTCGGCGCGTCGCTCGACGACAGCGCGGCCCAATGTGACACGGTCGCCCGACAGCTCGACGAGCTCGCCGCCCAGATCAGGAGCACCAACGATCAGCTGCACGAGCTGTACGTGGCGCTGGGAGTGACGGCGGCGATCGGCATCGGCTTCAGCATCGTCACGCTCGGCTTCTCGGACGTGGCCGCCGCCGGAGCGGCGACCGCGGAGGTGGAGCAGGCGAGCGCGCTGGTGGCGTTCCTCGAGACCGTGCTCGGCGGAACCTTCGGCAAGTGGGCGATCAACTTCGGCATCAGCCTGGTCGCCACCGGCGTGGAGAAGATGGTTCACAACCGGAACCACCTTGACTTCTGGGACGGCTGGGGGCCGGCCGACATCGCCCACGCTCTGCTCGGCGCCGACATGCTCGTCCTCGCCGGTCCGATCGCCGGCAGGATCCCCGGCTTCTCCGCGTTCCAGGAGGCGCATCCGGTCCTGGCCGCCGGCGCCACCAGCGGTGCCGCCGGCGCCACGGCGGCATTCGCCAGCGACCTCAGCGGTCTCGCCTTCGAGGGAAGGCCCCTGGGGCTCGACACCCTGCTCGACGTGGGGCTGAGCGGGGTGGTCTCCGGCGGCGCGTCGGCCCTCGGCGAGTGGGGTGCCGCCCGCTTCGGCGCCACCCGTTCGACGGTGACCGAGTTCTCACCGTCCGCGGGATTCCGGTCGTCGATCGAGGTGCCCACACCGGGCCGCAGTTTCGAGGTGCTACGCCCGGCGCCCTCGACGGTCCGACTCACTCCCGACGGCCCGGGATACGACCTCGCCACCAGCCCGGCGGGCCTGCTCGTGGCCACCGCGCGCACCCCCAAGGAGTTCAGCCTGAGCCCCGGCGGACCCACGTACGACGTCCAGGCCGGTCCCCGCCAGCTGCTGGTGGCAGGCACCAGGCCACCCGAGCTCGGTGGTCTGCGGGCCGCCGACTGGACGGTGTCGTCGAGCGGCCTGCAGGTTCCCGGTCCCACGTTGCCGCACGGGTCCGGACTGGTGATCCCGGCCGATGCCGGCGTCTCTCAGCGGCAGGTGATGGCGGGCAATCCCTGGCAGCAGTCACCCAGGAACCTGCGCAGCGGTACCTTCAAGCTGCCGGTCAAGAGCTTCGTCGGCGCCACCAACGGGTGGACCGCCTCCGCGGCGACGGCGCCGCCGGGGACGATGCCGCCCTCGCCGGTGGTGACGGCTCCGGGCGCGCCACCGCCACCGATTCCCCTGCCACCGCCGCAGGTGATCGGGGGCGGGAGCTACACCGTGCGACCGGGCGACTCGCTGTGGCGCGTCGCCCAGCGGACCTACGGTGACGGCGAGCTCTGGCGGGTGCTGTACCGTGCCAATCCACAGCTGGGCGCCAACCCCGGTCTCATCCATTCCGGCCAGGTGCTCGCCATCCCGTCCATCGCACAGCCGGCGCCGTGATCCCGCCGCCGGTGGCCGCCGCCGGAGGAGGGGCGATGCGACCCTCGGGTCTGGGAGACGTCGCCCGGACCGTGCTCGGGACCCTCCGGGTGCGTCCCCGCCCCCGGCTGTGGTTGGAGCCGGTGGAGCCCGCGAAGGTGGGAGGGCGGCTGCTGGTGCGGCTGCGCATCCACGCGCCGGTGGCGGTGATGGTGCGGGACGCCCGGATCGTCCTCCGTCGCACCGTCCGAGAGGTGATCGACGGCGATCCGCTGGTGGTGGGCAGCACCGCGGCGTCCGAGACGCTCGAGGGGATCGGCCGCCTTGCCGCGGGGACACAGCACGAGCAGCTCGTCTCGCTTCCGATCCCAGCGGACGCCCCTCCCTCAGGGGTGGCGCGTCGCACCCGGGTCTCGTACCGGGTCCAGGCCCGCCTCAGCTGCGTGGACGCACCCACCCGACGATCGCGCCTGGCGATCACCGTGCTGTCCCCACGATCGACCTACCGCAGCGCCGAGGTTCAGGGCATCGTCTCGGCAGAGCGCCGTCCGCTGCTCGACCTCCGCCTCGGCCGGCGACACGCCCGTCCGGGCGAGCGACTGGACGGGCAGGTGAGGGTGACCGCACCCGAGGGACGACCCCGGGCACCGGTGACCATCGAGCTGCGCCGCCGGGAGGAGGCGGTGTCCGGCAACGCGCGGGAGTGGATCGTCGAGCGACAGCTCCTCCCGGTCGATGCGCAGGGGCCGTCCTCGGTCTGGATCCCCTTCGAGCTGCCGATCCCGCCCGGGATCTCTCCCACCATGGTGCTGCGACGCACCGCCGTGCGCTGGCGGGTCTGCGCGGTCACCCGCGGCCCCGCCGGCGCGCGAGACTCGGTGGCGCTGGAGATCAACCTGCACAACGGGGAGTGATCAGATGTCCGAGCCTTCGCGGCATCGCGCACCGGCGGGACGATGGCTGGTCGGCGGTGCCGCGATCCTTCTGGCGCTCTCGGCCTGTGGTGGCGAGGGCGGCGGTGGAACCGGTGCGACCGCGGTTCGCCTCGGCCGCGGCCGGCGCCCGCTGGCCACGCGGCTGCGGCTCGACGAGGGCGGTACCGCCGCCGTCGACCCGGTCTCGCTCGCCGAGGCGCAGCGCCTGGTGGCCTGCCACGGCGCCGTGGACGGCCTGCCGATCACCGTCGACCTCGCCGCCGGCGGCCTGGTCGAGGTCGGCGGCGGCGTTCCCGCCCGGGCACTGCTGCGGGCGGTGGTGGCGCAGCTCGCCACCCTCCACGCCCCCGACGACCTGGTGATCGCGGTCTGCGCCGGCCCGGAGACGGCCGCGTCGTGGGAGTGGGTGAAGTGGCTGCCCCACCTCCGCCATCCCCACGCGGCCGACGCCGCCGGCCCGGCGCGGCTGCTCGCCGCCGACGCCGCCTCGCTGCTCGCCCTGCTCCACGCAGAGCTGGCGGGGCGGCGCCAGGCGTCGCGGGCGAGCACCGCCGGCGGCCGCCGTCCGCACCTGGTCGTGGTGGTCGACGGCGGTGGCGACCCCGAGGCGCTCTCCGCCCTGGCCGCGCTGCCCGCGGTCACGGTGCTCGTCGCCACCGCCGGCGAGGCGCCGCCGGCGGGCGCGGGCACCCGCATCGCCATCCGCGACGGCGGCCGCCTCGAGGCCGCGATCGGCGCGGGGAGCGCCACCGGCGAGGTCGACGGCGCCTCGGTGGCGGTGTGCACCGCGCTGGCCCGCCGCCTCGCCCCGCTGCGGCTCTCCGCCGCGGAGCGGTCGGCGGTCACCGCCACCGGCATCGACCTCGCCAGCCTGCTCGGGGTGGGCGACCCCGGCGGGCTCGATCCCGCCACCACCTGGGCGCCGCGGCCCGCGGAGGAGCTGCTCCGCATCCCCGTGGGCCTCGGCGCCGAGGGCCAACCGGTGGTCCTCGACCTCAAGGAGTCGGCGTTCGGGGGCATGGGTCCCCACGGCCTGATCATCGGCGCCACCGGGGCCGGCAAGAGCGAGCTGCTCCGCACCCTGGTCACCGGGCTGGCGCTCACCCATCCGCCCGACCTGCTCGGCCTGGTGCTGGTCGACTTCAAGGGGGGCGCCACCTTCGCGGATCTCGCCGGGCTGCCCCACGTCGCCGGGATGATCACCAACCTCGGCGCCGACCTGGCGCTCGTCGACCGGGTGAAGGACGCGCTCTTCGGCGAGCAGAACCGCCGCCAGGAGCTGCTCCGCCGGGCCGGCAACCTCGCCGGGATCCGCGAGTACCGGGCGCTGCGGGAGCGGCGGCCGGAGCTGGAGCCGATGCCCTACCTGCTCGTCGTCGTGGACGAGTTCGGCCAGCTGCTCGGTGCCCGGCCCGACTTCCTCGAGCTGTTCGTCTCGGTCGGCCGGCTCGGACGCAGCCTGGGGGTGCACCTGCTGCTCGCCTCCCAGCAGCTGGACGAGGGCCGGCTGCGCGGGCTCGAGGGGCACATCAGCTACCGGGTCTGCCTGCGCACCTTCAGCGCCGCCGAGAGCCGGATGGTGCTCGGCGTGCCCGACGCCTACGAGCTGCCCCCGCTCCCCGGGTCGGCGTACCTGAAGGTCGACACCACGGTGTTCCAGCGGTTCCGCGCCGCGCTGGTCTCGTCCCCGCTGCGGCGCCGTTCGAGGAAGTCGGGGTCGTCACGGCGCCGCTCCCAGACCCGCGCCCGGCTGCACGCCAGGGTCCACAGCCGTTCCGGCTCCGGGTGGTTCCAGGCCGCGGCACGGCGCTGCCCGGCGGCGGTCTCGACCGCGGTGCGGCGGAGGCGGTCGAGGTCGTCGAGGTAGCGGCGGCGCTGGTCGCCGAGCCCGCGCAGCCGGCTGCTGCGCTGCTGCAGGACCAGGCCCACCCCCATCGCCACCGACGACAGCGCGAAGAGGGCGCTGCCCGCGATGTACAGCGGCCGGGGGTTGATGAGCACAAAGAGGATGGCCCCGAGGCTGCCCACCGCGGGGAGGGCGTACTGGAGCCAGCTCAGCGGGCCGCCCTGGCCGGGGGGAAGCGCCGGGGGTGCGGGGACGCGCACCTCACCCGAGGCCACCGGCGGTGGCGGGGTGCGTTGGGGATGCCGCAGGACGGCCCCTGCAGCGGACCCGGCGGGGAGGGTGCTGGTCACCGTGGCGGCGCGTACGATACCGGCATGTCGCCTCCGGCGCCACCGGGGAGCGCGGCGCGCTTCCTGTCCCTGACGGTCGCCGGCCCGGTGTCGGCGGTCGACCTGAGCCTGCCCGCCGACGTCCCCCTCGCGGAGCTGCTCCCCGACCTGGTGCGGATGCTCTCCGCCGACCCCGAGGCGGCGATGGCCACCGGCTGGGGGTTGAGCCGGCTCGGCGAGCCGCCCCTGAGCCTCGACCACGGCCTCGCCGCGGCGGGGGTGGGCGACGGCGACATGGTGTACCTCCGCCCCCTCGCCGAGATCGAGCCCGCGACCATCGCCGACCTGGTCGACGCCGTCGCCGGCGCCGTGGACGTGCGCGGCGGGCTCTGGACGGCGGCCGCCCGGCGCAGCGCCATGACCCTCGCCGCGGCCGCGTCGCTGCTGCTCGCCACCGCCATCGCCGTCCACGACCTGCCCCTCGGGGTGCGCGTCGGGGTCGCCCTCGGCATCGCCGTGCTCGCGGCCGTGGGGGCGCGCCTCGCCGCGCCGCGGGCGGGCGAGGTCGCGGTGACGCTGCTGGCCCTGGGCGGGGTGGTGCCGGCGGGGATCGCCGGCGGCATCGCCGGGGCACTGCTCGATCGCGGCGGGCCGGCGGGGATCGCCGCGGGTGCCGCCCTCGGGGTCGCCGCAGGGGCGGTGGCCGCCGCCCTCGCCGTGCCCGCGGCGCGGGGACCGGCGGTGGCGCTCGCAGTCGCGGCGGTGCCGTCGGGGGCGGTCGTCGCCGCAGCGTCGGCCCTGGGCGCGTCGGCCGGCCAGATGGCCGCGGTGCTCGCCGTGCTCTCCGTCTGCGCCGCCGCCCAGCTGCCGCGGCTGGCCGCCGCCCTCCACCTCGGCGGCGCCGCCACGGCGCGCGAGCCCGGGCTCGGCGAGGCGGACGTCGCCGCCCGGGTCGACGCCTCCCACCGCCTGCTCGGCTGGCTGAGCGCGGGGACCTCCGCGGGGCTCGCCGGGGCGCTGGCGGTGCTGGCGCTGAGCACCGAGCCCTGGGAGCTCGCCCTCGCCGGCACCGCGGCGCTCGCCGCCGCCCTCGGCAGCCGCCGCCAGCGCTTCCTCGGCCAGGGGCTGCCGCCGCTGATCGCCGCGCTCGCCGGCATGCTCTGCCTCGAGCTGGGGCTGGCGGTGCGCATCGGCGGCGACGCCGCCTCGGGGATCGGGCTGGCGCTGGTGCTCTCGACCGTCGTGCTGCTGCTCGGTCTGGTGCTGGCCGGCGGCCGCAGCGGCTCGTCGGCGCTGCTCCGCAGCCGGCTGCGCCGCCTCGAGTCGCTGGCGCTGGTGGCCCTGGTGCCGGTGGCGATGGGCGCGCTCGGCGTGTACTCCGCCATCGGCGACCTCGGCCGCCGGCTCGGCTGAGGGGTCGGCACCGGCGGCCTCAGCGGGCGTCCACCTCGAGCGGCACCGTGGACGTGGTGCGGTCGATCACCGGCACCACGAGCGCGCCGGTGAACCGCCCCGCCGCCGGTGGCGCCACCCGGAGGGTGACGTTGCAGCTCCCCCCGGGAGCGAGGGTGGTCCGGCTGCAGGTGTCGCGCACCGCCTGGAAGCCGGCGTTGGTGAGGCTCACCGCGCCGAGGCTCAACGCCGCCGAGTCCCGGTTGCCGATGGTGAAGGTGATCGTCGGGTTCGACCGGCTGCCCGCCGGCACCACCATCAGCACCTGCGCGGGGAAGACGGTGACGGCGCTGGGCGCCTCGGGCGACGGCGTCGCCGTCACCACCGCCACCACCCGGGCGGTGGGCCGGGGGGCCGGCGCCGGGGTGCGGGGTGCGGCGGTCGGCTGCGCCGCGGTCGGCGTGGCCGCCTCGGAGGGAGCCGGCGGGTCGGTGGGCTCGGGGGCGTGCGGCACCCCGGTGCTCGCGGTGGCGAGCGCGGGGGCGGCCGCGACGGCGGCGCCGGCCGGGTGCCGGTCTCCTCCCCCGCCGGCCCGTCCCAGCCCCACGGCGACGGCGGTGACCACGATGCCGATCCCCGCCCCGGCGGCGAGGGTGCGCACCGGCACGCCCGGGCGGCGGAGGCGGGGCAGCGGTGGCCGCGGGACCGACGGAGCCGCGACGGCCACCCGGGGTGCGGCCGCGGGCCGGGGCGGCGGGGCGGCGGTCGGGAGCGCATCGGCGGGGCGCCCGGCGAGCTCCGCCGCCGTGACCCCCAGCGCGGCGGCGAGATCGGTGAGAACGGGCACCTCGTCGAGCTCGACCAGCCCCCGCTCGAGCCGGGCCGCCCACTCCAGGTCGCCGTGCTCGAGGCGGTCGACCCACATCGCGGAACGGGCCACCCGGGAGCCGAGCTGCGCCTGGGTCAGCCCCTGGCGGCGGCGGTGCTCCCGAACCCGCGCGGCGATCCCGGGGATCGGCCCCGCCGCCTGCTCCTCGCGCATCACGCGACCTGCTGGTGAGCGCGCCGCGGCGGTGGAGGACGAGCCGGCCGCCGGGTTCCTCGTAGAGCTCGACGCGCTCGCGGGTGAAGTCTGGAATGCGGCCATCATCGCTCGACCCGTACCGCCTGCTCAACCCCTCACCGCGTGAGCGGGGGGCCGCCGGAGCGGCCCCCCTCGCGTCCGGGTCAGCAGCCGAGGAGCAGCGCCGCCAGCAGGCCGCAGCGGTCGCCGCCGCGGCGGTCGCCACCACGGTCGCCACCGCGGTCACCGCCCCTGTCGCCGCGCTTGTCGCCGCGGTCGCGGCCCTTGCTGCGATCGACCAGCACCGCCGGATCGGACCCGGCCGGTGCCGCCGCGGTCTGCGCCACCGGCGCCACCGGAGCGGGAGCCGCGCCGGCGACCACGGTCGTGGTCATCGCGGCGAGCGGCGCGGCCAGGAGCAGCGCCGCCAGCCGGAGTCGCGCGGGAGTGCGCGACCGGTCGTTCCCCACCATGCAGAACCTCCTCTCTTCCTTCCGGGCCCTCCCGCCAGGGCGGAGGCGGATCCATCCGCTCCTCGGGGGCGACCATCTGTCGTGGAGTGCGGAAATCCTACCCCGTCAAACCCCCCGGTCAGGTCACGCGAACTCGTTTTGGCGCAGGCAATGGACCCTCGGGGCGTTCTAGAGGCGTGGCCACCGAGCGACACACGCCGCCGCGTCCGCGGGCGCCCGGGGCACCGGTGCGCGGCCGCAGGCCCCGCCCCACCTCCGCCGCCGAGCTGATCAGCGACGCCCTCGCCGAGATCGATCCCGGCACCGCGACCGAGCCCGCGCTGCTCCGCACCGTGCCCGTCCCCACGACGCCACGGCCCCGGGCGGCGCGGCGCCCGCGGCCGACGGTGGCCGCCGGTCCGCGCCCGTCCGCCCCCACGCCCGCCCCGGCGGCGGTCGTCGCCACCCCGGCCCTCCCCGCCCCCGCACCTCCGGCGGTGGTCGCGCCGCGGCGGCCGCGGCGCGCACCCCGGCACGCCCGGGCCCTCGCCACCGCCGGCGCGGTCGCCGCGGTGGCGGCGACCGGGGCGCTCCTGATCACCGGCCGCGGCCCGGCGCCCGGCCCCGGCCTGGTCACCGTGGTGTCCCGCTCGGGCGGGGCCGCCAGCCTCACCATGGCCGACGCCACCGCCCTCGCCGACCCCACCGTGGTGCCCGACGCGAGCTCGGTCGCCCCGCTCGTCGAGCGCAGCGAGCCGGTGGTGGCCGGCGGCCACCGGGTCACGGCCACGCTGACCGGCTCGACCCCCGGCTGGCTGCCCACCGCCCACCGGCAGCTCGCCCAGGGCCGCTCCTTCAACGCCGCCGAGGTCACCTCCGGCGCCCGCGTGGTGGTGCTCGGCAGCCTCGCCGCCCAGGCCCTCTTCCCCTCCGGCGGCGCCCTCGGGCACAGCGTCGAGATCAGGGCCACGCCGCTCACGGTGATCGGCGTGCTCAGGCCGCCGGCCGCCGAGGCCACCGCCGACGAGCTGGCGCTGGTGCCGATCACCACCGCCCAGGGGCTGGTCGGCCGGGCCGGCGCGGTCGACAGGATCCTCGTCGCCACCTCCAGCGCGGACGCGGCGTTCACCGCCTACCAGGAGGTGAACACGCTGCTCCTCCAGACCCACCACAACGCGAACCCCTTCGCCAGCGACTTCACCGTCACCACCCCCGCCGACGCCGGCGGCAGCGTGGGCCCGCTGCGCTGGGCGCTGGGCGCGGTCGTCGCCGCCGGCCTGCTGGGATGCGCGGTCACGGTCCGGTGGATGCGCCGCGGGGTCTGAGGACCGGCGGGTATGGTGGTGGACGTGCACCCTGACAGCGAGGCTGGCCACCGGGGGGGGCTTCGCGTCGCCGTCGTGATCAAGCAGGTGCCGCGCTTCGAGGCGATGGCCCTGGGACCCGACGGCCGGCTGGTTCGCGACGGCCTCGAGCTCGAGATGAACCCGTACTGCCGGCGGGCGGTCACCACCGGGGTTGCTCTGGCCGGCGACGGCGGCTCCTGCACGGTGATCACCCTCGGACCGCCCTCCGCCGAGGACTGCCTCCGCGAGGCGATCGCCGGAGGCGCCGGCAGTGGCGTGCTGATCACCGACCCCGCCTTCGCCGGCAGCGACACCCTGGCCACGGCGCGCGCGCTCGCCGCCGCCCTGGGGCGGCTCGGCCCCTTCGACGTCGTGGTCTGCGGCCGCAGCTCGGTCGACTCCGACACCGCGCAGGTGCCCGCCGAGCTCGCCGAGCTGCTCGACCTCCCCCTGCTGGCCGCCGTCCGCGAGCTCGACGTCGCCGGCCGGCGGCTGCGGGTGCGCTGCGAGACCGACGACGGCAGCGTCGAGCTCACCGCCGCCCTGCCCGCGGTCATCTCGTGCGCCGAACGGCTCTGCGGGCCCACCAAGGTGGCACCGGAGCTGCGCGCCCAGGTCGCCGCCGAGCGCATCCTGCGCCTCGACGCCGCCGCCCTCGGCCCCGGCCCCTGGGGGCAGCCAGGAAGCCCCACCCGGGTGGGGCGGGTGCGCCACCTCGCCGCGGAGCGGCTGCGGCTGCGCCTCGAGGGCCCGGTCCGCGAGCAGGTGCGCCGCGCCGTGACGCTGCTCGAGGAGCGGCGGGCGCTCGACCCCGCCGGCGGCTGGAGCAGCGCCGCCGCCCCCGTCCCCCCGCCCGCCGGCATCCCCGGCGGCCCCTGCATCGCCGTCCTCGCCGATCCCGACCGGCCGCGGGCGACCCGCGAGCTGCTCGGCGCCGCCGCCGCTCTCGCCGCCGAGCAGGGCGGCGAGGTGGTGGTGCTCGGCACCGCCGGGATGGCGCCGGAGTGGGCGAGCTGGGGCGCCGACGCGCTGGCGCTGATCCAGGGCGCCGCGGTCGAGGAGGACGTCGCCGCCGCCGTCGCCGGCTGGTGCGCCGATCGCCGGCCCTGGGCGCTGCTCCTTCCCGCCACCATGTGGGGGCGCGAGGTCGGCTCGCGGGTGGCCGCGCGCATCGGGGCGGGGCTGGTCGGCGACGCCGTCGACCTCGACCTCGAGCACGGCCGGCTGGTGGGATGGAAGCCGGCGTTCGGGGGCAGCCTGGTGGCGGCGATCACCGCCGTGTCCGGCACTCAGATGGCGACGGTGCGCCCCGGCAGCCTGCCGCTGCTCACCCCCCGCGGCGGCGGCCTCGCCCGGGTCGAGCCCGCGATCGTCGCGGCGCCCCGCCGCAGGGTGCGGGTCACCGCTCGCCACCACGACGACGACCCCGACGCCCTCGCCCGCGCCGAGGCGGTGGTCGGCGTCGGCGGCGGCGTGCCCCCCGAGGGCTATCCCGCGCTGCGCCCGCTGCTCGAGGTGCTCGGCGCCGAGCTGGCCGCGACCCGCCGGGTCACCGACCAGGGCTGGCTGCCCCGCTCCCGCCAGGTGGGGATCACCGGCCTCAGCATCTCGCCGCGGCTCTACGTCGCCCTCGGGGTCGCCGGCAAGTTCAACCACACCGTCGGCACCCGCGGCGCCGGCACCGTGCTCGCGGTCAACGACGACCCGCAGGCGCCGATCTTCGACGCCGCCGACATCGGGCTGGTCGCCCCCTGGCGGGAGGTGGTGCCACTGCTCGCCCGCGAGCTCGGCGCCGGCCGCAGGATCACCCGACGCGCCGGCTGAGGCTCAGTGCCTCGTCGGCCCGGCGGCAGAGGAAGGCCAGGGTGGCGCCGCGCTCGCGGAAGCGCATCGCCGGGGTCAGCCAGTCGTACTTCACCGCCGCGGCGCACATGCCCAGCCGGACCAGCCGCTCGTCCCCCCGCCAGCCGGCGGCGGGTCTCGGAGCTCATCGTGCGCCTCCCCGGTGAGGGCCCGCCGGGTGTGACGGCGGGCTGACGGCCGGGTGACGTCGGCCACGGGCCCGGTGGGTGCCCCACATACTCGTGGACATGGGCGGCTCGATGCGTGCCGACGTGGTCGTCATCGGCGGCGGCATCGCAGGGGTGTCCGTCGCCTCGGAGCTCGCTTTGGATCGCAGCGTGGTGCTGGTCGAGGCCGAGCCCGCGCTCGGCCTGCACGCCACCGGGCGGTCGGCGGCCTCCTACGTGCCCAGCTACGGGCCGCCGATGGTGCGCCGGCTCACCGCGGCCAGCCTCGCCGGCTTCGGCGCCCTGTCCGAGGAGGCCGGACGGCCGCTGCTCGCGCCCCGTGCGGTGCTCTATGTCGCCGCCAGCGGCGGCGTGGCGGCGCTGGAGCGGATCCTCGCCGCCCAGACCGGCGGCGCGGTGCGCGACCTGCCGGTGGCCGACGCGGTCGCCCTCTCCCCCGCGCTGCGCCCGGACGTGCTGGTCCGTGCCGCGATCGACGAGACCGCCAGCGACCTCGACGTCGCCGGGCTGCTGCAGGCGTACGCGGTGCGGCTGCGGGCGCGTGGTGGCCGGGTCGTCCTCGGCGGGCGGGTGCACGCCATCCGCCGGGAGGCGGCGTCGTGGACGGTGGACGCGGGCTCGACCCGGGTGGTGGCGGGCGCGGTGGTGAACGCCGCCGGGGCCTGGGCCGACCCGCTCGCACGGCTCGCCGGACTGCCCGCCCTCGGCATCGAGCCGCGGCGCCGGTCGATCTTCCTCACCCGCGGCCGGCTCACCGCCTCGCCCGCGGGCTGGCCCTTCACCCTTGCCGCCGACGAGTCCTTCTACTTCAAGGGCGAGGGCGAGTCGGTCCTGGTCTCGCCCGCGGACGCGACCCCGGTCGAGCCCCACGACGCCCGCGCGGACGAGGTGGAGATCGCCCGCGCGATCGAGGCCGTCAACGCGATGACCACCCTCGGGATCCGGAGTGTCGCCCGCTCCTGGGCGGGCCTGCGCTCCTTCTCCGCCGACGGCGAGCCGGTGATCGGGCACCTCGACGGCGCCGAGGACTTCCACTGGGTCGCGGGTCAGGGTGGCTACGGGCTGCAGATGGCGCCGGCGCTGGCCCGGGTCGCCGCCGCGGCCGTCCGCGGCGAGGCGATCGCGGACGACCTGGCCGCCCACGGGGTCGACGCCGCGGCGCTGCGTCCCTCCCGGCTGGCCGGCGCCCGCCGGTTGCGTCGCCCGCGATGACCGGCCCCGAGGCGGGACGCGACGACGACGCGATGATCCGGCCGGCGCGGGAGACGGCGCCCGCCGCCGAGTTCCAGGTCTGCGACCTCGCCGCCGGGCCGCCCTTCCCCGACCGCAGCCTCGACCGGGTCGTCGCCGCGCTGTTGCTCCACCACCTGGCGATGAGCGAGGCATTCGCCGGCGCCGGGCTGCTCATCGAGCGCATCGTCGAACCCCAGCCGCTGCCGGAGATGGAGGGCAGCAGTCCCGACGAACACCGCCGGCTGCGCCGCGAGCCCTGCGTCCTCTTCCTGCGGCTGGTGCCCGCCGCCGCACACCGCGCGGATTGACTGCCGTCGCGGCGCCCCTCACCATTCCGTACCTCACGGTATGCGGAGGAGAATATCCAGGTGCGTGACACCACCTCCACCGACAGCCGGACCTGCCGGGACTACTTCGACGCGGCCATGACGATCCTCTCCGAGCGCGGCCCCGAGGCGCTCACCATCGCCGCGCTCTGCGACCGGCTCGGAGTCAGCAAGGGCTCCTTCTACCACCACTTCCGGGGCATGCCCGGCTTCGTGGAGGCGCTGGTCGCCGACTGGGAGGTCGAGCACAACGACCGGCTCATCGACCTCTCCAACAGCGAGCTCGACCCGGTGCGCCGCGCCGAGGTGCTGCGCATCATCGCGGTGGAGCTGCCGCACGGCGCCGAGGCCGCGATCCGCGCCTGGGGACGCGACAGCCCGGCGGTCGCCGCCGCACTGACCCGGGTCGACGCCCGTCGCGAGCAGCACATCGCCGACTCGCTCGTGCTCGTGGGCCTCCAGCCGGCCCAGGCCCGCCGCTTCGCGCGCATGGGCCTGGCCATCGTGGTCGGCATCCAGCAGATGCAGCGGCCCGTCGACCGGGCCGCGCTGGGGGTGATGCTCGCCGACTTCAACGCCGCCCTGATCGCAGGGGTGCGCTGCCCCGACCCTGGCCGCTGACCATACCTCATGGTATGGTAAGACTTGCCACAGAGGGATGCCGGAGGGGCCGGATGGACCGCCACCGCTGGTCGCGCCGGATCGAGGCCATGGACCCGGCGACCGACTTCGCCGCGATCTACCGGATCATGGCCACCCTCGAGTTCCCGTGGGACATGAACCAATCGCTCGGGCTCGCCCTCTACCGCACCTACGCGGTGCCCAGCATCGGTGAGCTGCTGGGCAGGACGGGAGAGTTCACCGAGCGGGTGCAGAAGCGCTACGAGGACACCGGGCTCATCCTCGACGCGGTCCTCGAGCACGGCTTCGCCAGCGCCACCGGCCGGGCGGCGATTCGCCGCATGAACCAGATGCACGGCGCCTACCCGATCTCGAACGACGACCTCCGCTACGTGCTCTCCACCTTCGTGGTGGTGCCGATCCGGTGGATGGACCGCCACGGCTGGCGGCCCTTCACCGAGACCGAGCGGGTCGCCTCCACGAACTACTACCGCGAGCTCGGCCGGCACATGGGCATCCGGGACATCCCCGCCACCCACGGGGAGTTCGCCGCCCTCCTCAACGCCTACGAGGAGCGGCACCTCGGCCACTCGCCGGGCGGCCGCGCGGTGTCGGACGCGACCCTCGAGCTCATGGTCGGCTTCACCCCGCGCCCACTGGCGCCGCTGGTGCGCCGCTTCAGCATGGCCCTGCTCGACCCACCGCTGCTCGACGCGTTCCGCTACCCCCACCCCTCGGCGCTGGACCGCCGGCTCGCCTCCGCGGCGGGCACCGGCGCGGTCTGAGCGGCTACCGCATCACCGAGTCGATCAGGTCCTGGGCGAGGTCGGCGTCGGGGCCGTCGGGGTCGGTGAGGTGGTAGGCGGCGTACCAGCTCGGTGGCGCCTCCGGATGCGGCCCCACCACCGCCACCCGGCCGCTCCCGTAGGGAGCCAGCAGCGCCGCGATCTGGCCGTTGGTGTAGGTCGCGATCACGGTGGCCCCGGTGGCGCCGGGGGAGAGCAGGAACTCGGGCGGGTCCTGCACGTACATCGACCGCGTCGTGCCCCGCCAGCGCACCTGGATCACCTGGTCCTTGGTGTCCTTCGCGGTCGCCCCCGGGGAGCGGATGTACTGGTCGGTGTCGCCGGGCAGGAGCTTGAATCCCGGGGTGGCGCCGGCGAGGTATCCGCCCATGCAGAAGCCGAGGTAGCGGCCGCCGGAGCGGACGAAGCTCTGGATGTCCGCCTCGTTCGGCTGCATCGTCCGGTACGCGCTGGTGAGGCTTCCGCCGCCGCCCGGCTGCGCGTAGAGCACCGCCGACTGCAGCGTCACCCCGGTCACCTGGAGCGCCTCGTTGGGTCCGACGTAGCGCACGTCGAAGTTCCAGCGCGACGCCTGGAGCACCGCGGCGACCGCCTCCGAGCACCCCGGGCACCCGGCGGGACCGCGGTAGACGAGGGCGATCGGCCGGGCCGGTGCGACCCCGGTGATGGCGGGCACCGCGGCCCCGGGCGCCGGCGCGCCCACCGCGCGGTCGTGGGTGCGGAGGGCGCGGACCGCCAGCAGCCCGGCGGCGACGGCCAGCAGCAGGCCGGTCACCCCGAGAACCCGGGCGCGGCGTCCCCCTCCTCCCCTCATGACCCTGCAGACGTTGCCACACCGCCCAACCCTGCCGCCACGCCCAGATCGACGGACCCTGGGTCACGGCGGCGCGGGGCGATACGATTCCCTGCGGCATGGCGCTCACCTGCCTCCTCACCATCCACGGCATCGGCTTCCAGCAGCCGCCGGCCGGCGATGTCCCCGGCTACGCCGACGACCTCCACGAGAGGCTTCGCGGCACCGCCGGTCGCGGGCTCGGCGACGATCCGAACCGCGATCGCGGACCGGTGTACGTGCAGAGCACCTGGCCCCCCGAGAGCCACGCCGTCGAGCCCGGGCTGGAGCGGCTCGGCCGCCTGCTCACCGACGGCGGGCGCTGGCGCACCGACGCCTCGGCGGACTGGCAGAGGCTCTCCGAGGCGGACCGGGGCGTCGCCCACGTGGCGCTGGTCTATTCCCACCTCGAGGAGGAGGGCCCGGACCCGGCGGCGCTGATCGACGTGGCCGCGCTCGGCCTCTCCTCGATCACCCACTACGCGACCATCTCCGGGCTGGTGCGGACGGCGGTGCGCGACGTCGGAGCGGTCTTCGGCCACCACACGGCGGGCGACGCCCCGCCCACCATGCGGCCGTCGCTGCGGGTCCGCACCGACGTGCACCCGGTCCAGCACCACCTCCTGCCGGGGCTGCTGCGCCGGACCCCACCGGCGGACGGACCCCCGCGGCCCACCGGGCTGCTCGGGGTCCTCCGCCAGGTCGAGGACGACGTCGCCGCCTACGTCGCCCGCAACGAGCTGCGCGAGCGGGTGCGCGCCTTCGTGCGCGAGGCGCTCACCCGCCTGCTCCTCCGCGCCGATGTCGATCGGGTGGTGGTGAACGGCCACAGCAACGGCACCGTGATCGCCTTCGACGTCCTCGCCCAGCTGCCGCCACCGCTCGTCGACCGCACCGCCGCCCTGGTGACCGCGGGCAGCCCGCTGCGCAAGTACGTCGACCTGCTCGGCTGGGGGACCGACGGGGCCAACCTCCGGACGATGCGGGGTCCCTGGATCAACTTCTACGACGACCGCGACCCGGTCGCCGACCCGCTCGCACCACCGGTGACCTGGCGGCTGGGCGAGCCACTGCCCGCCGGCGCCCCCGGGCTGTTCTTCAGCTACGACCCGGACACCGGCGAGCGGCGGCCGATCCCGGTGCGCGACGTCAGGGTCGACAACGTCGCCAACGTCGCCGGCGGGGGCGGCCTCCCCGCCCACGACTACTGGGACAACGACGAGTTCTGCGGGCCGCTCGCGGACCTGCTGACCTCGGTCTCCGCGGCCGCCCCCGCATAGCGGTCTGCCGCCGGCCGGCATCGGGAATGCTCTCCGATGGCCGCCGCATGGAGTACTTCCTGACCCGAGGCCACCTCTGCCGGGGATGCCGCAGCTGATCTACGCGCGCGCCAGGAGGAGCGTCACCACCGCGAGGTGAGCGGCCGCGGCGGCGATGGTGAAGCAGTGGAAGACCTCGTGGTACCCGAACACCCGGGGGAAGGGATCGGGACGCTCGAGGCCGTAGATCACCGCCCCCACGGTGTAGAGGGCGCCGCCGCCGAACAGCAGGAGCAGCGCCAGCCATCCCAGCGCGGCGCCGAGCTGGGGCAGGGCGACGATCGCGACCCACCCGAGCACGATGTACGGGAGCACCTCGGCGAGCGCCGGTGGTCGCCACCAGACCAGGGTCATGACGATGCCGAGGGCGGCGCCGACCCACACGGTGACGAGCATCGCCGTCCCCAGGGTGCCGGAGAGGGCGAGCATGCAGACCGGCGTGTAGGTGCCGGCGATGAGCACGAAGATCATCGAGTGGTCGAGGCGGCACAGCCATGCCCTGACCCCGGGCGACCAGTGGCCGCGGTGGTACAGCGCGCTCGTCCCCAGGCAGCCGGCGAGGCCGGCGGCGTAGATCGCCACCGCCGTCCGCGCGCGTCCCGACGACGCCAGCCCGACCAGGGTCGCGCCGATGAGGAGCGCCGCGAAGAAGGCGTACTGGTGGATGACGCCCCGGAGCCGGGGCACCACGAGCGTCGCCACCCGCGGCGCGCCCTCCATCTCCATTCTTACGAATTGTCGCCGATGGGCTGGATCCCTGCTGATGCCGAAACTGCTCCGTGCACAATGCTCAGGGTGTGCCGCCGACACGCTGACACGGGAGGACACCAGTGGCTGTCTCGGACCCCTGGCCGCTCATCCACGCCGAGCGCGCCGCCCTCGTCGCCGACCTCGAGCCGCTCACGGAGGAGCGCTGGGCGACCCCCTCGCTGTGTGACGGGTGGTCGGTGCGCGACGTCCTCGCCCACATGACGGCGACGGCGAAGCTGACCCCGCCGCAGTTCTTCGTCCGGCTCGCCGGCTCCGGCTTCCGCTTCAACGCGATGGTGGCGAAGGATGTCGCCACCGAGAGGGGCGGCAGCGGCGCCGACGCGCTCGCCCGCTTCCGGGCGCAGCTGAAGGCCACCACGCATCCGCCCGGGCCGATCGACGCGATGATCGGCGAGTGCGTCCTCCACGGCGAGGACATCCGCCGCCCGCTCGGGATCGCCCACGCCTATCCCTCCGAGGTGGTCGCCCGCTGCGCCGACTTCTACAAGGGCTCCAACCTGCTGCTGGGGACCAAGCGGCGGATCGCCGGCCTCAGCCTGCGCGCCACCGACCAGGAGTGGTCGACGGGGGCGGGGCCGGAGGTGTCCGGGCCGGCGGTGTCGCTGCTGCTGGCCATGACCGGCCGCCCGGCCGGGCTCGTCGGCCTCGGCGGAGACGGCCTGCCGGCGCTGGCGAGCCGCATGGGGGCTGCGGCCGCATGACCCAGGAGGAGGCCGACGCCTTCGCGGCGCGCTGGATCGAGGCGTGGAAGGCCCACGACCTCGACGCCATCCTCGACCACTGGGCGGACGACCTGGAGTTCACCTCCCCGGTGGCGGCGCGCCTGCTCGGCGACGCCTCGGCCACGGTGCGGGGAAGGGAGGCGCTGCGCGGCTACTGGGAGCGGCGGCTCGCCGTCAGCCCGGATCTGCACTTCGAGCTCGACGCGGTGCACGTCGGCTACGGCAGCGTGGTGATCGCCTACCGCAACGAGCGGGGCACCCGCTGCGCCGAGATGATCGCCTTCGGGCCGTACGGGCTCGCGGTGCGCGGCGCCGGCCACTACCACCCGGCCCTGTGACAGGAGTGTCCGCCATGACCGACGTCCCGCTGGGGGAGCGCGCCGCGTGGACGGCGCTCGAGCGGCACCACGCCGAGATCGCCGGCCGCCACCTCCGCGACCTGTTCGCCGCCGACCCGTACCGCGGGAAGCGGCTCACCGCCGAGGCCGCCGGGATCCACCTCGACTACTCGAAGAACCGGGTCACCGACGAGACCATGCGCCTCCTGGTCGCGCTCGCCGAGGAGTGCGGCGTGCCGGAGCGGCGGGACATGATGTTCCGCGGCGAGCACATCAATGTGTCCGAGGACCGCGCGGTGCTCCACGTCGCGCTGCGCATGCCCCGTGACCGCACCCTGGTGGTCGACGGCGTCGACGTGGTCGCCGAGGTGCACGAGGTCCTCGACCGGATGAGCGAGCTCGCCGAGGCGGTGCGCTCGGGCCGCTGGAGGGGTCACACCGGCCGCCGCATCCGCACCGTGGTCAACATCGGCATCGGCGGCTCCGACCTCGGGCCGGTGATGGCGTACGAGGCGCTGCGTCACTACTCCGACCGCGAGCTGGGCTTCCGGTTCGTCTCCAACGTCGACGCCACCGACCTGGTCGAGGCGACCCGTGACCTGGTCGCCGACGAGACCCTCTTCATCGTCGCCTCGAAGACCTTCGGCACCCTGGAGACGCTGACCAACGCCACCTCGGCGCGGCGGTGGCTCGTCGAGCGGCTCGGCGACGAGTCCGCGGTCGCGAGCCACTTCGTCGCGGTGTCGACGAACGCGGAGCGGGTGGCGGCGTTCGGCATCGACACCGCCAACATGTTCGGGTTCTGGGACTGGGTCGGGGGCCGGTACTCGATGGACTCGGCGATCGGCCTCTCGACCATGATCGCCATCGGCCCGGACCGGTTCCGGGAGCTGCTGGCCGGCTTCCACGAGATGGACGAGCACTTCCGCACCGCGCCGCTCGGCGAGAACCTGCCGGTGCTGATCGGCCTGCTGGGGGTCTGGTACCGCGACTTCTTCGGCGCCCAGACGGCGGCGGTGCTGCCCTACGACCAGTATCTGAAGCGCTTCCCCGCCTACCTCCAGCAGCTCACCATGGAGTCGAACGGGAAGCACGTGACCCTCGAGGGGCAGCCCGTCGACCACGACACCGGCGCGGTGTACTGGGGAGAGCCGGGCACCAACGGCCAGCACAGCTTCTACCAGCTCATCCACCAGGGAACGACCCTGATCCCCGTCGACCTCATCGGGTTCACACGGAGCCTCAACCCGCTCGGCGACCACCACGACATCCTCACCTCCAACGTCTTCGCCCAGGCCGAGGCGCTCGCCTTCGGGAGGACCGCGGAGGAGGTGCGCGCCGAGGGGTCACCCGAGCGGGTGGTGCCGCACCGGGTCATGGAGGGGAACCGGCCCAGCAACGTCCTCCTCGCCGAGCGCCTCACCCCCCGGCTGCTCGGCGCGCTGGTGGCGCTCTACGAGCACAGCGTGTTCACCCAGGGCGCCATCTGGGGGATCGACTCCTTCGATCAGTGGGGGGTCGAGCTCGGCAAGGTGCTGGCGGTGCGCATCCTCGACGAGCTGAAGGGAGCGGCGGAGCCCGACCTCTCCCACGATTCGTCGACCAACGCCCTCATCCGCCGGTACCGGACGCTCCGCGGCGAGTGCTGAGGCCGCCGGTCAGCTCGGGCGGATGAGGATGGCGCCACAGTGCGCGCAGCGGCGGTCCGCCGCCGGGGTGCGCTTCCTGCACAGGTAGCAGATGCGGGTCTCGGGCTCGGGGTCGCTCATGCCCCGATGATGGCAGCGTTGGACCGCCGCTCACGCCCTCGCGAGCTGGTCGAGGATCCACCGGGTCTGCGCGAGGATCCGCTCCACCGGGTAGCGCTCGGGGTCGGTGAGCAGCAGCCGCGCCCCCTCGTCGGCGAGCGCCGACAGCATCCGGGCGGTGAGCTCGGGGTCGGGCGATTCGCCACCGGGGCCGAAGCCGGGGCGCACCGCCTCGGCGAGCCGCGCCACCACCATCGCCCGCCCCGCGGCGATGTGCTCGCGGAGCAGCTCCGGGGCGCCCTCGGGGGGCATCAGCACCAGCCGCCAGGTGATCGGGTCGGACCGCACCGCGTCGAGGTAGCCGCGCAGCGCCATCAGCAGCTCCTCGCGGGGGTCGCCGGCGCCGAGGGTGGCGGGCAGCGCTGCCGAGACCTGGGCCAGCGCCCGCGCGCTCTCGCGGACCACCAGGGCGTTGAGCAGGCCGCCGAGGCTCTCGAAGTGCTCGTAGACGATCGGCCGGGTGATCCCCGCCGCCCGGGACACCGCCTCGATCGAGACGGCGTGGAAGCCGCGCCCGCCGACGATCGCCCGGGTCACGTCGAGGATCTGCTCCCGCCGCTCGGCGCCGGTCATCCGCATCGCCATGTGCTTGACATGTTACTCCACCGTAGCCTACGCTGATGTAACCTACATGAGCGTAACCTTGATGAACGTGGAGGACCCGCAGGCCATGACCACCCTCGAGCACTCCCCCGCCCCGGCCGCGGCGCCTCCCCTGCCCACGGCGGTCGACGTCGCCATCGTCGGCAGCGGCTTCTCGGGCCTGGCGATGGCGGTCCGCCTCCTCCAGGAGGGGAACCGCGACTTCGTGGTCCTCGAGCGCGGCGGCGACGTCGGCGGCACCTGGCGCGACAACTCCTATCCCGGCTGCGCCTGCGACGTGCCCAGCCACCTCTACTCGTTCTCCTTCGCGCCCAACCCGGAGTGGAGCTCGACCTTCTCGCCGCAGCCCGAGATCCAGGCCTACCTGCGCCGGGTCGCCGAGGAGCAGGGCCTCCTCCCCCACGTCCGCCTCCACTGCGAGATGCGCGAGGCGGCCTGGGACGAGGGCGCCCAGCGCTGGCGGATCGGGACCGCCCGGGGCCCGCTCACCGCGCGGGTGCTGGTGACCGCCGCCGGGCCGCTCAGCGAGCCGTCGATCCCCCGCCTGCCCGGCCTCGACCGCTTCCTGGGCACGACCTTCCACTCCGCGACCTGGGACCACGCGCACGACCTCGCCGGTGAGCGGGTGGCGGTGATCGGCACCGGCGCCTCGGCGATCCAGTTCGTGCCCAGGATCCAGCCCGAGGTCGCCGCCCTCCACCTCTATCAGCGCACCCCGCCGTGGATCATGCCGCGCCCGGCGCGCCCGATCACCGGGGTCGAGCGCGCCGTGTACCGCCGCCTGCCGGCGGTGCAGCGGCTGATGCGCAGCGCGATCTACTGGGGACGCGAGGTCTACGCGCTGCCGCTGGTGCGCGCCCGCCTCGCACCGGTGGTCGGGGCGGTCGCCCGGATGCACCTCCGGCGGCAGGTGCCCGACCCGCAGCTGCGCGCCCGGCTCACCCCCGACTATGCGCCCGGCTGCAAGCGGATCCTCATCTCCGACGACTACCTCCCGGCGCTCTCGCGGGACAACGTCGAGGTCGTCACCGACGGCATCGCCGAGGTGCGCGAGCACTCCATCGTCACTCGCGACGGGCGCGAGCGGCAGGTCGACACCATCATCTTCGGCACCGGGTTCCACGTCACCGACATGCCGATCGCCACCCGGGTGCGCGGCGGCGACGGGCGCAGCCTCGCCGAGGTGTGGGCGGGCGGGATGGCGGCGCACCGGGGAACCACCGTGGCCGGCTTTCCCAACCTGTTCCTGCTGCTCGGCCCCAACACCGGGCTCGGTCACACCTCGGTGGTGCTGATGGCCGAGGCCCAGGCGGGATACGTCGTCGAGGCGCTGCGCCACATGCGAGCCCGGTCGGTGGACGCGATCGCGGTGCGGCCGGCGGCGCAGGCGGCATTCAACGACCGGGTGCAGCGGGCCATGGCCGGCACGGTGTGGACCGGGGGTGGCTGCGCCAGCTGGTATCTGGACGGCAATGGCAGGAACACGACGCTCTGGCCGGACTTCAGCTTCCGCTTCCGCCGCCTGGTGCGCCACTTCGACGCGGAGAGCTACGAGCAGCGGCCGGCGCCGCCCGCGGTCGAGGCGGTGCCCTCGACAGCGGTGGAGGTGGCGGCCTAGCCCATGGCCTAGCCGCTCAGGTGAAGAGCTCGGAGCCGCCCGTCGAACCGTCCCCCGCGTGGCCGCCGGCGACCAGCACCCGGCCCCCGGCAGTCCTGATCGCGGTGTGCACCGCACGCGGAGTGCTCATCCTCCCCGCCGCGGCGAACTTCCCGGTCGCGGGGTCGTAGAGCTCCATGGAGGCGCGGGCGTAGACGCCGGCGGGCGTCCCCGGGGCGGCGGGCAGGAGCACGCCCTGGACGGCCTCGCCGCCGGTGACGAGCACCCGTCCACCGGCGAGCACGGTGGCGGTGTGGCCCAGCCGGGGCGCCGCCATCGGCGGAGCCGGGATCCAGCCGTGGAGTCCCGGTGTCAGAGGCCGGCGCGGCGGCGCAGGGCGTCGAGGTTCACGATGGTGACCCGGCGGCGGTCGGTCTCCACCCACCCGCAGCCCCGCAGGCTCCCCAGCGCCTTGCTGACCGCCTCCCGCGACGAGCACGTCCACCCGGCGAGCTCGTGCTGGGTGAGCGGCAGGGTGATGCTCACCCTCCCCTGCTGCTCGTCCCCGTGGTCGGCGGCGAGCTCCACCAGCCGGCGGGCGACCCGACCCTCGGTGTCGTGGACACCGAACTCGACCCGCTTGCGATCGGAGTCGCGGAGCTTCTTCACCACCGATCCCAGCAGCACCCGCAGCACCCGCGGATGCGCGTCGAGGAAGGCGGTGAACGCGGCGGCGTCGACCACCATCGCCTCGACCGGCTCGAAGGCGGTCACCGTCGCCGAGCAGGGATGACCATCGATGACCGAGATCTCGCCGATGAGGTCGCCCGGGCCGCGGGCGCCGAGCACGATCTCACGACCGTCCGCGGAGAAGTCCGAGACCTTGACCCGGCCGCGGAGGAGGACGACGACGCGACGGGGCACCTCCCCCTCGTTCACGATCGTCGAGCCCCGAGCGAACCGGCGGTGGCGGCCCCGGGCGCGGAGGTCGTCGCTCTCGGGAGGCGTCAGCGCGGCGAGGAAACCGGCGACAGACTGCTCCACCGCCATCGCGCAATCCCGTCCATACCCGTCCCCCGGACCTCGGAGGCATCCAGTTTCCCGAGTATAGGGGCGGCCGTCGCTCAGCAACCGGTCAGGCGGTGACGATCACCGGGGTGCCCAGCGCGGCCCAGCCGTAGGCCCACGCCATGTCCGCGACGGGGAGGTGGACGCACCCATGGCTGCCCGCTGCCGTTCTGACTGCCGGGACCCAGCTGCGCATCCGGCTCCCAGGGGGGCCGGTGGTGACCGGCGCCGCCCTCAGCGCACAGCCGTTGTCGTAGAAGACGATCTCCTGGGCGGTGAGGTCGAGGGCGATGACGTGGCCGGCGGGCACCGGGTGCCCGCAGCGGTGGGCGGCCAGGTCGGCGGCGACCGCCTGCTCCAGCGCGCCCGTCTCCGACTGCACCGCGGTCATCTGGTCGAGGGTGCGGGCGGCGACGAAGGCGCCCTGCAGGGCCTGGTAGCGGGACCACACGGCGCCGGCGCCGGGGGTGCGCTCCGCCCGCGCCTGGCCCACCGCGGAGAGGACAGGATGCATCCGCCCGGCGACGTCGTCGCTGACGCCGACGAGCGTCTGCAGGTCGGGCAGCACGACGGAGAGCTCGGCCGCGGGCCCGGCCTGGTCGCCTCCCGCGGACACGGCCTGGTCGAGCCGGCCGGCCAGCCCGGGGACGGGGCCGGGGTCGAGGTGGGCGGCGCCGGCGCGGGCCAGGAGGCCGCGGGCGGCGGCGAGCAGCGCGGGGGGACTGCCCGGCATGGTGGCGGCCCTGGCGGTCGCGGCCTGGGCGCGGGCGGCATCCACGGCGGTGTGGACGTCGTGGGCGAGCGCACCGTAGGCGGCCGGCGTCGTCGCCGAGCCGAGCCGCCGGCGCCACTGCTCGATGACCGCACCGAACTGGGGCGGCAGCCAGCGCGCCTGGTCGTGCGCCAGCGCCGTGGCCGCGGTGACCTCGGCGGTCGCGGCGGACCGCCCCCCGGTCAGCGCGTCCCGCCAGGCGGCGTCGGTCCGCTCCGACAGCCGGTCGACCGCCGCGGGGTCCGCGCCCCGCCACGGATGCAGGAGCCAGCCCGCCTGGTCGGACTCGAGCGCCGCCAGCGACGCTCGCAGCGGCGCCATCCGCCCGGCGTCGAGCCCCTGACGCTGCTCGCCGTCCCAGCGGGCGGCGAGCGCGTGAGCCTTCCCCTCGAACCCGGCGTGGCTCGCGCCGCGCCAGCCCACAAGGGCCACCGCGGCGACCAGCGGCAGGGTGATCGCGGGCAGCAGCCGGGTCACCATCCGGTCGGTTGCCATGTTCATGGTCGCGCACCACGTGGGAGCCACCGGGGCTGCCGCGGGCCGCCGCCTCGCCGTGGCTCGTGTCCTCTCGGCTTCGAGCATACACTACAGGTATCAGGTTCCATCCCTCTTCGGCGGTGGGATCGTCGTCGACCTGCTGAAGGCCCAGCCCCGGGTCGTGCTCGGCGGCCGGCTGTTCGACAACCCCCACTACCTCACGCCGGACAGCCACGTCGCCGAGGGCTGACACCGCGCGGTCGCCCGCCCCGGCCACGGCGCGGATGAGATCATGCGGCGATGACGCAGCCGCCTCGTGGTGCCGCCGGGATGACTGAGGGGGAGATCCGGGCCGCGACGGTGGGCGAGCCGGTGCTGCTGGCGGGGCCGGTCACGCTCGCCGATCCCGGGTGGACGTACGTGCAGAACTACGCCGACGCCAAGTCGGCGGTGATCGAGGAGATCATCGGCCGGGCACGCGCCGGCGGCCGCTGACCGCGATCACGGCCTCGAGCGGGGCGCTGCCGAGCGCCGCCCATCGGTCGTCGCCATGAGCGCCGCGCGCGAGGTCATCGCGCTGTGGTCCCGCTGCGCCGTCCTCCGCGACCGGATGGGCGCCGCCGGGACCGCCCTCGACGCCTCCGCCGGGCGGCTGCTCGACGGCCTCGTCGACGAGCTGAGCAGCACGACCCGCCGGCTCGAGACCGCCGGCATGGTCACCCCGGCGCGGGCCGGCCATCTCCGGGAGGCGGCGCACGCTCTGGCCGGGGCTCGCTTCGGCCGCCTGCCACCGGGCATGGCGGTGGCGCGCTGCACGGCGAGCATCGAGGCACTGGCGGCCTCCTTCCACGTTCCCCTCCCGGCGATCGCCGTGACCGTCCCGGCGCCACCGCACCCGGAGGCCGGAGGGTCGCCCGCCGCCTTCGACTACGACACCCGGCCGGAGCGGTTTCGCGCCGCGGCCGAGGTGGCCCGCCGCTACAGCACCCGCGGGGGCGTCCACGAGCGCGTCACCGCACGCCTCGCCGCCGAGGGGGACGTCCCGGTCGTCGACGCGGGGTGCGGCGACGGCCGCCTCCTCCGCCTCCTGGTCGAGGCCGGCATCGCGGCGATGGGCGCCGACCGCTCGCTCACCATGCTCCGCGTGGCGCCGGGGCCGAGGGTCGGAGCCGATGTGCGGATGCTGCCCCTGCCGTACGGGGTCGCCGGTGCGGTCGCGTCGCTCTACGTCCTCAACCACCTGCCGGACCCGACTACGGCGGTCGCGGAGGCCTGGCGCGTGCTGCGCCCCGGAGGCCGGTACGTGGTGTCGGCGGTGAGCCGTCACGATGCACCAGAGATCGCCGGCCTGCTGCCGCCGGCGCCCCCGCCCACCTTCGACGCCGAGCTCGCTCCCGGCCTCCTGGCCGAGCAGGGCTTCACCGTGGAGACCGAGGCCTGGGACGTCCCCGGCGGACTGGTCCTTCCCGACCGCGCCGCCGTCGCGGCGTACCTCGCCGGCCTGATCCTGCCCGCGGCCGTCGCCGAGCGGGTCGCGGGCTCCGTGACCACGCCCCTGGCCGTGACCAGGCGCGGAGCCCTCGTCTGGGCCCGGAAGCCGGGCCCACGTCTTGACATGTGACTATATGGTCACGTATGCTCCACACATGACCGAGGACGACCGGGTGTTCAAGGCACTCGCCGATCCCACGCGCCGCTTCCTGCTCGACCTGCTCTTCGTGCGTGACGGCCGCACGCTCACGGAGCTCGAGTCGGAGCTGGAGATGACGCGCTTCGGGGTCATGAAGCACCTGCGCCTGCTCGAGGACGCCGGCCTCGTCGTCGCCCGCCGGTCGGGCCGGGAGAAGCTGCACTTCCTCAACCCGGTGCCGATCCGGCTGATCCACGACCGGTGGATCGACAAGTACACCGAGCGCCGCGTGTCGGCGCTCGTCGAGCTCAAGAGCCAACTGGAGAAGGAGAACGCATGACCCCGACCACCGAGACGAATGTGACCACGCAGGTCTACCGCGTGTACATCCGGGCGACGCCCCAGGCGATCTGGGACGCGATCACGAAGCCCGAGTGGACGGAGAGATACGGCTACGGCGGGCATGCGGAGTTCGACCTGCGACCCGGCGGCGCCTACCGCTGGCTGACGACAGGAGAGATGCGGGAGATGGGCGCGCCGGAGGTGGGCATGGACGGGGAGATCGTCGAGGCGGACCCGCCCCACCGGCTCGTCCAGACCTGGCGCATGCTGATGGAGCCCGGTCTCGCGGCGGAGGGTTTCACCCGCGTGACCTACGAGATCCGGGAGATCAAGGACGGCGTCACCCGGCTGACGGTGACCCACGACCTCCAGGGCGCGCCGCAGATGGCGTCACTGGTCGCCGGCGCTCACGAGGAGCAGGGCGCGGGCGGGGGCTGGGCCTGGGTGCTCAGCGGCCTGAAGTCGCTGCTCGAGACCGGCGAGCCGCTCCCCGCCTGAGCGATGGCGGCGGAGGCTCCGCGCGCGAGCGGGCCCCCGCCGTCCGCAGTCGCGCGCCACCGCGCGGAGACAGGTGAGCGGGCGCCCGCGGTTGACCCGGTGAAAACGGACGTCGGTCGCTCGGCAGGCGTCGATCAGCTTGGTGCTCACCTTGTGATCGAGGAACCCGGTGGCGCAGAAGACGATGTCGCGGGTCACCTGGCGGGCGTGCTCCCGGATCGCCTCGAGCTCGAGCCGGGCGACCCCACGGCGGCGCGAGCGAGGTCGCTCGTGGCCCTCGGTCGGGCCGGCCGGGAGCGAGAGCTTCGGCCGGTGCTGCAGCGCCTCCTGCAGCTTGAGGAGCCGCCGGCGGAGACGCCGGGAGGGAAGGCCGGCGGGCGAAGGGGGCCATCGCGCCGACGACGCCGGTGGGGATCCGGGTGGCCGACAGCCGCAGCAGCACGAGTGCGTGCGCCGGCTGGGCCCGCAGCTGCAAAGCGGAGACCCGATCCGGGCCACCATGTCCGGGCCAGCCCTCCGAGGCGGTGAGCGATCCCCTCGACCGCGGAGTACACGGACCGGCGGCGGCCAGGCCCTCCTGGTGGGAGCGGGCCTGGGCGATCCACCCGAGCAGGATGAGGCGCTGGCGCTGCGGGGCGAGCACGGCGACCTCGGCCTCGTCCGCCAGGATCCGTCGACGCAGCTCGCCCACCCGGACGAGCGCGGACCGGACGTCGGGCGCGGGAGGGGGCGCGGCCACCCGGGGGGCGGCCGGGGCGGCGGCCACGGCCTCCGGCACGGCGGGCAACCGAGTCACCGGTGCATCCACCTCGGGGCCGGCCTCGATCGCGGACGCTGAACCGCTCTCGTGCTCGGACCATCGTACCCGAGAGCCGTCGACCGTCAATGAGCGAGGCGCACCCCCCCGAACGAGCCGGCCTGCTCCGTCGCAGGCCGCCGGTGGCTCACCACGGCTCATTGGCACGCCATGGGAGCCGACCGACCGCCCTCTCATGCGACCGGGAGAGCAGATCCGGCTCGGGGGGGGTTCGGGGTCGTCCGTGCCGCCGGCGGCCTGGGTCGCCGATCCTATCTGATTCGTAATATTGAGGACAACCCGCGTGGTCCGCGACGCTGCCCGGCCTGCTGTGCTGTGCACAGGAAGAGGCACCGGGACTTCATGCTCGCGAGACGTGTCGGATGCGCCACGCGTCTCCTACCCTCCAGGTCCATGACCTACAAAGCCGAATACATCTGGACCGACGGAACCAAGCCCACGGCACAGCTTCGCTCGAAGATGAGGATCCTCCCCGACGGCGCGCATCCGGGCATCTGGGGATTCGACGGATCGAGCACCAACCAGGCACCCGGCAAGGCGAGCGACTGTGTGCTCCAGCCGGTGTGCATCGTCGCCGACCCGATCCGGGGCGGAAGCAACACCCTCGTGCTCTGCGAGGTGCTGCTCACCGACATGACGCCGCATCCCACCAACACCCGGGCTCAGCTGCGTGACGTCGTGGCAAGGTACGAGGATCAGCAGCCGATCTTCGGCATCGAGCAGGAGTACACGCTGTTCAAGGACGGCCGGCCGCTCGGCTTCCCCGAGGGCGGGTTCCCCGCTCCGCAGGGACCGTACTACTGCAGCGTCGGCGCTGGGCTCTCGTTCGGCCGCAAGATCAGCGAGGACCACGCCACCGCGTGCATCGACGCGGGGCTCGCCATCTGCGGCACCAACGCCGAGGTCATGCCCGGACAGTGGGAGTTCCAGATCGGCCCGGTGGGGCCGCTCGAGGTCAGCGACCACCTCTGGCTGGCCCGCTGGCTGCTCCACCGCATCGCCGAGGACCACGGGGTCGTCTTCAGCATCGACTCCAAGCCCATGCCCGGGGACTGGAACGGAGCCGGCGCCCACACCAACTTCAGCACCGCGCAGATGCGCGAGTCGTACGACGCCATCATCACCGCCTGTGAGGCGCTCGCCTCCAACCCGCTCGAGCACGTGAAGTCGTACGGCCACGGCATTGAGCACCGGCTCACCGGCCAGCACGAGACGGCTCCGTGGAACGCGTTCTCGTACGGGGTCAGCGACCGTGGCGCCTCGGTGCGCATCCCCTGGCAGGTCGCCGGCGAGGGCCGCGGCTACATCGAGGACCGGCGGCCCAACGCCAACATGGACCCCTATGTGGTCACCCGTCTGATCGTCGGCACCTGCTGCGAGGCGCTCGCCGCCAAGGAGGAGATGGCCACCGCCGTGTGAGGTGACTCAGGAGAGGGACACCACCAGCGTGAAGGACGAGGTGCGTGACGTGAGCTCCTGGACGGTCACCCGGTAGCTGCCGGGCCCGACCGCCAGGGACAGCGATGCCTCGCCGGGCTGGAGGTACCGGATCGCCAGGGCGTGCCCCGCGGCGTCCCGGATCTTCAGCTTCAGAGAGGACGAGGGGTCGGCGCCGACCACCGCGGACAGGGTGCCGCCGGCGCCGGCGGTGACCGTGTACGTGCAGCCGCCGAAATCCACCACCCCGCCGTGGCAGGCGTTGGTGACCCCGGTGCTCCCGCCGAAGTTCCACGACGGGTGCGGGACCGGCACCGGCGAGGGCACCAGAGAGGGCGCCGGTGCTCGGGACGGCTCGGGTGCCGGCGAGGCGGGGGTGGGCCGGGGCGAGGGCGTGGGCGGCGGCGTGGTGCGAGGTGCGACCGCCCCCGGGGTCGAGAGCGGCCCGGCCGGGGCGACGGCGGCGGGCGGGGACGGCGGCGCCGGTGTGGTTTCCGCGCTGGGCTGCGGGAGCGGGGTGGAGCCGGAGGCACCGGCCGGCACCGGCGCCTCCTCGCGCGCCCCCGAGACGACCGCCGGCGGGACGGCCGCGCCGGTGCGCCGCTCCACCAGGTGACGGAGCAGCGCCGTGGAGCAGAGGAGGACGATCACCGAGATCGTGCCCACCACGACCAGGCGGGTGCGCCCGGGCCGGCCCGGCACGGCGCCGGCCACCGCCGCGGACGGCACCGCCTCCGCCGGCTCGGGGGTGCCGGCGAGGACGAGATCGGTCGCCGCGCCGGACCGGCCCCGCCAGCCCGGCTCGCGCTCCGACCACCCCGCCGGCCGCAGCGGGAGCACCGTCGGGCCGGCGTCCTCCGGGCACTCGCCCGGCGTGTCCATCGGGACAAAGCGCAGACGGGCGGGCCCGGCCGGCGCGGGCGCGGGCGTCGCGGCCGCACCGGGCTCGGGGATGGGGACGAACGACAGCGGACGCGCGAGCCTGGTCCGCGGACGCAGCCCGGGCAGGCCCGCCGCGGGCGCCCCCGGTCGCTCCACGACCCCGGGCGGCCAGGGTGCCTCGGCGGCGGCCTCGGACGCAGCGGCGTCGAGGTCGTCGGCGGGCGGATCGCAGGGCTGGGTGGTGTGCATCGGGCTCGACAGCGTTGTAGCCCGGACGGTGCGCCGGACCGGTGGCGAACGGACATCGATCCGCCGCCGCGGATCGCGGACGGCACCACAACCGTCAGCACGCGGTCGGCGTCGCTTGACTTCGAGCGCGCTCCGGGTCCTACCGTGACCTCCGGGACGCCGGACGAGGTGGCGGCGCGGCTGCAGGAGCTCGTCGACGCGGGCGCCGACGGCGTGACCATGAGGATCTGCAACGTGGAGGATCTGGACCCGATCGAGCTCGCGGCCGCCGCCGCGGGCATGACCGGCTGAGTTACCCGGGTCACCGTCGGGTCCACGGCATCGACGGACCTGCGGGCTGGCGCTCCAAGGAGGCCCGTCAGCCCTGGAGCGGGATCCCGTTCAAGGATCGTCGCCGCCGGGTCAGCCCGGCGGGGCGGTGAATCCAGGCCTCCGTGCTAGCCTGCCGCGAGGCAGCGATGACAGGCCGCAGGGTTCGAACCGTCCGACTTCGCGACGGGTCCACGGTGCGGGTTCGCCCCATCGGCCCGGATGACAAGGACGCGCTGCGTGCCACATTCCACCGACTGAGTCCGGAGTCGCGGTACCGGCGCTTCTTCGCCGCGATGCCTCAGATCAGCGATGCGATGCTCGCCTACTTCACCGAGGTGGACCATCACGACCACGAGGCGCTGATCGCGCTCGACGGCCCCGGCGACGAGCCCGTCGTCGGGGTCGCCCGCTACATCCGCTCCACCGAGGACGCGGAGATCGCCGAGGTGGCGGTGGCGGTGGTCGACGAATGGCACGGCCGGGGCCTGGGACGGGCGCTGCTCGAACGCCTCGCGGGCAGGGCGCGCGACGCGGGGGTCCGGCGCTTCAGCGCGGTGGTGATGGCAGACAACCCGCGGGCGGTCCGGGTCGTCCGGGGGCTCGGCGACAGCGAGTCGGCTCGCGACGGGCCCTACCTCGAGCTTCGCGTCGACCTTCCCGCTCGCCGCGGCATCGGCAGGGACCTGAACCGCCTGCTCCGCGAGACCGCGACCGGCTCGCTGGTCTTCGTCGGCGGGGCGGTGCGCCACGCCGTCGCCTCGGCGCAGCCCCGCGCCCGGGGCGACGCGGTCCCGCGGCCGAACGACGGCGAGCTGCGCACGATCGTGGTCGGCACCGACGGGTCGGCCACCGCGGAGCTGACGGTGCGGCAGGCGGTGGCGCTGGCGTCGCGCTTCGGCTCGCGCCTGCACCTCGTCAGCGCCTACGGGCTCCGCGACGGGACCGGCCCTCCCGACGATCTGCGCTCCGTGCCCGACGGGCTCTCCGACCTCGGCTGGCAGGTGACCGCCGCGCACGAGGCCGACGCGACCCTGGCGAGGGCGGCGGAGCCGATCCGGGGCGCCGGGGTCGACGTCGTCACCCACGCCCGGCAGGGAGACCCGGTGCAGGTGCTGCTCGCCATCGCGGAGGAGGAGGTGGCCGACCTGATCGTGGTCGGGAGCAAGGGGGTGCGCAGCACCCGCCGCCTGGTGGTCGGCAGCGTGGCCGGCACCGTCGTGCGGCTCGCCCCCTGCGGGGTATTCGTCGTCCGAACCAGCCCGTGAGCGGGTGGGAGCCGCAGGGGTGATCGATGTCGAGCCCGACCGAGACCAGCCCAGCGCGCACCGGACCGTCCCCGGCCGGCTCAAGGTCCCCGGATTCCACGCCACCGGCTCGGTCGTCGTGGACGGAGAGGAGGGGAACTCACCGAGCGTGAACACTGCGACGCTGCGCCGGCAGGTCGGCATGCTCTTCCAGCGGCCCAACGTGTCCCCATGCCGATCGCCGAGAACATCCTGCACGGCTGCGTCTCGGCGGCCACGTCGACCGGGGCGACGGCATGGCGATCGGGATCGAGCAGGGTCCGCGGCCGCCGAGCTGTTCACCCGGCCCCGGGACCCACGCACCGCCGACTTCATCGCGGGCACCCTCGGCTGAGCGCCGGCCTCACACCGGGTGCGTTCCTGTCAGGCGACGGCACAGCTCTCGAGGAGTGCGGTGTCCAGGACGGCGTCGAGACCCAGCCAGCAACCCGTCCGCGCGATCTCGCGCACATCCGCCGAGATGGCGACGACCGCGTTCCCATCGGCGCCTCGACACCATCCGCCCGCGGTCTCGAAGCCGAGCGGGCGGTAGCGGTGCAGGGCATCGGTGCGGCACGTCGCCGTCAATGTGCGAGCGGCGGCGTGGGTGAGCATCCACTGGGCGCTCCACACGATCATCAGCAGCCGGTAGCTGCACCCCGGACCCTGACGTGGAGAGGTCACGAACCGGCTGATCACCCAGGCCGACGGATCGCGGCCGCCGGCGTGCTCGCGGAGCCACAGCGCCGCCACCGCGCTCCCACCGTGGCGGAGAAGGAACACGTGACCGTCCCCACCACCGCCGGCGCCGCCGCCGGCCTCCAGCCCGGCGCACTGGTGATGCGGGGCCTCCACGAGGCGGCGGGCATCGTCGACGTCCCCCGCGCAGGTGGCGTGGACGAACTCCAGGGCTTCCGCGAGGTCGGGTCGATTCGCCGTCATGACGTCGGGCTCCAGTACCGGCCCCGGCTCCAGGCACAGGGCATCCGTTTGATGGCGTGGGTCGCGTTGCTTCGGCGCTGGATGAGCGCGCGCAGACGGGCGTGCCGCGGATCGTCCATGCGGATGATCGACCGCTGCAGGTCGGTCACCTCGGACGGCATCTCGCGCTCGATGCCCTCTCCGGAGCAGACAGATCGGGGCGGCGGCTGGCGTGGAGGACGTCGTCGTAGCGGGTGACCGCCCAGTAGCCCGGGCCGGCGGCGAAGCCGGGCGCCGCCGGCCTCTCCGCGAAGAATCGAGGTCGATCTCATCCAGAGGCGGCAGCCCGGGTTCCGCCGTCATCCGGCTCATGCGCTGATCCTCCTGACCGTCCCGGGCATGGACCGAATGATCGACCGCAGCGGTGGACCGATCGACGGGTAACGTCACGCTCTGGGTGTGCACTCCTGCGCACACACCAGGCTCGCCACCAGGGCGTCGAGGGCGTTGTATGGTGCCACCTGGATGGAACGACCCCGGCCGCGGACGCCGATCGCCTTCGCCCATCGGGGAGGCGCCCGGTCCCGTGCCGAGCAGAACACGCTCCCGGCCTTCGCCCGCGCCACCGCGCTGGGCAGCGGTGTCGAGAGTGACGTCTGGCTGACCGCCGACGGGGTTCCCGTGCTGCTCCACCCGGGGCTGCTCCACCGCGGCCGGGTGCGTACCCTCCAGCGCGGCGACCTGCCGCCGGCCGTGCCCACCGTCGACGAGCTCCTCGCCCGCTGCGGAGACGGCGTCGACGTCGCGCTCGACATGGCCGACCCCCGCGCCGCCGGCGCGGTCGTGCACAGCGCCTCGATGCACGGAGCCGTCCACCGGCTGTGGCTGACGTACTGGCGCCTGCCGCTGCTCGCCGAGTGGCGCCGGAGATGGCCCGATGTCCGGCTCGTGTATCCGACCCTCCTCCTCGGCTCCGGCCGCCGGTCCGCCGCGCTCCTCGACCGTCTCGCCGCCATCGACGTCGACGCGGTCAACGTCCACCATCTCCGCCTCGGAGGTGACGCCGTCGCTGCGGCGCACCGGCGCGGCCTGCTCGCCTTCGCGTGGGGCGTCCGCCGCCGCGGCGGGGTCGAGCGCGCGCTGCGGCGGGGCGCGGACGGGGTCTTCGCGAACGACGTCGGTGCCCTGGTCGGCGCGGTGCGAGCAGCCACGCCTCGAGCCGATGAGGACGCCTGAGGACGCGCTGCCGCCCTCCGCGGAGCGGTCGCGGCTCCGCGCCCGGCCCGGCGGATCCCCCCGTGACGGCACGGTGCCGAACGCAGGCTGCACGGCGATCGGCTGGAGCCCTGAGACTCTTTCGGGAGGCGCGGTCGTGGTCGCAAGGGCTCGGACGCGCGAGGGCGACGCCGCTCGCGCGTGGGGACTGATCGCCGGACGCTGGGATCTTCAGCGTCAACGGGCCGCCGGGAACGGGAATCCCCCATCGACGATTCCTTCTGGGCACAGCGCGAGCTGAGCTCTTCGTGGCAGCGCTCCGGCTCCATCGCGCCTTCGTCCGCTCCGCCGGCACGCCCGTGGCGGCCGACCTCACGGCGATGATGGAGGTGCTGCGTCAGCCACCCTCCGGCGCCGACCCGGAGTCGCCGGCGAGCGTGTGGACTACGCTCTCTCTCGTCGTCCCGGTCCTGTCGACCACCTTCGCCTCGGCGGCACGGATACTCCCCGGCATGGGACCCGAGTCCGTGGGATGGGCGCTCATCGACGAGGCGGCCAGGCCTCTCCTCAGCAGGCCGTGGGCACCATCTGGCGAGCCCGCCGCACCATCGTCATCGGCGATCCGCTGCAGATTCCGCCGGTCCACACCCTGCCGACCGGCGTCCAGACAGCGCTGCGGGCGGAGTGGAAGGTGTCGGACCGGTGGGACGCAGCCACGACGTCGGTGCAGACGGTCGCCGACTCCGTCAACCCCCTCGGAACATCTCTGGGGGTGACGTGGGTCGGCTGTCCGCTGCGCGTCCACCGACGCTGTGCCGAGCCGATGTTCGGGCTCAGCAACGAGATCGCGTACGACGGTGCGATGGCGTCGGCGACGCCCGCTCGCACGTCGGTGGTCGGAGGGGTTCTCGGTGAGAGCCGCTGGATCGACATCCCGGTGTGCCCGGCGCCGGCCACCACGTCCAGGAGCAGGCCGACATGGTCGAGCGCATGATCCGCCGGCTTGGGCGCGTCCGTTCCGCCAGCTCGATGGACGTGTTCGTCATCTCGCCCTTTCGCCTCGTCGCCGACACGATGCGCCAGCGACTACGATCGCTCGGCTCCGCCGAGGACACGGCATGGCGGCAGTGGGTCCGCGAGCGCGTCGGCACCATCCACACCGCGCAGGGGAAGGCGGCCGACGCAGTGATTCTCCTGCTCGTAGGTTCGGCAACGTTACCTGGCCCCACTTCGGGCTGAAACGG